>Ga0075435_100003786_pt1 | contig 10310 bp, 6 predicted proteins | sample RhiMethybrSRZTD4_FD_75302 | JGI IMG/M metagenome (GOLD analysis project Ga0075435, IMG submission 75302) | Populus rhizosphere microbial communities from Tennessee, USA - Rhizosphere MetaG P. TD hybrid SRZTD4 | ecosystem: Host-associated > Plants > Roots > Rhizosphere > Soil | place: USA... | reverse complement strand
TCTCGCCGGACGGGCGCTTCGTCGCGGTCTCGAGGATTCCGTGGCACAAGGAGCTTCGGCGTATGCCGTTACGGGAGCGATGAGCATGGGAATCGCCGTCTCGGAACGGTCGGCCTCACGATAGTTGCGGGAGTACCCAAAGGATCGTCACTGACCTGGCGCACGTTCACAGGAGAGGCCGGTGCGCGAGGCTTTAGCCGAGCGCGTCGCGGCTACAGTAACATCCCTGACCGCCATGAAGAGACTGCTCCTCGCCAGCACGCTGCTCTGGACCCTTGCCGTCTCGGCTCAAGAACCGGCACAGCCTGCCGCCGGTAGCGGCAATCAGGATCCATTCGTCCAGGCCACGTTCGAGGACTTCCGCCTGCGCGCGGTCGGACCCGCGATCGCGTCGGGCCGCGTCGGCTCCATCGCCATGCATCCCGAGAACAAACAGACGTGGTACATCGGCGTGTCGTCGGGCGGCGTGTGGAAAACCACCAACGCCGGCATCACGTTCACGCCAGTGTTCCAGAACGAAGGCAGCTACGCGATCGGAACCGTCGTGATCGACCCGAAGAATCCGAGCACGCTGTGGGTGGGCACGGGCGAGGCCAACAACCAGCGCGCCGTCGGCTACGGAGACGGCGTCTATCGCAGCGACGATGCCGGGAAGACGTGGCGGAATCTCGGCCTGAAGACGTCCGAGCAGATTGGCCGTATCGTGATCGACCCGCGCGACTCGAAGGTGGTGTTCGTCGCCGCGTACGGATCGCTGTGGAAAGAGGGTGGAGAGAGAGGACTCTACAAGACGGTCGACGGCGGGGCGACCTGGAACAAGGTCCTGGAGATCAGCGAGAACACCGGCATCAGCGACGTCGCCCTCGATCCGAACAATGCCGACGTGATGCTCGCGGTCGCCCACCAGCGCCGCCGTCACACCTGGACGCTGATTCACGGAGGACCGGAAAGCGGGCTGCACAAGTCCACTGACGGCGGCAAGACGTGGCGCCGCATTCGTGGCGGGCTCCCGAACGGGGATCTCGGCCGCATCGTCATCGCCTTCTCACAGGCACAGAAGGGGCTGGTCTACGCCAAGGTCGAGACGAACGAGAACACCGCGATCTATGCGTCGCTCGATTCGGGCGACAGCTGGGAGCGCCGCGGCACCGTCAACGCGCAGCCGATGTATTACCAGAACATTCATCCGGATCCGAAGAATCCGAACAGGCTGTACGTGCCGACGGTGCGGACGCAGCTGTCCGAGGATGGCGGCCGCACGTTCAGCGATCTCGGCGAGCGCAACAAGCACGTGGACAACCACTACGTCTGGATCGATCCCGACGATACCGATCATTTGCTGGAGGGATGCGACGGCGGCTTGTACGAGACGTGGGACCGCGGCCAGTTGTGGCGCCATTTCGCCAATCTGCCGGTGACGCAGTTCTACAACGTCGAGGTGGACAACGCGTCGCCGATCTACAACATCTACGGCGGCACGCAGGACAACGAGTCGCTTGGCGGACCATCGCGATCGCGCAGCCCTGACGGCGCGACGAACAACGACTGGTGGGTGATCACGGGCGGAGACGGCTTCGTCGTCCGCGTCGATCCCAACGATCCGAACATTGTGTACGGCGAGTCGCAATACGCGGGCATCGTGCGCCTGGATCGGCGCACCGGCGAGCGCGTCAGCATCAAGCCGGCCGAAGGGAAGGAAGAAGACGCGAACAAGTACAACTGGGAAACGCCGTTCATCATCAGCCCGCACAACGCGTCGCGGCTGTACCTCGGCGCCAATCGCCTCTACCGCAGCGACGATCGCGGCAATTCGTGGAAGCCGATCAGCCCCGATTTGACCCGGAAGATCGATCGCAATCTGTTGCCGGTGATGGGCAAGGTATGGTCGCCGGACGCGGTGGCCCAGCATCAATCGACGGCGACGTGGGGCAACATCTCGGCGGTCACCGAGTCGCGCAAGAAGGAAGGGATGCTGATTGCCGGAACAGACGATGGGAACGTGCAGGTATCGCTGGACGGCGGCGCCAACTGGCGGCGGAGCGAGAAGCCGCCGGGGCTGCCCGACTACAACGGCTACGGCGTCTACGTGCAGCGCGTCTATGCCGGCAAGACCAGCGAGGACGTGGCGTATTCGCTCTACGAGAACAGCAAGAACGGCGACTTCAAGCCGTACATCTACAAGAGCACGAACAGGGGGCTGTCCTGGACGTCCATCGCCGGCGATTTGCCGGCGAACGGCATGACGCTGGCCTTTGCCGAGGATCCCGTCAATCCGAATCTGCTCTTCGTCGGCACCGAGTTCGGGCTGTATTTCACCGTCAGCGGCGGCCAGAAATGGATTCGCCTGAAGAACAATCTGCCGACGATCCCGGTGCGCGATCTCGTGATTCAAGAGCGTGAGAACGACCTCGTGATGGCGACGTTCGGCCGCGGATTCTACGTGCTCGACAACTACGCGCCCCTGCGAACGATGACCCCGGACGTCTTTCAGAAGGACGCGCAGATCTTCGCAACGCGCACGGCGATGATCGAGGTGCCGGATACGAGTAAGGCCCGCGGATCGCAGGGCGAGCAGTTGTGGACGGCCGAGAACCCGCCGGCCGGCGCGGTCATCACCTACTGGATCAAAACGACGCCGCAATCGGCGCGTCAGCGGCGGCAGGAAGCGACGCGAGCCGCGGAGGCAAGGAAGGCGACGCCTCCGTATCCCTCGCAGGCGGAGCTGACGGCCGAAGCGGACGAAGAAGCGCCGCAAACGTTCCTCACGATCGCCGACGCGGCCGGCAAGGTGGTGCGCCGCATGAGCGTGCCCGGCAATCGCGGCATTCACCGCTTTGCCTGGGATCTTCGCGGGGTGGCGGCCACGCTGCCGTCGGCCGGTGGACGGGGCGGCGGCGGCGGTGTCGCCGGTGGAGGCGGCGTCGGTCCATTCGTCGGGCCAGGAACCTATCGCGCGGCGCTGTCGCGGCGGGTTGGCGGGGCGACGACGCCACTTGGCGAGGGGCAGACGATTACGGTCACTGCGGATCCCAATGCGGCGCTGACGCCGGCGCAGCGCACGCTGGCCACGGAGTATCAGGACAAGGTGGCGAAGCTGCAGCGCGCATTCTCCGGCGCGCTCGAGCAGGCCAACAACATGAAGACGCGGACCACCGCGATTCGTCGAGCGATCGCGGACTCGGCCGCCGACATCAAGCTCCTGGACGAAGCGGTCACGTTCGATCGGCGCGTGACGGAAATCCAGCGCACGCTCCGCGGCGACGAAACCCTGCGCGGCCTCGAGTCCGGTTCGCCGTCGACGATTCAGTCGCGTGTGAACTCCGCCGCTGCCGGTGCGCGTGGCCTCACGGGCGCGCCGACGGGCACGCAGCAGATGAACTACACCGTCGCCAACGACCAGCTGAACGCGGAGGCGGCGAAGCTGCGCGCGCTCGAGGGCGAATTGCGAAGGTTCGAGCAGCAGCTCGAGGCCGCCGGCGTGCCGTACACGCCCGGGCGGTGGCCGGGGCAGTAGCATGACTTCGACGGCGTTCACGATGAAACGGCTTGCGGCCAATCGCGACGCGATCGCACCAGACGGATCCGACGTGCGGCTCCTCGCGAGCGTCGCAGCCGGGAGCATGGCGCATTTTCAGCTCGCGGCGGGTCGAACGTCGCGGGCCGTGGCACATCGCACTGTGGAAGAGATCTGGTTCTTCGTCAGCGGACGCGGCGAGATGTGGCGACAACAGGGAACACGCGAGGAGGTCACCCCTTTAGAGCCAGGCATTAGCGTCACAATTCCCTTGGGGACCCATTTTCAGTTCAGAGCAGTTGGAAGAGAACCGCTTGCGGCAATCGGCATCACCATGCCGCCCTGGCCGGGAGACGGAGAGGCGTACGAAGTACTTGCCCACTGGGAGCCGCATTTGGACGAGTAACGAGCGTACGGAGTCTTCAGTAGGGACACCTACCGCTCGAGACCGGCGGCGCCGCGCTGCAGCCCGGCTCTCAACAGCGTGAGCGACGCGTAGGCGACGACCGCCAGGACGATCCATCGCAGCGCCTCGAGCGGGAGCGAGGTCACCAGGTACGCCGCCGCGATCACGCTCGCCCGGTGACGCGTCGTGTGCGACAAGTCGACGCCGATTGTCGCGCGATCTCGCCTCGGCCGAGTTTTCGCATAGAACGGAATCGATCAGTCTGGCATGAGCGCGAACGTCCAGACTGCGCCGCCGGTGGGGACGCGCTGCGCCGCAAAGCGTCTCGCAAGACCACCAAGACCAGACGCGATCGTCACGTACTGACGGCCCTTGTGCGTATACGTGATCGCGGTCGCATTTACACTCGACCCGGTCTTGAATTGCCACAGTGTCTCGCCCGTCGCCGCATCGAGCGCGATGAACTCGCCCGTGAGCTTGCCGGTGAACACAAGGCCGCCTGCCGTCACGAGCGTGCCGGCGGAACTCGGCATGTCGGTCAGCTTCACGTCCCACTTCTTCTCGCCGCTCAGCGGGTCTATCGCGACGAAATGGCCAACGACATCGTCGGGTGTGAACGTCGGAACCCTGCCGACCACGCCGGTGGAATTCGTGCCGGGCTGTTGCGGTCTGGGTGGCGCAAGTTTCTGAATGCGCGGCACGTCCCACGCGCTGAGGTACACCAGGCCGGTGATCGGGTTGAATGCGATCGGCACGGCATTGGTGCCGCGCTGCGGGTAGATCGACACCTCTTCTCCGGCCAGGAAACGCTTGTAGAGATCGGTCAGCACCGGCCGGCCGGTCGCGAGGTCGACATGCGTGGCCCAGTTCACGGTTGTAAATGGGTGCGCAGCGATCAGGCGGCAGTTCGTGCGGTCGAGCACGTACAGGAAGCCATTCTTGTTGGCCTGGATCATGACCTTCCGCGCCTGGCCGCCGATCTGAATGTCGGCCAGCACCTGTTCGTCCGTGGCGTCCACGTCGTAGACATCGTTGGGCGTGTACTGGTAGTGGCAGACCAGCTGCCCGGTCTTGGGGCGGATGGCGATCACGCTCGACGTATAGAGGCTGTCGAGCGCGCCACGCGGCCGAGGATCGTATGGTTCCGCATTCCCCGTACCCCAGTAGACGAGATCGAGCTGCGGATCGTACGAGCCCGACCGCCACGTCGCCCCGCCGCCGTGCGTCCACGCATCACCGCCGTTGGGCCACGTTTCCGACCCGGGCTCGCCTGGCGCCGGAATCGTGTACCGCCGCCAGAGTTTCCGCCCGGTGTCGGGATCCCAGCCGTCGAGGAACCCGCGCGTCGTGAACTCGCCGCCGGCCATCCCCGAGATGACGACGCCGTTGGCCACGATCGGAGCGCCGGTCGACGTGTAGCCCTCGCGAAAGTCGGCGAACGTCTGATTCCAGACCTCCTTTCCAGTCTTCATGTCCAGTGCGATCAAATGGTTGTCGATCGTCACGCGAAAAAGCTTGCCGTCATAGATCGCCGGCGCTCCGCGATTGATGGCGCCAAAAATCGCGACGCGCTGCACGCCCGGGTCGCTCTCGACTGGCGTGCGCCATATCTGGCGGCCTGTCTCCACGTCGATCGCGAACGTCCACCTCCCATTGACGACGTACATCACGCCGCCATAGATCGTGGGCGCCCCGAGCTCGCCCGCGTCGTTCATGAGGCTCGTGCTCCACAGCGGCACGAGGCGCTTGACGTTCGAGCGATTGATCTCGGCGAGCGGACTGTAATTCTTCCTGTCGTAGCCCATGCTCGCGGTCGTCACGCTCTCGGTGTGGCGGCCCTCATTGATGAGATCCGCGCTTGTCTGGGTACGTCCCATCGCGGGCCACAGGCCGGAAACGATGGCGGTCGCCCACGCCGTCTTGGTGAACTTCATGCGCCTCATCCCGGCCAGGACGCTAGTTCCGAATGATCTGTCCGCCCTTCATGACAAAGGTCACGCGAGACATCTCGGTGATATCCGCGAGCGGATCGCCTGCGACCGCGACCATGTCGGCGAACTTGCCCTTCTCGATGGTGCCGACGTCGGCCGACCATCCGATGAGATCCGCGGCGATCGTCGTGGCCGAGCGCAGCGCCTGCACCGGCGTCATCCCCCACTTCACCAGATAGGCAAACTGATCCTTCTGCGTGCCGTGCGGGAACGGCCCGGCGCCGCTGCCGAACGGCAGCACGACGCCGGCCGCCAGCGCCTTCTTGAAGCTCTTCTCCATGAGGCTCCAGCGGCTGTTGCCGAACCGCTTCATCTCTTGCGCGTGGTCCATGCTCAGATCGAACATCGTCACGGTCAGCGGCAGCTTCTTCTCCAGCAGCATCTTCAGCGAGGCGTCGTCGAGATCCAGGCCATGCGTCGGCACGTCCACGCCCGCGCTGATGCAGTTGTGCAGTCCTTCGCCGCCGTACGCGTGGCAGGCGACCTTCAGTCCCTTGCGGTGCGCTTCGTCGACGATCGCCTGGGTTTCTTCGAGCGTGAACGTGGGCCGTACGGTGATCGTGCCGTCGGCGTGCAGGATGTACTCCTCGGTGCTGTAGATCTTGATCCACTCGACGCCGTAATGCGCCTGTTCGCGAACCGCCTCTCTGACGGCCACGGGGCCGTTCGCGATTTGCGCGCCCAGGTTCGAGATCGGCACGTTGGTGAGGAGCGGGAACGCGACGCTCGCCTTGTTGGTGCTGACGAGGCCCGGGCCGGCCACCTGCATGCGCGGACCTTGCACGATGCCGTTGTTGATGGCGTTCTTGAGATCGACGGTCCCGTACCAGCCGCCGTGCGACATCAGGTCCACGACTGTCGTGAATCCGGCGTTCAGATCGCGCTGCGCGTTCACGAGCGCTGCCAGCTCGCGGTATTGCAGGGGCTGTGTGAGTCCCACCGGTCCCGGTCCGTTCGGGCCGATGCCGGCGCCGCCGGGCCCGACGAGCGGGTTGCCGTCCATGACGTGAAGGTGCGTGTCGATCAAGCCAGGCAAGACGGTCCCGCGGCTCAGGTCGATGGTTTGTGCGCCCGCGGGAATCGCGACGCTGGCGCCGACGTCGACGATCCGCTCGCCCCGGACCAGGATGATCTGATTCGTCAGCAGCGTGCCGGAGCGCGAATCGAACACGCGTCCGGCGCGGATCGCGACCGTCCGTTCTGCCGCGCGCTGCGGTGGTGGTGGCGGCACCCATGCCGCCGGCAGGGCGGCAACCGCCGGCTGAGAGGGGCTCTGGCCCTGAAGCCCCGGAATCGTCAGCGCCAACCCGCAAGCGATCAGCGTGCGGACCGATCGCGCCGTGAATCGATTTCGCACCATGGAAGCCTCACGTGTTCAACATGCGTTCAACGTGCGGCTGGCGTTGGCCGCATAGTGCCGCCGAGACGTCCGGCGGCTCGATTCTAGTGATCGAGCTGATGCCGGCCAAGTGGTAATCGCGTTCGACGGGGACGTGCCGGATCGTCCGACCTACGTCATCGCTTTCGCGTTCGTCAGCGCGTTGCGGTTTCGGTTGGTTGGCTGGTGCGAACTGGCGGGCGCGACGACACGTATGCGGCCACGGAGACGAGATCCTCGTTCGTCAGGTTGACGATGGCCATCTTCATCAACTGAACGGCCGCTCCGTTCCGTGTGCCCTGCTGGATGTCCCAGAGTTGTCGCACGATATAGCTGGGTGAGCGGCCGGCGATCGGCGGGACGTCGGCGACTCCCATCAGATCCAGTCCGTGGCAGGTGACGCACGGTGTGGTCTTGCCCTGCACGATCGTGTTGCCGACGACGCGCATGCCGCCGGTGGTCACCAGATCTCTTCCCTTCTCGACGCTGCCGGGCGGCGCATAGGCCACGAATCCCACGTGTGGATTCCGGTACAGCTCGGTCTGCTCTTCGCTCTCCGGCACCTCGATGATGCGCCCGCCGATGGGTTCGCTCGGTTCCTCGGACGTTGGAAGGAAAAGATTCCCGACGATGCGCGTCGTCGGTACGACGGCGGTCTCGACGACACGTGTCCACGGTCGATAGGCGACGGCGGCGAAATATCGTGCCGCGTCCTCCACGTCGTCGTCCGTCATCGCCTTCGCGAGGTCGATCATCGTATTGGTGTTCGGCTTTCGAGGATCGGCGCTGCGCCGCAGCCCGCTGCGGAAATCGTGAATCTGGCGAATGAAGTACGCCACCGGCAGCGCGGCCGGCGGAGCGTTTTCCGGGCGGCCCTGACCGTTCGGCAGATGGCACGACCCGCAGCCGCGGGCGAGCGCGCCCATGCCGGATGGCCCGCGCTTGATGATGTGCGGCATCGGCATCGGATGATCGCTCGGGAACCAGTCGATGACGTTCGACCCATCGCGCACATCGACGAGCGAATAACTGGCCGCGCTGCCGTTGAGGGTCCGACGCCGCGTCTGCTCGTTGGCGTCTTCGTTCGGACGGAGATCGCGAGTCGGCGGAGCTTGCGGCGCGGCCGTCTCGCCGGGCTTCCTAATCGCAGTGAATCCGTAGGCCCACAGCGGCTCCGCTGCGAAGTCCACGGCCGGCGCAGCCGACGGCTGTGGCTGCCGCGCCAATGAAGCACGAGTCGTGCGCGCGTCAAAGTAGCGCTGGACCGCGGCGCCGAGCGCGAAACAGACAATCGCCAGAACGATGGTGGCGAGGGAGCGCTTCAAGGCTGACGCGCGCTCTGCTCGGCCACGATGGCGCGGACCATCGCCTCTGATATCTCCGCTTCGACCTTGCAGGTGCCGGGATCGACGAACGGGTTCGGACCGCCGCTCTGCAGCTTCGCGTATTTCGCCTGCATGTTGTACTGCGCGGCATGATCGCCGAGCTGCACGTCGCATGGCAGCGCCCGCACGAGCGCGAACGACCGGTTGAACTCATCGATCACCTGCGGCGTGAGCTTCTCGGGCGCACGGAGGCTGCAGCCGATCATCACGTCGTAGGTCTTACCACCGTCGGCCGCCTTCATCGTCCACGTCGTGCCACCGCGGGTGTGGCCCGGGGTCAGATGGGCGACCAGCGTGGCGCCGCCGAGCGTCACGCGATCGCCGTCGTGGAGAATTCTGTCGACCGGATGCGCTTTGCCGCCTGGCTTCATCGCCTGCAGAGCGGGCACGTCCTCGGCCATCGCCATCACCTGCGCGCCGGTCAGCTGCTTGACCAGCGCGTCGCCTTCCTGATGGTCGCCGTGCGCGTGGGTGCCAAGCACGATCTTGATGTCTGAAAACTTGAAGCCCAATTGCTCGACCGACTTCTGAATCACCGGCACGTTGCGCTCGTAGGTCGTGTTGATGAGAATCGCGCCCTGCGGCGTCGCCACGAGGTAGGACGCCAGCGTCCTCGTACCGACGTAATAGATGTTGCCGATCACCTTGTGAGGTGGAAACGCCGTGGTCTGATCTTCCGGCGATCCCATGTTGCGCGCCAGAATCGATCGCGGTGTATAGGTTTGCCCACGGACAGTAATCGCCGGATGATCCGGCGGGGGCTGGCCCTGCGCGGGTACCGTGTCAGGAGCGGCACCAACAATCAGCATAGCGGCGAGGCACCCGGACAGATTCAACGTCAACGGCCGCTTCATCGTGGCCTCCGGCGTCCGGCATTGCGTGGGGCGCGGCAGCGCCGCGGACAAATCGAGCGGATTCTACTCGAAACGGAGCGTTACGATCGGATCGACCGGCGTCGCGAGCGTGCTGCGCTATGACGTCCGTCGGTTGAACGGCAGAACACCTTCAACGCGACGGTGCGCGGCACCGAGCCGATCAAGTCACGGCGGTGGGCTCGTGGTCCTGGTCGCGATCTTGATACTGCTGCTGCTCGCGATCGACCTGTGACGCTGGCGCGTCACTTAGCTTTGACCAGCTTTCTCACATTGGCGCCGTTGACCTCGGCGATGTAGATCGCGCCCTGCTCGTCGACGGTGACCGCGGTCGGATTCTTGAGCCCGTCGATGCGCTCGATTACAGCGCCGTCCTTGATGCTGGCGATGTACAGGCAGTTGTTCTCGGTGCCGTCGACGACGTAGAGGCGATCGCCCTTGACGAAGACGCCCCACGGCGTGCCGAGATTCGTCCACTGGGTGATGAACTGGCCGCGCTGATCGAAAACCTGGACGCGCTTGTTGCGGCGATCGCCGACGTAGAGCCGTCCCTGCGCATCGATGGCGATACTGTGCGGCTCGTCGAACTTTCCCGGCTCGGTCCCCTTACCGCCCCACCAGGTGACGAACTTGCCGTCTTTCGAGTACTTGACGACCCGCGTGTTGGTGCTCTCGCCGTCGGCGATGAAGATGTCGCCGTTCTTGGCGATCACCAGATCGGCGACGCCGTTGAACGCATCGCGCGATTCATTGTCGCCGGCGAC
>Ga0075435_100003781_pt1 | contig 10319 bp, 11 predicted proteins | sample RhiMethybrSRZTD4_FD_75302 | JGI IMG/M metagenome (GOLD analysis project Ga0075435, IMG submission 75302) | Populus rhizosphere microbial communities from Tennessee, USA - Rhizosphere MetaG P. TD hybrid SRZTD4 | ecosystem: Host-associated > Plants > Roots > Rhizosphere > Soil | place: USA... | reverse complement strand
ATCCCGACCTTCTACGACGCGGGTGAGGGCGTGTGCCACCAGATCATGGTCGAGGAGGGCTACTGCGAGCCGGGCACGGTGATCGTCGGCTCCGACTCGCACAGCAACTCTTACGGCGCGGTCGGCGCGTTCGGCGCGGGCATGGGCGCGACGGACGTCGCGGTCGCGCTTGCGCTCGGCCGAACGTGGCTGCGAGTCCCGGAGTCGATCAAGGTCACCTTCACCGGGAAGCTGCGCAGGGGCATCACGATGAAAGACGCGATCATGCGCGTCGTCCGCGAGGTCGGCACCGACGGTGCGCGCTACGCCTGCATCGAGTTCCACGGTGTCGGCGATCTGCCGCAGGGCGATCGCATCACCCTCGCCGGCATGACGACGGAGATGGGCGCGAAGGCCGGGATCGTCGTCGGGACGCCCGAGGCGCCGGACTGGCTCTGGCCTGACGCGGGCGCGCCATACCAGCGTGAGCTGACGATCGACCTCACCTCGCTCGAGCCGCAGATCGCGGTCCCGCCGCGCGTCGATCAGGTCGTCGACGTCTCTGTCGCGATCGGACAGCCGGTCGACATCGTCTTCCTCGGCTCGTGCACGAACGGGCGCCTCGTCGACATGCAGCAGGTGGCTTCCATCTTGCGCGGCCGGCGCATCGATCCGCGCGTGCGGCTCGAGGTCGTGCCGGCGTCGCGGCGGCAGTTCGAGCTCGCGATGCAGGACGGGACGATGCAGATCCTCTCGTCCGCCGGCGCGGTCATCGGCTCGTCCGGCTGCGGCCCGTGTCTCGGGCGCACCGGCGGGGTGCTCGCCGGCGAGGAGGTGTGCCTCTCGACCGCGAACCGCAACTACAAGGGGCGCATGGGCTCGCCGAGCGCCAACATCTATCTCGGGTCGCCGCTCGTCGCAGCGGTCGCGGCGCTCACCGGCGTCATCGACGACCCGCGCCCGTATCTCGAGGCGTCGGACCGAGACTTCGACGCGCTCGTCGAGCGGCGTCGCGCCGAACGCGGCGACCGGGGCGCTGCATCATCGCGCTCCGGCGATCGCCTCGAGGCGCTGCAGATGGCGGCCGCGCCCGTGCGCATGCGCCCGCAGGCGGAAGTGGATGACTGAGGTCATGAGGAGCCGGTTCTGATGCCGCGCGCCTGGGTCTTCGGCGATGACCTCGACACCGACCAGATCGTGCCCGGCCGCTACGCGCCGTTCATGGTCGGCCAGGACAAGTTCCACAACTACGCGTTCTGCGACGCGCGCCCCGGCTTCGCCAAGGAGGTGAGGCCGGGCGACATCCTCGTCGGCGGTGAGAACTTCGGCTGCGGATCGTCGCGCGAGTACGCGGTTGCCGCCCTCGCGAAGCTCGGCGTCGGCGGGATCGTCGCGAAGAGCTTCGCGCGGATCTTCTTCCGCAACTGCATCAACCTGGGGATCCCGGTACTCGAGTCCGCGGACGCGGTCGACCGCGTGCAGGATGGGGATGACGTCGCGCTCGATGCGAGCGCCGGCGTCCTGCGCGTGCCGGCCGGCGATGTCTCGCTGCGGCCGCTCGCGACGTTCGCGAGGCAGATCCTCGATGCCGGCGGTGTCGTCGCGTATCTGCGCGAGCACGGCGACTTCCCGAAGATCGCGTAGCGCGTAGCATCGCGTCGCAGTGGAGCCGATCGAGCGGGTCCGCCTCCGGCCGCAGCAGACGCTCACCTACCGGCGCGTCATGCCGCAGTCAGGACTCGGCGCGTTCTTCAGCGAGATCTTCCCCAAACTTATGGCTGCGCTGAAGAGCGGCGGCGCGACGCCGGCCGGCGCGCCGTTCGCGCGGTTCTTCAACTCCGACCCGAAGGCGTTCGACCTCGAGTCCGGCATCCCGTTCACGGGCTCGCTGACGCCGCCCGCGGGGGCGAAGCTCTCACAGCTGCCGGGCGGCGAAGCCGCGAAGACCGTGCACATCGGCGACTACGCGACGCTGTCGGAGGAATACCGGCGCCTCGAGAAATGGATGACCGATCAGGGCCTGCGCCCGGGTGAAGGGCCCTGGGAGGCCTACGTGGACGACCCCGACAAGACCCCGCACGACAAGGTGAAGACCGAGGTGTACTGGCCGATCGCCTAGACCTGGACGACCACGCTCCCGACGAGCTTGTCGTGCAGCGTCTGCCTCTTGCGGTCCCACAGGGGCCAGAGCACGTCGAGCAGTCCGGGGATCAGGAGCAGCCACATGAACGGCGGGACCGCCGCGCGGATCAGGCTCCGCACATAGCCGAGCGGCGCGTTCTCGTTGCCGTCGAGGCGCACCGCGATGCTGCCGTTCATCTTGCCGAGCGTCTGGCCTCCTTCAGCGCAACAGACCGTGTAGTACGCGGTCGGTCCGAAGTACGCGATGAACAGAGCGAACAGCGCGAAGAGGCTTGCGAGCGGGCTTCCGGCGCTGCGGAGCGCGAAGAGCGAGAAGCCGAAGATGAGCAGTCCAGAGATCACGTAGAGGAGCACGCTGTCGAGTAGCGCGGCGCGGACGCGCTGACCGAAGCCGGCGTAGGCGATCTCTTCCATGGCGCGGAAGCCTAGTTGGGCGACGTCGCGCCGGGTCGATCAGTCGCGTCGCAGATCTATCCGTCGCGTGGCAGATCGATCGCAACCGGCAGCGCGCCGCGGGCCCAGGACGAGAGCTTCTTGCCGGGCGTCCAGTCCATGTACTTCGCGTCGAGCAGTTGGCGCGCGAGCAGATCTTCGGACTCGCGCTTCACGATCCGGCCCCGAGCCGCGACGGCGCGCGAGCCGACCTGAATGCGCACCTCGCCGTTCGTCGCGATGTTCTTCACCCAATCCGCGCGGTCGCCGCCGCCCGAAAGCAGGTAGACACGTTTGTCGTGCAGCGCGAACCAGATCTCGATCCGATGCGGTCGTCCGCTCCTGCGTCCGATGGTCGTGAGATAGGCGAAGTCTTCTTCCGCGAGGCGCTCGAACACGGATCGACGCTACCGGAGGGATCTCGGGCTGACCGTCTCCTGCGTTACACGATCTCGACGCGGATCGCGCGCGCTGCATTGTTGGCGTAGCCGAGCGCGGTGCGCACGTTCGTCAGCGGCTGGTGCTCGCCGTCAGCGGTCACCGCGTACGCGAGGACGGAGAGCTCGCGGCGCTCCCCGGGATCGACCGAGATCGACCAGGGCCGCCACGCCGACCGCGACGGCGCGTCAGCCAGCGACGCCGGGTGCCAGCTGTATCCGTTGTCCGTCGAGAGCTCGACGCTCTCGATCGGCGCGCGACCGCTCCATGCGCGCCCGCGCACGACGAAGGGCGCGCGCGGCAGGCGCGCGCCGTCGGTGGGCTCTGTGATCACCGCCCTCGGCGCGATCTCGCGCAGCGGACGTCCGTCGATGACGTAGCGGTCCTGCTGAAAGAAGCCGGCGAACGGCTCGGTGATGAGCCGGATCTCGCGGAGCCACTTCACCGATGCCATGCCGTACCAACGCGGCACGACGAGACGCAGCGGCGCGCCATGCTCCCGCGGCAACGGTGCGCCGTCCATCTCGTACGCCAGCAGCGGGCCGTCGGACAGCGCGTCGGCAAGAGGCATCGAGCGCTCGAAGGCGATATCGCGGCCGACATCCTTCGGCGTGCCGTGATCCGCGCCGATGAACAGCGCTTCCAACGCCTCGGGCTTCGGACGGGCGCGCTCGAGAACGGTCCGGAGCGGCACGCCGGTCCATTCCGCCGTGCCGATCGCCCCAAGGTGCCACTGCTCTCCCGGCGCAGGCGGGTCGAGGTAGGCGCGACCGTTCCCCGCGCACTCGAGCGTCACGACGATCCGCCGCGCTGGCAGCGCGCGAAGGTCGTCGAGCGTGAGGCGCATCGGAGCCTCGACGGCGCCGCCGACCGCGACGGCGTCGGGCGGCGCTTCGGGGATCGGGAAGTGATCGCGCACATAGTGCTGGCCGCGTGGCGTGATGAGACCCGTGACGCGGTCGAGCCGCACCTCCGCGTTCAGCGGCTCGCGGCTGAGGTACACGAGGTCGTCGGTCATGCGACCTTTCCGGCGAGGCTCTCGCGCACCCACGATGCCACTTCGCCGGCCATCTTGTCGCGCGACGCGGCCGGCTCGAAATCGTGGTCACCGCCGTCGACGATGACGAGCGTGTTGGTCACGCGCGCCTGCGAGAGGACCGCGCGGTACCGCTCGGCGCTCTCGATCGCGACCTGCGTGTCGCGCGATCCCCAGATGAGGAGTACCCGCGCGCGCGTCCGCGACACCTCCGCGAGGGGCTTCCACGCGCCCTCACGACGCCACTCCGCTGGTGCCGCGGCGAGGACCGCCGCGCGCACGCGCGAGTCTCGTCCCGCCGCGATCGCCGCCACGACGCCACCGAACGAAAAGCCGACGATGCCGAGTCGCTCGGGCACGCCGGGATGCGCCTTCAGGAGGCGAACCGCGCCGGCGACGTCCGCGAGCGCGCTCTCGACGGTCATGCGTGGCGGCTGGTGATCGCGATACGCGAAACGGAGCGCCACGACGCCGGCGCCCGCGAGCGCGACGCAGGTCGTGACGATGTGCGGCTGATCGGGATGGCCGCCGAAGCCATGCAGCACGAGACAGCCGCCGTTCGCGTCCCCGTCGGGCAGATGCAGCACTCCCTCGATCTCCGCGGCGCCGCCCCCCGGCACAACGAAGGACACGCGCTGAAGGGTCAATGGGTCACGCCTCGGTCGAGGCGCCCGGACGCACTGGCAGTTCGGGCAGTGCGAGGATCTCGAAGACCTTCTTCCGGTCCTCGATCGGCGTGCGCGAGGAGATGAGCTCGAGCACCTTCTTGCGGCCCCTCATCTTCCCGATGAGGATCGCACCGACGAGCTTGTCCCCGAGGAAGAACAGCCGCTTGTAGTTGCGGCCCTCGTAGTCGACCTCGAAGAGCGACTCCGCGTCGGGCTCCTCCTCGGTGGTCACGCCCATCACGGAGATGTTCGAGTTGAACATACCGGACGCGTACGTCGGGACCTCCACGTACGGCTGCTTCGCCCCGAGCATGTTCTTCGCGACGTGGCGCCCGTGGTTGAGCGAGTTGTCCCACGTCCCCATGCGGTGATGGCGCTGCGACACGACGTCGTAGAACTCGGCGACGTCGCCCGCTGCCCACACGTCGGGGATGTTCGTCTCGAGGAACTCGTTCGTGAGGATGCCGACGTTGGTCTCGAGCGCGGTGTCCTTGAAGATGTCGATGTTCATCGTGAGGCCCAGCCCGACCGCGACGAGATCCGCCTTCGCGCTGAAGCCCTTCGATCCGCTCACCGCGATCTGTCCGTTCGACTGATCGAGCCGCTCGATCGACTCCTCGTAGTGGAGGTGCACCGCGGCGTCCTCGGCGAGGAGCGACACGACCTTGCCTCCCGGTTCGTCCAGCGAGCGGCGCAGGAACCACGGTCCGCGCTGGATCCAGTGCGTCTCGAGCTTCCGGAAGGCAAAGGCCTCGGTGAGCTCGTAGCCGATGAAGGATCCACCCATGACCACGGCGACCTTCGACTCGGGGATGCGCGCGACCATCGCCTTCGTCTCGTCGAAATACTGGAAGTTGAAGAGATACTTCGCGCGCTCGGCGCCGGGCACGCGAAGGGGGTTGGGCCGGCCGCCGGTGGCGATGAGCAGCTTGTCGTACTTCAGCTCGCCGCCCGGCTCCATGGCGACCGTTTTCTCCTCGAAGTTCACGTTCATGACCTTCGTCTCGAGACGCACGTCGATGCGGTTCTTCTCGTGCCAGGCCATATCGCGGACGGTGACGCGCTGCTCGAGGAGCACGCCCCTCAGGTAGCGCGGAAGCGAGACGCGGTTGTACAGCGTGTACTTCTCGTCGTCGATCAACACGATCTCGGCCGCGGCGTCGTCCTTACGGATCTGCTCCGCCGCGTACGTGCCGGCCGCGCCGTTGCCGATGATGACGAAGCGAGTGGGGGATGATGCCAATGACGCACTCCCTGGAGCGGTGTCGCGGCTAGTCTCGCCGAAATGGCCGAACGGCGCGGCACGCTCGGGCTGGTGCAGGCGACCGCGCTGTACGTCGGCGCGGTGCTGGGCACCGGCGTGCTCGTGTTGCCGGCGATCGCCGCCGAGACCGCGGGACCGGCGTCGCTCATCGCGTGGGCGGCTCTCGTCGCGCTCTCGGTCCCGATGGCGCTCACGTACGCGGCGATGTCGCGCCAACGTCCCGACGCGGCGGGATTCTCCGACGCGATCGAGCGGGCCTTCGGCCCTCGCTGGGGCGCGGCTTCTGGATGGATCCTGCTCGCGGCCGTGCCGCCCGGGTTTCCCGTCGCGATGCTCATCGCCGGCGGCTCCGCAGCGACGGCATTTGGGCTCGGCCGCGACGCGGCATTCCTTTTCGCCGGCGCGCTGATGGTGACGGTACTCACCGTGAACCTTGCGGGCCTGCGGGTGAGCGCCACCGCGCAGACGTTCTCCATCGGCACGATCGCGGTCGTCATCCTCATCGTCATCGCGCGGGCCGCTGGCCGAGTCGATGCAGAGGCGTTCGTCCCGATGTTTCCGCACGGCGAGGCCGCGGTCGGACTTGCCGCGGTACAGCTGTTCTGGGCCTTTGTGGGCTGGGAGGCGATCACGCCGCTCGCGACCGAGGTGCGCCGCGCCTCGGATATCTGGCGCGCGACGGTGATCGCCGTGATCGTCGTCGCGGCGTTCTACCTCGCGCTCGCGATCGTCACGATCGGAACGCACGCCTACGGATCCGCCGCCGGCCAGGTGCCGCTCGTCACGCTCGCCGTCGACACGTTCGGACCGCGGGCCGGTGCGGCCGTCGGCGTTCTGGCCTTCGCGATCACGTTCCCGGTCGCGAACGCCTATACCGCGGGCCTCACGCGCCTCGCCGCCGCGCTCGCGCGGAGACGCGCGCTGCCGCCCTGGCTCGGTCCCCTCGATGCGCGTGGTGTGCCGCGACGCGCACTGGCCGTGCTCGCCGCCGTCGGCGTGAGCGCGCTGGTCGTCGCGTACCTCACCAATCTGCGACTCGCGGACCTCCTCGCACCGTCGAACTCCGCGTTCATCGCGACGTACGTGCTCTCGATGGCCGCGGCGGTGCGACTCCTCCGCGGTCCACTGCGACTGGGCGCGGCGGTCTCGCTCGTCGCATGCCTCGTCGTATTCGCATTCACCGGCGCGCTGGTCGCGTGGATCGCGGGCGTGTCGGTCGCGGCGATGCTCTACACGCGGTCGCTGACCTCGGTCTGAGATGCGGACATTCGTCGCTGGCGGCGCGGGTGCGATCGGCCGCCAGCTCGTGCCGATGCTCGTCGCGGCCGGACGCCAAGTCACCGCAACGACGCGCGATCCCGCGCGCGCCGACTGGTTGCGTTCGGTCGGCGCCGAGCCCGTCGTGCTCGATGTGCTTGACGCGGAGGCGGTTCGCGCCGCGGTCGTCGCCGCGCGCCCTCAGGCGGTCATCCACCAGCTGACGGATCTGTCGGCCGGGTTCACCCCCGAGCAACTGCGCGCGACCGCGCGCTTGCGTCGAGTCGGCACGGGCAACCTCGTTGCGGCGATGGTCGAAGCCGGCGCGCACCGTCTTGTGGCCCAGAGTGGAGCGTGGCTCTACGCGGAGGGACCGCTCCCGCACGCCGAGAGTGATCCGCTGGGCGCACGCGGGCCGGACGACATGGTCGTGAGCGGGATCCTGGAACTCGAGCGTCTGACGCTCCAGACGACCGGTATCGCCGGCATCGTGCTGCGGTACGGCTTCCTCTACGGTCCGGGCACGGCCTACGCCGAGCCGCGCGACGCCGGGCGACCTCGCGTCCACGTCGCGGCGGCGGCGCGAGCTGCCGTCCTCGCCCTCGACCGCGGATCATCGGGCGCGTACAACATCGTCGACGATGACCCGACGGTGAGTAACCGGCGCGCGCGCGACGAGCTGGGATGGACACCCTGAAGTCCGGCGGCGGCGAGTGGCTGGTTAGCGCTTCGGCGTTCGCAGTCGCTTCGCGCGTTTGGCGCGCCAACCGCTCGACCAGTACCAGATCGCACCGCACACCGTCACCGCGATGAGCCCGCCGACGAACTGCTCGTACTCGCCTTCCATGCCCACGATGTTGTGTGTCCCGAGGAACCTGTCGCCGTCGTACTCCTCGACTTGGAGCACGAGGTGCAGGATCGTCGTGACGCCCATGGCCTCGAGCGTCGTGAAGCCGAACGCGCCGGCGAGAACGATCATGATCGCCCCGTTCCCATATGTGTGCGTCACGTCGTTGAACGTGCCGGTGTACGCGTTGTACAGGCCCAGCGAGTTGCCAGCCATGTCGAACGCGAACATCGAGAGGTACAGGCTGTCAAACCACCACGGGTACTCGTGCCATTGGCGCTTCTGGTAGCGCAGCTTCCAGAAGAGCGGGAACAGCATCGCGAGACCGAAGCTGATGATCACGTCGCGGGGCGCGAGCGCCTTTCCGGCGAAGCGCGGATCGGCGCCGTTCGCGATCGCGTCGACGCTCATCGCGAAGATCGCCATGCGCAGGACGACGTTGACGAGCGCGCCGACAGGGGCGTGCGTCGCGCCGAGGAACGGCAAACGTGCGAATGCGGACGAGCGTGCCAACGCACGCCTAGAGGTGCAGGTGACGTGCCCGCCGCGAGGTCTAGGGCGCCGGCTCCACCGCCGCGCCGGCGAGCGCGCTCTGCGCGACGCCGCGCTCGACCGGACGGAACCAGATCCAGAAGAGGACCGCCGAGAGGCCGTACAGCGTCGCCATCAGCGCGAACGGCGTGACGTAATCGCCGCCGGCCATGAGCCGCGAGCCGATGAACGCTCCGCCGCCCGAGAGGATCTGCTGCGCGGCGGAGCGGAAGCCGACCATCGTGCCACGCTCGCCCGGATCGAGGATCTCCATCGAGAATGCCTCGGCGATCGGCGCGGACGCGTTCGCAAGGACGATGCGCACGACGTAGGCGAGGCCCGCGACGGTGAGCACGGTCGAGACCGTCGCGAGGTTCGGCGACATACCGATAAGGAGGATGGCCGGCACCGCCAGGAGCCGCGTGCCGACGATCGCCTGCACTTTGGTCATGCGCGCGACGAGGAAGGGCGCACCCAGCGCAGCGAGCGCCACGAAGAACTCTCCCGACGCGAACGTCAGGCCGATGTCGTGGGTATGCGCGTGCAGACCCTCGGAGAAGAAGATGTTGAAGAGCGGCCCGACGAAGCCGAAGCCGAACGACACGATCGCGCTCACCGCGACGAGCTGTGCGACGCGCGTGGGATGGCGGACCGCAGCGAAGAGATCACGGATCCCCGTCACGGCTCGTTCCGTCGGCCTGTCCTTGCCGCGCAGCATCAGCGCCGGGATGAGCGACAGTGCCCAGATGAAGATGCCGATGAAGATCGAGGCGCGGTAGAGCGTCACCTTGTCGGCGAGCGAGGCGGCGAGGACCGGCACGAATCCGCCGAGGAGGCTTCCGACCATCGCCGACAGCGTGCGCAATCCCGCGGCGACGCTGAATAGGTGCACGCGCTCGCGCGGCTCGCTGTTCTCGGCCATGAACGCCGGCTCCGAGACGCCGTGCAGCGTGCCGGCGATCGCGGCGAGCACTCCCGTGACGATGAGGATCGCCTGGTCGGTCGAGAAGATCGTGATGACGTACAGCGCCGCGCCGAGGCCGTCGCCGATGATGAACGACCACTTGCGTCCGATGCGGTCGGAAACGATGCCGGCCGGTACGGAGAAGAGCGCGCCGGCGATACCCGCGAGCAGCAGCCGCAGGCCGATGAACTCGATCGAGAGGCCGACCGCGAGGAAGTAGAGGTTCACGAGCACGAGCGACGTGCCGTGGACGGTGTCCATACCGATGACGTGGACGATGAAGAGCCGCGCGTTGCGGCTGAACGAGCGGAGCGCCGTCGCGTACTCGGCGAGATCCGACCGCGCCTGCATCGCGGCTACTTTACGCTCGGCGCCAATGCGCGTTCTGTTGGCCGCGATATGTTCGGTCGCGATCGCGTGCGCGCCGCCTCCGGAACGTGAGATCACGGTCGGCATGACCGAGTACGCGTTCATCCCCAGCACGATCGAGGTCACCGCCGCGCAGCGCGTGCGCATAAGCGTGCGGAACATCGGCCGGACGGAGCACGATTTCGCGCCGGATCAGCGCGGAGTCGCGCTCGGGCTCAAGCACCTGCATCTGGCGCCGGGTCAAGCGGAGAGCTTCGATTGGACGGCGCCCGCGGATCAGGCGGAAGTGCGCATCATCTGCACCATCGTCGGCCACGAGGGACTCGGTATGGTCGGGCGGCTCGTGGTGAGGCCCGGTTCCTAGTCGGTGCCGCAGGAGGGAGTCGAACCCC
>Ga0075435_100003780_pt1 | contig 10320 bp, 4 predicted proteins | sample RhiMethybrSRZTD4_FD_75302 | JGI IMG/M metagenome (GOLD analysis project Ga0075435, IMG submission 75302) | Populus rhizosphere microbial communities from Tennessee, USA - Rhizosphere MetaG P. TD hybrid SRZTD4 | ecosystem: Host-associated > Plants > Roots > Rhizosphere > Soil | place: USA... | reverse complement strand
CTTGTCCTCCGCCATCCTGAACCGCTGGCCAACCACATCGCCCTGATTCGGCCAGAGCCGCGCGGCGAACACGCCGTTCACGATCGCGACGGCCGACTTGCCATGGCCGTCCGCCTCGGAGAAATCGCGCCCCGCTACGACGCCGATCTGCAGCGTCTTGAACACGTGGGGCGTGACCGCGAACCAGAACACTTGCGGCTCCTTGCCGGTCTCAACGGTCGCGCCTTCCGCCACGACGCCGCCACCCGACCCGCCGCCGTTCAGGGGGACCATGTTCGACGCCATCGCCGACACGACGCCCGGCAGCGCTTCCACGCGCCGCACGACGTCCTTGACGCGGCGGACGATGGCATCCGGAGGCTCGTAGGGATCGCCAGGCATGTAGAACCGCATTGTCATCAACGACGTGGTGTCGAGTCCGGCGCGGGCGTCCTGCAGGTTCATGAAGCTGCGCACGAACATCGACGCGCCGACGAGCAACACCAGTGACAGCGCGACCTCGGCGATCACGAGGGCGGCGCGCATCCGGTTGCGCGCGCCGCCGCTGCCGGCGCCGCGATCCTTGAGCGAGTCCTGCAGGTTCGGGCGTGCCGCGTGCAACGCCGGCACCAGCCCGAAGATCACGCCCGTCGCGAGCGCGAGGGCGACGGTGTAGACGATGATCCGTGGGTTCATGCTCCAGTCGATGTAATACGGCGGCTGCCGCTGCGGCGGCATCGCGGACGTGAGCCACTGCAGGCCACCGTACGCAATCGCCACGCCGAGCGGCGCGCTGGCCGTCGCGATGAGCAGACTCTCGGTGAGCAGCTGCCGGACGATCCGGCCGCGGCCGGCGCCGAGGGCGGCGCGCACCGCCATTTCGCGCTGCCGCACCGACGCGCGCGCCAGCAGCAGGTTCGCGACATTCGCGCACGCGACCAGCAGGACGAGCGTCACCGCTCCCATCATCGTCATCACCACGAGGGTGATGTCGGAGGGCACCATGTCGTCGCGAAGGCTGCGCGCGGTCGCGCTCCAACCCTGATCCTCGCGGGTTTCGCGCGCCAGCTGATCGGCGACCGAGGCCACGTCGCGCCGCGCCTCATCGACCGACGCCGACGGCTTGAGCCGGGCGAAGGCCGCGAGGTTCCGATTGCTCCGCGGCGAGGCGTACTCAATCGGCGTCAGCGGAATCCAGAGCTGCGTGCGTTCGGGAAACAGAAACTTCGGCGGCATCACCGCGATCACCGTGTGCTTGTTTCCGTTCACCGTGATCGGGCGCCCGATGATGGACGGATCGCCGGCGTAGCGCCGCTGCCAGACACCATGGCTGAGGATGACGACAGGTGGAGCGCCGGGCCTGTCGTCCTCCGCGCGCATTTGACGCCCGAGAATCGGCTGCACACCGAGCATCGGGAAGAGATTCGCGGTGATCGTGGTGCCGTTGAAGCGCTCGGGTTCATCACCGTCCGCGAGGGTCAGACTCCGGCCGGTGAATGCCGCGATCTCTTCGAAGGCGTGCGTCCGCGCCTTCCAGTCGGCGACGTCCAGAAACGAAATGCCGCCGCGGTTGACGCCATTCGCCTGCTGCGATGTATACAACCGCACCAGGCGGTCGGGATCACGGAACGGCAGCGGCCGAATGGACACGGTATCGACGACGCTGAAAATGGTGCTGTTGACGCCGATACCGAGCGCCAGGCAGAGGACCGTGACGAGCGCGAAGCCCGGATTCTGCGCCAGCGTCCGCGCGGCATACCGGAGGTCCTGGAAAAGCGTGTCCATGCAGCACTTAGACGCGGGCCCGGCGCTGAAGTTCGCGACGCGAAAGTCGGAATCGGCGAGTCGGCGAGGCCGCGCGCCAGTCGCCCTGTAACGTCGTCGGTCCGTTATTTGGCCGCGCACGCCGGCGCGGCCGGCGGGGTCCAGGCGGGCAGCGCAGCGAGACCGCCCCGCGCGCGCGCCGCGTTGACCTCGGCGATCGAAGCCGCCTGCAGTTTCCGGAGTGCGTCCAGCACGGCATCGATGTTCTTGCACGGCCCGTCGACGCCGGCCACGACGCTCGGCGTCGGCTCGGCATCGCCGACGAGTTGATCGTTGAGCCGCCGCGAGAGATCGCGATGGGCGACGCCGACGCCCACCGGTCCGTTGATCAGCGGCACCAAGGCGTCGTCCAGCGCCTTCGCCGCCGGGCTCGCGGCGCCGTCCTTCAGCGCGTTTCGCAGCTGCTCGAGGTAGTTGAAGGCGTGAAACGTCGCCGCAACGCCCGCAGCCATACGTTGCTGCAGCTGAAACTGTGCCTCGAGCGCCGCTTGCGGCACCTGGACGCGCGGATCGGCGACGACGGTGATCGGCTGCCAGTAGGTCTGGCCGTCGACCGTCAGCGTTGCGGTGTACGTGCCGGGAGGTACCATCGGACCGACAAGCGTGGTGCGCGGCGTCTGGCCCGGCAGCGCGTGCCAGTTGAGCGTGTACTCGCGGTAGTCGAGCATCGTGCCGTTGTAGCCGAAGTTCAGAATCGGCGGGTCGGGATACCGCAGGTCCCACGCGATCCGGTGCATCCCCGCCGTCGTTTTGAGCACGACCGGCGGCGCGAACCAGTAGTCCGGCACGTTGGGCATGACCGTGTCGGGCGGCGGAGCGACCGTCGTGTACTCGCGCACGGAGCGGCCCGCTGAATCCGCGATGGTCAGGGTTGCGCGGCCGGCAGCCGGCGCGCGCAGATAGTAATCGATGACGGCGCCCTCGGGCGGGTTGTCGCCGACTTTCATTTCCGGCGGCAGCGGCGTGTCCTGCGTGTTGTCCCACCTTGCGCGAGACGCCGGCGCGGGACGGAACATGAACGCCTGCGCCGTCGACGCCATCGCCGCGCGGATCTGCCTGAGCGGTGAAATATCGTCGAGGATCCAGAAGCCGCGGCCGTACGTCGAGATCACGAGATCGTTCCCTTTCACGGTCATGTCGCTGACAACCGTCGCCGGCAGATTCAGCTGCAGCGACTGCCAATGGTCGCCTCGATCGAACGACACAGACGCGCTCGTCACCGTTCCCGCGTACAGGAGCGTGGGCTCGATCGGATCTTCGCGGACAACTCGCGCAGTGCCGCCGTCCACGAGCCCGGTCGAAATCTCCTCCCAGTGCTGCCCGTAGTCGGTCGTGCGATAGATGTGCGGATGCGCGTCGCGCGAGAGGAGCGCCGCGTACGCGCGGCCCGCGTCCGCGTGCGACGCCTCGATGACGTTGATTCCGGCCGGCGGGAGATTCGACGGCGTGACGTTCGTCCACGTCTTGCCGGCGTCGCGCGTCATGTGAACGAGCCCCGTGCTCGTGCCGGCCCAGATGACGCCGGCTGCGACCGTCGAAGGCGCGAGCGTCGTGATCGATCCACCCTGCGCCGGCGCGCCGACGCCGCCGCCGCCAGCCGTCGCGGCGGCCGGCAGGGTCACACCGGCAGGCGCGGCGAGATCGCCGCTGATCGTGCGCCACGTCCGTCCGCGATCGCTCGACGCGAGGACGTGCTGCGCCGCCATGTACAACGTATTCGGATCCTGCGACGAGAACACGAGCGGCGGTGCGCCGCCGAAGCGATCTTCCGCCGTCGGCTGATACAGCACGATCACCTGACCGGTCGTGCGGTCGTAGCGGCGCAGGACGTGATACCAGCCCTGCGTGTACATGAACCGCTTGTCCTGCGGGTCGGCGATGAGAAATCCGTTTTCGAAGCCACCGGCCGGATACCAGTCGTTGGGCCGGATTTCACCGAAGTCGCTGCGGCTGACGACGCATGCGGTGCCGGAATCCTGCTGCGGTCCGCAGACGTGGTACGGAAAGTCGTTGTCCGTCGAGACGCGATAGAACTGGCCGTTCACCAAACCGTAATACGGCGTCCATGAGTCGCCGCCGTCGACGGAAATCGCCGCGCCCTGATCGACGCCGGCGAACATCCGCCGCGGGTTGGTGGGATCGATCCAGAGGAAGCGCGGATCCGCGCCGCTCGGCGCGCCCCAGAACGCCGCGACGCTCCGGCCGCCGTTGGTGGACTTGTAGATAGCCGTGCCCATCACGTACATGACGTCGGGGTGCTGGGGGTCGGCGTAGATCTTTCCGCCGCCGCTCGCGAGCTGCCGCGTGCCCAGCGTCCAACTCTCCCCGCCATCGTCCGAGCGGTACAGGCCGCGCATGCCGCCGCCGCGCCCCCCTGTCCCGGCGAGCGCGTACAGCCGGCGGCCGTGCGTGCCCGATGCAACCGTCATCGTCGAAATGCGCGCGCCGTCCGGCAGGCCGCCGCCGGCGACCGGCTTCCACGTCACGCCGCCATCGACCGATTTATGTGCGCCCGTGCCGGCCGGCGGTGCCGCGGCCGGGCCTCGACCCGCCCCCGCTCCAGTCGAGAACAGTGCGTAGACGATTTGTGGATCCGCATAGTCGGCGTGGACCTCGGACGCGCCTGCGGACCCATCCGCCAGAACGTTCGCCCACGTGCGGCCGCCGTCGGTTGTTCGGTAGACGCCGCGCTCGCCTGGCGTGTCTCCACGAGAACCCTGCACCGCGACGACCGCGGCGTTTGGATTTCGCGGATCGACGACGATGGCGCCGATGTATTGCGATGTCCTCAGGCCGACGTTCGTCCACGTCCGCCCCGCGTCGGCCGACTTGTAGATGCCGTTCCCCGGTGTGAAAGACCAGCCGGACTGGTTGCCAGTGCCGACGTAGACGACGTTCGGGTCGGACGGCGCGACGGCCACCGCGCCGACGGACGCGACGTGCACGTCGTCGAAAATCGGCTTCCAGGTGTTGCCCCCGTTAGTCGTTTTCCACACTCCGCCTTCCGGCATGCCGGCGTAGTACGTCGTCGAGTCGCCCGGCACGCCGGCCGGGGCCGACACGTAGCCGGAGCGAGGCGGCCCGATCGAGCGCCATTTCAGCTCCGCGAAATACGACGGGGTGACCTGCTGCGCGTGCAGCGGAGCGAGCGCGGCCGTCAGAGCGGTCAGGGCGGGCAGAAGGATGGTCAGTCGGCGCATGCGCAAGTATAGAATCGGCGCCGGAGGTCGACATGGCACGGCGTCGCTTTCCGATCGTCATCACGACGGCACTCCTCGGGTGCGCGCTCCTTCCGGGAAGGGCGGACGCTCGTCAGCTCACCATCGAGGACTATTACCGCGTCGTCGGCGTCCAGGCCCCGGCGATGTCGCCCGACGGGAAGTGGGTGGCGTTCATCCGGACGACGATCGTCGAGGCAGAGAATCGACGGCAGGGCGAGCTCTGGATCGCACCGTCCGACGGTTCCGCGCCGCCACGCCGCCTCTCCGATCCCGCGTTGAACGCGTCGGCGCCGCGCTGGAGCGCCGACGGCCAGCTGCTCGCCTTCTCGGGTCGCCGCCGCGGCGCGCCGGCCGACGACGAGGGAGGGTCGATCTGGTTTCTGCGGGCCGCCAGGCTCGATGAGCCGGCGTTTCACATCAAAGGCGTCGACGGGACGCCAATTTTCAGCCCCGACGACAAGTGGATCGCGTTCACGAAGCGGATTGCCAGGCCAAAGGCGCCGACGTACGCGACGGACGCCGAGCGGACCATCAACGAGCGGTTCAAGGGCAAGGCGTACGAATGGATCCAGTATCGATTCGATCAGCGCGGCTATCTACCCGATCCGCGCGATCCCGCCGCGACGCCGCCCGAGGAGCTCTTCATCGTGGCGCGCGACGGCGGCGACGCGAAGCAGCTGACGCGCGGCGGCGTCAACGTCAGCGGCGTCGCCTGGCGTCCGGACAGCGGCACGCTCGCGTACGTCGCGAACGAGTTTCAGCGCGACGAGTACACGTATCCGCGCGCGGATCTCTGGACCGTGACGCTCGACGGCACGACGACGCGGCTGACGAACGACGGCTACGATCACAACTCGCCGGCGTGGTCGCCCGACGGGCGCACGATCGCCGTGCGGCGCGAACAAGGCCTGAGTGCCGTCATTGCATCGAAGCAGCTGCACGGCGCACCGACTGACATCTTCACGATCGCTGCCTCAGGCGGTGCGCTGACGAACATCACGCCCAACTGGGATCTGCTGCCCGGCCCGCCGGCGTGGAGTCCGGATGGCCGCTCGGTGTACTTCAACGGCGGCATCGGCGGCAGCGATCATCTGTTCCGCGCCGCTGTCTCCTCGCGAACCGTTGAACAGATCACGACCGGCGAGCGTCACCTCGCCGGCTTCAGCCCGTCCGCCCGCTGGGACGCGATGGCGTACGTCGGCGGCGACAGCGCGCATCCCGAAGAAGTGTTCGTGTCGGCGATCGACGGCCGCGGCGAGAAGAGGATCAGCAGCTTCAACGATGCGTTTGTGAAGGATGTCGAAGCGGCCACGGCGGATCGCATCCTTTTCAAGAGCAAGGACGGCACACCGGTCGAAGGCTGGGTGCTGAAGCCGCGCGGCTACGATCCGTCGCGCGCCTGGCCGCTCATTCTCGCGATGCACGGCGGTCCGCACAGCGGCTACGGCAACGACTTCTCGTTCGAGCACCAGCTCTTCGCCGCGAACGGCTACCTGGTCGTCTACACGAACCCGCGCGGATCGACCGGCTACGGCGAGAAGTTCCTCTGGGCAACGTGGGGTGGGTGGGGCAACCTCGATTTCGAGGACGTGATGGCCGGCGTCGACTACGCGAAGACGAAGTATAACGTCGACGAGAAGCGTCTGGGCGTGACCGGCTATTCGTACGGCGGTTTCCTGACCAACTGGGTGATCGGCCACACGACACGGTTCGCCGCCGCGATCTCCGGCGCCGGCATCGCGAACTGGATCAGCGACTACGCGACCTCGGACATTCCGCGCACGAAGGAAAGCGAGTTCCTCGGATCGCCGTGGGATTCGAAGGCGCACGAAGTGCTGCGCAAGCAATCGCCGATCGAGTACGCGGCGAACTTCAAGACGCCGACGTTGTTCGTCGACGGCGAATCCGACGCGCGCGTCCCCATCGAAGAGGCCGAGCAGATGTACATGGCGCTGCGCAAGCAGCACGTACCGGCGCGGATGGTTCGTTATCCGGATACGTACCACGGCGGCTGGACGCCGTGGAACACCGTGCACCGCTATTACGAAGAGCTCAACTGGTGGGCGCGTTACCTGGAGCCGGCAAAGACCACGACGAGCGCCGCGCAACGCTGATCGCGACGACGGCGCCGACGAGGAGCTTGAGCATCTCGAGCGACGTGTAGGCGCCGTGCAGGATCCAGAACCGCGACATGCCCGGCGGCGCGGGATCGCGCGGTACGAAGTCGAGCGTGCGCCCCAGCGTCACGATCTGCGGCGTGAGATACCCGAGCATCAGCGTGACGATGGTGAGCATCAGCGCTACCGCGAGGAACGGCTTGCGATACGCCGCGTCCTGTTTCCGTAATTCAAACGTCAGCCAGAGCGCCACGCCGCCGATGACGAGCTGCGCCACGTTCCAGAGCTGAAAGTACAAGCGATTGAGCTCCGACGACAGATAGCGGAGCAGCTCGCGCGCGGCAGGCGATCCGAGACGATCCACGGCGGCCGCGAACGCCGGGCTCGATCGCTCGGCCAGCAGCCGATCGATCGTGTAGAAGTTCTCCGTCGCGACCACAGACATGCAAATCGAGCCCGCGATCCACGCGCCGAGCAGAACGAGCAGCCACCCGCGTCGTGTGGGTGTCATGCGGTGAACGAGCGCGCGAGCATCGTGAACGCGTCGATGAAGCGCGACACCGCGCCAACGTCGACCGTGCCCGGCCCGCGGTCGGCCTGGTTGTGGAACAAGGCGTTGCCGCCGATCACCGACACATAGCGGCCTCCGCCGCGGTGGACCGCCTCCGCCTCGCCGCCGGGCACCCGGCCGCGCGGCGTCCTCCGATCCACAGTCAGCCCCGCGGTCGTCATGGCGGTTTCCAGTCGCGATTCGAACCCGTCGTCGGACGCCTGGATGGTGTTGCCCGGCTGCTGCGCGGCGCCGATGTTCGCGCCGAAGTGAAACCATAGCGCCGTGCGATCGACGATACCCTCGCGGCGATCGATGAACGCGTTGATGCCGAGATGGCCGAGTTCGTGACCGCTCGACGCGACGAACAGCACGTCGCGCGGAGGGGGCGCCACGCGGAACTCGCGCATCATTTCGATCCAGCACGCGATGCCGCCGCCGCGTTCGCTCGCGCAGGTCCACCAGCCGCTGCGCGGCGTCATGATGACGAGAGGCAGCGCGGTGCGGCTCGTGCCGGTCATCGACGCGGTCACGTTGAACGCCTGCGCAGCGGTACGCCGCACCGAGGCGATCACGTGCACCTCGAGTCCTTGCCGCGCGGCGCGTTCGAGGCGCTCGCGTTCCTCGCTCGACACCTGGACGACGGGCGGCCCGAACGGCTTCAGGAACGAGTCGGCGTTGCTCGGGCACAGGCCCGGGCGCGCGCCCCGCGTGACGCAGACGATCGCACGATGACGATTCGCCAGCCGCGCGTCGCCGAGCGGGCCCGCGGCGGCGGCGTTCGGCGCGGTGTCGGTCAACCCGATCGGCGCAGCGCCGTCGAGCGCCCCGAGCTTTCCCTGGATGCCGGCGGCATTCGTGAATGCGCCGTCGAACAGCGGCACGCCGGTGATCTTCTTCCCGTCGACGACGACCGAAACGTCGACCGGATCGACGCGGCGGATCGGAAAGGATTCCAGCGACGGGTCGAGTCCGGCGTCGCGCACTTCCCCCGCGAGCCAGTCGGCGGATCGTCGATCGACCTCGGTCGCGGTCCGATGGAAGCCCTGCTTCTCGTATTCGTCGATCATCCGCCGGATGCGCAACTCCCGTGGCGTGATGCCGCTCTGTTCGTGGCGTCCACGCGCGAAAAGTCCGACGGCAGTCATCGACAGCCACTCGCGTCGCGTCAGCATCAATACGCCACCAGCAGGCGCGCCGCGCGCTCGACCTGCGCTTCGCTCGGCAGGAAGAATTCCTCGAGCGGCGGCGAGTACGGGACCGGCGTATCGAGCGCGCCGACGACGCGGACGGGGGCGTCGAGAAACTCGAACGCGGCTTCCTGGACCGTCGCCGCGAGACTCTCGCCAATCCCGCCAGTGCGTGAGTCTTCGTGCACGATGAGCACGCGGTGACAGCGCCGCGCAAGCGCGAGCACGGCGTCGCGGTCGAGCGGCACGAGGCTGCGCAAATCCAGCACCCCGGCCTCGATGCCGTCGCGTGACAGCGCCTCGGCGACGCGCAGCGCTGCGTGGATGTACGCCCCGTACGACACGATGGCGAGATCGTCGCCCGCGCGGCGCAGCGCGGCCATGCCGATGGGAATCGGCGCGGGCGGTCCGTCGGCAATTGCCTGCCGGATCCGCGGATCGCGATAGAGAGCGATGTGCTCGTAGTAGAGCACCGGATCGGGATCCGTCACCGCGGATGCCATCAACGCTCTGGCGTCGTGCGGCGTCGACGGCGCCACGATCTTCAGGCCGGGCGTGCGGTAGAACCACGGCTCGGTGTTCTGCGAATGGAACGGCCCGGCATGGCGCAAGCCACCGTACGGCATGCGCACTACCATCGGCACTTCACCGCCCCAGCGATATCGGACCTTCGCGGCGTTGTTGACGAGCTGATTGAATCCGGTCGCGACGAAGTCGTTGAACTGGATCTCGCCGATCGGCCGCTGACCCGCGAGCGCCGCGCCGACGCACACGCCGAGGATCGCGCCTTCGGCGAGGGGAGAGTTGATGATGCGATCGCCGAACTCCTTCAGCAGCGGACGCAGCAGCAAGAACGCGTTGCCGTAGACCCCGCCGACGTCCTGGCCGTACACGAACACGCGTCGATCCGCGCGCAATGCGTCGCCGATCCCGAGCATGACGGCTTCCAGGTACGTCCGCCCTTTGGCATCGAACGGTGGCGCGTCTTCCACAACGCACGCGGAGCTCGAAGAGCTGTTTCTCTCTGCGTGTTCCGCGTGTTCTGCGTGCGACGTCCGTTCTCCGGCGAAGCGAACGTGTGGATCGAGAATCTCGACATGAGCGCGCGGGCGCTCGTTCGCGAAAACGCCGACGCCCGCCCGCTCCGGCGCCGGCCAGGGCGCGTCGATCAGCTTCCGCGCCTGCTCTTCGACGATCGTGTCGGCCTCGCGCTTGAACGCGTCGGCCTCCGCGGCGTCGATGACGCCTTCCTGCTCCAGCCGCGCGGCGTAGGTGACGAGCGGATCGCGCGCCGCCCAGTATTCGTACTGCTCACGATCCGCGTAGCCCTGATCGGTAAGCGGCGGGTACTCCCACGACGCCTGCGGGTCGCGCCCGAGATACAACATGTCGTCGTGATGCGCGTGACCGCACATCCGCATGCTCACCAGCTCGATCAG
>Ga0075435_100003778_pt1 | contig 10327 bp, 10 predicted proteins | sample RhiMethybrSRZTD4_FD_75302 | JGI IMG/M metagenome (GOLD analysis project Ga0075435, IMG submission 75302) | Populus rhizosphere microbial communities from Tennessee, USA - Rhizosphere MetaG P. TD hybrid SRZTD4 | ecosystem: Host-associated > Plants > Roots > Rhizosphere > Soil | place: USA... | reverse complement strand
GATCTCAACGGCGGCGTTCGCGCTCGGGAGCGGGTTCGGCGGGATCCTGGCGCGCCGCGTCGGCGACCGGCATCCCGCGCACGTGGGCTATGCGCTCGGGTTCGAGACGCTGGCCCTCGGTACCGCCACCATCATCGCCCTCGTCACGCACCCGCACTCCGGCCGCCTGTCCGGCTACGCCATGATCGTCTGCATGGCGCTGGGCATGGGGCTCCGTAACGCCACCGTGCGCCACATCGGGGCGTTCGCGACGGGCCTGGGCCTCGTGACCTGCGTCGCGTACCCCGCTACTCAGCGAGGAGCTTCGTGACCAGCGCGTCCAGGCCGGCGAGCGAGGGGAGCTCGGCGTCCGGCGTGTAGCCGTCCGGCAGCTCGATCCCGGCGCGGTTGATCCAGACCGCCTTCATGCCGACCGCCTGGGCGCCGGCGATGTCGGTGTCGAGGCCGTCGCCGACGTGCACCCACCGGGCCGGGTCGCCGCCGCACAGGTCGATCGCGTGCCGGAAGGGGGCCGCGGCGGGCTTCATCTCGCCGATCTGCTCGGCGTGCACGACGAACGCGAACCGGCGGGCGACGGCCAGCTCGGCGAACGGGAAGTTGCCGTTCGTGATCGCCCCCAGCATCCGGCCGGACGCGACCAGTGCGTCGAGCTCCGGCTCGACATCGTCGTGCAGCCGCACCGTCTCCGGCCGGGCCGCCATCCAGGCGTCGACCATCCACGCCGGCAGGTCGGGGTCGTGCAGGTCGTGCGCCGCCAGCACCCGCCGGAACGACTCGAGCCGCAGCTCGAGGTAGGTGCCCTCGCGCTCCTCCGCCACCCGCCGGCGCTCGTCGTGCAGCCGCTCGACCGAGATCCGGCCGGCGACGGCGGGGTGGCGCTCCTCGAGCGCGGCGATCGCGGCTTGCAGCGAGCCGTCCATCATCGGCATGAACGCCCACAGCGTCTCGTCGAGGTCGAACGAGACGACCGCAGCCATCATGCCGCCTTCCGCAGCAGGGCCACGGCCTGGCAGGCTGCGCCCTCGCCGCGGCCCGCGAAGCCGAGGTGGTCGGTCGTCGAGGCCCGCACCGTCACGCGCGAGCGGTCGACGCCGAGCGCGGCCGCCAGGCACTCCCGCATCGCGTCGCGGTGCGGGGCCAGCCGCGGCGCCTGCATGATCACGACCGCGTCGACGTTCACGAGCGCCCACCCGGCCCTCCGCACCCGCTCCCACGCCTGGCCGAGCAGGGCGATGCTGGAGGCGCCCGCGAGCGCGGGGTCGTCCGACGGGAACAGGTGGCCGATGTCCTCCATCCCCGCCGCGCCCAGGAGCGCGTCGGTGACGGCGTGGCTGACGAGGTCGGCGTCGGAGTGCCCCTCGAGGCCGCGCTCGGCGGGGATCGTCACGCCGGCGAGCACGAGCGGACGGGCCTCGGCGAAGGCATGCGCGTCGAATCCGATCCCGACCCGCAGATCGTCGCTCCCCCCGCTCATGCCAGCCTCGCCTCGGCCCGGGCCAGGTCGTCCGGCGCCGTGATCTTCACGTTCTCCGGCTCGCCGGGGACGGCGGCGACGGCGAAGCCGGCCGCCTCGACCAGCGACGCGCAGTCGGTCGCGTCGCGCACGACGTCGGCAGGCGCGGCGTACGCCCGGCGCAGCGCGGCCGCCCGGAACGCCTGCGGCGTCTGCACCGCGCGCAGCTCGCCGCGCTCGAGCGTCTCGGCGACGACGCCGTCGTGCACCCGCTTCACCGTGTCGATCACAGGCAGCGCCGGGATCGCGCCGTCGTGCGCATCGAGCGCTCCGAGCACCCGGTCGACCAGCTCGGCCGACGCGAACGGCCGGGCCGCATCGTGCACGAGGATCGCCTGCGCATCGCCCGCCACCTCGGCCAGGCCGGCGGCGACCGAGAGCGCCCGCGTGGCCCCGCCCGGGACGGCTGCGGCCACCTTGCCGGCCGCGAGCTCGTCGGCCAGGAGCGTCGCCGGCTCCTCCCACTCGGCCGGCACCACGAGCACGATCCGGTCGACGGCGGGGTGCTCCTCGAACAGGTCGATCGAGTGGGCCAGCAGCGGCCGGCCGCCGAGGCCCACGAACGCCTTCGGCCGGTCGGCGCCCAGGCGGGCGCCGTCGCCGCCGGCGACCACGATCGCCCAGGTCGGGCTCACTCCGCGTCCGTGCTCGAGCTCACCTTGGTGAAGATCATCTTGCCCGACGGCGACTGCAGCACCGACGTCACCTCCACCGCAGCGGTCTCGCCGAGCAGCTTGCGCCCGCCCTCGACCACGACCATCGTCCCGTCGTCCAGGTAGCCGACGCCCTGGTCGTGCTCCTTGCCCTCGCGGATCACGCGCACGTCGAAGGACTCGCCCGGCAGCACGGCCGGCTTGAGCGCGTTCGCGAGCTCGTTCACGTTCAGCACGACGACGTCCTGGATCCGCGCCAGGCGGTTCAGGTTGAAGTCGGTCGTGAGGATGCGAAGACCACGATCCTTGGCCAGCTTGAGCAGCTTCGCGTCGACGTCGTCCAGCTCGGGGAAGTCGACGTCGGGCGTCGTCACCGTCACCTCGGAGCGCAGCCCCTGGACGACCTCGAGCCCGCGGCGGCCGCGGGCCCGCTTGAGCGAGTCGCCCGAGTCGGCGACGTGCTGCAGCTCGCGCAGAACGAACTCGGGCACCACGAGCTCGTCCTTGAGGAAGCCGGTGCGGACGATGTCCGCGATCCGCCCGTCGATGATCGCGCTCGTGTCGACCAGCGTCACGAAGCCGTTCAGATCCGGCTCCGTCCCCGGCTCGGCGACCGGATGCACGCCGACGAGGCGCAGGATGCCGCGATGCTTCTTCGCCGCCGTGAACGCGAACAGGTATCCGACCATCAGGAACAGCGGCAGGATCACCCACTTGCCGATGTACGGCAGGGTGTGAACCGGGAACCACAGAAGCGCCGACACGAGCAGCCCGACCAGCAGGCCGATCGCGGCAACGGTCAATTCACCCGCGCTGCGGGACTGGACGGCCCGCTCGACCCTCTTGAATCCGCGTACCAGCCCCTTGCCGACCAGCCCTCCCACCATCCACCCGACGGCGAAGACCAGGAAGACGACGACGGCGAAGGCGGGGTACGCGTATGAAGCCGGATAACGGTCCTCGAGATTAAGAGACAACCCCGCCTGGATGGCACCCAGGACGCCCAAGAGGGACAAGACGATCCGTGTTGAGACCACCATCGTCCGCTCCTCTCTCTGCCTGTCGCAGCCCACGCCGGATGGGCGGAACATCGCCGCCCGGCGGGGGTGCATGCGTAATGCGTATGGCTACGCCCGCGCCTTGCGGGCCTCGCCGATCTCCTCGAGCACCTCCTCCAGGAACTCGCGCGCCTCGTCCTCGTCCATGTTCTTCGCGTACATCAGCTCGCTGGCGAGGATGCGCTTGGCCTTCGAGAACATCTGCTTCTCGCCCGTGGAGAGACCCTTCTCCTGGTCGCGCTGTGCGAGGTTGCGAACGACCTCGGCCATCTCGAAGATGTCGCCGGTCTTCATCTTGTCGCGGTTGTGCTTGAAACGGCGGTTCCAGTTCTTCGGCATCTTGGTGCCGTCGCCCTGGAGCACGGTGAGGACCTCCTCGACGGTCTCCTCGCCGATCACCTTGCGCAGACCGACGCGCTCCGCGCTGTCCAGCGGAATCGTGACGGTCATGTCGTTGTGAAGGATCTGGATCGTCAAGTACTCCCGATCCTGGTCCCCGACGACGCGCATATCCCTGCTTGTGATCGTCCCAGCCCCGTGATGGGGGTACACGACCTTGTCGCCAACCTCATACAAAAGTCGCTCGACCTCCTCGCCAAAAGTGCGCCTGCACGCCCGCGAAACCCCTCGCGCCTAGGGCGTAGATTCTATCAGATCTGGCACGTTGAGGCGAACGGATCACAGCATTCTGTAGACATCGCAAACGAATTTCGGCAGACACCGCCGAAGACCGATACGCGGCTTCCGAAGCGGCCCGGAATCGTTTCGCGTCTTACAGGTTCAGGTAGCGATCCACGAGGTTCTGCTCCTGCAGCCGGCGCAGGCCCTCGCGGATCTCGCGGGCGCGCACCGCGCCGACGCCCTCGACCTCTTCGAGCTCCGTCTGGGAGGCGCGCACGAACGCCTCGAGGCCGTCGAAGTGCTCGACGACGTGGGCGATCACGTTGTCCGGCAGGCGCGGGATCTTCGAGAGGACGCGGTGGCCGCGCGGCGTCACCGCGTAGTCGACCGGCGAGACGCTGCGCGGGTAGCCCAGCACCTCGGCCAGCTGCTCGAGCTCGAGCAGCTGCGTGTCGGGCATCGTCCGCAGCTGCTCGAGCGCGCGCCGGTAGCCGCCCGTCACCTCGGGCAGCTCGTAGTCGCGCACCATCGCCACCTCGTCGCCGGGCACCCACTCGGACATCTCGTCGAGCTGGATCTTGATCAGCCGGCCCTCGACGCCGAGCTCGGCGATGTTGCGCTCGATCTCGTCGCGCATGCGCGAGGTCATCTCGGCCCGCTGCAGCGCGACCAGGACGTCGTCGAGCATCACCGCGCCCTGGAACTCGAGTGCCGTCAGCCGGGTCGACACCTGTTCGAAGCGGGTGCGGTACGTCTCGAGCGTCGTCACCGCCTGGTTCGTCTTCGCGAGGATGTCGGAGATGTCCTCGAGCTGGTAGCGGACGTCGCCCACGTACGTCGTGACGACGTCGCGCTGCTGGCTGATCGAGATCACGAGCGCGCCGGTCTGCTTGGCGACGCGCTCGGCGGTGCGGTGGCGCGTGCCGGTCTCGGCCGACGGGATCGTCGGGTCGGGCATCAGCTGGACGTTCGCATAGACGATCCGGGTGGCGACAGCGTTCAGGATGATGGCGCCGTCCATCTTGGCGAGCTCGTAGAGCAGGTACGGCGAGAACGCCTGGTCGAGCCGGATCCCGCCCGAGAACATGAAGGAGAGCTCCGCCGGCTCGCCGATCACGATCAGCGCGCCGAGGCGGGCGCGCAGGATGTCGTTCAGCCCCTGCCGCATCGTCGTGCCGGGCGCGATGCGGCGCAGTGCGTCGAGCATCTTGGGATCCTTGCGAACGTCCGGAAGAAGCTCGGTCAAGCCCGCCCCTCGGTTGCCGCGGGCCGGCCGAATGCCAGCCCGATCGCTTCCTCCAGAGTATCAGCGCAGCGCAGCGGCGGCCCGATCCCGGGCCCGGTCGTGCGCGGCGGGCAGACCAGGCCGGCGACGCCCAGCTTGGCCGCCTCCGCCAGCCGCGGCGCCGTGTGCGAGACCGGCCGCACCCGCCCGGTCAGGCCGAGCTCTCCGAAGCAGGCGAGCCGCTCGGGGGCGGCCCGGCCGAGCGCGGAGGAGACGATCGCGAGCGCCACGGCCAGATCGGCCGCCGGCTCGTCGACCCGCACGCCTCCGGCGACGTTCACGAAGACGTCGGACGAGCCCAGCGGGACGCCGGCGTGACGGCCGAGCACGGCCACGATCATCGACAGGCGGTTGCGATCGAAGCCGGTCGCCTGGCGGCGGGGCATGGCCAGGTCGCTCTGCGCCACGAGCGCCTGCACCTCGAGCACGATCGGCCGCGTGCCCTCGATCGCCGGCAGAAGCACCGAGCCGGGCCCGGCCGGCTCCGGCTCCGCCAGCGCCGCCGAGGGGTCGGCGACCGGCTCGAGCCCGGCGTCGGTCATCTCGAAGATGCCGATCTCGTCGGTCGAGCCGAACCGGTTCTTCACGGCGCGCAGCACCCGCAGGTGGCGATAGCGGTCGCCCTCGAACTGGAGCACCGCGTCGACCAGGTGCTCCAGCACGCGCGGGCCGGCCACCGCGCCGTCCTTGGTCACGTGGCCGACCAGCACGATCGCCGTCGACCCGCCCTTGGCGACGCGCAGCAGCCGCTCGGCCGCCTCGCGCACCTGGGCGACGCTGCCCGGAGCGGACTGGAGATCCGCGCTGCGAAGGGTCTGCACCGAGTCGACGACGCATACGGCCGGAGCCTCGGCCACGATCGCCTCGCAGACCGCGTCGAGGTCGGTGTCGGCGAGCACGCGGATCGCGTCGCCCGCGCCCAGCCGCTGCGCCCGCAGGCGCACCTGGGCCGGCGACTCCTCGCCGCAGACGAGCAGCGTGCGCCCGCCGGCGGTCGCGATGGCGGCCAGCGCCTGGAGCAGGAGCGAGCTCTTGCCGACACCCGGCTCTCCGCCGATCAGGACGAGCGAGCCGGGAACGATGCCGCCGCCCAGGACGCGGTCGAGCTCGCCGACGCCGGTCGGCAGGCGGGCCGCCGCGAGCACGTCGACGTCGCCGAGCAGGCCCACCGCGGGCGCGCCGGCCACGCGGCGGCGGGCCGCCGGCGACGGCGCCCGCACCGCCTCCTCGTGCAGCGAGTTCCACTCGCCGCAGCCAGGGCAGCGGCCGAGCCACTTGGGGTTCTGGTGCCCGCAGTCGGAGCAGACGAAGGTGGTTGCGGAACGTGCCACGGACGGACAATTCTCGCATCCGGGTCGGCCGTCACCGGCGACCCGCCGGAAGGGGTTACGCGGTCCGGCGGGGTCGGGGTGCTAGGTTGGCGGGCATGCGAATCCCACTGCTCCACTCCGCCGCGACGGTCGCCGTCGTGGCCGTGCTCGCCGCCGGGTGCGGCGGCGGGTCGGGCGGGGGCGGCTCGTCGGCGGCGGCGTCGACGCCCGCGAACGCCCAGGTCGTCGAGATCGACGTGGCCCAGAGCGGCTTCGCGTTCACGAAGACGACCGCGACCGCCAGCGCCGGCACCGTCGAGCTGAAGTCGATGAACCCCCAGTCGGTGTCGCACGACATCTCGATCAAGGGGAACGGCGTGGACGAGCACGGGAACCTCGTCTCCGGCGGCGGCGTGTCCACCGTGACCGTCGACCTCAAGCCCGGGACGTACACGTTCTACTGCTCGGTGCCCGGCCACGAGCAGGCCGGCATGAAAGGCACGCTCACCGTCAGCTAGGGAGCCCGAAACCGCGAGGGGCGCCTCGATGGGCGCCCCTCGGGGTTCACTCGGTCGTCTTGCGATGCGTTACTTGTCGGATCCCTCCGACGAGGAATCGTCGCCGCCCTCGTCCTCGGACTTCGAGTCGTCGGACGGGCCCTCGGCGGGCACGAGGTCGGCCGGAGGTGCGTCGGGCACCTCGACCGGCTCGATCATCTGCAGCGAGATCTCCTCGTCGCCGTCGACGTGGTCGACCAGCACGGTCGATCCCGCCTCCAGCGACCGGCCGAGCACGAAGTCGGCCAGCGGATCCTCGATGTAGCGCTGGATCGCGCGGCGCAGCGGCCGGGCGCCCATGGTCGGGTCGTAGCCCTTGTCGACCATGAAGTCCTTGGCTGCGTCGGTGAGCTCGATCGCCACCTCGTGCACCTTCATCTGCTCCCGGAGGCGCTTCATCAGCAGATCCACGATCTGCTTGATCTCGTCCTTCGTCAGCTTCTGGAACACGATGATCTCGTCGATCCGGTTCAGGAGCTCCGGCCGGAACATCTTCTTCACGTCGCCCATGATCCGGTTCTTCATGTCCTCGTAGGAGACGCCGGTCTCCGACTCCTCCACGCTGAACCCGAGCGAGGTGTTCTTCGCGATCGAGGCGGCCCCGATGTTCGAGGTCATGATCACGATGGTGTTCCGGAAGTCGACGTGGCGGCCCTGGGCGTCGGTCAGGCGACCCTCCTCCAGCATCTGCAGGAGGATGTTGAACACGTCAGGGTGCGCCTTCTCGATCTCGTCGAGCAGCACGACCGAGTACGGCTTGCGGCGGACGGCCTCGGTCAGCTGGCCGCCCTCGTCGTAGCCGATGTAGCCCGGAGGCGAGCCCACCAGCCGCGACACCGCGTGCTTCTCCATGTACTCGGACATGTCGACCTGGATCATGGCGTCCTCGTCGCCGAAGAGGAACTCGGCCAGCGTGCGCGCGAGCTCCGTCTTGCCGACGCCCGAGGGGCCGAGGAAGATGAACGAGCCGGTCGGCCGCTTGGGATCCTTGATCCCCGCGCGGGCGCGACGGATGGCCTTCGACACCGCCTGGATGGCGACGTCCTGGCCGATCATCCGCTTGTGGAGCTCCTCCTCCATGCGGATCAGCTTCTGCGACTCCGCCTCGGTCAGCTTGAAGACGGGGATGCCCGTCCACATCGAGACGATGTCGGCGATCTCCTCCTCGCCGATCTCGGCCTGGTCGGCCTCGCCGGAGGACTTCCAGTTCTCCTCCATCTCCCGCTTCTTGAGCGACAGCTTGCGCTCCTTGTCGCGGAGGTTGGCGGCCTTCTCGAACTCCTGCGCCTCGATCGCGGCCTCCTTCTCCTTGCGCACCGTCTCGATCTCGTCGTCGAGCTCCTTGTGCACTGGAGGTGCGGTCATCAGCTTGATGCGCATACGCGAGGCGGCCTCGTCGATGAGGTCGATCGCCTTGTCGGGCAGGTGCCGCTCCTGGATGTAGCGGCTCGACAGCTCCGCCGCGGCCTGGAGGGCCTCGTCGGTGATCGCGACCCGGTGATGGGCCTCGTAGCGGTCGCGCAGCCCGCGCAGGATCTGGACGGTGTCCTCGATCGAGGGCTCGTCCACCTTGATCTGCTGGAAGCGGCGCTCGAGGGCGGAGTCGCGCTCGAGGTACTTGCGGTACTCGTCGAGCGTCGTCGCGCCGATCGTCTGCAGCTCGCCGCGGGCGAGCGCAGGCTTGAGGATCGAGGCGGCGTCGATCGCGCCCTCGGCGGCGCCGGCACCGACGAGGTTGTGCAGCTCGTCGATGAACAGGATGATGTCGCCGCGCTGGCCGATCTCCTTCATGACCTTCTTCAGCCGCTCCTCGAACTCGCCGCGGTACTTCGAGCCGGCCACCAGGGCGGCCAGGTCGAGGGTGTAGATCTGCTTGTTCTTCAGCAGCTCCGGCACCTGGTTGGACGAGATCCGCTGGGCGAGGCCCTCGACGACGGCCGTCTTGCCGACGCCCGGCTCGCCGATCAGCACCGGGTTGTTCTTGGTGCGGCGGCTGAGGATCTGCATGACGCGCTCGATCTCGTTCATGCGGCCGACGACGGGGTCGAGCTTGCCTTCGGTGGCGAGCTTCGTCAGGTTGCGGCCGAACTGGTCGAGCAGCTTGGAGCTCTTCTGGCCCTTCTCGGCGGTGCCGGCCCCTGCGGCCGTGCGCCGGCCCGGGCCGGACAGCATCCGGATGATCTCGTTGCGGATCTTCTCGGCGTCGGCGTCGAAGTCGAGCAGGATGCGCGCCGCGACGCCTTCGTTCTCGCGGACGAGGCCGAGCAGGATGTGCTCGGTGCCGATGTAGTTGTGGCCGAGCGACAGCGCCTCCCGCAGCGCCAGCTCGAGCACCTTCTTGGCCCGAGGCGTGAACGGGATCTGGCCGGTGGTGACCTCGTCACCCTGACCGACGATCCGGGCGACCTGCGCGCGCACCTCCTCGACGGTGATGTCGAGAGTGTCGAGGACGCGGGCGGCAAGGCCCTCCTCCTCGCGCAGCAGGCCGAGCAGGATGTGCTCGGTGCCGATGTAGTTGTGCTTGAGGGTGCGGGCTTCATCCTGCGCCAGCACCACCACCTGGCGGGCACGTTCGGTAAACCTCTCAAACATGCTCGTGCCCCCTTTCTGCCGGTCGTGAATAAGACTGGATCAATGGCTTTGGCCGGACCGTCAAATAGGTATCTCCTACGTGACGCCCCGGTCTGGGAGTGGACGGAAAGGACTATAGCACCGGCACTCCTGGCTTCCTGTGGCGCCGTCGGCCTTGGCGTTGGCCTCCCATCGGCGCTCCGCGCGCGCGACTTGAGCCTCAATTGTGACGGGTGGACATCGCGCCCGAAATGCGCGACGATCCGGCCGTGAAATACACCGTGGAGCACTTCCGCGCCATCGACGACGAGGGCTCTCCGCTGGGAGTCGCCTACGTCCCGACCGGCCAGGTCGACCGGGTCGAGGCCCACGACGAGACCACCGCCGCCGCCATCGCCCTCTCCGGCGATGCGGAGGTGCTCGACGCCGACGTCGTCTCCTACAACCCGGGCCAGGGGCTGTACGGCGTCGCCGGCGAGGACGAGGCCGTGAAGGTCTCCGCGACCGCGTGAGGGTCGACGAGGGCCGCGTCCCCGTCCCCGGCGGGAACGTGTGGTATCGCAGCGTGGGCGAGGGCGGCGTGCCGCTGCTTGCCCTCCACGGCGGCCCGGGCGCGCCGAGCGACTACCTGAAGCCGCTCGAGCAGCTGGCCGACCGCCGCCGGGTCGTGTTCTACGACCAGCTCGGCTGCGGCAACTCCGACATCCCCGACGACCGCTCGCTGTGGACGGTGGAGCGGTTCATGGACGAGCTCGACGC
>Ga0075435_100003777_pt1 | contig 10328 bp, 13 predicted proteins | sample RhiMethybrSRZTD4_FD_75302 | JGI IMG/M metagenome (GOLD analysis project Ga0075435, IMG submission 75302) | Populus rhizosphere microbial communities from Tennessee, USA - Rhizosphere MetaG P. TD hybrid SRZTD4 | ecosystem: Host-associated > Plants > Roots > Rhizosphere > Soil | place: USA... | reverse complement strand
TCGGTCGGTGGGTCGAGGGCGAGTATCGCGTGCCGGGTGAACCGCTGCCACAGGAAAATGATGAGAGTGCCGTTGTTGAGAACGATATCGACAAGAGGAGCTGAGACTCTGAACAACTATCTCCCGCAAAGGCGCAAAGGCGCAAAGGTTTTTCTTTGGCATTCCTTTGCGCCTTTGCGCCTTTGCGGGACAACCATCCTTTGCAGTGTGATCTTTTTGGGGGGCTGTAACGCTACCGACACCGCAAACAAAAACACACCGGTTATCTCCAATCCACCAAACAACACCACATATCCCATGCCGCCATTCAAAGGCACTTCCATTGCCAACATGGGATGGGAGTTCAGCGATGGAAACCGATCAGTCTTCGCTGACTATAAAGGGAAGGTTTTGGTGCTCGACTTTTACGCAACGTGGTGCGCTCCCTGTCGCGAGAGTATCCCTCACCTGATCGGGCTCCAGAAGAAATATGAAGATCAGGGACTACAAGTTGTCGGTCTCAACGTCGGTGGACCAGGCGACGCAGAAAAAGTACCAGCCTTCGCGAAAGAGTTTGGCATTCAATACCCGCTCGGGAAGCCCGATGAAGATCTCGTAAGCCTGCTGCTTTCCGACAACGACGGAATCCCCCAGACATTTGTTTTCGATCGGCAAGGCCAATTCGTGCGGCGCTTTGTTGGCTACTCAGAGGAAGCCGGCGAACGACTTGACAGCGCGGTCGAGAGCGCATTGCAGAATCCAATTCGGTAAAGGAATCCAACAGGTCAAACATTTGAGACGCGCAAAGATTATTATCACTCTTGGTCCAGCTTCGCGTGAACCGGAAATCGTCGAACAACTGCTCGCCGCCGGCGCCAACGGCGTCCGCATTAACATGTCGCACGGCACTCACGAAGAGAAAGCCGCCGATATCGAACGCGCGCGTGCCGCCGCAAAGAAACTCGGACGGCCCATCGCAGTTTTAGTGGATCTTTCCGGCCCCAAGATTCGCACTGGCGAACTTAAAGACGATCAGCCCATCAGGCTCGCTCCCGGAGCAGTTTTCACCATCACCACTCGTTCGGTCCTCGGCGATGAGCATCAGGTCTCAACTAACTACCACGACCTGCCGCGCGTAGTTCGAACCGGAACCCGCATGTTGCTCGACGACGGCGCCATCGCCCTCATCGTCGAAAGCGCCACGGATACTGACGTGATCTGTAAGGTTGTCGACGGTGGTCTACTTGGCGAGCGCAAAGGAATTAACCTGCCCGGCGTTGCGTTGCCGATCGACTCGTTAACCGAGAAGGACATTGTCGATCTGAAATGGGCTGTCGAGCAGGATGCCGATTACATTGCGCTTTCCTTCGTCCGTCGCGCGAGCGATTGCGAGTATGCCAAGAAGTTAATTAAAGAAGCGGGTGGCCGCGCGCCACTGATCGCGAAGATCGAGAAAGCTGAAGCTATCGATCATCTCGACGAGATCATTGCGGCGGCGGACGGCGCGATGGTGGCCCGCGGAGATCTCGGCGTCGAGACAAGCGTCGAGCTCGTTCCGGTCTATCAGAAGCGAATCATCGAGAGATCGATTCAAGCCGGCAAGATGGTGATAACCGCGACGCAGATGCTGCAATCGATGGTCACGAACCCGCGGCCGACACGCGCCGAAGCATCTGATGTGGCGAACGCCGTTTGGGACGGCACTGACTGCGTCATGCTTTCAAACGAGACCGCCACTGGCGCTTATCCGGCTGCTGCTGTTGCGATGATGGCTCGTATTATCGAATCAGCAGAGGCAGGCAAACAGGAACCACCTGACCAGATTGCGAGGTTGATCGGCAGGCAATCAGGCCGTGTGAGCCGCGCGCTGTGCGAGGCGGCAGTGTTTGCCTCCGGAGAGCTCGGGACGAACGTGACCGCCGTGTTTACCGACTCAGGTTTGATGGCGCGGAGACTTTCTTCCCTGCGTCACGATCAACGCATCATCGCGCTGACACGCAAGCCTGCTGTGATGTCAGAGTTGGCGTTGATTTGGGCGGTCGAACCGTTGCTCGTCGGCAAGGCGCAATCAACCGAAGAAATGCTCAAGATCGGAGAACAACGGCTGCTTGAAGAAAATATAGTTGAAAAAGGTGAAACGATTGTGGTGATGGCGGGCCGGCTATCAGGACTTGGGCTGTCGAGTTCAGTGAGTATCCTTACTGTGGGTGGGAACCTGGGGCCACAGATGAACGCGGATTAATACTGATCAGAAAGATCCGTCTGAATCTGTATTATCTGTGGCGATTTCATCTCCTGAGCCATCTGCGCTGGCGTCTTTTGGGGGTCGCGCCAGTTGTCGAGAATGCCAACCTGGTGAACGCACTGTAAGGTACACGTAGGAGCGCACCATTTCTCGGTCTTGTATTCGCGATCGAAATCTTCCATCGTGTATTGGTCCAGCGGAATACCGGGATAACCACGCTGCTGTGAGCACCAATGCACCAGACCCTCTTCACAGATGTAGAGATATCTGGCGCCAGCACGACAGCGCCAATTGTAAGGTGTGCCCTCGGCGATACTGTCCTGAAACCAATTCAAGCGCGCGTGATCCTTGTTGCCGAGTTTTTTGACCTGTTGGAAGATCTCTTTCTCTTTCGGTGACAACGGTTTCAATGTCCCGTCGTTATCGTGAATTACACCGACAGTTGTTGAGAAGCCAAGCTCGACCGCGCGACGCGCGACGGAGAGTGCATCTCCAGGGTTCTTGATGCCGCCGCCAATGACAGAGTTAATGTTGACGTGAAAGTCGGCGAATTCAGATAAGTAGCGGAGCTTCTTGTCTAAAACGCGCAGGCTCTTGCGCGAGACTTCGTCGGGCTCGACGTTGTCGATACTGATTTGTAGATATTCGAGTCCTGCTTTGTTAAGTCGTTTGATGCGTTCGGGAGTGAAGTAATAGCCATTGGAAATCAGGCCGGCGATCATTCCGCGCATGCGAATGTGCTGGATGATCTGGTCCAACTCGGGATGCATCATCGGCTCGCCGCCGGAGATCGTGACAATCGAGGTGCCTAGATCGGCCAACTTGTCGAGACGACTCTTGACGATCGCGAGATCGATCGGCTTCGAGGTGTGATCGTACTCGTTGCAATAGCCACAGGCTAGATTGCAACGGCGCATCGGAATGAGGTGGGCCAGCACCGGATGGCGTGTTGACAGCAACGCGCGCGTGATAAAGCCGGCCTCACGCATCTTTAGTTTTAGAAACGTGGTCTTCCTCATTACGCTTCAAACAATTGACGCGAAGAATATGCGACCAAGGCAGTCCAACGCAACTGTCGATCACAAAAGGCACAAAGGAAGACACCAAAAAGCACAAATGATTGAGACTCTACTCGTTCATTTGTGCCTCTTGTACTTCTTTGTGCTTCTTTGTGGCGGAGCGCGAAGCGCGAAGCTAGCTCTTGACGATCTTTACACCCGAATCAAGCTTAACGTCAAAATCGCTCGCACTGATCTTCTGGTTCTTTTCCAGACCGGTCAAACGCATGGTCGTCGAGTCGTCATTCTTCTCGACGATCTTAGCCTGCACCGGCATGCCGGCCGAGTCGATCCAGACCTCGGCATACTTGTACGCCGCGTTTCCTTTCGGCACGAGCGTCAGGTGAATCGTTCCCACGCCGCCCCACAAAGTCTCTTCGCGCACGTCTTTCACCGGCTGAAAGCGCGCTTCAAGCTGCTGGCGCGACATGTTCATCATATCCATCAGTCCGCCGGCCCTGTTTTCCTTACCCATTTTGCGCGAATCGCCAGTGTAAGCAACCTTCAAAGCCGGTCGGAAGATAGTGTATTTGTTATTTGAAACAGCCAAAACTTCGCGTCGCGGGCTGCTCCAGTCAATTCTGACGGACGCTTGTCTACCTGCGCCTGGCATGTAGAGCACAATGCCGTTGTATGTGTCTTCAGCGCCAAGCTGTGAATTGTACTTAACGACGCTGATGTTTGCGCGCAACGTCTTCAAACTCTGCCGGTTCTTTTCCATTCGATTAAGAACGGCACTTAACAGGCCCGCTCCCTGACCGTTGGTCGTGGTCGGGGTAACCATAAGCACAGACAGTATGAAAGCAACCACCAGGCCCGAGGAAATCAATCTCTTCATAAATGCTCCTAACTCAGTTCTCCTTTCGCGCGGTTCGCAAAAAACCTCGCAATTATAAGGAACGACTACCGTATGTCAACCTCAAAACTTCTCGTCCGCCCATCCGGACCTGGCACTTTTCGGACCGCAATCACCTCGACTTCGGTCCGGCCCGTCAAGGCCTTTACTCGCTCTTTGATTTGAGCTTTATCCCTTTCATCAAGAATAACTTCGGGACTCAAAATCACCGTTTTTACGATTGGGCTTGGATGCATCATTCCCTGAGCCCGTTCGCCACTCGTAAACCAGCTTTTTGGTGTCAAAAAGATGAAGATTAGAATGACCACACATAGCAGATCCCATTGCCAGGTGTTTCTCGGGTAATTCCAGAAGAAGATCTTCTTAAGTGTGGTGAACAAGCCTCGCACGTCTACCAGCTTGCAAGTGAACAGCCACGCGAATCGTGGCTGGCAGGCGGTTAGATTCTAGCTTCAACAAGACAAGTTTTACAAGATATTTAGCCGCAGATTTCGCGGATGGTTTACGGATTTAATCCGGCTCAATCCGTGTTCATCTGTGGCTAAACCCGTCAAAGGCGGGCGGTTTTGGGTGGCTCGACAATATGCCCGTCGCGCATCTGAATGATACGCCGGCACATGGCCGCGGCCTCGGGATTGTGAGTAATCATGACAATTGTTTGATTGAAGCGGTAATTCAACTCCTGAAACATATTAAGGACGAGAGCTGAATTCTCCGAGTCGAGATTGCCGGTGGGCTCGTCGGCCAGAACAATCGCCGGCCGAGTCACGACAGCACGCGCCAGCGCCACTCTTTGTTGCTCACCGCCGGATAATTCGAGCGGTTTGTGGTGAAGCTTGTCCTCCAATCCAAGAAGACGAAGCACGTCGCGGCGAAGTTGCGGATCGCCGCCACCGTTGCCGTGAATTCGCTCCGCCAGTCGGAGATTTCCTTCAGCCGTGAGGGTGGGAAAAAGGTTGAATCTCTGGAAAACAAATCCGATCTTCTTGCGCCGAATCGCCGTACGTTTGGCGTCTGAAGCGGCCGTGATGTCGTCGCCGTCAATGATGATTCGTCCGGAAGTCGGAGTGAGCAGCCCACCCATCAGATGCAACATGGTCGATTTGCCGCAACCGGAGGGGCCCATGATCGCCAGGAACTCGCCTTCCTCGACCTCGAGCGAAACTCCGCGCAACGCGTGTACATCCACTTTTCCGATGCGATAGACCTTTACCAGGTCTTCCGCTTTTAAGATCGTTCTCATCGACTATTGATTAGCAGTGACTTTCTTGTTCTGGGCGTCGAGATCAACTTCCGGTAAGCCCCATTTATTTTCCAGCACGAACGCCCTTGGTCCATATTCTCGATTTAACTCAACTGAAGCTGAATCCTGATAGGTGATGCTCAACTTATACTGATCCTGCGGACGCGTTATCTCGATACGGCTCGGCAGTATTGCGGTGACACCGCTACCAAGAGGCTTCTCGTTATAATAAGAGACGTCTGTAATCAACTGCCCGTGTTCATTGTAAGTCTGCACCCGCGACAGGCGAATTCCACCCACCCGATCGAACCAGAAACGTCTCATTAGCTTTGCGTCACCGGCAGTCGATTGCGACAACTCCTCAAGGAAATAGTAGCCACGCATAACGCGCGCGTTGTTTTTTGCCTCACGACGAGTATCGGTCTCTTCCTGAAAGAACTCGCTTTGCACGTAAAAAGTCGGACTATTCGGCTCGATCGGACGAATCTCGATCGGGCGGATCATGAACGCATCAGTCAGATGCTGCGGACGCAGATTCGAAAGCGCGCTGACCGTCTCCTTTTCAGTTTTCTTTTTACCGTCCTTATTATCGGTGCTGGTCCCATTCGTCTTGAGCTTCGGGTAAACTGCGCTGTTCGTCCCCTTTACGAAACGCTTGTACCTCTCGTCGCCTTTCAACACGGCAACGCTGAAGTGCTCACCGTCTGATGCCATCTGCGCGATATCCACAAAAGTGAACTGGATAATCAGATAGATCTTGCCAGGTCGTTGCAGCGTTATCGTTCCATCAACCAGTCGATACTGATCGGCGATGCCGGAAGAAGCAAACGATGTATCTTCAAACTGAATGTCGACCTTGCCGCGGATCGATTTGACGTTTGCGAGCCGGTTTATCTCCTGAATGAGCCGATCCTTGTTAGCCTCAGCCAGTGGCTGCAGAAGTTGAGGAACCTGAATCTTTCTCTTAGCGCCGAAAAGGCCACAGCCGGAGGTCAACAACAGCGCCAGAACAGCGACGGCTGACAGCACTAGACGAGAGGGCACGACTCTGGCGTTGAGATATTTGAGCATCAGCCTCTAGGCGCCAATCATACGTCAAACGCCAAAGAATCTGGAAATTGTAGCCAAGAATTTCTATCCAAGCTCGAGCGGCGGCTTGCTAAATCGTCCTCGCAAACGGTTGATCGTATTTACGACTCCCGGTCTGCTTAACAATTTGTGTTCCAGCCGATTTTTGCCTGGGAAGTCGACCAACATGATCCCGAGCAGAATTGTGAGCAGGCCCTGACCGGGAACTCCCGGTATCGACAAAACGATCCCCACGATCACCAGCAAAACTCCAAGAACATTTTTGCCGATGACCTTCGCCGCGTGCAGCGCGGGATTTGGTCCAGACCACAATTTGGTTGTGTGACTCTTGCTGAAGTGATCAGCAGGCATCTTAACGAGAATTATCGAAACGATGGCGAGACTGAGAAGAAACGTGCCAAGAAAAATCAGTGCGCCAATGAGTACGCTGCCCCACGTCAGCGCAAAAACAAATTCCGGCAAAAGATCAAACATTACGATGCAGTTCAGTTCGCGCTTTCAGGATCGATTCGAGAAGTTCCTGCACTATCTGTTCCGCAGGACCATCGAGTTTAAAATCGGGCTTTTCCGCAACTTCCCAGAACTCGTCCAAACCACGCGCGCCGGCGCGTTCGAGTGCCAGCACTTCAATTAACAAGTCCAACACGTCGGCTGCTTTAACTAAACGCGCTTCGAGGCTCTCGCGACGCTCGTAATCGCCATACAAACTCGCGTACAGACCTTCGGCTTCGTCAATGTCGCGAACGACGTCTGCAAATGCAGCGGTCTCCGCCTGCCTTCGTGCTTCCGACCCAAAATATAACGTGGCCGTGCGTGGCAGGTCGCCGACACGGACCTCGGCCCAGTCGTGAAGCAAGGCAATCCGCAGAAGCTTTTCAACGTTAACTGTCACGCCATGCGCAATCAGTTTGTCGGCAAGCAACATCGCCGTGACGCTGACGCCAAACGAATGCGCGGCTATGGATTCTGTTCCGTTTGGCAGACCACGCAGAATCCAGCCCGTGCGATCCAGCCGCTTGAGGCGTTCCAGTTCGATTAGAGTAGACAGCATATAAACCTTAATTTAGCCACAAAGAGGCACAAAAAACACAAAAACAATTTAGAGGCCTGCTTGTGTTTTTTGTGCCTCTTTGTGGCTAAATTTAAAGAACTACGTTTTGGCGGCGCCGGCGGTTGCTTAGCGGCAAGCTGCATGTTTGCAGCCGCATCCTATCTCCATAACCCCGGTGTCTTCTGCGTTCTCGCAATACTCGCTACAGTAATCGTTATCGCCCTCAACCGTGCATTCGCACACACCATGCGCGCATTTGTTATTGTCTGCCATACATATACCCTGCTTTCCCAGACCATGCTATCAAGGCGCAGTCCTCACCACAATCGTGCGTCGCTTTTCTCCTAGCGTGATCGTCATTGGTTTGTCTAACTGAATCGGATGCTCCTCGCCATCGATGCTGATCACTAGATTGGAAGGCGCGCGAACCAAACCCGTGATCGGTTGATTAGGCAGGAGTCGTGGCAGGAGATTCGTCGCCACAATACGCCAGCTCGTAGCCTCACAACGAATGCGCAGCCCCGGAGTGTCAGTCTCAAACGACTCGTCTGCCGCTAAAGCATCGGCTTTAAAAACGCCTTCACCACAACGCACACCTGCGGAGTCGTAAAAAGTCACCGAGCCGGAGACGAACGCATAAGCCACGGTGCTTCTGTTCCGAACGACCATACGAATGTTTGTGACAGGCGCGTCCGGCGCGCCCGTAAGTGACGTGGTTCGCAAAGTGGCTTCAAGCGCCGGTGTTCCGTTCGCGTCGAACGCAACCGCCCTCTCAGTCAACGGTACTTGCTTCTCGATCAGGCTGCCCGGCGCCTGCTGTGCGCTCACGCACAACGCACTAATCAGAACCAGAAAACTAATCTTAAGAAATTTCATACACGTTTCCGCCTTTTTGTATTTTTGTGCCTCTTTGTGGCTAACGCACTTGCGGCAATAGCGCCGCGCCTCTTGCCATGATAAACCCGTCTCCGCCGCCCGCGTATTCGAGCGCCTCAGAAATGGTTTTTACGGGAACCATCCGCATGCGTTTAACTTCATCGCTCGGCAGTTCCGAGATCAAGCAAACGCGATGACGTTCGGCTTTCGTCAACAGTGCCCACGCAGTTTGTCCATTCACTTCATAACCATTGAGCAGACGCGCTTCAAGCGCGCGCGAGTCGTTCTCCGCAAACCATTTCAAGAAGTCAACCCGTCCAAGACCATCGCTGCATTCGGCCAGCAGAATAATCGTACCGCCATCCTTACAGGCAAGCGCAGCCATGTCGAGCGCCTTGTGCGCCTGGATCAGATTAATGTCATGAGGAAACCCGCCACAACTGACGATAACGATATCGCGTTTTGCAGGAATGGCGACTGAGTGTTGGTCCAGGTAATAGTCGCAAGCCGCTCGATGCGCCAATCGCAAATCGCCGCAGAAGAGTTTTATCGCACGTTTCTGTTCGTCGACGATCGTGTTGAAGCCAAACGCAGGAGCGACGAGCGACGCAACGCGTTCGCACTCTTCGTGAACGGCATTTCCGTCCAAACTTCCGGCGCATACACCTGCTTTGCGACCCCCGTGTTCAAAATCCAGCGCCAACATGTGCGTGGCTTCGATAGTCTTCGCCGAAGCAAGACCGGGGCAGATCGACTTGCGTCCGCCGGTAAAACCGGCGAAGTAGTGAAACGTGACACCGCCAGTCACGATGACGCGCGAAAACTCCTTCAGCACGCGATTGACCTCAACCGTGACGCCGTTGTCAGTTTTTCCAATCGTGGTGAGCTTTCCGGAGTCGTACGCATCGTGCTCGAGAATGCGCAGGCGTTGCGCGACGAACGGAGTCAAGAGTTCGGCTTTCTCTTGCTCACTGACTCGACGATGAATGCCGGTGGCAAAAATGATTGCGATATTAGCCGCTGAAACACCTGTTTGAACGAGACGTCGAACGAGTAGGTTGACGATTTGAGCGCTGGCGGTCGCGCGGGTTGCGTCAGAGACAACAATCAGGACCGAATCATCACTGCTAATGATCTCGTCAAGTGGTGGAGAACCGATCGAAGAGTCGAAAGCTTTACCGACCTCGAAATCACTCAGCGGCGATTGAGGATCCGCGCTCGCACGAATGACACTGAAACGGCTCTGATCAAAACCGAACTCAACAGATCCGCGCCCGTAAGCCAGCTCAATTTGATGATCCGCGTTCATCCGCGTCAATCTGCGGCTAATTAGCCGCTAAACTACAGGCCGAAGTCGATCATGGCGCGTTCGATCACGTGAAGAGGCGCAAAGTCTTTTTCGCCCGCCGTGCGCGCTTCAGAAAGCCACTTGCGCAGTTGTCTTGCTTCTTCGAGAGAACTAATGCGGCATGCGCCTGTGAGGGCAAGCGTAACAAGCGCGTCAGGCGCGCCGTGAGTAACCAGCGCTGCCTGTAAAGCCGCCTGTTCCCGCAGATCCAGAGTCAGCAGCAGGTTCAGTTCCATTTAACTACGCTCGGATCGAAAGCATGCCGTTCCCGCATGACAGAAATGAAATGTTTCATCCTCGAAGTCGGGCGTCTCCATCTGGATCGTGAGATGGTCCACGCCAAAACGATCGTGCAGCTTCGTGCGCAACTCTCTTAACAAATCAGACTGCGAGGTACTGTCCGCATGAATCACATGCGCGCTTAAGGCTTCGCGTCCGGAGGTGATGGTCCAAACGTGCAGGTCGTGAACGTCGGCAACACCGTCAGTGGCCAGAATCGCATCTTCCACTGCCGCGAGATTGATGTGTGCCGGCGTCCCCTCCAACAGCACGTTCGTTGACTCTCTTATCAACGTGATGGAGC
>Ga0075435_100003776_pt1 | contig 10330 bp, 6 predicted proteins | sample RhiMethybrSRZTD4_FD_75302 | JGI IMG/M metagenome (GOLD analysis project Ga0075435, IMG submission 75302) | Populus rhizosphere microbial communities from Tennessee, USA - Rhizosphere MetaG P. TD hybrid SRZTD4 | ecosystem: Host-associated > Plants > Roots > Rhizosphere > Soil | place: USA... | reverse complement strand
GCGGCGCAGCGCCGGCGCCATCTTCCGCGACAGGCGGCCGGCGACGATCATCAGGTCGGACTGGCGCGGACTGCCGCGGAACACTTCGGCGCCGAACCGCGCGATGTCGTAGCGCGAGCAGCTCATCGCCATCATCTCGATCGCGCAGCAGGCGAGGCCGAAGGTGACCGGCCAGATGGACGATCGCCGCGCCCACTGCACCATCTTCTCGACGCTCGTCGTCAGGACCGGGATTTCGTATTCAGACTCGAGTCCCATGATTCCTGTTCCGAATTCCGCATTCCGAATTCCGCATTACGAATCGTGTCCCCAATCGAGCGCGCCTTTGCGCCAGACGTAGACGTAGCCGGCGAGGAGCAGCATCATGAACAGCAGCACCTGAACGAATCCGCCCCAGCCGAGATCGCGCAGCGCCATCGCCCACGGATAAAGAAACGCGACTTCGATATCGAAGAGCAGGAAGATCATGGCGACGAGGTAGAACTTCACCGACATCCGCTCGCGCGCGTCGCCGACCGGCGGCATGCCGCACTCGTACGGCGCGAGTTTTTCGGCGGTAGGCTTTTTGGGGCCGAGGACGCTGGACAGCAGGACCGAGATCAGCGCGAACCCTGCGCCGAGCGCGATCATTATTAATATGGACAGCCAGCCCTGCACGTCGGTGTGTCTTCCTATGCTTGTGAACGATTTCGCAAGCCGATCCTCAGACTCTATCACGTTCCCATGAGTACCCGGGCTCGGTCGTGAGCCGCCGATCCTCGAGTGGCACGCCGATCGTGAAATGGTAAAGGCTTTGAAACGCATGGCCCGTCAAGCCGAGCAGGTCGTGCACCGGATCGTCGTAGAAACAGCCGATGCCGGTACCGCGCGCGCCGTGCGCTTCGGCCGCGAGATACAGAACCTGACCGACGAGGCCTGATTCCCAGAAGAGCTGCCGGTAGAAACCGGCGCCGAACTCCTCGAGACTGCGATCGAAATCCGCGATCATCCCGAGGCTGAAGAAGCCGTCCGCGGCGATCTCCTGATCGCAGCTGACGCGGTCTGCGATGCGACGCGCGTCGCCGCGCGCCAGTTCGAACAGCGGCAGCGACCCGGCGACGCGCGTCCACGGAAAATCACGGCCGCACGCGGCGCGCAGGCGCTCGAGCGCGCCGGAATGGCGTACGAGTATGTAGAGGCCCGGCGCGAGACCGTCGACGCGGTGGACGAGAATCGCGAGGTGGATTCGCGCGTCCCAGGCGATGGCGCTCCAGGGCGCGCCGAGGTCCGGCATGGTCCGGGCGACCATCGCGTAAAACTGATCCGCGTCGATCGACGATCGGCCGTCGAGCGCGAGCGCGCTTCTTCTCTGCAACAGGAGGCGGGCGGGATGGGCAGGATGGGCGGTATGGGCGGTATGGGCGCGATGGAAGGACGTCGTCCCTTCCTGCCCCTTCCATCGTGTCGCCGTCGCGATCTCGTCGATGAACGTCCAATCGACGTGATCCTCGCTGAGCCGGCTCGCCTTCCCCGTCCACGTTCCCGCGCGCACGGCGTCGAGCACGGCCGCGCGATCGATCGCCGGCCGATCGCGATCGGCCGGCCAGACGGCCATCACGCAGCCGGGCTCCTCGCGCTCGGCTTCGAAGAAGTCATCGTCTCGATCGAGTCCGGTCAGCGCGGCGACGTCCGCGTGCGACCAGTCTGTCAGCAGCTGGACTCGACGCCCGACGAGCGACGCGGCGAACGCGATCGCGGCGATCGCATGACCGAGATCGTGCTGGCAGTAGCGGAACGCGCGCTCGCCGTACTTCCACGCCTCGCGCCAGTGAATCGAGGTCAACGCGATCAGCACGTCGGCGGTCTCGAGTCCCGGGTCCGAAGCGCATCGGAGTTCCAGCGCGTGGCGATCCGGCGCGTAGTGGCACACGCCGCACGCGCCGGCGGGCAGGCGGCCCGCGACGTACGCCTCGGTCGGGTGGAGGTTGCCGCTCGATGGATTGACGCGGAGCGACCACCGCGATCCGCCGGCCCGCTTCCACGCGGACAGCCCGAGCGAATGGCGCAGGAGGTCGCCGAGATCGGAATGCGGCGCCTCCGGACGCGGCCAGAGCGGAATCTCGCGCGCGCCGGCAAACGACCGGAATGGATTCGGCTGCGACGCCCAGTCGAGATACCCGAGCGAGCGCGCGAATCGATCGAAGTGATGCTTGGTGCCGTCGTGGTAGCGAATGACGGCGTCGATCGACATCAGGCCACGTTAAACGCGGAATGCGCAGAACACGGAGAGAACAGACTTGAGCGGATTCTGCAGATGCTGCGTTGATCGTGGTTACGCGAGAGCCGCAATGCGTCGATCGATTTCGTCGATGGCCTGCTTGAGCTGCGGACGCCGACGATCGCTCGTGGTCGCCTGCAGCTGGCGCTCGAGCTCGGTACGCGCCAGCCTCAGCGACTCTCGCGTGCGGACCTTCTCCGGATCCTGAACCGTCTTGCCGTGCTGCGCCTTGCGCTCGCGATCCAGTTCCTCCATGCGTTCCTGGATCCGCGCGTCGGCGTCAATTAGTCCCTCTCCCGAATCACCCATGGTCACCATTATCGCATCTGGTGATTGTTTGATCGGGTGATCTGGTGATTGAATTGTTGGATTGGCGTGACGGAGTGCATGGTCAATCGCCCAATCACCCCATCACCCCAGCACCAGATGCAGTTCTTCCACGACGCCGTCCGTGACTGGTTCGAGCGGGCGTTCGACGCGCCGACCAGGCCGCAGGAGCTCGGGTGGCCGGCGATCGCGCGCGGAGAATCGACGCTCATCCTCGCGCCCACCGGCAGCGGGAAAACGCTGACGGCGTTTCTCTGGTGCCTCGATCGGCTGATGTTCGCGCCGCCGCCGCCCCGGTCCGGCCGCTGCCGCGTGCTGTACGTGTCGCCGCTCAAGGCCCTCGCGGTCGACGTCGAGCGCAACCTGCGCGCGCCGCTCTCCGGCATCGCGCAGGCCGCCGCGGCGAAAGGCATTCCGTACACGGCGCCCGCCATCGCGATCCGGACCGGCGACACGCCGCAGGCCGAGCGCGCGCGCTTCCGCCGCGAGCCGGCCGACATCCTCATTACGACGCCCGAATCGCTCTACCTGCTGCTGACGTCCTCCGCGCGCGAGACGCTGCGGTCGATCGACACCGTCATCATCGACGAGATTCACGCGCTCGTGCCGACCAAGCGCGGCGCACACCTGGCGCTGTCGCTCGAGCGCCTCGAGCAGATCTGCGGGCAGCCGCCGCAGCGGATCGGACTGTCGGCGACCCAGCGTCCGCTGGAAGAAGTCGCGCGTTTCCTCGGAGGAGCGACGGCAGTCGCCAGTCGCCAGTCGCCGGTCACCAGTCGGAAGTCGTCGGTCGCCGCCGACGACGAGATCGAGCGCGAGTTCGCGCAGCATCGGAAGGTCCACTATCGGCCGGTGACCATCGTCGACGCGGGCAGGAAGAAGGGACTGAAGCTCACGATCGAAGTCCCCGTCGAGGACATGGCGAAGCTGACGACGGCGGACGACATCCCCAGCGGCCCCGCATCGGTCGGGGATTCGCGGCCCTCGATCTGGTCGGCGATTCACCCGCGTCTCCTCGACCTCATTCGCGCACACCGCTCGACGCTGATTTTCGTCAACAGCCGGCGGCTCTCCGAGCGGCTCGCGGGGGCGATCAACGAGCTCGCGGGCGAGACGCTCGTCCGCTCGCATCACGGTTCCCTGGCGCGGCCGCAGCGCGTCGAGGTCGAAGATCTCCTCAAAGCCGGGCGCCTCCGCGCGCTCGTCGCCACCTCGTCGCTCGAGCTCGGCATCGACATGGGCGCCATCGACCTGGTCGTGCAAATCGAGGCGCCGCCGTCGGTGGCGAGCGGCCTGCAGCGCATCGGCCGCGCCGGCCACCGGGCGGATGCCGTCAGCGAAGGCGTCATCTTTCCGAAGTTCCGCGGCGACCTCGTCGCCTCGGCGGCCGTCGCGAAAGCGATGCACGACGGCGACGTCGAGGCGAGCCGCTACCCGCGCAATCCGCTCGACATCCTCGCGCAGCAGATCGTCGCGATGACGGCGATGGACGACTGGGACGCGGACGATCTGTTCGCGGCGGTGCGCCGCGCGGCGCCGTTCGCCGAGCTGAGTCGCGCGGTCTTCGACGGCGTCCTCGACATGCTGTCGGGCCGCTATCCGTCGGACGAATTCGCGGAGCTGCGTCCGCGCGTCACGTGGGATCGGACGACCGGCCGTCTCCGCGCGCGCGAAGGCGCTCAGCGCGTCGCGATTGCCAACGGCGGCACCATTCCCGATCGCGGGCTCTACGGCGTCTTTCTCGCCGGCGCGGGACCGGGATCCGCCCGCGTCGGCGAACTCGACGAGGAAATGGTCTTCGAGAGCCGCGTCGGCGAGACGTTCATCCTCGGCGCGTCGTCCTGGCGCATCGAAGAGATCACGCACGATCGCGTGCTCGTGTCTCCGGCGCCCGGCGAGCCGGGCAAGATGCCGTTCTGGAAAGGCGATCGCGCCGGCCGTCCGCTCGAACTGGGACTCGCCATCGGGAAGTTGACGCGCGACCTGCTGCGGATGCTGGCGCCGGCGGCGATCGATCGGCTGACGCGCGAACACGATCTCGACGCGAGCGCCGCCGAGAACCTGCTCCAGTACCTCCGCGATCAGCTCGCCGCGGCGCGCGCCGTCCCCGACGCGTCGACGATCGTCGTCGAGCGCGTGCGCGACGAGCTCGGCGACTGGCGCGTCTGCGTGCTGTCGCCGCGCGGCGGCCGCGTCCACGCGCCGTGGGCGATGGCGGCGACGGCGAAGATCCGCGAGGAAACCGGCGCCGACGTCGAGACGCTGTGGGGCGACGACGGCTTCGTTGTCCGATTCCCGGACGTCGATCAGCCTCCGGATCCGCGGCTCGTGCTGCCGGATCCCGACCAGGCGCAGGCGCTCGTCGTCCGTCAGCTCGGGGCGACGGCGCTGTTTGCGGCGAAGTTTCGCGAGAATGCCGCCCGGTCGCTGCTGCTGCCGAAGCGGAGGCCGGGCATGCGCGCCCCGCTGTGGCAGCAGCGCAAGCGCGCGAGCGATCTGCTTGCCGTCGCGTCGAAGTACGGATCGTTTCCCGTGCTGCTCGAGACGTACCGCGAGTGCCTCCGCGACTTCTTCGACATGCCGGCGCTTGTCTCGACGCTCGCCGACGTCCGCAGCCGCACGATCCGCACGGCGATCGTCGATTCAGACAAACCGTCGCCGTTCGCGGCGTCGCTGCTCTTCAGCTATGTCGCGAGCTTCATCTACGACGGCGACGCGCCGCTGGCCGAGCGCCGCGCCCAGGCGCTGTCGGTCGATCAGTCGCAGCTGCGCGAGCTGCTCGGCGACGCCGAGCTGCGCGAGCTGCTCGACGCGGACGCGATGGACGCGATCGAGCGGCAGCTGCAGCGGCTCGATCCGAAGTATCACGTCCGCAGCGCGGACGGACTGCATGACCTGCTGCTCGGGCTCGGCGATTTGAGCGCGGCGGAGATCCGCGCGCGCGCGATCTCGATCGATGTCGCGAACAGCGTCGAATCGCTCGTCGCCGACCGGCGCGCGATCGCGGTGCGCATCGCCGGCGACCCGCGGTTCATCGCGGTCGAGGACGCCGCGCGCTTCCGCGACGCGCTCGGCGTCGTGCTGCCGCTCGGCCTTCCCGAGTCGCTGCTCGAGCCGGTCCGCGATCCGCTCGGCGATCTCGCGCAGCGCTTCGCGCGCACGCACGCGCCGTTCCCCGCGCCGGACTTCGCGCGCCGCTACGGGCTCGGCATCGCACCCGCCGAGGCGGTTCTCGTCCGTCTCTCCGCGGAAGGACGGCTGATCGAAGGCGAGTTCCGCCCCGGCGGCACCAGGCGCGAGTGGACCGACGGCAACGTTCTGCGTATGCTCCGCCGCCGTTCACTCGCGAAGCTGCGCCAGGAAGTCGAGCCGGTCGATCAGCCGGTCCTCGGACGCTTTTCGACGACGTGGCAGGGGATCGTGAAGCGGAGGCAGGGCGCCGACGCCCTCCTCGACGTCGTCGAACAGCTGCAGGGCGCGCCGATTGCGGTGTCGACGCTCGAATCCGACGTGCTGCCCGCGCGAATCGCCGCGTACGATCCCGCGGATCTCGACGCCGTGACGGCGGCAGGCGAGGTCGTCTGGATCGGCGTCGAGGCCCTCGGCGAGCGGGACGGGCGCATCGCGCTGTATCTTGCCGATCATCTGCCGCGACTGCTGCCACCGGTTCGGTTCAAGCCGGACGGTGCGAAGCCGGCGACTGCGAAACCGGACGTCACGGATTCCGGCAGCGCGCTCCCCGATCGCGAATCGGCAATCGTCGAGTTCCTGCGCGCGCGCGGCGCGTCGTTCTTCGCGCCGCTGCACGAAGCTGCCGGCGGCGGCTATCCGGCGGAGACGGTCGAGGCCCTGTGGAACCTCGCGTGGCGCGGCGTCGTGACCAACGACACGTTTCATTCGTTGCGCGCGTTCGTTCGTTCGCGCGCCGCGGGCCGGAAGAAGCCGCATCGCGCTGCGGCGTCGACATTTCGATCGCGCCGCATGGCGCCGCCCTCGGCCGAAGGACGCTGGTCGCTCGTGCCGGCACGCGCGCTTGAAGGCGTTGCGCTCCGCGCAGCCGCGAGGAAGGCGTCTGCCGAGCGGCGATCGTCAGACGAGACGAAATGGGCTGCCGCGTTGACCGAACAACTGCTGGCGCGCCACGGCGTCGTCACGCGCGAAGCGGCGGCGGCCGAAAACCTGCCCGGCGGTTTTTCGACGGTCTATCCCGTCCTGAAGGCGCTCGAGGAACGCGGCCGCGTCCGGCGCGGATACTTCGTCGCCGGACTCGGAGCGACGCAGTTCGCGATGCCTGGCGCCGTCGATTTGCTGCGATCGCTGCGCGACGCTCCCGAAGATCCGGAAGTCGTCACGCTTGCCGCGACCGATCCCGCTAATCCGTACGGCGCGACGCTTCCGTGGCCGCAACGGTCGACCGAGACTCCGCAGCATCCGCAGAACACGTCTGATGTGGCGGGTTCCGCGAGTTCAGCGTCGAGCGTCCTCCGCGGTCCCGTGCGCGCAGTCGGCGCGACGGTCATTCTCGTCGACGGCGCGCTCGTCGCGTACCTCGCGCGCGGCGACCGGCAGCTGACGGCCTTTCTTCCCGAGAGCGAGCCGGCGCGCTCTCGAGCGGCGAGGGCGATCGCTCGGACGCTCGCCGAACGCGCCGCGGGCAGCCGCGGCGACGACGACGGTCGCGGCGTGCTCATCGAAAGCGTCGACGGCGCACCCCCATCGGCGCATCCGCTCGGCCCGTTTCTCGCCGAGGCGGGTTTCGCCGCCGGGGCGCTCGGAATGGCGCTGGTCAGCCGCCACTCGCCGGCCGGCGGTCGTCAACCGATGGCGCCGGCGACAGCCGGCCGCCATTCGCTTGCCGCGCGGCGTCCCTCGAGACGGCTGCTGTCCAGCCCGTTCGCGCCGCGCAATTTCGTCGATTCCGAGGACGACACCGAACGGTAGCGATGCCCGAAGGCGATACGATTTTCCGGGCCGCGCGCACGATGCACCGCGTGCTGGCCGGCCGTATCGTCGCTCGCTTCGAGTGCGTGTATCCGCTGGTGACCCGGGCCGCCGACGCGCACGGCGTGGTCGGTCGCGCGATCGATTCGGTGACGTCGCGCGGCAAGCATCTGCTGATCAATTTCTCCGGCGGCCTCGCGTTGCACACGCACATGCGCATGAACGGCAGCTGGCATCTGTATCCCGACGGCGCGCGATGGCAGCGCCCGCGGCCCGATGCGCGCGTCCTCGTCGGCTGCGACGGCGTCGTCGCCGTGGGATTCCTGGTTCCCGTTGTGGAGCTGCTGACGGATCGCCAGCTGCGACGGCACGCTTCGCTGCGGGCTCTCGGTCCGGACCTGCTCGCGTCGGCCTTCGATAGCGCGGACGCCGCGGAAATCGCCGGCCGCGCGCGCGCGCGCGGTGACGAGCCGATCGGCGACATCCTGCTCAATCAGCGCATCGCCGCGGGCATCGGCAACGTTTTCCGCTCCGAGATTCTGTTTCTCGCCGGAGTCGATCCGTTCCGGACCGGCGCGAGCCTCTCGGACGAAGAGCTCGGCCGAATCATCGCGACGGCGCGGCGTCTGCTGAGCGCAAACGTGCGCAACGACGCCGGATCGCCTGGCCGCGCCGCAGGGCGGCGTACCACGCGCAGTCTGGATCCCGATGAAAAACTGTGGGTTTATGGCCGCGGCGGCCGCCCATGCCGCCGGTGCGGCGCGGTAATTCTGTCGAAGAAAACCGGCCCGGATGCGCGTATCGTCTACTGGTGTTCGGGATGTCAACCCGCCATGGCCGACGGCTAGTGGCGAATTGAGGAGGGCAGGATGAAACGAATGGTCTCGGTTCTCGTCGCGTTAATCGTTGCGGCCGGCGCACTGCAGGCGACCGCACAGACCGCGGCGGCGCAGAAGAGCGGCGCATCCATGGCGGCAAAGAAGGCGCAGGGAATGGTGGGCGCCGTCGCAGCCGATTCGCTGACCGTGAAGGTTTCCGGCAAGGACATGATGTTCGCGGTCGATTCGAATACGAAGGTCATCGCGAAGGGCGCGAGCACGAAGTCGGCGGCGCAGGGCGGCAAGCTGACGCTGACCGACTCGGTGGGAATGGGCGACCGCGTCACCGTGACGTATCACGAGATGGACGGCAAGATGCACGCGTCCGAAGTGCGCGTCACCGCGAAGGCCATGCACAAGTAGAGTCCGTCAGCGGGCTCCCAGCCGCGCTTCAGCGTCTCGCTGAAGCGCGGCGACGTCCGCCGGCTCCTCCGCCAGCGGCGCGCCAATCATCCGCTCGGCAATCCGCACGCGCTCGTCGATACTGACATCCGGATCGACGAGCGGCAGCAGCACGTCGCGAATCTGCGGCGGCAGCGCCTGATCGAGAAACTCGATCGCGTTCGCGCGGACGGTCGCCGTCCCCGACCGCAGCCCGACGTAAACGCTGTGCATGTCTTCGTCGGGAAAGAGCAGCGCCATCAGACGGAACACGCGCTCCACTTCGTTGACGATCTCGTCCTTGAGTGACGCCGCGCGCTCGAGATCGCCGGACGCGATTAGCCCGCCGAGCACCTGATACGAGCGGTAGTGTCCGAGGATTTCGGCGGCGACGAGCGTTTCGACGAGTTCGCGTTCGAGGCGGCGCTCCGGGTGCAGCCGGCGCAGCGCGTTGAGCGCGGCGACGACCTTGAGCCGCACGAGCGGATCGCGATCGAGCAGATGCTCGACGAGCGCCTGTTCGGCTTCCGGCGTCGCGATGCGCTGCAGCGCGGCGGGCACCTCCGCGCGGAGGGCGGACGGCCGGCCGCCGTCGGCGAGCACGCCGGCGAGCGCCGCGACCGAGCCCGTCGCGCCCGCCGCGCGGACGGCGAGCCGCGCGACGTCGAGCGACGGATCGTTCAGGAGTGCCCCGAGCTCCGCTCCGAATTCGGCGCCCTGCGGACCCATCGAGATGATCATCGTCGCCGCCTGCCGCCGCGCTTCCTCGCCGTCGGGACCGGTGCGCGCGAGCGCGCCCTGCAGCAGCAGGCGGACCGCGTCCAGATTCTGCGCCGGCCCCGGACGCGCGAGATACAGCGCCATCGCCGAACCGATCGATGGGCCGTCCATCTGCTGCAGATCGGCGATGCGCGCGAGCGGATCGACGTCGGTCACGCGCGTCAGGTACATCAGCGCTTCGGCGCGCACGTCCGCGTCATCGTCGGCGAGGCGCGGCTCGACGACGGCGATCGCTCCGGCATCCTTCGCGGCCGCGAGCAGGGCGATGGCCTTGCGCCTGACCGCGGGCTCGCGGTGGTTTACGAGCAGACGCACCGCGTCGATTGCCTCGGGCGTTTCGCGATCCGCGAGCAGTCCGAGCGTGTACAGAATATCCGCCGGCGCGCCCGATTGCAGCGCGCCCGCGAGCAGATCGGCCGCGGACCGATCGAGCATCGCGGCCTGCACGCGTTCGGTATCGAGCCGGTGCGCATGGATGCTGCGGCGGAGATTGTCGACGTAGCCGCGCGTCGCCACGATCGCGGCCGCGGCCCACACGGTCAGCAGTCCCAGCGTCACGAAGCTGATGCTCGACACGGTCGCGCCGAAGACGCCCACCGCGATCAGCACGACCACCGACCCCGTCCAGTCGCCGAGGCGCCACACGACCGCGTCGATGAACGCCTTGGCATGGAACATCTGCCGTGTCGGCACCGGCAGATACAACAGTTCGATCGCCGATCGATCGACGGAGTACCGCAGCACCTGATCCCCGCCCTTGAGGACG
>Ga0075435_100003774_pt1 | contig 10332 bp, 8 predicted proteins | sample RhiMethybrSRZTD4_FD_75302 | JGI IMG/M metagenome (GOLD analysis project Ga0075435, IMG submission 75302) | Populus rhizosphere microbial communities from Tennessee, USA - Rhizosphere MetaG P. TD hybrid SRZTD4 | ecosystem: Host-associated > Plants > Roots > Rhizosphere > Soil | place: USA... | reverse complement strand
GATTTCTCGGGACTGCCGCCGATCTACGATCCGCTGACCACGCGCCCCAACCCGTCGTTCAACCCGGCCCTTCCGATCAGCGCGACGAACCCGCAGGTCATTCGCACGCAGTTTCCCGGCAACCAGATTCCGCAGGACCGCATCAACCCGGTCGCGCTCCAGGTGCTGCAGAACTACGTGGTTCAGCCGAATCTGGACGATCCCACCGACAACTACCTCGATACGCGGGCCCAGGACTTCCGGAACGACTCGTTCAACCTGCGCCTCGATCGCGCCTGGTCCAACGGGACGTCGTTGTTCGGACGCTACAGCCTGAGCAATGAAACCGGATTCACCCCGGAGAACCTGCCGGGGTTTGGCGCGCACCACGACAATCGCGTGCAGAACCTGAGCGTCACGCTGGTGAACCCCACGCGGCAGCGACTGTTGACCGAGACGCGGTTCGGGTTCGCGCGGATGCGGCTGCACCGGTTTGGCGAGACGGCGAACGGCCCTGACCTGATCACCCAGCTCGGGATTCCCGGCGTCGGATTCGGCGGCGCGGACGCGTTCGGCCTGCCGCGGTTCGACATCCAGGGCTACGACCCGATCGGCGACTCGCTCCTGTGCACGCCGTGCCGCTACGACAACAACAACTTCCAGTTCGGCGAACGCCTCACGTGGAGCGCCGGCAAGCACTCGGTGCGCGTCGGCGGTGACGCGCGCAAGTTCAACTGGGACATGCTCGGGTTCTTCCAGAATCGCGGCTACTTCCAGTTCACCACGCCGATCACCAGCCAGACCTCGCTCGCCGACGGCACCGGGAACGCGCTCGCGAGCTTTCTGCTCGGCATGCCGGCGCTCGCCCAGCGCCAGGCCGGCACGCCGTCCATGCGGATGCGGCAGATGACGTACGCGCTGTTCATCCAGGACGACTACCGCGTCACCCCGGCGCTGACGCTGAATCTCGGGCTGCGCTACGACCTGCAGACGCCGCTGCACGACATCAGCAAGATCCTGACGAACCTGGATTTCAGCAACGGTGCGCCGGTCGCGTTCGTCGGCGGCCAGAACGGCTATCCGGCGGGCCTGGTCTACACGGACAAGAACAACATCGGCCCGCGCCTCGGGCTGGCGTGGGCGCCGGGGAATGCCAAGAACGTGCTGCGCGCCGGCGCCGGCATCTTCTACGCGTATCCGGACATGAATCTGTGGTGCAACCAGGTGCACAACGTGCCGCTGGTGTTTCCCGAGATCCTGACGAACAACGCGGCGACGCCGACGATCAACTCGTTCGGGTTTGCGCCGCCGGTGCTCGGGCGCACGCTCGTCGGCTTCACCGCCATCGACACGCACTTGCAGATTCCCCGCATCGAGCAGGCCAGCGTGAGCTTCGAGCGGGAGGTCGCGTCGCACATGATGGTGCAGGTCGGCTATCTCGGGGCGTGGGGATCGAGCCTGGATCGGTCGCGTCTGGTCAACAACGCGCAGCCCGGTCCCGGCGGCGTGCAGCCCCGACGGCCCTACCAGACGATCTCGTTCGTGCCCAACACCGATCTCGGCCCGCTGCCGCCCAACGTGACGGTGCAGAGCCTCACCTTTCCCGTGGGTCCGATCAACCTGCTGGAGAGCACCGGCCGATCGCAGTACAACTCGTTCTGGGGGCTCGCCAAGCGCACGTTCTCCGGCGGGCTCAGCTTCCTCGCCAGCTATACCTACGCGGACAGCCTGACCGACTCGCCGACGTTTCGCTCGCCGGCCAACGAAGCCGAGGTGCCGCAGAACAGCTTCGATCCCGGCGCCGACTGGGGACCGGCCGGCTGCGACATCCGTCATCGGTTCGTGAGCAGCGTGATCTACAAGGTCCCGTACGCCGCGACCGGCGGAAGCAGCCGCGGGGAAAACATCCTGCGCGGGGTGTTGGGCGGCTGGCAGGCGTCGCTGATCTATCAGCGTCAGAGCGGCTTTCCCTTCACCGTCAGCGTCTTCGGCGACACCGCCAACGCCGGCGCGCTCCTGAACGTCAACCCGATCCGGGCCAGCGTCGTCCCCGGCGTCTCGCCGAACGTGTCCAATCCGACCGCTGACATGTGGTTCAACACGGCGGCGTTCACGACGCCGGCGCCGTTCACGTTCGGCACGGCCACGCGCAACAGCGTGGAGGGCCCCGGCCTGAGCAAGGCGGATCTCGCGCTGGATCGTTCGATCCCCCTCGGCGACACCGTGCGGCTGCTCATGCGCCTCGAGACGTTCAACCTGTTCAACACCGTCAACTACGGGACGCCGAACCGGTTCGTCAACACGCCGCAGTTCGGCACCATCACCGAAGCCGCGACCCCCGCCCGGCAGATTCAATTCGTCGTCCGGGCAACCTTCTAACCAGAGGGCCGCGCTCCTTCGGCACGTTCGTCAGCGCGGCGATCAGCGTCAGGGCGCCAGAGCCAGATAGGTCGGCCGATACGGCTGATACGATGGAGCGCATGTCACCTTTGCGCGCTCTTCTTTCGTTGCTCGCTCTCGGGCTGGTCGCGGCCGGCTGCAGGGGCGGCGGCGTGGCGGAGATCAAGCAGCCGGGCGTCTTCATCGACTCCGACGGCTATCTCGTGGAGATCAAGAAACTGGGGACGCTCGGCACGAGCTACGGGCCGCGCGTGTACCCGGAACTGCCGGAGTACGACGTTCCATCCGTGACCAAGGTCAGTCCGATCTACGTGAACCTGCCTGAACTTGCCACGGCGACGCTGAAGGGCATCGAGTGGCACGGCTATCGCCTCGGCGGCAACGCCTCGCCGGATACGCCAAGCTCCGCGAGTCCGCAGGACTGGAAGGCTGTGCCGATCAAAAAGGAACCGACGAGCGTGCCGGGTATTTTCAAGGTCGTCGCCGCCGCCGCCGATGCGCAGGGCCGCTGGAAGCCCGAGCCGGCCCACGAGTACTTCGGCATTGCCGTGGATGCGGGTTACAAGCCCGGGTCCATCTGGGCAGTGAAGATCAAGTAAGCGCGCTCGAGCGGACCGCGCTTGTCGAACTAACGACGATTCCGCGAGAGCTCGCGCGCGACGACGCGCTCGACGTCGACGGCGGACCTGGTCTCCATGATGCTGGCGCCGACACGGGCGCCGATGCGCTCGAACAGCCGATCGACGGCTGTCTCCGTGGTGACGTCGTCTGCCTCGAGCACTTCTATCGCGTGCTGCAGCTCGTGCGCCAGCGTGATCATCGAACGGTCGCCCGATTCCGGCGCCACTACGATATTGAGGACACGGTGCGCGCCCGCCATCGTGATCGCGTGAGACAGCGCCCCGGACAGCACACGCTTCGTCCGCGGGTCGACGTAGTAGGCATCCCTGACGTAGACGATGCCGTTCAGCTCACCGACCCTGTCGATCTCACGGCGGAGCGTCGCGGATCGCGCCATGCCATCGCTCATTCGGGCCGCCGTGCGGCAGGTCAGGGGCCGAACCTGCGGCGGCAGGGTCTGCCGCGCGACGCAGGCGTCAGGCGCCGGGATTTGAGCCCTCAACCCGACCGAGCCGACGGCCATCATCGTCGCCACTCTCAGCATCCACGCGGCTTTGCGTCCCATACGGCCTCCTGGCCACACGTGCGCAGGGAGGTGAGGGAACCGCTCATTCAGGGAGGGGCGCGAAGGGAAACGCGCTACGCTAGGCGCGCAGGATGGGGCATGAGCGTTGAGGTGTCCAAGGCGGAGAAGGACGATCTGACCGATTTGCTCGGGCGGTGGGGCACGGGAACGCCCGCCGATCGCGAACGGTTGCTCGCCGCGGTGCAGCGGGAGCTGCGGCGGCTTGCCGCGGCGTACATGCGGCGGGAGCGGCCGGATCACACGCTTCAGCCCACGGCGCTCGTCAACGAGGCCTACCTGCGGCTGGTGCACGCGCCCCACGTCCGGTGGGAGGGCCGCGCGCATTTCTTCGGCATCGCCGCGCGCCTGATGCGGCAGATCCTCGTCGACCACGCGCGCAAGCGAGGCGCAGGCAAACGCGGGATGGGCGCGCGGACCGATCGCCCGCTCTCGCAGGTTGCCGATCCGTCGGGCGGCCGGAACTTCGATGTAGTCGCGCTCCACGACGCGCTCGACGACCTGGCGGCGCTCGATCCGCGTCAGGCGGAGATCGTCGAGCTGCGGTACTTCGGCGGCTTGACCGAGGCGGAGGTCGCGGCCGTCAAGGACCTGTCGCCGGCTACGATCCGCAGGGAAGTCGCGGCCGCGCGGTTCTGGCTCGGACGGCGCATGAAAGACGCATCGTGACCCCGTCGGCGTGGGAAGGCGTGAAGGCGCTGCTGGCGGAAGCCGCGACGCTTCCCGCGGCGGATCGCGAGGGCTTCGTCACCGGGCGTTGCTCCGACCCGGACGTTCGGCGCGAGGTCCTCGAGTTGCTGGGCTCACCCGCGCCGTTGACCGGCATCGTCTCCGGACACACGCTGCAGCCGGGGGCGCGCCTGGGTCCCTACGCGATCGAAGCGCTGCTCGGCAGCGGCGGCATGGGAGAAGTGTACAGAGCCCGCGACCGGACGCTGAATCGCAGCGTCGCGATCAAGGTTCTGCCGGATCCACTCGCGGACGATCCAGGCCGGCTGTCGCGCTTCCGGCGGGAGGCGCAGATCCTCGCGGCCTTCAACCATCCGAACATCGCCCACATTCACAGCTTCGAAGAGTTCGACGGCGTCGCCGCACTGGTGATGGAGCTGGTGGACGGTTCGACGCTCGCCGACACGATCGCGCGCCACGCGCTCACGCCGACCGACGCGATGCCGATCGCCAGGCAGATCGTCGACGCACTCGATGCGGCCCACGGACAAGGCATCGTTCATCGCGATCTGAAGCCCGCGAACATCAAGATTCGCGAGGACGGTACCGTCAAGATCCTCGACTTCGGGTTGGCGAAGGCCTTTGCGCTGAGCCCACCAGGCGTGGAGGCCGTGAGCGTCGCCACCGTTTCGGTGCGTTCGACGCAGGCCGGGCTCGTGCTGGGAACCGCGCCCTACATGGCCCCGGAGCAGGCGCTCGGCCAGACCGTCGACAAGCGCGCCGACATCTGGTCGTTCGGGTGCGTCCTGTTCGAGATGCTGAGCGGAAGACGCGCGTTCGCCGGCAAGGACATCGGCGACACGCTGTCACGGGTGATCGGAAAGGATCCGGATTGGACGGCCCTGCCGCCGAACACGCCCGCGCCGATCGTCCGGGTTCTGCGACAGTGCCTGCAGAAGGATCGCGGCAGGCGGCTCGCCGACATCGCCGACGTGCGGTTCGCGATGGAAGAGGCGCTGTCGGCGTCGATCGAGACGGGCGACGCCGCGGCCGGGAAGCGCCTCCGGCCGTTGCCCGCGTGGCGGCGCGCGCTGCCCTGGGTCCTCGCAGCGGCGAGTGCCGGCGCGCTCGCGTTCGTGCTGCTTGTCGGGTTTCCGTCGCGCACGACGCCGATCACCGCTCCGCTGCGCCTGACCGCTGATCCGGGTCTCGGTGCGGTCTTGTCTTTTGGATCGGGTTCGTCGCTCGCGCTGTCGCCCAATGGCACCGAGCTCGCCTTCATCGGGCACGCGCCGACCGATGGGGTCGTCCGGCTCTTCATTCAACATCTCGGACGCCAGGAGGACGCGGTAGCGCTGCCCGAAACCGACGGCGCCCTCAGCCCGTTCTTTTCTCCCGACGGGCAGTGGCTCGCATTCTTCGCCGCGAACAAATTGAAGATGATCTCGGTCGCAGGCGGAGGGGCGATCACGCTGTGTGATGCGCCAAACGGCCGCGGCGGCGACTGGGGCAGTGACGGGACGATCTTTTTCGCGCCCGAGCGGCAGAGCGGCCTGTCGCGCGTGTCTTCCGCCGGCAAAGGCGCGCCGGTGGTCGCGACAACGCTCGAGCCCGGGGAACTGACCCAGCGATTTCCCCAGGTGCTGCCCGGAGGAAAGGCCTTGCTCTACTCGAGCCTCCGCCTCAGCCCTCACGGCGACTTCGACTTCGACAAAGGCAACCTCGTTGTACAGCCGTTGCCCACCGGAGCGCGCAAGGTAGTGCAGCGGGGCGCCTACTTCGCCCGGTACGTGCCGAGCGGACACCTGATCTTCGTGCACGAGGGGACACTCTACGCCGAAGCCTTCGATCTCGCGCGCCTCGAGGTGACGAGCGCACCCGTCAAGGTGATCGACCGGATTGAGCACAGCACCACGCTGGGAGCAGGGCTGTTCGCGGTGTCGAGCGCGGGCACGCTCGCCTACACCCCTGCTGAACCGGCCGGCACTCGAATCAAGCCGATCGAGTGGGTAGACCGCTCCGGAAAGGTCTCTTCCCTGCAGTCCGTGCCTTCGGACTGGGCCGATCTCGCGTTCGCACCCGATGAGCGCCGCCTGGCGTTCCAGCTCTGGGACGGCAAACAACGGGACATCTGGGTGACCGACTGGGCACGGGGCGCGCCGACGCGCCTGACGACGTCCAATTCGCACAGCCAGAGTCCGGTGTGGACGCCGGATGGACAACGCATCGCCTTCGCTTCGCAGAGAGGCGAGCGGGAGATCGCCGTGACCTTCAACCTGTATTGGCAGCGAGGCGACGGTTCAGGGGACGTACAGCGATTGACCACGAGCGACAACATGCAGACGCCGGGCTCGTGGCATCCAAACGGGAGAATCCTGGCGTTTGAAGAGAAGACACCGTCCTACTACAACGTGATGCTGCTCGCGATCGACGGCGACGAGGCGTCGGGGTGGAGGCCGCGAACACCCACCGTCCTCCTGAGCGCGGACTTCGACCAGCGCGCCCCGGCCTTCTCGCCGAGGGACGGTCGATGGCTCGCCTACGAGTCGAGCCAATCGGGACAGCCGAACGTGTACGTGCGAGCGTTTCCGGGCCCGGGCACGTCGCAGAAGCAGATCTCCACGGGCGGCGGGATCCTCCCGACCTGGTCTCAAGCCAGACATGAATTGATCTACAGCACGCTCGACGGCCAGATCATGGTCGTGAACTACTCAGACACCGCCGGGTCGTTCCAGGCGGATCCGCCGCGGCCCTGGCCGGGGGCGCGTTACGCGGTGCACGCGCTGTGGGCCTCCCGCTCGCGCGAGTTCGCTCTGCACCCCGACGGAAACCGGCTCGCACTGGCGACGGCCGGCCCTGCGCCTCCCTTCGGCAGGCGCTTTCCGATCAACGTCTTTCTCAACTTCTTCGACGAGCTGCGACGGGTCGCGCCCCAACACTGACACTGCGAAGAAGGAACCGATCGCAATGAACCTCAGCGACTGCGGGTACAGGTAGTGGTGGCAAGAACGCTGCTGATTGTGACCGCGTTGGCCGAGGCGCCGATCGGCGTGATGCTGCTGTTCTCACCGCCGCTCGTCGCCAGGTTGTTGCTCGGCGCACCGCTCGATGCGCCGGCCGCGTCGATCGTGGGCCGCATCGCCGGCGGCGCGTTGCTCGCGTTGAGCGTGGCCTGCTGGCTGGCGCGCGATGACCGACCGGGCCTCGCCCTGCGCGGCCTCATCGCGGCGATGCTGCTCTATAACTGCGCGGCCCTCGGGGTGCTCGCGCATGCGGGCGCCGTCATCGGACTCGCCGGCGTGCTCATGTGGCCGGCAGTTGCCGTGCACGCAGCGCTCGTCGTCTGGTGCCTCGCGTGCCTCCGCAGTGGGCCGGTGACCGCCGCCGGATGAGATCGAACTGGTGATTCCCCAGCCCGGCCTTTAGCGACCGAAATCCCAGGTGTGCAATACGAAACAGCCGCACTCCTCATGAGCTGTCATCGTTCTCCGCATGGCGGCCCGTCGTGAACTTCCCAAGACGCTCACCGGAATCCGTGGCTTCGACGAGGTCACCCGTGGCGGCCTGCCGACCGGCCGGCCGACGCTCGTGTGCGGTGGGCCGGGTTCCGGCAAGACCCTGTTCGCGCTCACCTTTCTGGTCAATGGCGCGCTCCAGTTCGAGGAGCCAGGCGTGCTCCTCACCTTCGAAGAGAACGCGGAGGAGATGGCGAGCGACGTTGCCTCACTGGGCTTCGACCTCCCCGAGCTGGTCGCCGCGAAGAAGCTGGCGGTCGACTACGTGCGCGTGGAACGCGCCGAGATCGAGGAGACCGGTGAGTACGATCTCGAAGGGTTGTTCGTCCGGCTCGCCTATGCGATCCGCACGGTCGGCGCCAAACGCGTCGTCCTCGACACCATCGAATCGCTGTTCGCGGGCCTGAAGAACGACGGGATTCTCCGCTCCGAGCTACGACGGCTGTTCAGCTGGCTGAAAGATCAGGGTGTCACCGCCGTCATTACCGGCGAGCGCGGCGAAGGGCTCCTCACTCGGCAGGGACTCGAGGAATACATCTCGGATGCGGTGATTCTGCTCGACCATCGCGTCCACGATCAGGTGTCGACGCGCCGCCTCCGCGTCGTCAAGTACCGTGGCTCCCACCACGGCACCAATGAGTATCCCTTCCTGATCGATGCGGAAGGCATCAGCGTGCTGCCCGTGTCCTCGCTGGCCCTTCAGCATCACGCGCCGCTGGAGCGCGTCTCCTCGGGCGTTCCTCAGCTCGACGGGATGTTCGGCGGCAAAGGCTACTACCGCGGAAGCACGATCCTCGTGTCGGGCGCCGCCGGGACCGGAAAAACGAGCCTGGCCGCTCACTTTCTCGACGCGGCGTGCCGCCGGGGCGAACGGTGCCTGTGCTTCCTCTTCGAAGAGTCACCGCAGCAGCTCTTGAGGAACATGCGGTCCATTGGCGTCGACCTGGAGCCGTGGGTGACGGCGGGGCTGCTGCAGTTCCACGCGGATCGCCCCTCGCGGTACGGCCTCGAAACGCATCTTGCCACGATGCAGAACGTGGTGACCGCCTTCCGCCCAACGGTCACCGTCATCGACCCGGTCACGAACCTCATGACGGTGGGCACCTCCGCCGACGTGCAGGCAATGCTGACGCGGATCATCGATCACCTGAAGACCGAGAACGTGACGGCGATGCTGGCGAGCCTGACGCCAGGAGAGTACGCGGTCGAGCGGACCGAGAACATCTCGTCGCTCATGGATACGTGGATCATCCTGGCGAACGAGGAGGTCGGCGGCCGGCACCGCCGCGGCCTCTACGTGCTCAAGTCGCGGGGCATGGCGCACTCGAACGAGCTGCGTGAATTCGTGCTGACGGATGCCGGGTTGCAGGTGCTCGACGCGAGCGGTGATCCGCCCGCCCGGTCGCGCCTGGAATTCGTTCCCGAACGGTTGGTCGAACATGCCGGAGTTTGAGCGGGTGACCCGGATCGCGGCAGCTGCGGCCCAGACCTACGAGCTGCGGCTGTACGTCGCCGGACAGACGCCGAAATCGGTTCTTGCGCTCGCCAACCTGCGACAGATCTGCGAAGAGCACCTGCAGGGCCGCTACGAGATCGAGGTCATTGATCTCGTGGAGAATCCCCAGCTCGCGCAAGGCGATCAGATCCTCGCACTGCCCACGCTCGTGCGACGGTTACCCGAGCCGATCAAGAAGATCATCGGCGATCTCTCGAACACGGAACGGGTCCTCGTCGGTCTGGATCTCCGTGTCCGGGCGTGACCGCGGGACGCCGGACCCGGGTCTTGTCCTCGCGACCGGCGACGGTGCCGGAGGCGCCCCTGCCGCCGAGCGATACGTCCTCAGACTGTACGTGACCGGCATGACGCCTCGATCCGCGCAGGCGATCAAGAACCTGCAGGCGATCTGCGAGGAGTACCTCGATGGACGCTACGAGCTCGACGTGATCGACATCTATCAGCAGCCGGTCCTCACGAGGGGGGAGCAGATCATCGCCGCCCCGACGCTCATCAAGAAGCTTCCCCTTCCCATGCGACGCCTCGTCGGCGACATGTCCGACCGTGAGCGCGTGCTGCTGGGGCTCGATCTCGTGAGCGCCCCCGTTCCCGCAAAGTAAGACGATGTCCACACACGCACCGCACCGCCCCGAATCGTCGTCGACGTTGGAGACGCGTCTCGCCGAAGCCGAAGAGATGTTGCGCGCCATTCGTCACGGCGAAGTAGACGCCGTCGTTGTCGATGGATCGGGAGGCAGCCACGTCTACACGCTGCACAGCGCCGAGGAGCCGTACCGCACGCTTGTCGAACAGATGCAGGAAGGCGCCCTCGTCCTCACCGCTCGCGGTGACATCACCTACGCCAACGCCTGCTTCGCCGCCCTCGTCGACGAACCGCTCGAGGCCGTCGTCGGCAGCCGGCTCGATCGATTTGTGCTCGAGTCCGACAGACACGACGTGGAAGACCTGATCAGCCGCGGCAGCGGTCGATGCTCGGCGCGCCTGGTCGCGCCGGGCTCACGGCGGATCGAGGTGAGCCTGTCGCTCACCACGACGAGATCCTCGACGGG
>Ga0075435_100003773_pt1 | contig 10333 bp, 10 predicted proteins | sample RhiMethybrSRZTD4_FD_75302 | JGI IMG/M metagenome (GOLD analysis project Ga0075435, IMG submission 75302) | Populus rhizosphere microbial communities from Tennessee, USA - Rhizosphere MetaG P. TD hybrid SRZTD4 | ecosystem: Host-associated > Plants > Roots > Rhizosphere > Soil | place: USA... | reverse complement strand
GAGCGCGATCCGCTCGTCGGCGGCCATGTGGACCGGGACACCAGTGGCTTCGGCCAAGTCCGCGACTCCGCCGAGGTGGTCCCAGTGCCCGTGGGTGATCAGGATGGCAACGGGTGATGCACCGAGGCGGTGGAGCTCGCGCTCGAGCTCGTCCGCATCGCCGCCCGGATCAATCACGACAGCGTCCGAAGCAGCGTCGGACGCCCGCACGACGTAGCAATTCGTGGCGATCGGTCCGAGCTCGTAGCGTTCGACGGCAAGGCTCATGACGGCCGAGTCTACGGCGTTCGGCGTCAAGCGCTCGTTAGGATCCTGCTCTCGTGCGGAGCTGGGACCTTCACGAGATCGAGGTCAAAGGCGGCAGCCGCTCACCGGTCGTTCTCGACTCCGACGAGGCGGCCCGCGCAGTCTTCATCGCGCTCGAGCCCGGTCAGTCACTCGGCGACCATCAGGTCAAGGAGCATGCCTTCGTGCTCGTCGTCGAGGGCTCGGCCCGGGTCGAAGCCGGCGCCGACGCGGTCGAGGCCGGCCCCGGGACGCTTTGCATGTTCGAGCCGGACGAGCGGCGGTCGGTCTCGACCGAGGCGGGAGCGCGGATCCTCCTGCTGCTCGCCCCGTGGCCCGGCGAAGGCCACTACCGCGGCGACGCGCCCTCCTAGGCCGGCGTTCCTAACGCTTCGCGGTCGGCTGCTGGCCGGACCTGCGGAGATACGTGCGGTAGGCGGTGCGATCCATGATGTACGTGAGCGGAACGAAGAGCGCGGAGTACGCGAGAGAGCTGACGAACCTGACTTCGATCGACGAGTGCTTGTTCACGAGCGTGAAGACGATGAAGAAGAGCGGCAGGAACAACAGCGCGCGGCGCACCGAGCGGTTCCAGGACGGGGGCCTCACCTCGCGAAGCGGCCTCGCCTTGCCCGCGGCGGCCTTGCTCTTGCTTGCTTTCCCGCCGTTCGTTTCGCCCCTGCCAAGCCACCGGCCGCGGTCGGGTTTCTCCTCGGGAGGCGGCTCGACTTCCTGGCCGGCGTCGTCGACGTAGACGTACTCGTACTCGTGCCGCCGTTCCTTCGCTCGCCTGCGCCGTTGCTTGCGTGAAGCCATGGGACCAAGCCTAGCGCTGCACGTTTGACTCGGATCGCTCTGCGGCACGGCTCCATTTGGCCTCGCCACGCTCGATCACCGTCGCGACGAGGTCCCCGCCGAGGTGGTAGGCGAGGTAGCGCCAGTCCGGCGCGTCGAGCAGGATGAGATCGGCACGGTAACCGGGTGCGATCCGGCCGACCTCCCCTGCGACGCCGAGTACAAAAGCTGCGTTCACGGTGCACGCGGCGAGCGCCTGCGCCGGGGTCAGTCGAAGCTGCGTCACCGCCAGCGACGAAACGAGCGGGAGGCTCTCGCAGAAGGCGCTCCCGGGATTGAAGTCGGTCGCGATCGCAACCGCCGCGCCGGCGTCGACGAGTGCCCGTCCCGGAGGCATCGGGCGGTCGAGGAAGAGCGCGCTCGCCGGAAGCAGGACGCCGACGACTCCGCTCGCCGCGAGCCTTCGAATCCCGTCGTCCCCGGTCGCCTCGAGGTGATCGACGGAGCGGGCGCCGAGCTCGATAGCCAACGGGATCGCACCCTGCTCGGTGAACTGATCGCCGTGCAGGCGCAGCGCCAGGCCGGCATCACGGCACGCGGTCAGATACCGGCGAGCCTGATCGACGTCGAATGCTCCGTCCTCGAGAAAGACGTCCGCCGCCGCGGCCAGCCGCGCGGCTTCCGGGAGGACTTCGGCAAGCGCGAAGTCGAGATACGCGTCGGCGTCCGCGAACTCCGGCGGCACCGAATGCGCGCCGAGCCAGGTCGCGATTCCACCGGCCCCACGGATCGCCCGCAGCGACGCGAGCTCCGTCTCGCGGTCGAGTCCGTAGCCGGACTTGGCCTCGAACGTCGTCGTACCGGCGCGCCGCATCCACCCGCGATGCCGCCGAACGGCGCCGGTCAGGTTCGCCTCGCCCGCGGACCGGGTCGCCCGTACCGTCGCGAGGATGCCCCCGCCCGCCGCGTGGAGCTCCTCGTAGGAGGCGCCTGTGGCCCGCAACTCGAACTCGCCGACCCGGTCGCCGGCGAAGCAGGCGTGTGTGTGGCAGTCGACCAGCCCTGGAAGCGCGCAGAGGCCGCGCCCGTCGAGCTCCTCGAGCTCGCCGTCAGAGTCGCCCACCGTTGCCCCGAGCTCGCGCATCGGTCCGAACGACGCGATCAGCCCGTCCTCGCAGAGAACGTACGCATCACGGACGACCTCGACGGCGCCAAGGGCCTCGCCCCGGAGCGGCGTCTCGCCGCCGGCCGGCGTTGCCAGCTGAGCGAGATCGCGGACGAGCAGGCGCCGCCCGCCGCCGGGCTCGCTCACTCTGCGGGCCGTGGCTGCATCGGCGGCTCGAGCCCGTGGTCTGCCGCGAATCCGATCGCCTCGGGGTAGCCCGCGTCGACGTGGCGAAGGACGCCCGTTCCGGGATCGGTCGTCAGTACGCGCTCGAGCCGTTCCGCCATTTCGTCGCTGCCGTCTGCGACGACGACCATGCCCGCGTGGATCGAGTTGCCGATCCCCACCCCTCCGCCGTGGTGGACGCTTACCCAGGTCGCGCCCGCCGCGACGTTGAGCAGGGCGTTCAGGATGGGCCAGTCCGCGATCGCATCCGATCCGTCGCGCATCGCCTCGGTCTCGCGGTACGGGGAGGCGACGGAGCCGGAGTCGAGGTGGTCGCGTCCGATCACGATCGGCGCCTTGACCCTGCTCGAGCGGACGAGCTCGTTGATCGCGAGTCCGGCCCGCGCTCGGTCCCCGTAGCCGAGCCAGCAGATGCGAGCCGGCAGGCCCTGGAAGGCGACGCGTCCGGGGGCGAGCTCCAGCCAGCGCTGCAGCGCTACGTCGTCCGGGAAGAGCCCGCGTAGCGTCTCATCGATCACGGCGATGTCCCCCTCATCACCGGAAAGGGCCGCCCAGCGAAACGGTCCGATCCCTTTGCAGAACAGCGGTCGAATATAGGCCGGGACAAAGCCCGGGTATGTGAACGCATCCTCTACGCCTGCCGCATAGGCTTCACCTCGCAGGTTGTTGCCATAATCGAAAACATAGCTGCCCTGTCGGACGTACTCGAGGAGCCCCTCGACATGGCGGGCAATCGACTCCCGAGCCCGGCGGAGATACTCGTCGGGATCGCCCGCTCGAAGTTCGTCCGCAGCTTCTACGGAGAGCCCGGCCGGGACGTAGCCGGTCAGCGGGTCGTGTGCAGCCGTTTGGTCGGTGACGAGGTCGAAATGCTCGCCCCGGCGGGCAAGCTCGGGAACGATCTCGGCCGCGTTTCCCTGTAGGCCGACCGAGAGCGGCCGGCGCTCGGCTGCCGCCGCGCGAACGCGCGCCAGCGCATCGTCGAGCGAGTCCGTCGCCTCGTCGAGGTAGCGGGTCTCGAGCCGTCGGCGAATCCGCTCCGGATCGACTTCCGCGCACAGAATCGCTGCACCGGCAAACGTCGCGGCCAACGGCTGAGCTCCGCCCATACCGCCGAGGCCGGCCGTCAGGATCGTGCGTCCAGCGAGATCGGGCGAGCCGAAGTGTTGCTCTCCCGCGGCGGCAAAGGTCTGGTACGTGCCCTGGAGGATCCCCTGCGTGCCGATGTAGATCCACGAGCCTGCAGTCATCTGGCCGAACATCGTCAGCCCGAGCGCCTCGAGCCTGCGGAACTCGTCCCACGTCGCCCACTTGGGAACGAGCAGCGCGTTAGCGATCAGGACGCGTGGAGCACCGGGATACGTTCGGAAGACCCCGACGGGCTTACCGCTCTGGACGAGCAGGGTCTCGTCGTCTCCGAGCTCGAGCAGCGAGGCGACGATTGCCTTCAGGGCGTCGTGGTTCCGGGCAGCTTTGCCGGAGCCGCCGTAGACGATCAGCTCCTCGGGACGCTCGGCGACGTCGGCGTCGAGATTGTTGAGCAACATCCGGAGCGGCGCCTCGGTCGCCCACGAACGCGCGTTCAGCTCCGTTCCCCGCGGAGCGTGGATCCCGGCAAGGTCGCCACAGAGCGCCTCGACGGTCGCCGCGAGTGTGTCGACTGTGGTCATCCGCCGCGCCCCTGCTCGGCTCGACGGCGAAATCTCCACCACGTCCAGGCGGTCGCGACAACGAAGAACGCCACCGCCCCAATGATGGCCCTCACCATGTCGCCGTTGGTGAACTCGGCGACGACGACGATCACGATCGCGAGCACGCCGTACATGATCACCGTGTCCCTGAACGGATGGCGGGACCGACGTGGCTCGTCCCGGTTCACCGAAGCTCACCAACATCGGCCTCGACCGCGGCCGCGAAACTCCCGTCTCGGATGGCCTGTGAGACCGTTTCGATGTCCGCCGCAAGCGACCGGTCTTCAGAGACCCGTGGCGAGAGGGTTCGGACAGCGTCGCGGACGGAACGAGCGCCCACGCCCGGCTCGAGCGGTGCCAAGAACTCAATCGCCTGTGCCCCTGCGAGCAGTTCGATCGCGACGACGCGCTCGGCGTTCGCGAGCACCTGCCAGGCTTTCAGGCCTGCGGCGTTGCCCATCGAAACGTGGTCTTCCTGGCCGGCGCTCGTGGGGATCGAGTCAACGCTTGCAGGGTGGCAGAGAGCCTTGTTCTCGCTGACGAGCGCAGCCGCCACGTACTGCGGGATCATGAACCCCGAGTTGAGGCCTCCATCGTTCGTGAGAAAGGGAGGCAGGCCGTCAGACAGGCTCGGGTTTACGAGCCGCTCGAGCCGGCGCTCGGAAATGTTGGCGAGCTCGGAAACGGCCATCGCCAGCGCATCGAGCGCAAAGGCGACCGGCTGGCCGTGGAAGTTGCCGTTCGAGACGAGCAGGTCGTCTTCGACCAGTACGAGCGGGTTGTCGGTGGCCGCGTTCAGCTCCACCGAGACTGTCGCCTCGACGTAGGCGAGCAAATCCCGGGAGGCGCCGTGAACCTGGGGCGCGCAGCGCACGGAGTACGCGTCTTGAACCTTGTCGCACCAGCGATGAGACTCGATGATCGCCGAGTCCTCGAGCAGCCGGAGCACATTGGCCGCCGAGTCGATCTGTCCCGGCAGCGGGCGAGTCGCATGGATCTGCGGGAGGAAGCTCGTGCGCGATCCTTGGAGTGCCTCGAGCGAGAGCGCGCAGGCGAGGTCGGCAGTCTTGGCGAGCCGCCGCGCCCGCGCCACCGCGAGGCTGCCGAGGGCGGCCATGAACTGCGTCCCGTTGACGAGTGAAAGCCCCTCTTTCGCCTCGAGCACGATCGGCTCGAGCCCGACCGCGGCCAGCGCGGCTGCGCCATCCAAGCGTGTCTCGTCCACCCAGGCTTCCCCCTCGCCGACGAGCGGCAGCGCAAGGTGGGCGAGCGGCGCAAGGTCACCGCTGGCACCGACCGATCCGCGACTGGGAACGTGCGGCAGAACGCCACGGTTCAGGCACTCGATCAGGAGCTCGACCGTCTGCGGGCGGGCACCTGAAAAGCCTTTCGCAAGCGCGTTCGCGCGCAGGAGCATCGCGGCCCGCACGACCTCGTCCGGGTACGGCTCGCCCACGCCGCACGCATGGCTCCGGAGCAGGCGGAGCTGCAGCTCGCCGGCAAGCCCCTCGGGGATCGAGCGCGAGACAAAGCGGCCGAAGCCGGTGTTGATGCCGTACGTGTGCTCGTGCGTGCCGTGGGCTGCGCGCTCAACGACCTCGCGCGCTCGCAGGACCTTCTCGCGCGCCACGCTGCTGAGGGCCGCGGGTGCGCGGTCGACGGCGACTGCCCAAACGTCGTCGATCGTCAGGTCGTCGCCGGTCAGCTGGACCGCCGTGCGCAAGGCCATCTGCGGCCAGTCTAGCCCGGCGGTTCACGCGAAATCCTGCGCTCGCCACCGCTCGGAACAGGCCCCGTTTAGCTGAAGAGACGGCGGAAGAAGAACGCAATCCGCCGCCAGATGTTCATCGAATGCTCGCGTTTTTGGGTCGGCGCAAAAGCCTTGCCTTCGAGCTCGCGAGCCTCGGCGCTCACCGACTCGCCGAAGCCGCTTTTGCTGCCCGGCTCGATCTGGGCGCTCGTCGCGGGCTCGAGGTACTCCCCGAGCTGCTCGACCTGCGCAGCCGTCAGCGACAACCGGACCGTTCCCTCGGTGATCTCTTCAACCTGCTCCGAAGGGACGTAGCGCGGCTTTCCGAATCTGGTCGTGGCAATTGCGAGGCCGTCGAAGATGTCGGCGTTACTGTCGCCGACAACTTCATCGACCGAGCCGACCTCGCTGCCGTCGGCCGCAAGCACCTTCCAGCCGGGATCGATCACGAGCCAGGAGACGGGATCCGCCATCGCCGGGCAGTCTGACTGATGGTGGCTTCCGTCGCCGCGGACTCCGCCAACGTCCGGCTGCCGTTGTTGAGGCACAGCCAACCTCCTCCCCGCCGCGAGCGTAACGAGGATGCGCCTACGCGTGGGAAACGCGTTTGCGCCGAAACTCCGCGTGCGCCGCGTCGGACCGGACGGCACCGAACCCACGCGTCGACCCAGCTCTAGCCTAGGTCAGACACGTCAGGCTCAAGCAACCGGAGCTCGAGAACGCGCGTCGCGTCGAAGCCGTCGATCCGCAATACCGCCCCCGCGGCGGCCGCCGCGGCGCCCCCCGGCATCAGGCCGACGAGCTCAGAGCCGACGACGTCTGCCATGCGGGAAGCCGCCTCGCGTTCGATTGCCGCGAGTAGCTCGTGCAGCGCAGCCGCTTCCCAGTCCTCGACGTTCATGCTCACCTGGACGAGGTTTTCACGCGGGAGCTCCAGGCCGAGCGCGCGCACGCCCGGAAAACCGCCGTCGCGCTCGCGAATGATCGAGGCGATCTCCCGCGCGGCTGTGAGCTCGCCACGCAGGTTGACGTTGAACGCAATCAGCGGTCTTCGCGCTCCGACGAGCACCGCACCAGAGCGCTCGCCGATCCGGCCCGGCCCGAACTCTGGGTTCAGCTCCCCTGAGTCGACCCGTCGGCGCAACCCTTCGAGCCCGTCAGCGCGGAAGAACGCCGGCCCGCGGCCTGGCGCGAGCTCGCCGTAGAGGAAGACGGGCAGGTCGAGCTCGCCGCCGATCCGTTCCGCCAGCGCAAGGGCGGCCCTCTTCGCGCGCTCCATGTCGGCCGGCCGCACCGGAACCATCGGCACGACGTCTGCGGCGCCGACCCGCGGATGCGCACCCTCGTGCCGACGTAGATCGATCCGCTCCACCGCGCAGGCGACCGCCGCCACCAGGCTTTCGACCAGGGCGTCATCGCCGCCAACGAGCGTAAAGACGGACCGATTGTGGTCCGCGTCGGCATGGATATCCAGCAGCCGCGCCCCCGTGGAAAGGACGCCGGCGAGCGCGTCGAGCGTGGCCGCTTCGCGCCCCTCGGAGAAATTCGGCACCGACTCGAGCGGCAAGCGCACGCGCGTAGTCTAGGACCGCGTGAAGGCCTACTACGAGCGGCGGGCACCCGAGTACGACGACTGGTGGCTCGGGACCGGGGTCTTCGGGGACCGCTACAGGCCCGGCTGGGACGAGGAGAGGACGGCTCTGACCCGCACGCTCGAGGCCCTGGCGCCTGTGCGAACGCTCGACGTGGCGTGTGGTACCGGCTTTCTGACCCAGCATCTCCAGGGGGAGATCACCGGTCTCGACCAGAGCCCATCGATGCTCGAGCTCGCGCGGGCGAAGGTTCCGAGGGGCCGATTCGTCCAAGGCGATGCTCTCGAGCTCCCGTTCCCGGACGATTCCTTCGAGCGCGTGCTCACGAGCTTCTTCTACGGGCATCTCGAAGAAGACGACCGCCAGGCTTTTCTCGGCGAGGCGCGCCGCGTCGCGGGAGAGCTCGTCGTCGTCGATTCGGCGCTGCACGAGGGCGTCCAGCCGGTCGAGTGGCAGGAACGCCTGCTCAACGACGGCTCGCGCTGGCAGGTCTACAAGCGCTACTTCGAGCCGGGCCTGCTCGCCGACGAGCTTGGGGGCGGCCAAACGCTGTTCGCGGGCCGCTTCTTCGTCGCCGTCCAGGCATGACCCGCGCTGGATGACGCGGAGGCGCTCGACCTACCGCTCGCTTCGATCAGTGCAGCGCGACAATCGAGTCTGCCGAGCCTGCGTCGAAGCCGGCTATCCGCTCGAGTCGCTGCCCGTGGTCCAGCCCTACACGGGCCAGCGCGCGTACATCTTCGGCCAGGCTCCCGGCGTCGAGGAGGGGAAAGAGCGCCTCCCCTGGCGCGGCCGCGCCGGCAGGACACTTCGCCGCTGGCTCCAACTCGAGGAAGACGAGTTCTACGCGACGTTCTACTGCGCCTCGGTGACGCGCTGCTATCCCGGCAAGGCGCGCTCCGGGCGCGGCGACCGAACGCCGTCGCCCAAGGAGCAGGAGCTGTGCTCCTTCTGGCGAGAGTGGGAGCTCCGGCTGATCCGCCCGAGACTCGTCGTCCCGGTCGGCGGCCTGGCGGTCCGGCGGCTGCTCGGGCTGAAGAGAGTCACGGAGTGCGTCGGCGAGCGGTACGAGTGGGACGAGGCCGTCGCAATCCCGTTGCCGCACCCCTCTGGGGCGAGCGGCTGGCTCAATTCCCCTGCAAACCGGGCGCAGGTCGACCGTGCCGCTGCAGTGATTCGCGCCGAGCTGGCCCGTGTCGGCAACGGGTTCCCGGGCGGCTAGATTCCAACGGTGCCCGATACACCGCGCTATCGCCGAACGTTCTTCCGACTGCTCGGATTTCTGCGGCCGTACAAGGTCTCGCTGGCGATCTCGACGGTTTTCGCAATCGGCTACCAGGCGAGCCAGATCGCGCTCGTCTGGCTGACAAAGAACGTCATCGACGATGCGCTGTCGCCCCACGACTCGCGCAAGCTGTGGATGTACGTCGGTGCGATAACCGCGCTCGGAGTCATCCGCGCCGTCCTCATGTACGGCCGCCGGATGATCTCCGGTCGGCAGGCGCTCGCGGTCGAGATGGACATGCGCCAGAGCCTCTACGCCCGCCTCGTCCGGCTGTCGTTCGGCTTCTACGACCGCCACCAGACCGGTCAGCTGATGTCGCGCGCGACCGTCGACCTTCAGGGCGTGCGCTTCTTCCTCGGCTACGGACTCATCTTCTTCTTCCAGAACATCCTCACCGTCGTCTTCGTGACCGGAGTGCTATTCGTTTTCCAGTGGAAGTTGGCGCTGATCGCGCTGGCGATCACTCCGGTCCTCGTCGTTCTCGCCTACCGCTACAGCCACGTCGCACACCCGACGCTCCGCGATGTTCAGCAGAAGCTCGCCGACGTGGCCACCGTCGCCGAGGAAAACATCGTCGGCGTCCACGTCGTCAAATCGTTCGCGCAGGAGGAGACGGAGCGCGACAAGTTCCGGGCCCGCACCGAAGCGGTCTTCGACCAGACGATCAAGGCGAATCGCCAGCGGGCCCTCTATGTCCCGCTGATCTCCTGGATTCCGCTCGTCGCTCAGGCCGCCGTGCTGCTCGTCGGCGCGCGCATGGTCAACTCCGGCGAGCTTTCCGTCGGCGGCTTCGTCGCCTTCAACCTCTACCTCGGCCTGCTCGTCACGCCCCTTCGCTCGCTGGGGATGTGGATCGGACAGGCCCAGCGGGCAACGGCATCGGGCGAGCGCATCTTCCAGGTGATCGACGAGCCGGAGGAGGTGACGGATCGCCGCGGCGCCGGAGAGCTCCCCGCCGGGGGCGGCCACATCCGCTTTGAAGGGGTCGGCTTCGAATACATCCCCGGACGTCCGGTGCTCGAAGAGGTCGATCTCGACGTGGCGCCCGGTCGGACGATCGCTTTGATAGGCCATACCGGCTCGGGCAAGACGACGCTGACTTCGCTCGTCCCACGCTTCTACGACGTCACTTCCGGCCGCGTCACCATCGACGGGGCCGACGTCCGGGACGTGAAGCTGAGCTCGCTGCGGCGCGAGATCGGAGCGATCTCCCAGGACACGTTCCTGTTCTCGGCCACGGTGCGCGAGAACATCACCTTCGGCGCACCGAGCCTCAGCGACGACGAGCTCGAACACGTCGCCAGGCTCGCCCAGGCCCACGAGTTCATCGATCGGCTCCCGGAGGGCTACGACACAGTCATCGGCGAGCGCGGGATCACGCTCTCCGGCGGCCAGCGGCAGCGGCTCGCAATCGCCAGAGCGATCGCGGTCGACCCACGGATCCTGATCCTCGACGATGCGACAGCCTCCGTGGACGCGAGCACCGAGGCGCGGATCCGGCTCGGGCTGCGCGAGGCGATGGAAGGGCGGACGACGCTGATCATCGCTCACCGGCTGTCGACGATCTCGCTCGCCGACGAGATC
>Ga0075435_100003769_pt1 | contig 10334 bp, 13 predicted proteins | sample RhiMethybrSRZTD4_FD_75302 | JGI IMG/M metagenome (GOLD analysis project Ga0075435, IMG submission 75302) | Populus rhizosphere microbial communities from Tennessee, USA - Rhizosphere MetaG P. TD hybrid SRZTD4 | ecosystem: Host-associated > Plants > Roots > Rhizosphere > Soil | place: USA... | reverse complement strand
AAGCCAGCGATCCGCGCTGGAGTCTCACCTGCTCGTGCGCGTCCTCGGCGCAAGCGTGCTCGCGACGGCGGATCCGGGGCGCGCGCTCAGCGTCGTCGTCGACGGCGAGCGGGCGCTGGCCCGACGAGATGTCTGCGATCCGTGCTCAATGACCTTCCGCGTCGCATCAGCGACCGCGGCTGCGCGCGCGGGTGATTTCCCACGGGCCGAACGACACCTCGAAGATTCCGAACGGCTCGCCGGGATGTGGCAGGGCGGGCCGTGGCTCGCGTCAGTATGGGAAGCCCGCGGCGTGCTGCGGCAAGCCCACGGGGAACGCGGTCAAGCCGCCGCCCTCTACCGCGAAGCGGCCGAGAGCTTCTCTCGGAGCGGCAGGGTGCTCGACGCGCGTCGCTGTGTGCGCGCGGCGGAGCAGATCGCTTCTTAACGCCTCGCTCGGTCAGCGGACGCCGAGGAATCCGGCGATCGCTGCGTTCACCTCGGCGGCCTTTTCGACGAGCGCGCCGTGCCCGGCGTCGGCGATGGTGACCAGCTCGGCGTTCGGAAGCAACGCGCACAACTCGCGGGCGTACCGAGGCGGCGTGCAGATGTCGTCCTCGCCCACGATCGCCACTGCGGGGACTTCGATCGCGCCGAGCCGCGAGGCGGCGTCGTGCGCGATGTCCGCGTCGCACTGGCGGATCCAGCCGTCGGGATGCTGCCCCGGTTCTTCAGCGGCCATGAACCGGTGGAAGGCATCCACCCGGCCCGGCGCGGCGTATGTTGCGGGCGACCACAGCCACGGTCCGAGGGCGTCGAGGAAACCGGCTTCGTCGTCCCAATGCGCGCGCCGGATCGTCTGCCAGTTCCGCATCTGCGACGAGAACCAGCCGTCGCTCTTCGCCCACGTCGAAAGGAGCACGAGGGAGCGCACGAGCTCGGGACGCGCGAGTGCGAGCTCCTGCGCGGTCGCGCCGCCGAGTGAGTAACCGACGACGTGCGCGGGACCATTGCCGAGCGCTTCCATGACCGCCGCGGCGTCGCGCGCGAGATCGACCGGCGTGTACGGCTCCGTCACATACGACGACTCACCGACGTCGCGGTGATCGGTGACGATGCAACGCCACTGTTTCGAGAGCTCGCCCATCTGGGCGGCCCAGCCGTGTCGAGACTCCCCCGTCCCCTGCAGCCATAAGATCGGATCGCCCGCCCCGAACTCCTCATAGGCGATGACGCGATCGTCGATCCGGACTTCGGGCACGGGACCTCCTTCTGCGGACGTCCCCTAGGATATGACTCATGCCGAAAGCCCCGTTGCTCGACGCGGACGATGTCGCCGCGCGGCTCGACGCGTTGCCGGGCTGGGAGCGTGAGGGCGACACCATCGTCAAGATGTTCACGTTCGACGACTTCGCGCAGGCCCTCGCATTCGTCAACCGCGTCGCCGTTCCCGCAGAAGCGCAGAACCATCACCCCGACGTCGCGATCCACTGGAACGAAGTCACGCTGACGTTGTGGACCCACGCGTCGGGCGGCCTCACGCATCGCGACTTCGAGCTCGCGCGGGCGATCGACGAGCTGGAAACGGGCGCCTAGATGCCCACGCTCGATTTCGCGTTCCTCGCCGACGCCGCCGAAGCGGAGCCCGGCCGCAAGTTCTACGTGCTCGGCGGCGGGATCGACCAGATCGCGGGGCCGGAGTTCCCGCTGATCCACCCGCACATGTCTCTGGTGATGCGGTTCATCGTCCACCCGACCGAGCTCGGCCGGTCGCACCACCTGGAAGTGCGTCTCGTGGACGCCGACGGCGGGGAACTGGCGCGGATCGAAGGCGATATCTCGACGGCCCCGAGCGAGCAGCTCGGCCGCGAGGTCGCAGTGAACATGGTCATCAACATGGCGAATTCGCGGTTCGAGAAGCCCGGCGACTACGGGCTCGACATCATGATGAACAACCAGTTCCAGAAGGGCTTGTCACTGCGCGTCGCCCAGGCGCCCAACCCGACCCCGCTCGTCTGACTCGTCTGATCCCGCCGGAAATGGCGCGGCGGGCCGGCTGTAGACCGACCCGCCGCACGCTTGCGCGTTGCTAGCTCGCTACCACCGATACCATCGGCGTTCCGGTCCGCTCGCGAAGAGGCCGATCAGCCAGATCACGAGCATGATCGCCGCGACCCACCACAGGGCCTTCAGCGCGAAACCGGCGCCGAACAGGATCAGGGTGAGCAAGAGGAACAGCAAGAGCGCGCCCATGCCATGCCTCCTTTACGGACTCGGCTGCGTCCCGGTGGTGCTGCTACCCGGGTTCGTGTTGGTGTTCGTGTTGTTCTGAGCCGGCGGGTTCTGGTTGATGTGGACGTTCGTCGTGCCGCCGCCCCGGTGGAAAACGACGCCGCTGAAAGCGAGGAACCAGATCAGCGCGCCGATGATGACGAGCGCGATCAGCACCACGAGCGCTGTCGCGGGACCATCGCGATCGGTGTCGACAACAGTCGTTGTCGATCCGTGATCATGTACGTGTGCCATAGGTTCTCCTTTCTCGGCGGCGTGATATTTCCCGCCCATCGAGAAAGACAAACCAAAACAAGCGCACGTTTGCCCGTTTTCCTAGCGGTTTCGCGCTATGAGCGTTCGAGCTCTTTGGGGAGCGCGAAGTGAACGTCTTCTTCCACGACCGTCACCGTCTCGACGTCGGTCACGCCGCGGTCGCGGAAGTATCCGATGACCCGATCGACGAGCCACTCGGGCGCCGACGCCCCCGACGTGACCCCGACCGTGCGCGCATCGTTCAGCCACTCTTCTTGGATCTCGCTTTCGTCGTCGATCAGATACGCGCGCGCACCGAAGGAACGCGCGACTTCCGCGAGCCGGTTGGAGTTCGACGAGTTGTCAGAGCCGATCACGAGCACGACGTCGGATCGCGGCGCGAGGGCCTTCACTGCCTGCTGACGGTTCTGCGTCGCGTAGCAGATGTCCTCACGCGGCGGGCCTTGTATGAGAGGGAACCGCTTGCGCAACACGTCGATGACCTCGTTCGTCTCGTCGACCGAGAGCGTCGTCTGCGATAGGTAAGCGACGTTCCTCGCCGCGCCGAGATCGAGCTTCTGAGCTTCGGCCGGCGTGCCGATCAACGTGATCGAACGCGGCGCCTCGCCCATGGTGCCGACGACCTCCTCGTGGCCTTCGTGGCCGATGAGCACGATGTCGTAGCCGTCGCCTGCGAATTTCTTGGCTTCGTTGTGCACCTTGGTGACGAGCGGGCAGGTCGCGTCGATCACCCGCAGGTCGCGCGTCTTTGCGTCGGCGTAGACCTCCGGCGCGACGCCGTGCGCGGACAAGATGACGGTGGCATGTGCGGGAACCTCATCCAGCTCCTCGACGAAGATCGCTCCCTTCGATTCGAGGTCCCGCACGACCGGGAGGTTGTGCACGATCTGCTTACGGACGTAGATCGGCGCCCCGAACTTCTTGAGCGCCCGCTCGACGGTCTCGACGGCGCGATCGACCCCCGCGCAGTAGCCGCGCGGGGCCGCGAGCAGGACTTTCTCGATCGTCACGCACCCATCCTGCCACGCCGCAGCAGGGCTGGCGTTTCCGCTACTCGCCGGGCGACGGCGCGGAGGACTTGGCCCGCGCTGTGCGGGCGTTCCGCCGGGCCTGGAGCGACACCGGCGCCCCGGCTCCCGCGGCCTCGAGGTGACGCGCGAGGAAGTCGATGATCGCCTTGTTGACCAACTTCGGCTCTTCGATGATCGTCCCGTGCGTGCCGCCCGGCACCACGATCAGTTCGGCCACCGGGATGCGCGACGCCATCACGCGGCCGAGCCACGGCGGCGTGAAGTTGTCGTGGTCGCCCACGATCACGAGCGTCGGCGCTGCGACCGCCCGGAGCAGATCCTCGGCCGAGTGCATGTGCATCCCCTCGACCATCTTCATCATGATCATCGGGTCGAGCTCTGCCATGTGGTCGTAGTACGGCCGCATGTCTTCGGCTTTCGCTTTCGGTCCCAAAGCTCCTAGCCGGATCGCGCCGGGGTGTGGGATCGATGACTTGAGCAGCGCGCGCCACAGCACCGTCAGCGGACGGGGGAACAGATTCATCGCGAAACGCGCCACGGGGAAGACCCGCGGCCCGAGCGTCGAGTTGTAGAACGTTCGCAGGGGGGACGCGTACGGACCGGTGACGGACACGATCGCGCGTACGCGCTCGGGCATCAGCCGGTACGCTTCGAGGCACACCTGGACGCCCATCGAGTGCCCGATCACGACGACGTCGCCGATCTTCTCGTGATCGAGGATCTCCTTGAGATCCTGCGCGTACTTGTCCATCGTGAAGTCCTCGGCGCTGTAGTTGCGGGCGCGGTACCCGGGTTCTCGAGGGAAGCCCGACTCGCCGGCGCCGCGGTAGTTCCACACGAGGACGCGATACTTCTTGGCCAGTGCCGGCGCGAGGTACTTCCAGAAGTTGTCCGGACACGCGTACCCGGCGCACAACGCGATCACCGGGTCGGTCCGCTTCCCTTTGCCGATGAGCGTGTACCCGATGTGCGTACCGTCGAAGGAAACGATGCAGCGATCCTTCGGGAACAGCGTCCCGCCCTCGACGACCCGCAGGTACGCCATCTACGCGCCTAGCACTGCGCCAGCGCGCGGGAGATCACGAGCCGCTGGATCTCCGACGTGCCTTCGAACAGCGTGTAGATCTTCGCGTCGCGGTACCACTTCTCGACCGGGAAGTCCTTGATGTAGCCGTACCCGCCGAGCACCTGGATCGCTTGCTCGGTGACGCGAACGGCGACCTCGCCTGCCTTCAGCTTCGACATCGAGCCTTCCGCGTGCACGAATGGCTGGCCGGTGCGCGCCATCCACGCCGCGCGCCACACCATCAGCCGTGCCGCTTCGGTCTCCATCGCCATGTCGGCGAGCTGGAACGCGACGCCTTGGTGCTCGATGATCGGACGGCCGAACGTCTGGCGATCCTTCGCGTAGTCGCGCGCGAACGTCCACGCGGCCTCCGCGATCCCGACCGCCTGCGCGCCGACGGACGGGCGGGTGGCTTCGAACGTCTTGAGGGCGACCGACTCCTTCGCCTGCTGTCCGGACTTCGCGCGCTCGATCTTCGCGTTGAGCTTCTCCTCACCACCGAGCACGTTCTCGCCGGGCACCCACACGTCTTCGAGGATGACCTCGGCGGTGTGCGACGCGCGGATGCCGAGCTTCTTCTCTTTCTTTCCCTGCGACAGGCCGGGCGTGCCCTTCTCGACGATGAACGACGCCTGGCCGCGGTGCCCGAGGCTCGGGTCCACGGTCGCGACGACGACGTGCACGTCGGCGATGCCGCCGTTGGTGATGAACACCTTGCGACCGTTGAGCAGCCAGCCGTCGCGCTCGCGCTTCGCGGTCGTGCGCAACGACGACACATCGGATCCCGCTTGCGGCTCGGTGACGGCGAACGCGCCGAGCTTGAGGTCCTCGGCCGTGCCGAACATCATCGGGCCCCATTTGAGGACCTGCTCCGGCGTCCCGGCGTTGGCGATCGCCGCGAGCGGCAGGCCGCTGCCGAACAGGCACAACCCGATGCCGGCGCAGCCCCAGCAGATCTCCTCCAACGCGATCGGCATCGAAAGACCGGTCTCGTCGGACGCGGTCTGGATCCAGAAGTCGAGCGAGTAGAGCCCGATCTCCGAGGCCTTCTTCACGACGGGCCACGGGAACTCTTCGGTCTCGTCGTATTCGGCCGCAACGGGGCGGATCTCTCGCTCGGCGAATTCGTGAAGCCACTTGCGGAACTCGACCTGCTCCTCGGTGAGACCGAAGTGCGGCATAATCCCTCCTCGGCTCGCCGCCGGTCTCGCGAGCGCCCCGGCGTCGTCGCCGGACCGACGTTGGAATTCTGCTAAGTTACTCATCGGTAATATTGGAGCGCAGTGCGGTCCGCGTCAAGTCGCGGGCCGGGAGAAGGGGTGAGGGAGCTGGCCACGAGGCGCTTGAGCGCAAAGGCGCGCCGCGAGCAGCTCCTCCAAGTCGCCCGCGACGTCTTCGCATCCGACGGCTTCCACGGCGCTGGCATGGAGCAGATCGCGGTGAAGGCCGGCGTCACCAAGCCGGTCCTCTACCAGCACTTCGAGTCCAAGAAGGAGCTCTATCTCGGGCTGCTGGAAGAAGACATGGCGCGACTGCTCGAGAACATCGTCGGCGCGATCGGAACCGCCAAGTCCAACCGCGAGCGGATCGAGCGCGCGACGGGCGCCTACTTCGAGTTCATCGACACCAACGAGGGCTCGTTCCGGTTGCTGTTCCGCGAGACGATGGGCGCGGACGACTCCTTCCGCGGCGCGATCGAGCATTTCCGCGACGAGCTCGCCAAGCGCATCGCGGCCGTCATCGCGGCCGAGGCCGCCCTGCCGGCGTCCGAGGCGGAGCTGATGGCGCGTGGTGTCATGGGGATCGCGGAATCGGCGGCGCAATGGTGGCTCGACCATCGGTCGGTCCCACGCGACCGGGTCGTCAAGGACCTGTCGGATCTCGCGTGGCGTGGCCTCGCGGGCGTTCCGCGCAAGGGAGAGTAAGCCATGCCGGCTGGACGCTCGTACGAACGTCGTATCCGTGCCAAGCGCGATGCAGCGCGCGCGGCGCGCAAGCACCAAGAACGCGTTCGCAAGCTCCGCATCGGTTTGTCGGCGGCCGCGGCCGTCGGCGTCGCGATCGTGCTGCTGGTGGTGTTCCTGACCAACGGCAAGCCGGTGAAGCCCACCGCCGGCCCGACCTCGTCCCCATCGCCGACCGCCTCACCGATCGCCGGCTGCACCGAGCCCTCGCCGGTGCCGACGCCCAACGGCAAGCAGTTCGCGAAGCCGCCGAAGATGACGATCGACAAAACGAAGGTCTACATCGCCACGATGCAAACGAGCTGCGGCGACATCAAGATCAAGCTCGACCCCAAGCTCGCGCCGACGACCGTCAACAACTTCGTGTTCCTTGCGAACCAGCACTTCTTCGACGGCACGGTCTTCCATCGCGTGCAGAACATCCCCGGCGACTACGCGATCGTCCAGGGCGGCGATCCGCAAGGGACGGGCAGCGGCGGGCCCGGCTACAAGTACAAGGGCGAGACGCCGCCGGCGACCGCGCAGTACTCGCGCGGGGTGATCGCGATGGCGAACTCGGGCGATCCGTCCTCGAACGGGAGTCAGTTCTTCTTCGTGGTGCACGCCTGGCCTGCGTTGCCGAAGAACTACACGATCTTCGGCAACGTCGGCGACGCGACCTCGCTCGCCGCGCTGGACCGGATGATCACGGCGAAAGGTCCAGACCTCGGCCAAGGCCTCGGGCTGAAGCCGACGCCGCCGATCTTCATCCTGAAGGTGACGGTGCAGGTTCTGAAGGCGGGCTAGCTGCGCTTAGCGGTGCGCGACGAAGTTCCAGTACTTCGCGGTCGCGAACTCGTCGTCCGTATAGGGTCCGTTGCCGTCGAGATCGAAGATCCGCAGGTCCGCCTCTCCACAAAGCAACTCGTAGATCTCCGCCGAGGTCGTGCCGTATTCGCGCGCGCTCAACCCGTGCTCGAACACGACCATCGGTCGATGCTCGCGCAGCGTCTGCATCGCACCGCGAAGGACCTGAGCCTCCGCGCCCTCGACGTCGATCTTGATCAGCGCCGGTGGGGTTCCGGACTCGGCGACGACGTCGTCGATCCGTTCGGTCTTCACCGTGATCGTTTCTATGCCGGGATCGCCGGGATAGTCGCGGGGGCGGAAGCCACTGTACGCCGGGTAGTTCTTCGCGAAGGTGAAACTGGTTACGCCTGCCGAGTCCGACGCGGCGGCGTTGCGAACGTCCACGGTCGGAAATCGTTCACGGACGATCTCGCTCTGGAACGGCACGGGTTCGAACGCGATGTGTTTGCCTCGCGGCGCGAGACGAACGATGTCGGCCAAGATGTCACCGAGTCCGGCGCCGACGTCGATGCAGGAATCGTCCTCGGCGAGCAGCCCGGCAATGAGAACGCGCATCGCTACGTCATCGAGATCGGCGCGCACCTTCCAAGCGGGAGGCGGCGGGTCACCGCGTAGCAAGCGCTTCGCGCGACGGAGGGGCGGACCAAGACCCGCTCGTTCGGCAAGCCTTCGGATCGAGCCACCCTGGAAGGCTCGAGTCATGCAAGGGAGATTCGCCTCGGCGCGTGCGTTTCCTTCCGAACGAGTTCTCGGCGCCTACGCCGCGGCGCCTGTTTCGATGAGTCCGCGACGGCGGCGGATGCGTGTCTCCACAGCGGAGAAGACGAGGCCGTCGATAAGCACGCCGATCCCGAACACGACGATCATCATCGCGAGGAGCTTGGTCGCGTCGTTGAGCTCGCGAGCTTGGTTCAAGGCCGCACCGATCGAAGACCGCGCCGCGATGTCCACCAGCAGTTCACCTGCAAGCAGGGACCGCCACGAGAAGGCCCAGCCCTGCTTCAACCCGGCCACGTACCCCGGCAGCGCCGCTGGCAGCACCACGTGCCGCAGCGAGTCGACCCCGCGTGCGCCCAGCATCTTCCCCGCGCGCAACAGCAGCGGCGGGATGTGATCGACGCCGCTGACGAGGCCGTTCGCGATCGACGGCGCGGCGCCGAGCACGACCACGAACAGGATCGCGCCCTCGCTCAGCTTGAAGAGCAGGATCGCCAGCGGGAACCACGTGATCGACGGCATCGACTGCAAGCCGGTGAGGAACGAGCCGAATCCTCGCTTGAGGATCGAGGAGCGCGACACGCCGATGCCGAGCAGCGTCCCGATCGCGACCGCGAGGCCGAACCCAACCAACGCGCGCCGCATCGTCGTCGCCACCGCGTGCCAGAACGCGACTGTTTTCAGTTGGCGGCCGAGCTCCGGCAGCACGCTCGTCGGGCCCGGCAATGCGTACTCGGGCTTCCAATGTGACCACACGACGATCTGCCAGACGGCGAACACGCCGAACAACGCCAAGACCTTCGGCCAGAGCGCCGACCAGGCTCGCGACGCGAGGCCGGGTCCGGCCTCCGTCCGCAGCGCGTCGAGCGCGTCGAGGCCGGCGAGCTCTTCTTCGAGCTGTGTCTCGAGGACGTCGTTCTCAATGGCCATGACGGCGCACTTCCTCGCGCAGGCGATCGGTGATCTCGCCGGCAAGCACCGAAACGGAAGCGTCGTCGATGCGACGCGGCCGCTCGATGTCCACCGGGAACTCCGCGACGACGCGGCCCGGCCGGCTCGACAACAGCAACACGCGGTCGCCGAGCCGCACGGCCTCTCGCACGTTGTGCGTGACGAACAAGACGGTGAGCCCGGTCGTGCGCCAGATCCGCTCGAACTCGTCGTGCAGCACATCGCGCGTCATCGCGTCCAGCGCGCCGAACGGCTCGTCCATGAGCAGCACGTCGGCCTCTTGAGCGAGCGCGCGTGCCAGCGCGACGCGCTGGCGCATCCCGCCCGACAGCTCGTGCGGGCGGCGGTCGCCGAACCCCTCGAGATGCACCAGCGTTAGCAGTTCGGCGATCCGCTCGGCGCGGTGGTCCTTGGCGATGCCGCGGAAACGCATCGCCAGATCGATGTTGCGCTCGACGGTAAGCCACGGGAACAGGGCCGGCTCCTGGAACATCAACGCCACGCGGCGGCCGCCGACGTCGATGGTCCCGGACTTCAAGTGGTACAAGCCGACGATCAGGTTGAGCAGCGTCGTCTTGCCGCAGCCGGAAGCCCCGAGCAGGCAGACGAACTCGCCTTCGGCGACCGACAACGAGACGCCGTCGAGCGCTTTCAGGGCGCTGCGTCCGTCATGGTAGGTCTGCGAGACGTTTCGAACGTCGATCGCCACGGCGAGTTCGGTCATCGTTTTCATGCGGCCGCGACCTCGGCTTTGCCCGCCGCCTTCAACAGCGCGTTGAGCGGGCCGAGGTCGTAGATACCGGTCAGATCCACGGGATCCAGCAGCTTCAGGCCGACGGCGTTCTGCGCGGACCGCTTCAACGTCGACGCGATCGGATCCACCGTGAACGTCAGGTTCTTCCACGCCGCCGCGATCGTCTGCGGCTTGAGGCTCTTGCCGGTCAACGCTTGCAACTGTTCGTTGACGAGCGTTTGCGCCGCGGCCGGATTCGCGTTCGCGTAATCGACGGCATCGATGTGTCCCTTCAGGAACGCCTTCACGATGTCGGGGTGATCCTTCAGGAAGCCCTGCCGGACGACGACCTGCGTCGTGACGAACCTGCCGCCGGGCCACAACGTCGCCTCGTTCACCAGGACGCGCGCCCCACTCTCCACGACGAGTCGGCTCGCGTACGGTTCGGGCACCCAGGCGCCGTCGATCGCGCCGGCTTTGAACGCGTCGATCGTGTC
>Ga0075435_100003768_pt1 | contig 10334 bp, 10 predicted proteins | sample RhiMethybrSRZTD4_FD_75302 | JGI IMG/M metagenome (GOLD analysis project Ga0075435, IMG submission 75302) | Populus rhizosphere microbial communities from Tennessee, USA - Rhizosphere MetaG P. TD hybrid SRZTD4 | ecosystem: Host-associated > Plants > Roots > Rhizosphere > Soil | place: USA... | reverse complement strand
GCTCCGCGTCACCCTGAACTGCGCCGAGTTCACCTGCCGCTGCCCGATCACCGGCCAGCCGGACTGGGCGACGATCACGATCAGCTACATGCCGGCCGGGCGGCTCGTCGAGAGCAAGAGCGTCAAGCTCTACATGGAGACCTTCCGCGAGGAGGGCATCTTCCACGAGCACCTGGCGACCACGATCCGCGACGACTTCGTGGCGGCGCTCGAGCCGCGGTCGCTCGAGGTCGCGGTCGACTTCAACTCGCGCGGCGGCATCGCCATCTCCGCGCAGAGCGCATACGACCGCGACGGCGCCGCCCGCTAGCCGGCCTCGGCCAGGATCTGCCCACCGCTGCCGCGCACCCAGCGCTCGACGAGCGCCCAGATCACGATCGCGACGAGCGCCATCTCGAGCTTGCCGACGAACTGGCCCTTCCAGAACGAGAGGTCGTGGAAGGCGAGCTGGAGGAAGATCAGGCTGTCGATCGCCGCGCCGACGACCGCGCCGCACGTGGCGGCGATCGTCCAGCCGCGTCGCGCGAGCGGCGTGTAGACCAGGAAGTCCGCCGTCTCGGAGAACAGGAACGCCGCGGCGCTCGCGAACGCGAGGCTCGGGCTGATCCAGTACGAGAGGCCGGCGCCGACCAGGATCGCCGCCACCGACTCCGGCCGCCCGATCGTCCGCTGGACGATGTTTCGGAGCACGAGCGCGGCGCCCGCGCAGTAGACGCCCGCCGGAGCCTGCAGCCCGAACCCGACCGACACGAACCCGACGTGCTGGACGAGGTAGTTGGCGAGCCAGATGGTCGCGATGTAGAGCGCGAGCGCCGTCGCGCCGAGGGCTGTCCTCATGCCTCCCATTGGTCGAACAGTGTCAGAAGCGCCGCGTTCACCACCGCCATCGCCGCGAAGGCCACCGCCCACGTCGCGGACGCGGCGCTCCACAGTGCGAGCGCCGCGAGCGCGAACACGCCGAGCTCGAAGGGCGCGCGCAGGCGCAGCGGCAGCCGCCGCCGGGCCCTCGGCGCGGCGAACGTGCCCCACAGGACCGCGACGATGACGGGGAGCCCGATCGCGAGCAGCACCGCGAGAGGCCCGCTCGCGATCGACGCCCCCCACAGCCCGAACGCCGCCAACGCGGCCAGCTCGAGCAGGAACTTGACCGCCAGGTTGAGCGGCTTCACAGGAACGGCGCGCTCATGCGTGCGCCACCACCTCGCGCACCTCGATGCCGTCGAGCACCACGCCGTCAGGCACGCCGGCGACGGCCTGGCTGCTCATCCGGCTGGCGGCTTCCCGCGACTCGAACATGAACATCGAGAGGGCGCTGTCGCCCTTGACGGTCCAGTACCCGGCGACGAAGCCCGGTGCGCGCGACACGCGGGGCACGAGCTGCTCGTGGAGCGCCTGGCCGGCGGCGTCGGGATCGGTGATGGTGAGGTTGACGACGACTGCGTGCATGGGAGTCCTCTCAGGGCTAGTGAGCGATGAGGGGGGTACGGAGAACGCGCTCCGGTGGTTCACCGGCCCGCGGTCACCACCCGTAGCTCCGTCTGCCCGACCCTGATCACCGAGCCGTCGACGAGCGGCGCCCGCCCCGTCAGCCGGCGGCCGTCGACGAAGGTGCCGTTCGTCGATCCGAGGTCGGTGATGTCCGCACCGTCGGCGCCAACGCGGACGATCGCGTGGTAGCGGCTGACCTCGTCGTCGTCCAGCAGGATCCCGGCGTCGACGCGGCCGATGATCGCGTCCTCGCGCAGGTCGAAGCGCGCCCCGGGCGGGCCGCCGCGGACGATGACGAGCCCGACGGTCACGGCCGCCGATCGTACCTCCGCGGGCGCGAATCGATCCGCACCGGCGGTTGCAACGTATTCCGGGATCTGACAGCATCGACGGCGCCTGGCGGGAGGCATCGCCGACCCCTACCCGGGGAAGAATTCCCGGTGAACGCCGTCTTGGTGGAGACGGGAGGTTGGTCGCACTGGCAGTAGTTGTGCACGCAATCGAGTTCGGATCGACGTGCGCGCGAAGCGAGGACGCCTGATGCCAGCGGAGCCCATGGTCGGCACCGAGTTCGCAGGCTACCGCCTGAATGCGGTCATCAGCCGCACGAACATGAGCGTCGTCTACACGGCCGAGCATCCGCGCCTCGGCCATGCCGTCGCGCTGAAGGTGCTCGCCCCGGATCTCGCGTCGAACGACCGCTTCCGTGAGCGCTTCGTCAGCGAGTCGCGGATGGCCGCCGGCATCCGCCACCCGAACGTCATCCCCATCTACGACGCCGGCCCGAGCGACGGCCTCCTCTACATCGCCATGCTCTACGTCGCCGGCGCCGACCTGCGCGCGATCCTGAAGGAGCGCGGCCGCCTCTCTCCCGACCAGGCGGTGCTGCTGCTCGGCCAGGCAGGGCGCGGGCTCGACGCGGCCCACCGCCAGCGTCTCGTCCACCGCGACGTGAAGCCCGGGAACATCCTCGTCGAGCGCGGCGAGGATCAGGATCCCGACCACGTCTACCTCTCCGACTTCGGCATCACCAAGCGCGCGCTCACGCACACCGGCCTCACCTCGACCGGCCAGTTCGTGGGCACGGTCGACTACGTCGCCCCGGAGCAGATCGCCGGCGGCCACGTCGACGGCCGCGCCGACATCTACTCGCTCGGCTGCGTGCTCTACGAGTGCCTCGTCGGCAGCGTCCCGTTCGTCAAGGAGTTCGACCAGGCGATCGTCTACTCGCACCAGCACGACGCCACTCCACGGGCAAGCCAGCTGCGGCCCGAGCTCGGCGAGGCGATCGACGACGTCATCGCCCGCGCCACCGCGAAGAACCCCGACGAGCGCTACCCGTCCTGCCGGGCGATGATGGACGCCGCCGCCCAGGCGTTCGGGCTGGCGGACAGCCGCCCGATCCGGGTGGCCACCGTCATCTCCGACCAGCCGGCCCAGGCGACCCCGCCGCCCTACACATCCACCCCGCCGCCGTCGACGCCGCCACCCTCGACGCCGCCACCCTCGACGCCGCCGCCGGCGTCCGTGCCCTGGCAGACGCCGCCCGAGTCGCCGGCCGCCGCCACGCCGGCGCCGTCTCCGACCGCGCAGCCCTCGTGGTCGGGGCCGCCGTCATGGCAGCCGCCGCCCCGGCGGGGCTGGCTCACCCCGGCCCTCGTCGCCGTCGTCGCCCTGGCGATGGGCGCCGCGCTCGCGAGCGTCGTCTTCCTCGCGACGCGCGACAACGGCGGCACGACCACCGTCGTCAGCACGCTCGCCGGCGGCGGGACGGCGACCGGACCGGGCACGACCGGCACCACCGGAGCGACCGTCACCGCGACGGGGTTCCCCGCGAACTCGGGCTCGCTCCAGCGCGTGATGGATCCGCGCGTGCTCGGCCACGGCCAGTGCGAGGACACCCGCTCGACCCTGCCCGGCGTGCCGGCGTCGATCAGCATCCCCGCCGTCGAGATGGTGCGCTGCCACGCCCCTGTGAAGCAGTTCCCGACGATCACCTACGACGTCCTGCTCTACGCGGACACGCCGACGCTCATGCGCGAGTTCAACTCGATCCTCAAGGCCTGGCAGACGACGGGGCAGTGGATCCGCGCCAACCGCGCGTGCGCCGCCGGTGCCGGCAAGGTGTTCTCCGGCGGCCCGGTGAAGTGGCTGCACCCGGCCAACCCGCCCAAGCCCGCCGCCCTGGCCGGCTACCGCGCCTGCTACAACGCCTCGCCGGCGCCGCTCATGGTGTGGACGCACATGCGCAACAACGGCGAGCTTCAGCCCGACCACTACGACACGCTCGTGGTGGCGACCACGTCGAACAGCGGCACCCTCCCGAGCGACCTGCGCGACTTCTGGCGGTACGTGGGCACGCTGCGCACGCCCATCGGCAAGTCGCTCGACAGCTCCGACCTGCCGCCGCTCCAGGCATGAGCGAGCTCGAGCTGGGAGCGCGGATCGGGCGCTACACGCTCGTCCGCCGGATCGGCGAGGGCGGCATGGGCGTCGTCTACGAGTGCACCGAGGACGGCTCGACGCAGGCCGTCGCCCTGAAGCTCTTGCGGCCCGAGCTGGCCCAGAACGATGCGTACCGGCGCCGCTTCCAGCACGAGGTGCGCGCAGCCGGCGAGGTCGGGCATCCCGGGCTCGTGCCGATCGTCGATGCCGGCGAGGCGGACGGCTACCACTACCTGGCGATGCCCTTCGTCGGCTCGCGGACGCTGAAGATGCTCATCCGCGCCGAGGGCCGCGTGCGGCTCGAGCGGACGCTCGCGATCGCCGAGCGGCTGGGATCCGCGCTCGATGCGATCCACGAACGCGGCCTCGTACACCGCGACATCAAGTCGTCCAACATCCTCCTGGCGGACGCCGACGGGTTACCGGTGCTGTCCGACTTCGGCGTCGCCAAGGGGGCCGGATACACCGTGCTCACCCGCACCGGCCTCATGGTCGGCACGCTCGACTACCTGGCGCCGGAGCTGATCCGGGGCGAGCCGGCGACGCCCGCCTCGGACGTGTACGCGTTCGCCTGCCTCATCTACGAATGCCTGGCCGGAGAGCCGCCGTTCAGCTCCCGGTCGATGTTCGAGATCGGCTACGCGCACCTGAACGACGCGCCGCCCCCGCTGCACGGCCGCATCGCCGGGGTGTCGGCCGAGCTCGACCGCGCGCTCCTGCGCGGGCTCGAGAAGGAGCCGCGGCGGCGGCCGCACCTGGCCGGCGCCTATGCGGGCATGGTGCGGGTCGTCAACCGGCACTACGGCGAGGCGGCGTGAACTGTGTCCCGGGACACGCCGCCATATGCAGAAACGGCGCGCGTCTGCCACACTCCAAAGATGTCTGACAACCGCCAGATCACGGCCGTCCACGATCGGCGGCCGCTCCCCGAGGGCACCGTCACCTTCGTCTTCACCGACATCGAGGGGTCGACGAGCCACCTGCGCCGCCTGCGCGGGCGCTACGGGGAGATGATCGGCGCGCACGGCCGCCTGATCCGAACCGCGCTCGGCGAGCACGGCGGGTGGGAGATCGACACGCAGGGCGACGCCTTCTTCTGCGTCTTCGGCCGCGCCGGCAGCGCCGTCGCCTTCGCCGCCGCCGTGCAGAACGCGGTCGCCCAGCACGACTGGCCCGAGGGCGTGCCCGTGCGGATCCGGATCGCCATCCACACCGGCGAGCCCGAGCTCGCCGACCGCCGCTACTACGGCCTCGAGGTGCACCGCACCGCGCGCCTGTGCGCGACCGCCCGCGGCGGCGAGGTCGTGCTCTCCGACCTGGCCGCGTCGCTCGTCAACGAGCAGCTGCCGGGCGACGCCTCGCTCGTCGAGAAGGGCACGGTCGAGCTGAAGGACTTCCCCGGCACGACCCGCGTCTTCCGGCTCGCGATGCCGGGCGCGGACGACGCCGCGCCGCCGGCGTCCGACGTCGTCTCGGCCGAGCCGTTCCGCGGCGCGCACGAGGCGCTCGGGCGGCGGGTCGCCGAGGGCCGGAGGCCGCCGCGGCCGCATGCCGAGACCGGCGACCGCGAGATCCTGCTCGTCTCCGACTCGGCGACCGGCGTCGAGGGGCTGCTCGCCTTCGCCCAGGCCACCGCCACCCCCGACCACACCGGCGGGATGATCCTGACCTGCGTCGTCGACGACCAGGAGGACGTGCTGCCGGCCACCCGCATGCTGGCCGGGTTCCGCGACCGGCTGGCGGCCACGGGCGTGACCAGCCGCGTGGCCGCGTTCCGCGCGGCGAATGCGGGCGGGGCGATCGAGAAGCTGGCCCTGCGGCAGGAGGTCGGCCTGGTGGTCGCCGGCGCCGCCGGGCTGGTCGACGGCGAGAGCGACGACCTTGCGACCGGCATCCTTCGCTCCGCGCCGTGCGACGTCGCGCTCCACCTGGCCCGCGGCGACGGCCGTGGCGGCGGGCCCGTGATGGTGCCGTTCGCCGGCACGGAGCACGACTGGGCCGCGCTCGAGCTCGCGACGACGATCGCGGCGGCGAACGGCTCGTCGCTCGTCCTCACCGGGAGCAACGCCCCTTCGGGCGGCGACGACGGCGACGCCAGCCGCCTGCTCGCCGCGGCGTCCCTGATCGTGCAGCAGATCAGCGGCCTGATCGCCGAGCCGCTGCTCATCCCGCGCGGCGCCGACGCGGTCGTCGAGGCGGCCGCGAGCGCGTCACACGTGATCACCGGCGTGCCCGCCGACTACGAGCTGCGCGGCATCGGCAGCACCCGCCGCGACGTCGCCCGCCGGGTGGGGACGACGGTCACGCTCGTCCGCCGGGGCGCGCGCAGCGGCGTCATCTCGGCCGACCGCGACGTGACCCGCTTCTCCTGGACGGGCACGAGCAGCTGATCGGAGCTATCGGGGTCAGACCCCGAACGGCGGCCGTGACAGATCCGTGACGCGTTTTGCGTGGGGTCTGACCCCGGTGGGGGCTAGACGGTGAGCGGCTGGTCCGGCGGCGGCTCGCCGGGCACCGCCGGCGGCTCCTTGGGCGGCGTCAGCGGCGGCTCGACCGGCTGCTCCGGCCGCGGCGTCGGCGGCTCGGGCGTCGGGGTGGTGGGACCCGGCTGGTCCGGTTGGGGTCGTTCGACCATGCCGTGCCCCTGCCCCATGGCCGCCGTCGCCCAAACACGCGCGGTTATCTCCATCACCGAACGGGAAGGCTCCCCCTTTGACGACTCGAGGAGGATCGCGATGCCGAAACAGCTGACGGTCGCCGTTCTCGGCGCCGGTGGGACGATGGGCCTCCCGATGGCGCGCAATCTCGCCCGGGCCGGGCTCGAGGTGCGGGCCTGGAACCGGTCGCCGGACAAGATGCGCCCGCTGGCCGACGACGATGTCCAGCTCGCTGACGACCCGCGGAGCGCGCTCGAGGGCGCCGACGTCGCCGTCACCATGCTCGCGGACGCAGACGCCGTCCTCGACACGATGCGCGGCGCGATCGAGGCGATGCCCGAGGGCTCGGTGTGGGTGCAGACGAGCACGATCGGCGAGGCGGGGATCGAGGCCTGCGCAGACCTCGCCGCCCACCACGGCGTCGAGCTCGTGGACGCGCCCGTCCTCGGCACCAAGGCCCCGGCCGAGCAAGGCAAGCTGATCGTGCTCGGCTCCGGGCCGGAGCGCCTGCGCGAGCAGCTTCGGCCGATCTTCGACGGGATCGCCGAGCGCACGATGTGGATCGGTGAGGCCGGCGCCGGGACGCGCCTGAAGGTGGTCGTGAACAGCTGGATCGTGACCGTCGTCGAGGGCGGTGCGGAGACGATCGCCCTGGCCGAAGGCATGGGCGTCGACCCGAGCCTGATGTTCGAGGCGCTCGACGGCGGTGCGCTCGATCTGCCCTACCTGCGGATGAAGGGAGCCGCGATCGCCGAGCGTGATTTCGATCCGTCGTTCTCGCTGCGGCTCGCGGCCAAGGACGCCGGCCTCGTCCAGGAGTCGGCCGCGCTGCGCGACCTGGAGCTGCCGGTGCTCGAGGCCATCCGGCGGCGGCTCGACGAAGGCGTCCCGGGGCACGGCGACGACGACATGAGCGCGACGTTCCTGACGAGCGCGCCGAGAGCGGTGCGCTGAGCACCCCGGTCAGTAGCGGTAGCGGTGGGCGGCGACCACGTCCTCGGGCGACATGTCCTTCGTCGCGTCGGCGTCGCCGCGGCGCACGGCCGTCCAGGCTCCCACCAGGTCGTCGCCCAGCGCGGAGCGCACCGGGGCCGACCGCTCGACGGCGGCGATCGCCTCGTCGGCCGTTTGCGGCAGGCGGTGGATGCCGCGCCGGTCGCGCTCGTCCTCGGGCCATGAGCCCGGCTCGTCCTGGACCGGCTCGGGCAGCGTCAGCCCTTCCTCGATCCCGGCCAGTCCGGCAGCGATGACCGCAGCCACGGCCAGGTAGGGGTTGCCGGACGCGTCCGACGCCTTCAGCTCGACGTTCGCGGCCCCTTCGGGGACGAGCACGCTCGCCGGGATGAGCCGCAGCGCCGCCTCGCGGTTCTGCACGCCCCAGAACGCGAACGCGCTCGCGAAGTAGCCCGGCCGCCGGCGCAGCAGCGACGACACGCTCGGCGCCGCCACGCTCGCGAGCGCGGGCAGCTCGCGCAGGAGGCCCGCCACCCACGCCTCGCCCTCGGCCGTCAGCCCCGACTGGCGATCCCCGCCCGCGAGCAGGTTGCGTCCGTCGCGCGAGACGGAGCTGTGGATGTGCCAGCCGTTCCCCGCGGCGGCGAGGTCGACGAGCGGCGCGAACGACGCCCGCAGACCGTGCCGGCGGGCGGCGGCGTGGATCGTCTGGCGCGTCAGCATCTGCAGGTCGGCGGCGGCCACCGGGTCGGAGACGCCGATCGACACCTCCATCTGGGCGAGGCCGTACTCGGCGTGCAGCTGGCCGACGGAGATCCCGTTCGCCGCCAGGTCGGCGAGCAGCTGGGCGGCGAACTCGTCGACCGCCAGCATGGCGTGCGGCGAGTACACCGGCCCGGAGTGAGCCGGACCGAGCTCCTCGCCGGCGTGGCCGATGAACCACTCGAGCTCGTAGCCGGCCTTCACCTCGAGGCCGGCGGCGGACGCCCGCTCGACCGCCCGTTCGAGCACGCCGCGCGGGCAGTACGGCGAGCGCTCGCCGTCGACCAGGAACTGCCGTCCCGGCGTCCACGCGAAGCCCGGCTGACCGGCAAGCGGCACGACCCGCTCCGGCGTCGCCAGCAGGCGGACGTCGCCGGACGCGTTCGAGAGCGGCCCGTGCGCGAACGTGATCATGTCGTTCGTGAGGAACACCGGGAAGAGCGTGGTGATCCCCACCCCGCGCTCGCAGGCGTCGTCGAGCCGCGCCGCCGGCACGGTCCGCGAGCGCGGGATCCCGTTGTTGTCGCAGAAGACGATCGTCAGGCCGTGCACGCCCCCGAGGTCGGGCACGGCTCAGTCTCCCGAGGCGGTGTCGGCCAGCCCTTCGTGGCGTGCCAGCCCGGCGCCGACGCGGTTGGCGAGGCCGGGCAGGACGATCACGAGGATCGCGCCCGCGATCACCCAGGCGCCCGCCGTGTAGTAGTTCCAGCGGGTGGCCTTGACCGCGTCGGGGTCGACGTTGAAGTACAGCGTGGCGAGCAGCACGACGAGCGCCGCGATCGGGATGATCATCTGCCACTGGGCCACGCGGGCGCGGCCGCGGAACCACAGCATCCGCATGGCGCCGAGCGTCGCCAGCACGTAGGCGACGAGCAGGATCAGCGTGCCGATCACGCCCGACCACACGAAGATGTCGAAGGCCGTGTCGGTGAAGAAGATGCGGCAGATCAGGATGATCGCGGCCGCGGTGAACGTGATCACCGCGAGCGCCCGCACGGGCTCGCCGGTCTGGCTGCGGACGTTGCCGAGCGCCGACGTCCCCAGGCCGTCGCGGCTGAGCGCGAACAGGATCCGGGTCGCGCCGACGACGCATGCGAGGGTGCAGCCGAACGCGCTGATCGCGGTGCCCAGCGTGATGATGTCCCCGACCGAGGACGTGATGTACTGCGAGCCGAGGTCGCCCAGCAGCGAGCCGGACGAGCCGAACGCGGCGACGCCCTTCGCGTCGGTGCCGAAGCCCATCATCTCGACCGACGTCACGTAGATGAAGTAGATGCCCCCGAAGATGGCGGTGCCGAGGATGGCGCGCGGGATCGCCCGCTTCGGCTCCCTCGTCTCCTCGCCCAGCGTCGAGGCCGCCTCGAACCCGGCGAACGACAGGAATCCGAAGACGGCGCCCTTGAAGACGTCGCCGACGCTGACGCCGGACGGGGGCGAGAACACCTTGAGCGTGAACGACTGGTTGCCGGGCGCGCTGCCGCCGATGATCTTCGCCAGGACGACCGTCGCGACGACGATGATCAGGAGCACGGTCACCCCCTCGATCGAGAGCAGGATCCGGGTGGCGCGGTGCGCCGGGAAGCTCGCCAGCACGAACGCCCCGCCGAGGGCGATGAACGCGATCAGGAACTCCGACCAGAGCGGATGGTTGTTCCAGATCCCGACCTCGTCCAGGAAGGTGGCGCCGAAGATGCCGGCCGCCGCGCTCGTGACGCACGCGTAGAACGTGTACGTGCCCATGAGCGACCAGCCCGCGAGCACGCCCATGCGGGGCCCGAGAGTGGCGCCGACGAAGCCGAAGACCGACCCAGCGTGGTTGTAGATCTGGCACAGGCGGACGAAGGTGTAGGACACGAGCAGGATGCCGACCGTGGCGAAGACGAACGCCAGCGGGACGGCCCGGCCGACCAGGCCGACGGTGCCCTGCGGGTTGATGTTCGCCGCCATCGACGGCGCCATCAGGGCGATCGAGATGCCCACCGCCTCCCAGAGCGAGAGGCTTCCGCGTCGCAGACTGCGCGCCTCCCC
>Ga0075435_100003767_pt1 | contig 10335 bp, 6 predicted proteins | sample RhiMethybrSRZTD4_FD_75302 | JGI IMG/M metagenome (GOLD analysis project Ga0075435, IMG submission 75302) | Populus rhizosphere microbial communities from Tennessee, USA - Rhizosphere MetaG P. TD hybrid SRZTD4 | ecosystem: Host-associated > Plants > Roots > Rhizosphere > Soil | place: USA... | reverse complement strand
TCGATCTCTTTTTTGCGGATAGTCCGCTGAATGTTGATGCGGCTGAACGCGAGGTGCGCCCACCAGGCGCGCCCACCACACCGCAGGCGGAGTCGGCGATCTCTGCTCTGATAATTTGTCACCGCTGCGTACCACAGTGAAGGGTTCACGGAGGCGGGCAGCCCTCGGCGCCACCGGTGTTCAGAGCCCGTCTCGCGCGGGTTCAAATCGGGGCCCGCAACCGTCAATACCGACAGCCTGTACATCGTTGCAGCTTGACAGTCACGCTTGATGGCGATCTCGCCTCCAGGCACGCGCAGGGCCACAACCGATCGCGTCTGAACACATTCTCGGCCTGTACGGTGCGTTTACTCGATTCGCTCACGCCGCGCGCTCGTACTCGTGCAACAGTCCGCCGAGACGGTCGCGACGTTTCAGCGTGATCGGCTGCGTCCCCGTCCACGTCGCCGCTGAGGTCCGACCATTCGGCGCCGCCAAGTCCAGGCTGCGATGAGGCCGCCAGCCATTGTAATGGTCAATGAATACGGTCAGCGCGCGCTCCAGATGCCGTGCGCTCAGGATCAAGAGCCAATCCAGGCACTCGGATCGAGCGATGCGCACGAACCGCTCTGCGATCCCATTCGCCCCGGGTACTTGAATCGGCGTCCGAACGATTCGGATGTTTTCGGCCTCGAATACGGCATCGAAGCCGCCTGTGAACTTGCGATCGTGATCGCGGATCAGAAAACGAACCGGTTCCGCCCGTTCGGCCAACGTCTAGGCCACTTGCCGCGCCTGTTGCGTGACCCATTCGGCGTTGGGGTGGGCCGTGCACCCGGCAAGATGGACGCGCCGGCAGGCGACCTCGATGAAGAACAGCACGTACAGCCGCTGGAGCCTACACCAGCTTCGACGTGCCAGGCGCGTCAATTACTCCACCCTCTGGGATGAATCAATCAGGGGTGATTGTCGGGATATTCCGCTCAAGATTCGGTGATCCTTCGCGGGGAGTGATTCCCATGAAGACAATCTGATCAGGGCCGCTTAGCCGGTCTGGCGGGATCGTAGATGCGTTTGATCGTCTGGCCGTTTGCGAAGCTCACCTGCTCGAGCAGCTGTTTGGTGTCCGGAGCGACCGAGTAGGTGATTCGGACTGTCCGACCACTGCCTAAATCGTAATCGGTGACCAGCCTGTCTCCGTCCCATCTCGACGAGCTCAGAACGGTCGCGTCGCCGACCTGATGGGGATCCTTTTGACCGTTGATTTGAAACAAGCGCGTTCGGTCTGCCGCGTTGGTCACCGTCAACGTCGAACCCGCGTGCGAAATGGTGAGTGAGGGCGACGGATTCCTGAGCTCCCTGACCAGCAGTTCGATCGCGCGGCGCCGGTCGCGAGTGACTGCCGGCGGTCCATAGCGTTCACCGCGGTACCCGCCGTCTTCCGGGGCGTCAGATTTGCCGCGACCAGTCACGCGGTCGAAGTCGCCGCGCGCGGCTCCCAGTTCAATCGGCGAGCCCTTGTCGCTCAGGCCGAGACTCAGCGTCCACACACCGGAGAAATTCGGCTTGCGGCTGAAACCGGATTGCGCGCGGCCGACCGCAACCGTTAACAAGAGTCCGACGGCAACGGCCGTGAACACGGACCAGCGTCGCAAGAAACTCTCCTTGCCGGCGAACGATCCTCAACCTGTCGCCACCGGGCCTTTACGCTGAAGAGCCCGGTGGCGACCTGCGCCACTTTAGAACGTGACGCCGATATGCACTTGATACGCGCGCGGCGTGACGAAGTGCGTGCCGCTGAACGTCGAGAGGAAGTTGTACAGCGCTTCCTTGTTCGTCAGGTTGATCACGCTGAAGCGGAGGCGGATCTTCGCCTTGTCGCTGCGCAACAGATTGTCGACGCCAAAGCCGAGATCGAAGAGGTGCCGCGGCGCGATTCGAGGGGGGTTGTTCACGTCGTCCTCGGTGCCCTCCGCCGGAATATTCAGCCTCGACGCACCACCGCCCGAGTCGCAGCTGGTGATCGGCGCTTCGCGGGTTGCGACGGTGCTGCCGCAGAAGAAGCCGATCGCGGCCTGCTGATCGCCGGTGAGGGCGAGCGCATCCTCGACGCTGCCAACAGCGCCGGCGACAAGGCCGGAATCATACCGCCACGACAACGCCGCCCACGCACCGGTCCGCTTCTCGAATATATATTGCAGGTTCGTTGTCGAGTTGAATTTCTGATCGTGATCGATGCGGAAGTCGCCTTCGGGCTGTTCCAGCAGGATGCCGCCGACGCCCGGCGGCGAGAAGATCGCGTTCGTATGGGCCATCACGAAAAACGCGCTGAAGCCCTTGTGCTCGATGAGGTTGACGCGTCCGGTGAACCCGTCGATCTTCGAGTGGTTCCATGCCACGGGAAACACGATCGGCGTGTCGAAGAGGACGCTGAAGTCATAGCCGTTGTCGGTGCGTTTGTTGAAGTACCCGAAGTCGGCGACGACGTACTTGCCGAGGCCCTGCTGAATACCGAGCTCGTACTGATGCCGCTTACCGGGCGGCGGCACCTCGCCTTCGCCAAACAGGCCGTTCAGTCCGAAACCGCTCGAGAGCAGCAGATTCTCGTTGTACGGCGTCTCCAAGGTGCGGCCGTAAGAGGCGCGCAACACGGTGCTGCTCGCCGGTACGGCGTACGACACGCCGAGACGCGGCTGCGCGAGTGTTTCACTGGTCAGGCCGTCGTAATGATCGAGTCGGAGACCGAGCTTGATCGTCGCGTTGCCGGCCTTGATATCGTCCTGGACGTAGGCCGCCTGCTGCTTGATGGTGGCGGCCTGCGCATAGGCGAATGGCGAGCCGCCGCGCGTCAGATCGAAGGGCAGGAAATCGGGATTGAAGTCCGGATTGGCCGTCAGGCCGCCGCGGCACTGGCTGGGCATCGTGAGCCTGGTGTTGTCGGATGGATCGCCGTCCGCCGTCAGACACGGCGAGTTGAACGTGGGATCGGTGAAGCCGAGGGTGAAGTTCTCGTCGAGCTTCGTCGCGCTGAAGTTGCCGCCGAACTTCACGTTGTGTGCACCGGCGGTATACGACACATCAGCCTTGACGCCGTAATTGGTCAGCTTCCGATCCTGGGAGACGGATCCCGGCTGGTCTGAGAACGGATCGGGGCTCGGCCTGTACGTCAGATGGTCCTGCCGCACGAAACCGTTCGCCGTGAAGAGTGTCCGCGAGCCGATCACCTGCGAGTACCCAGGCGCGATGTTGAACGTCTTGATCTCCTGGTGTTGCGCCTGGCCCGCATCGTTCTGATCGTAGGTGTTCGGGATGTCGAAGGCCGAGCGTCCCGCCAGCACGTTCAGATGGAACGTGCCGGTGTCGCCGGTTTTGGCGTCGAGGCGGTTGAACAACGAAAAGGCATTACCCTGGTCGTGCAACTCGACGAATTCCGGGGGATCGATATATCGATCGGTGCGCACGCCGCTGACCGACACGAAATCGCCCACCGAGTGAGTCCCGCCGCCGAGGTTGAGTTCGCCGGACGGACTCTTGAACGATCCGTAGCCGAACTCCGCGCTGCCGGTCGGCTTCGGCTGATCGAGTCCCGACTTGGTCACAATGTTGACGACCAGGCTGGTCTTGTCACCGTACTCCGCCGGTGCGACACCGGTGATGATCTCCATCGACTGCACGGCATCGGGTGAAATCTGATTGGAGTACACGCGGCTCTGCTGGTCGGTGACCGGCTGGTTGTCGATCGCGAACTGCGTTTGCGCGTGATCGCCAATCGGGTGGAAGAACCCGTTCGAGTCCGCGACAACACCCGGCGACGCGAGCGTGATCACCTGATTCAGACCGGCGGACGACTCGATCGGCATCTTCGAGATCAGGCTGGTATCGATGTCAGTGTGCGCCGTCGGGTCGCGTTCGGTCAGATCCTCCGCGTGCCCCACGACTTCAACAGTGGTGGCCGCGCCGGCGAGCGCCAGTGCGATATCGAACGTAATCGGGACGCCGGTCCTGACATCGACGTCGCGATCGAACGGCTTGAACCCCTCCGCCGCGACCGTCACGTGATAGGGGTTCGGTGGCAGGTTGCTGAAAATGAACTTGCCGGCCGCATCCGTCGTGGTCGTCCTGCTGTACCCCGTGACCGGGTTGCTGATCCTGACCTCGACTGCCTGCATGGCGCCGCCGGTCGGATCCTTCACCGTGCCCTGCACCGTGCCTGCGCCACCCAAACCCTGCGCGTGGGCGCCCGCTACACCAATCGCGCACACGGCGACCGCGAGATGAAGCGCCATCGAAAGGAGTTGGAGAGACCGCCGCATCCACATAGAACCTCTTTTCCGGAGAAAAACACGCCACGAAACGCGTCGCACGCTATCAAGAGGCGCGGCAGGAGACGACCGAAACAGCATGAATGGTTGGTTTGGCGGGCCGAACGTCCATTAACGCCCAGCGAATGGCGGCCTGTCGTCGTGGCCGGCGTCGGCGGCACAGTGCCCGGATTGCCACCCCACGGTCGAAAACGGTGATCTGGTGTAATCGACCATTCACCGGCAAAAATGGACTGCCTGTGTGGTTCGCGTTCCACGGGCGTCGGTTGGCGCGTAGGGTAGACGCGCATTAAAGACCGGTAATGGGCGAACTGCTGAATCTCGTCGGGCTGAGTACGGGCATCGTGCTCTACGCGATGCTGCTGACCATGGTCGTGCGTGCCGGGCGCGCGCCGGGCGTCGCGCGCTTCGATCCGCTGCTGCTGGCGACCGCACTCCTCGGCCTGACCTGGAACCTCTGCGCCCTGCCCGCCTACGAGCTGCCGAAGATCGGCATCGAAGGGCCATTCACGCTCTTGATCGCTGCCGGTTTCTCGGCGCTCGGGTTTCTGCCGGCTGTCGTGGTGCATTCAGTGCTGCGCGGAGAGCGCGACAGCGCCAGCATTCGAGGCTGGCCGAAGCGGACTGTGGCGTGCGCGGCGTACGTGATGAGCGCGATCGCCGCCGCGCTGCATGCGCACGCGGCGTGGATCAACGCGCCGCTCCCCTCACCATTCGGGATGCGGCTGCTCACCTACGCGTTCATCGCGCTGGTCATTCCGCTGGCGGCCGTTACCCGCGGTCAGCCTGGCGAGCGCCGTGCGCTGTGGGCCGCGGCGTTGTCGATCTTCGCGGTCTCGGCGCTCCACCTGAGTCAACTCCACCAGGGCGATGCCTCTTGGCTGGTCGAGCTCCTTGGACATCACGCATCCCTCCCGCTCGCCTTCGCCATCCTCTATCAGGATTTTCCGTTTGCTCTCGCCGACCTGTTTCTCAAGCGCGCGCTCACGTTGGTCGCACTCGTTGGCGCGGCCCTCTTAGGTATGGCGGCGATTTCCACGATTCACTCGCCGGGGCTGCCGCTCCGCGATCCGCGCGACATCGGCGCCCTCGTCACCCTGTGGGTCGGGACGGCGCTGCTCTACCCGAAGATTCGCGGCGTGGTCAGCTGGTTCGTCGACACGGTCCTGCTCAGTCGTCCCGACTATGCCACCCTTCGCGACGACATCGGCCGTCGAATCCAGCGACATCAGGACATCTCCCTGATGCTCGACGACGTGTGCGTGCAGCTGGCGCCGGCGCTGAGCGCGCGAAGCGTGCGGTGGCGTGAAGAGCAGGGGCCACGCGCGACTCGAATCGAAGAAGCGGAACGGCCGGGCACCGCCGCCGCCGCCGTCAACGTGCCAGTCGCCGAACCGCCGCACTACGTGCTCGAGGTCAGCGGACTCGTCGGAGGACGACGGCTGCTGTCCGATGACCATGCCGCGATCGACGCCGTCGCCTCACTCGCGGGCCGGCGCATCGACGCGATTCGCCTGATGGAGGAGCGCTACGCGCGCGAGTTGCGCGAGCAGGAAATCGGGAAGCTGGCGACCGAGGCGGAGCTGCGCGCACTGCGCGCCCAGATCAATCCGCACTTTCTCTTCAATGCGCTCACGACCATTGGCCATCTGATTCAGACCGCACCGCCGCGCGCGCTCGACACGCTCATGCGACTGACCGCGCTGCTGCGCAGCGTCCTGCGGTCGGAAGGCGAATTCACGACGCTGGGCCGCGAGATCGAGCTGATCGAGTCCTATCTGGACATCGAACATGCCCGCTTCGAACAGCGCCTGCGCGTACGCATCGACGTGCCGCCGGCGTTGCGGCGCCTGCGTGTGCCGCCGCTGTTGCTCCAACCGATCGTCGAGAACGCCGTCAAACACGGCATCTCGCCCTTGCTGCGGGGCGGCGAGATCACGGTGACGGCGCGGCTGGACGGCGCCCCTGGGGCGCGCACGCTCGTCCTGGTTGTTCACGACACCGGCGCCGGCGTCAGCGAGTTCGACCTGCGGACCAGCCGTGCACGTGGCGTCGGTTTGAGCAACGTCGAGCGGCGCCTGGCCTGCCAGTACGGCGACACGGCATCGCTGTCGATGGACAGCGCACCGGACGCGGGCACCACCGTGCAGATCCGTATCCCGGCTGGATCCGCGCTCCCCGAGCCCTTCATCTCCACGAGCAACGCGTCATGAGCGCGCGTCTCCGTCTGGTCATCGCTGATGATGAACGACCGGCCCGATCGTTTCTCGCGGCGCTGCTGCGCTCGTTCGAAGACGTCGTGATCGTGGCCGAGGCTGAGTCAGGCCCGGAGGCGCTTGCCGCCATCGAACGCGAACGGCCGGACCTCGCGCTGCTCGACCTGCACATGCCCGAGCTGGACGGCATCGGCGTCGTCCGCATGCTGAAGAAACACCAGATGCCGCTCATCGCGTTTGTGACGGCGTACGACGAGTACGCGGTGCGGGCATTCGAGGTGAACGCCGTCGACTACCTGCTGAAGCCGGTCGACAAAGCCCGGCTGCGCGAAACGCTTAACCGGGCCCAGGAGCGCATCGAGCACGCCGAAATCGTCGCCGAGCAGAGCTCGCGCGTCACCAGCGCGATCGCGGCGTACGAGTCCTCCGCACGACAGCCGTATCTCGAGCGCATCCCCGTCAGGCGACGCGACGAGATCATCCTTCTGCCGGTCGCCCAGATCGCGTCGATCGTCGCCGAGGGGGAATTGCTGTATCTGACGACGATCAAGAACGAACGGCACGCCATCACCTACCGGCTCAAGGATCTCGAAGCGCGGCTCGATCCAGCCCGTTTCGTCCGCCTCGGTCGCGGCACTCTCGCGAACATCGACCTGATTACCAAGGTCAACGTCATGCCAGGGGGCACGCACGTGGCGCTGTTGTCCAACGGCCAGAAGCTGCAGGTCAGTCGGTTGCAGTCGCGAATCATCCGTGAGAAATTCCTCAGGCTCTAATCAGAATGCGATCCGCACGCCGCCGTTGACGTTGCGTCCGTCGAGCGGCGCCCAGGCGTCCACCGTCCATCGTCCATCGACGCCGCGCGCCGGCCGGACGAGCGGATCCCAATCGGTCTGGCGGACGTCCGCGAGGTTCTCGGCGTTGACGAATATCCGGAATCTGCCGATGCGCCGCTCGACGAGCGCTCCGAAGAGCACGTACGGCACACTCTGATTGCGGTACGGGTTCGCATCGAGGCGCTGGGTTCCTGTGTAGTACCACTCGAGCCCTACTCGTCCTTTGTCCGCACGCTCCCACATACCAACGAGGCCGGCGCTGTGGCGGGGGGTCAGCGGCACACTGACGTCCACATCTCTTGAACGTTCGAGCGCACGGACATATGTGTACGTGGCGGTCGCCGAGAACGGCGGACGGCGCCACGTGCCAAGGAGCTCGACGCCGCGGTTGGTCGCCGGCGTTTGAAGGTTCCGGAGGACGAAGGCCATCTCGCGATCCACCTCGATCGGATCACGGATGCGCGAGAAGAAAAGCGTGACCGTCGCGGAGAGCGGACCCGCCGCACGAGTGAGATCGAGCGAGGCGCTTCGCGCCCGTTCAACCCTCAGCGGTTGCGGGATGACCAGCCGTGTCAATCCCGCCGCTTCCGTCTCCTCGGTGAGCGGCGTCGCCGGAAAGAAGCCTGTGCCGAACGAGAGGCGACTCGACCAGCCGTGCGCCCGGAGGAGCGTCGAGAGCCTCGGGCTGACGAATGTGCCGAACTGGCTGTGCGCATCGACGCGCGCGCTCGCCGACATCGACCACCATTTCGCGATGTCCACATCGTCCTGGGCGAAGACGCCTGGCGTCGTGTAGGTATAGGCAAAGCGTGGGACGTCTTGCGGCTTGAACGAATCACGCTCGATCGCCGTACCCACGACCCACGTCTGCCGGCCGAGCGCGTGTCGCACCGCGAATTCGCCGAAAGCGGTGTCGTGGGTATCACGCTCTCTTGTCTCGCCAAACCAATGATCCTGGCTCGCGTGTGCGAACGAGGCGCGCGCTGTGATCACGTAATCGCCGCCGACGATGGTCTGACCGACCGCGCCCGCGTCGAGGCGCAGCGTGTCCAAGGCTTCGACGTACGGCGAACCGGTCGCGGCGAGTACCGTGCCGGGCATCGAGCCACCAGTGCGGTTCTCCCAGGTCGCGCCCGCGGTGGCGAACAGCGTGCGGCCGGCATGGTCGTCCCAGACGATCCGTGGGCGGACAACGCCACGCGCGTACTCGGGGAGATCGGCCCAGCCGTCGCCGTCAACGTCCGCGCGCTCCTGACCGTGCCCGCTCGCGAGTAGCGTCATGCCCCAGGCAGCGGTCAACGGCGCCGAGTACCAATACACGCCGTCCGTCGCTCCGCGACTGGAACGATTCACCAGCACTTCCTGTTCGCGCGTACTGCCCGGACGCCGCGAGACCAGATTGACCACACCTCCCATCGCACCAGCGCCGTACAGGGACGAAGCCACGCCTTTGATCACCTCAACCTGCGCGAGATCAGTTGGTGGAATCTGCAGCAACCCGAACGATCCGACCTGCTCGCCGAACAGCGGCAATCCATCTGAGAGGAACCTCGTATACCGCCCGCGCATGCCCTGAATCCGCACGCTCGCCGCGCCAAGCGACGGGGACGTCGCTTGCACGCGTAGTCCGCCCATTTCGTTCAGCATCATCACGATGTCGCCGGGCGTCATCATGAGCTTCTCTTCGATCTCCTCCCGGTCCAGGACTTCCACGCGCATCGCCTGATCTTCAATCCGCTTGTCGGTCCTCGTAGCGACGACCGTGACGCGCTCTTCGATCTCCGCCTGCGGTTTCAGCTCAATCGTGACGGTCTGCCGCTCTCCGTCGCGCAACTCCACGATCGCGCTTGCAGGCGCGAGCCCCTCCTTCACGACAACGATTTCGATGGTGCCCGCCGCGACGTCCAGCACGAGCACGCCGCCAGAGTCCGCGCGGTGCTCCGCACCGTTGATGACGACGGACGGGCCGCTGACTGGTGCGCCCTCGCTGACGACTTCGACGCGGATCTCAGCGCTCTGCGCGAGGGCGGTCGCGGCAACCATCAGACTGGGCACGATGACCAGCACGCCGATGCGCAGAACGCTCATATGCAGACCTCCAGGGATGTGACCGAAGACACAACCACGACGCGAACGGTGAAGCGGAGGTGTTATGAACGCCGGGGAGGCTGATCGACCTGACGAGGCATGGTGCGGACAGGACGTCTGGCCCGCGGTGCGGCGAGGGATTGCGTGCGTTGGGCGGGTGCGACGTACGGCGCGGGACTGCTCACCGCCACTCCGTTCATGCACACTCCGCAGCCGCTGCCGGCATGACCCACGACATGGCCGTGCCACGCGGATTGCGTGCGGCCGGCATCGGTACAGCCATCGGGGCAATACACCACGTCGATGGCCGGGAGAACGGCCATGAGCGTCAGCAGGCAGACCAGGACGATTCTTCGCACGGCAGGAAGGATGAAATCTATCGTCGGCACGCGTATTCCGGCGTCTTTTCCAATCAGCGGTCGATCTTCTCGGTTGAATGGTCTGCGATCGCCCATCGTCGGCGGCGCGCCGCCGAACCTGACGTTTGCATCGCGATCGGATCTCTTCCGCAGCATCAGTCCGGCTGCTGCTGACGACGGTTGCAGCTATCGCCGCCTATCTTCCCGTCCGGCGTGCGACCTGCGTCGATCCAATCCTCGCGTTGCGGACCGACTGAGGGCCATCGGAGCCATCTATGACCGTGCAACCGCCATTCGCCGGCAGTGGCGAACCACGTATTGAAAACGTCGCGCGCCGGATCGTCAGGTCGGGTTTGCTAGCGGAGTGCGCGACCGGAGCATGATCGAATTGCGGCGTGGTACGCGGCCGGCAAAGACGTACCGCGGATCGGCTCGTCGTGTGCGGAGGCTCCGCATGAGAGGCAACATGTCGTGGGAGCTGTGGGCCTTGATTGCGTGGGTCGTCTTCCTGCTGCTCGTCATCATCCCGTGGATG
>Ga0075435_100003765_pt1 | contig 10339 bp, 9 predicted proteins | sample RhiMethybrSRZTD4_FD_75302 | JGI IMG/M metagenome (GOLD analysis project Ga0075435, IMG submission 75302) | Populus rhizosphere microbial communities from Tennessee, USA - Rhizosphere MetaG P. TD hybrid SRZTD4 | ecosystem: Host-associated > Plants > Roots > Rhizosphere > Soil | place: USA... | reverse complement strand
CGGCCGCCTCCAGGTCCCCGCGGCTGATGAGCAGAGTGCCGCCGGCGAGGTGCGTGTTGTACATCTCGGGACGGCTCGAACGCCGGATCGTCGTGTCGAGATCCTGTAGATATACGAAGTCGGCCGCCTTGCCAACCATGGTCGCCTGGGAGTAGTGCCGGGCAAGTACAAGATCCCAGACGTGTTCCGACCCGTACCGGTCGTCGTCGTCGAACTTGGTGATCAGCGAGCCCGTTGACCGCGCGGTCGCGCTTGCCAGCGCGTCGCCGAATGGAAGTTTGCCGTCGATCCTTACTACATGGACCGGCAGGCTGCACTCGGCCAACAGGGAATCCACATCGACCCCATCCATCTGATCACCGTGCAGGGCGAGGACCAGCTCGAGAGCCGGATACGTCTGCGCGCAGATCTGCTTGATCGACGCAGCCAGGTAAGACGGTCGGCGGCTGGTCAGCAGAACGCTCACGGCCGGCAGCGACTGCCACATAGCGTGTGGCCCAAGCGACTGGCGAAGGACCAGTCCGGCGGAGTGTTCGCGCAGTGCGGCCCGCCGCTGCCGGACGCTACGCAGTTCCCAGACCAAAGGCTCGGCGTCATCGGGCGGAAGCGGCTCGGTGAGAATCCCTACCAGCTCGGGGCCTATGAGGGCGCTGATGTCCGCGGGCATTGCGGGCCAGGTGCAGATTGCGCCGGTCATCGCGACCTGGATGGCCAAACTGGCAATGCGGACCGAACCCGCCGGATCGTCGCTGCCGACCCCCGCGAAGTCCACCACGCCGACCTTGCGGAGATAGATGAGAGACGCGTCGATCAGCGGTATCGACAGGCTTCCTCTCGTCCGGCGCTTCCCATCCTTCGAGGTGAGGGCCCACGCGTTCGCTCTCACATTGACCTCGATGCGCATCTGCCTGCCCTGCGGACCGTAGTCGGCCTTGCGACCGAGCGGGTTGATGGCAGTCGCGTCGATCATGATGGGCAGGTTCGCGACCCGGTCGCTGGCGTCGATAGACCGGATCGTGTGTAGGCGGGTGCCGTCGGTCGACATCTTGTGGCCTCCCGACCGCAGCAACAGCAGGTCAGGTGTATCGGGGCTATCCAGGTCGGCAGGTACGCCGTCTGCGACCGATACGTTCGGCTGCGCGACCAAGTGCGCGGCGGCCGGCGACTGGATCCTCACCTCACTACTGATCGGGGTGGGGAGCGGCTGATTCGGAGCCATGACGTTGTCCACCGCTGCGATGACGCGGCGCAATTCGATCGGCTCTTCCAACCGGATCGAGACCCGGATCGATTCGGTCCCCCGCCTGGGCCGCCAGGTGCGCTGGGAGATCACCCCGGGCAACGGGCCCAGCCGGCCCGACCAGTCACGGCTGGGAGCTTGCCACTGACCGACGACGATGCTTACTCGGCGGGTGCGGACCGTCGCGGCATCGTCAGCGGCGTACCAGCGCAACCATAGCGGCGAGTACGCGGTGACACGGATTCGCTCGGCCAAGCCGCGCGGGCGTGTCCCAAGGGTGAGCTGCGGCGAATCGGGCGCGGTCCACCTGGTCCGGTTCAGGAAGTGGCGCGCGCGCCTCGGCAGCCGCTGGGCGATCCGGCCGAACGGGGGGCCGATCCTTACCCACAAGGCGAACTCCCTTCCTAACCGATCTGAGGGTCGTCAGCAATGATCCGAGCCGGGCCAGCCGCCGCCGGCAAGCCGCATGCCCCTGCTCTGCCGGCAGGCACTATATCCACTGAATGTGTCGTCTCCGTATCGCGGTCGGGGCAGCCGTGATCGATTTCTCCTCGCTGGCATCTGACGGTACGTATACTCCCTGCTCGTGCAGCGCGCACCGGACACAGCTCCATTGATCACTGGCGTCGGCACTCCCCGGGTCATTCGCAACGACTGGGGCACGGTTGCCGTGCCGGAGATCGGCTCGTGGACACCTGCGATGACCGTAAGCGTGATCATCCCGTCGTTCGGGAATCAGCATCTGCTGGATCTGACGCTCGCCGGATTGGCGGGCCAGACCTATCCGAGCGAGCTAATCGAAGTCATTGTCGTCGACGATGGTTCGGAGCCGGCGCTACGGCTGCCCGAACGGCATCCGGCGAACTGCCGGCTGCTGCGAATCCCCGCCGACCACGCCAGCTGGGGTAGCCACAACGCTCGACAGTACGGCGTGGAGCGCAGCACCGGCGAGATTGTCATGTGGCTCGACTCCGACATCGTGACATTCCCCGATCACATCGAGGCGCAGGCGCGGTGGCAGCATGTGTTGCCGGATGCGGTGACCATGGGGTACAAGCGGTTCATTGATGCGGAGCTGGCCACGTCTGTGACCCCGGACCAGGTGGCGGCGATGTCCGAGGTTGGCACCCTCGATCAGCTCTTCCCGCACGACGAGTCGGTCCGGCACGAATGGATCGAGCGCGTGTTCGATCGCACCGATCTGCTCCGTACGGGCGATCATCTGAGCTTCAGGCTTGTGGTTGGAGCGACCGGCGCGGCACGGCGGTCATTGTTCGACGCCGCCGGCGGCTTCAATACCGCGCTACGGCTGGGCGGTGACACTGAGTTTGGATACCGGCTCGGTCAGCAGGGCGCCGTTTTTGTCCCGGTGCCCGAGTCGCGCAGCTGGCACATTGGCCTGACCCGGATCATGCAGCATCGGGAGGCCGTCACGCGCTACTTGTTCGCGCACCTTGCGCATTTCATGCCGCTTCCGGGGAAGTACCGCAGGCGGACGGCGGGCCGGATCTGGCAGGTGCCTCTGGTTGTTGCGCAGATGACAGTTGATGCTTCGTCTCTCGAGTTGACCCGGGCATGTGTGGACCGGCTGTTGTCCTGTGGGGAGGATGATTTGAGGGTCGTCCTGGTGGCTGACTGGGACAGGCTCAGCGACCACCGGCGCAAGATACTCGAGGACCCGGACCTCGAGCTGCGGCTGATCGAGTCCAACTACGCCGGCGATCCCCGCGTGTCGTTCCGCACTGAACCGATCACCTCGCCGTTCCCCTCGCCGTATCTCCTGACAGCCGAACCACCTTGGGCGATTGGCTTCAGCACGGTGCCCGACCTGATCGAGTTGGCCGACGCTGGTCAGCACGGACTGGTCCGGGTCGAGTCTGGATCCCCTCGAACCGAAGTGGCGACGCTGTGGCGGACGAGCGCGGTTGAGCGGGCGCTGCGCGTCCTGCGGCCCGGCGAGGCACTAGCCGATGCGGTGACGGAGGTTTACGGTGCGTGCGCCGTAGCGGCCGAGAGTATCGGCGTGAGAGACCTGTCGACCATTCCGGGTGGCGCGCTCAAGGCCCAATGGCGGCACCGGGTGCCGGCCCCATCGAAGGAACCGACTTTAAGCAGGGCGGTCCGTCGCTACTGGCGGGCGGGCACCCGGCGGGTGCGCCGGGTAGGCCGTCGCTACCGGCGGGCGATTATGCGGCGGGTGCGCCCGACAGTCGCTGACCGCCGTCCGCTCACGCCGGGTGCCGAGTAGCCAATGCCGGTCCTTGAGGATCGGCGTGCAGACGTGGCGCCACGTCACGGCTGGGCGGTTCTGCCGGGAGCGTGGTTGTTGACCGGCCGGCAGTCGCAGCATCAACTATCGTGGCACGACCCCGGGCCCCTCGGATTTCATGAGGGGCTGACCACAGAATCCGATTGCGGTTGGCCGGTCGACCAAGGCAGGTATGGTCGGCCGGACCGAGTTGCGCCAATCTCACATCACAGTTCTCACTAGGAGAGACGTGTCAGACGACGTACACGGTTCGGTGCGTCCGCCAACCTGTGAGAGTGCGCTCATCGAAGCGCACACGTCGTCGCTGCGAGCGAGTTCGTACCGGTGGTCATCGCCAGACATCCTGCTGATCTTCGTTGCGGTGGCGTACTGCATTGCCGGGTTACTTCGAGTACCACGCGGGATGAGCCCGACGTGGGACGAAGTTGTCTACCTGAGCCAGGTAGCAACTGGCGTCGAACCCGTCCCCTTCAGCGAGACCCGAGCCTGGGGAATGGCGCTCATTGCCGCCCCAATAGCTGTGATCACACCGTCGATCGTCGTGGTTCGCACATATCTGACGCTCTTATCCGGCTTGGGGCTATACCTCGCCTTTCGCCCATGGCTCGGAGTAGCGCGCGATGACCGAACCTGGGCTTCGTATGTCGCACCGGCCGCAGCGGCGGGCTACGCCACGCTGTGGACCACGCTGCTCTTCGGCAGCATGGCGTACCCCAACATCTGGCTGTCTTTCGCATTGACCGCAGGCGTGGGGCATGTATGCCGGCTGCTCGCCAAGCCCAGCTCCCGTGGTGCTCTCATCGGGGTTTGTGCGTCGTTCACGCTCGCGTCGCTGCTGCGGCCGACGGACGCCCTGGCGGCTGGCGGTGGCGTTTTGTTGGCAATTGTTCTTATCCGCGGCCCGCGCAGGATCTTGCCGATCATGGCTGTCCTCGGCGGCCTAGGGCTGGGTTGGGCCGTCTGGATCGTTGAAGCGTACGCGCGGTTCGGCGGCCCTATCGAACGCTTGCGGAGGGTTTCGGAGATCGTCGGGTCGCAGTTTCAGTTCAGCCTCGGCCGGCACCTCGATACCGTTGACGGGCCCTACATCGCGTGCATACCCCAGCGCATCTGCCAGGGCGGACCATGGGAGGCCACGGTGTGGTGGTTCGCCCTGCCGGGCCTAGCGCTGCTGGGTATCGCCGCGTCCGTCTTCGCGCCGAGAGACAGTCGGAGACACTTCTATGTGTTGCCGGCGCTCTCATGCGCAACGTTCCTCGTGCCGTACATGGTGCTGAGCCCTGAAAACAGTCAGGCGCGGTTTCTTATGCCCGCGTACGCGTTGCTCATGGTGCCTGCTGCCTACTTCATCGTGTGGGCTGCAACCCATACCCGATCCCCCGCGCGATGGGCAGTCGTGATCGTCGTGAGCGTCGCCCTGATTTCACACGTGGTCGTGCAACAGGCGACACTTGAACGCGCGCTCGATTACAACCTGCCGACGATGCAGAAGTTCGCCGACCGCGCTCAGATCCTGCGCAATACGGCCGGCGTACACCGACCGTGTCTTCTCTACGGTCCCGGCGCAATACAAATCTCCTACCTCACAGGTTGCGCTGCCCACTACACAACGGCTGTACCAAACACCGGCGATAGCGTGATCTCCGCAGCCCTGGCCGACGGGGACAGGGTCGTCGTCCTACTCGCTGGCGCGAACACGGCGCTGCCCGCGCCCTACGCGAGATGGCAACGCGTCGAGGCGCGGTCCAAGCGTGTGACCCTCCACGCCGCGGTTTCACCACAAGGCCCGTGACTCGTCGGACTGGCGATGGTACTGCTGCCAAAGCAGCTGCCAGCAAGCCTCGCCGGCCATGAAAGCGGCCAAGGGTCGACAACCATTCCGGCGCGTAGCGAGGCGCCCTCAGACCTTTATGCAGTTCGATCTGGGGTGCGCCTTCTTCGACACGGCCGAGAGGTATGGCGGCGGCGAGAACGAGCGACTCGTCGGCCGGGCGTTAGCGCCGATCCGCGACCAGGTCGTGATCGCGACGAAGTTCCGCGTCGGGGACTCGGCCTCGGGCGCGGAGGCCGGTCGGCAGATTCGGGCCCGGGTGGAGGCGTCGTTGACGCGTCTGGGGACTGAGTATGTCGAGCTGTATTACCAGCACCGGGTGTCGCCGTCTGTGCCCGTCGAGGACGTTGCCGCTGTGATGGGCGAGCTGATCGCGGAGGGCAAGGTCGGTGGCTGGGGACAGTCTCAGGCCACCGTCGAGCAGATCCGCCGGTGCACACGCGGTCACTCCGATCACCGCGATCCAGAGCGAGTACTCGATCATGGAGCGGATGTTCGAGGCCGACGTCATCCCAGCGTGTGAGGAGCTCGGCATCGGCTTCGTCCCGTTCAGCCCTCTCGCCAGCGGCTTCCTGTCGGGAAAGGTCACCGCGAACGAACCTACAGCGGCGACGGCGTGCGCCGGGTCATCACCCGGTTCGATAGGGACAACTTGGTCAAGAACCAGCCGCTGCTTGACCTGCTGCATGCGTTCGCGGACGAGAGGGCGCCACCCCCGCCCAGGTCTCGCTGGCCTGGATGTTGCACAAAAAGCCCTTCAATTGTCCCGATCCCCGGCTCGTGCAGGCTCGAGCGTATCGAGGAGAACCTCGGCGCCGCCGACATCGACCTGACCGATGAGGAGTTCGGCCGGATCGAGGCGGAGCTGGCGAAGATCGAAATCCACGGCAACCGCACCGACGAGGACATCGCCAAGCTCCGCGACCTCCACTGACGCGACCGGCCACTAGCGAGCAAGTCTCCTCGAAGGACTGCAGATGTGCTGCGAGTCTGTCATCCCTCCTTCGAGGCATCTATGGCCCGAAGCATGAAGTCGGCCATGACGTCTTGTGCGGCTTCGACCATGTGTGCGCCGTTGGCGGTCTGGCATCCGGCGGCCTCCGCGGCCTGCAGAAGCGGGGTGACGCCGTGCCCGGCGATCACATCGCCGACGAACATCGACGCGGTCAGTAGCGCGGGATCGACGGGGAGCGGGTCGCCGTCTTCCATGCCCATGGGGGTCGCGTTGCAAACCATGTCGCAGCCGGTGGGATCCGGCGCCCCGGCGCTCACCCGCCCTGGGCCGAGATCTGTCAGCAGCCTGAGTAGCGTGGCGGCCCGGGAGGCGTCGGCGTCGTGGATGATGAGTTCGCCGACCCCTGCCTGGAGAAGGGCGATGGCGATCGCGCTGCCCGCGCCGCCGGCTCCGAGCAGGAGTACCCGCGCTCCGTCCGGCTGGGCTCCATGGTCTTGCTGCGCCTTCACGAAGGCGAGCCCATCCAGCATGTCGCCGTCCCAGCTCCGGTCAGGATTGCGGCGGACGACGCTCACCACCCCGAGCATCCTGGCGCGCTCAGAGCTGGTGGCGCAGTGGGCGAAGGCCGTGAACTTGTGCGGCATGGTGACCAGGATCCCGTCCACGTTCCGCGCGGCGGTGAGACCCGCCATGACGGTGTCGAGGTCATCGGCGGGCACCTGCATCGGAACGCAGATGCCGTTGTAGCCGCGCTCGGTGAAGGTGCGGGTAAGGCGCATCGGCGACTCGACGTACCTGACGGGATCACCGATGATCGGGAACAGCCGGGTAGCGCCACTGAGATGGTTGACCATGTTGCTACTTGGCCCCTTCTTCGGAGTCTCTGGCTTTCAACCTTGACGATGTCGTGGAGGCCCCTCCATGGTTTCTTCGACACGCGATCAAAGCGACCGTGGCGATGCCGTTGACCGTAGCCTCACACCCGCACGAGTAGGGAAGTCTTAGGCAGTATTTTGCTGCGCAACTCTAGTCAGAGTCATATTTTGCGCCCCCGGTAGGACTCGAACCTACGACCGACAGATTAGAAGGCTGCTGCTCTATCCTCTGAGCTACGGGGGCCGGAGCACATCGTTGGTTGACCGCACGGCCAGGCTCGTGCCTCACTGTAGCGCCGGAATTGCCGAAGGACTCGGGCATCCGAGGTGACAGCGCTTCGGAGAAGACGTCTGACACGGCGCGCGGCGCAGTGCCCGATTGGTTGCTGTTTCGGGCCGCCAACCCACGGGTAGGCGATTTTCATGGCAGCCGATTCAAAAGATTTCGAGCAGTTTCTACGTCAGCGCCAAGCTGCCGGTGGGGAGTATGTGAGCGGGAATCCCGAACCATTGGGACGCGTGGTTGCGCAGCGTCTTCCGGGAACGTTCTTCAGCCCGAGAGGCGATGTGACCGCGGGTACGCGCGAGGTCTGGGCGCGATATGAACGGGACGCGTCCCGCTTCGCCAGCGGCAGTGAGAACACGTTCGAAGCACTCGACTCCGCTGCCAGCGATGACATCGGTTACTGGATTGGCTTCCAGCGGTCTCAGGCATACATGCGCGGCGAGGAGCAGCCCGTACCGTTCAATTTACGAGTGACAGAGATCTACCGCCGCGAGAACGGGCAATGGAAGCTCGTGCATCGCCACGCTGACCCACTCAAACGGCAGGCATAGCTGAAACCCCGCAAGCGTCGGAAGTTCGACCCTCAGACGCCGCTCATGTGGTTGAAAGTCCGCAACGGTCGGTAATTTGACCCCGCGCAGCGGCTCGTGAGTCGAGAACTCCTCAATAGTCGGAGATTGGGCCAATCGGATCGCCGCCCAGCACGTGAGTAGGTTCGCTCAGGTGAGGGAGGGGGGAAACGACGATGGATTGCCCTCCGGAGTCACCCACAAGACACCGGAGCTCATGCGCATGCGGAGCCTCGCCGTTCCGGTGTACGGGCCAACCATCCTGGTGGCCGTCGGACAGGGGGCGATCCTTCCCTTGGTGGCTCTTTCAGCCCGGGCACTCGGCGCCAGCGTTGGGACCGCGGCTTTCATCGTCGCGCTGATAGGTATCGGACAGCTGATCGGCGACCTGCCTGCGGGCGCGCTAGCTGCCCGAATTGGTGAGCAACGAGCATTGATCGCGGCCTGCGCCCTGGACGCCCTCGCGCTACTTGGCGCATTCCTGGCCCAATCGCTCATCGTCCTCGCGGCTGCCATCACGGTCACCGGTCTCGCCAATGCGGTGTTCGGTCTGGCTCGCCACGCGTACCTCACGGAGGCCATTCCGGTACCATTCCGCGCCCGCGCGCTCTCCACGCTGGGCGGCACTTTCCGGATCGGTCTGTTCGTCGGACCATTCATTGCTGCGGCCATCGTCACCCGATTGAGCATTGGCGCCGCGTACGGATTCGCGGCCGTCATGAGCCTCGTGGCTGCTGTCCTGACCGGTTTCCTGCCAGACCTCACCGGAGGCCGGCGCGCGGCCAACCGCAACGGCCGGCGCCATCGATCGATCGTCTCCGTACTTAGCGAGCATCGGCACGTCTTGCTGACGCTCGGTGTCGGCGTTCTGATGATCTCAGCTGCCCGAGCCACCCGCCAGTCGATCGTGCCGCTGTGGGCCGAGTCCATCGGAGTGGACGCAGCGACGACCGCGGTGATCTTCGGAATCTCCGCAGGGGTGGACATCTTGTTGTTCTATCCGGGCGGCGCGATCATGGACCGCTTTGGGCGGGTGTACGTCGCCGTGCCGACCATGATCGTGCTCGGGCTTGGCTTCTTGCTGTTGCCGCTGACCACTGGGCCCACTAGCGTCGGCCTGGTGGCTGCGCTGATGGGTCTGGGCAACGGCATCTCCTCCGGCATTGTTCTGACGCTCGGCGCTGACGCTGCACCACCCCAGGATCGTGCGCAGTTTCTCAGCGGGTGGAGGGTTTGCAGCGACGTAGGCAACGCCGCAGGTCCATTGGTGATCAGTGCCGTCAGCGCACTCGCATCGCTCGCACTGGCGGCTGTAACGATGGGACTACTCACCTGGGCGGGCTCGGGATGGCTTGTCAAGTGGGTGCCGAAGTACGCCGGCCAGCCACGTCGCCATAACAGAGAAGCTCAGGAAACCTAGAGATGGCCAATAGCGACCTCCTGGTCTGGGTCGACTGCGAGATGACCGGACTCGACTTGATCAACGACGACTTGATCGAGGTGGCGGCACTGGTCACCGACGCGGATCTCAATGTGCTGGGCGACGGAGTCGATCTGGTGATCAAGCCCAGCCAGCGGGCGCTCGAGCAGATGGGTGATTTCGTACGCGGCATGCACGAGGCCTCGGGTCTACTCACTTTGCTGGGTGGTGGGCTGTCCATGGGAGAGGCGGAGCAACGAATACTCGACTATGTCCGGACTTTCGTCGCAGAACCTGGCAAGGCTCCCCTGGCCGGCAACACAATCGGCACGGATCGCGCTTTTCTGGCACGCGACATGCCGACATTCGAGCGTCATGTTCACTACCGCAGCGTTGATGTGTCGAGCATCAAAGAGCTGGTCCGTCGCTGGTACCCGCGGGTCTACTATCAGGCTCCGGCGAAGGCCGGCAACCATCGCGCGCTCGCAGATGTACAGGAGTCGATCGAAGAATTGCGGTACTACCGCGATGCGATCTTCGTGGCACAGCCTGGGCCGGATAGCGCAGCAGCCAAGGAGATTGCTGATCGGCATCAGGGCGCGCTGACAGGCGTCGTTCCGGCGCAGGAGTGATTACCGCCCCAAGGCGCCGACCGGTACACTTCACGCTGCGCAGTGTGGTCCGCGAAGCATGCTCCGTGGCCTCTCGCTTGGTGGGTGTAGCTCAGCTGGTAGAGCACCTGGTTGTGGTCCAGGATGTCGCGGGTTCGAGTCCCGTCACTCACCCTGAGCAATCAGCCGGTGACCCTGAGGAACAGGGGCACCGGCTGATTGGTTTCCGCAAGGGGATCTTCAGGGGCTCTCGTGTACGACGACACCATCCGCACCCCACGTC
>Ga0075435_100003763_pt1 | contig 10342 bp, 9 predicted proteins | sample RhiMethybrSRZTD4_FD_75302 | JGI IMG/M metagenome (GOLD analysis project Ga0075435, IMG submission 75302) | Populus rhizosphere microbial communities from Tennessee, USA - Rhizosphere MetaG P. TD hybrid SRZTD4 | ecosystem: Host-associated > Plants > Roots > Rhizosphere > Soil | place: USA... | reverse complement strand
TGCCAAACTGCATGACACTCCAACGTACAATTGGCGCTACAGTCAGATTAACCCCCCGACCGGCAAATGGATCCCTCACTGGGAGCAAGAGCTGCCAGGGCGATGTGGCGCACTAGCACCGGCGTGGCGCAGGCGCACCAATGGCCCCCCCCGATCCGGTCCAAGCGCTGAAAATTTCGCGATGGTCGCTCGGGTCGAGGGCGGTCCTCGCGGGGGTGTCAGCCGGCGGGCAGTTGATCCCCCCAAGCAACGGGCGCAATCGCTGCAGCGCCGAAGTGGTTTGCTTGGTGCCAAGAACGGCCGTGCAGGCGCGGTACGTGAGAGGCTTGGAGTTCGCCCGCTTGTTGGTGGCATGCCGCGTCGGGTGCGTAAAGCTGACAGTCTACATTCAGGCCTTCATTCAGCGGCCTTCAACTCCGCATCGAGTGATCGTGCTGCCGCCTCCAAATGTGATCGTAGAGCGCCGACTGCAGTCTCGATATCTTTGGCGCGACAGGCCGCGAGGATGCGCCGGTGATCTTTGGAGAACTGGTCGCGCCCCTTGCGAAGCCGGTCATAGGAAGTGACCGTCGCAGCGCGTTCGCCATGCGCATCCCTTTGGCGACGCGACACAAACTTCAAGAGCGAAGGAGTAGAAAACCGCATTGCAGTGAACTCGCAAGGCTTCGCCACTCCCGCCCATCCATCACGGCAGGTCACAAATTGCCCACTCCGTTCTTGCAACCTCCTCTTATGGCGAGGATCACCATCGACGGCCGCGCGTTCACCTGCGACGGTGTCCGCATCACCCAACGCGGTGAAGTCCTGATCGACGACGTGAGGCAGGAGGATAGCGTGCAGGGCCGGATTGAAGTTCACATCGTCGAGGGGGTGCTGCACAATCTCGAGGTCGCCGGCGACGTTCATTGCGGCATGATTGCTGGCAACGTGGACGCCGGGAAGAGCGTCACATGCGGGGCAGTGGGCGGGAACGTCGACGCCGGCAGCAGCGTGATCTGCGGCGCCGTCGGCGGCAACGTCGATGCTGGCACCAGCGTCACCTGCGGCGACGTCAATGGCAACGTCGACGCAGGCACGGGCGTGACGATCAACCGACAAGGCTGACGGCACCGCTTCGTCACCGGCGCAATCGGATCCGCTGCGCATGAAGCCTAGGCCAGAACGGCGCGGGAAGGTGCCCTTGAGCGACAGGGACGATCATCGGGCGCGCTCGGGCATGCGGAGAAGCTCGGCGTTGGCGCGGCGCCGATACACAACGCCGTTTTGCGTATCCCCTGCGACGGGTGCGTAGCCCGCAACCGCACGGGAGCACCGGTGGGGAGCGAGACCTCACCCATAGCCTCGGGCTTAGCGCCTTGCCCTGCAACGGCGATTGGCTGACGCTCAACGGTCGATTTCCGCGGTCCCCCTGGCATGAAGCGGCTTGGCCATTGCAGCCATTGCGGTGCGCCCTGCCAACGCCTCGGGCAGCGTCGATGCCCCTTGCATCGCGCCAGCGAAGCGCGATTGGGTTGCGGGCCCTTGCGGCCCTTCGCACAGCACCTCAACGGACAATTCGCTCAACCCGAGAGCCAGAGAAGGTCGCTGAAGATTAGAACCGTTATAAGCAACAGGATCGGCACCTCATGAGCCTGCGGTCGAAGCGTGCTCGACCCCGAGCGTTGTCAAGGGGCTGGAAGACCATCACCAATTGTCATCTGCAGCTCGTCGCGACAGAGGTAAAGCCCAACTTTGCTCGTGGGCTCTGATCCCCCACGTGTGTCCAATGCGCAGCACCGACAAATTAGACTGATTCCATAGTGAAGCATGATTGTTGACTGCGGTTTTCTACTTTCGATGATATTCCTCCGTGGGCAGGGAAATTGGCCTGGTCGGAACAGCCGGTTCAGCACCGCAGGTTTGATCAGAAGCCTTCCGCGCCCGTGGACCAAGCCATTGCGATCATCACTAGCGTCTGTTCGAGGGTGTCATCATGCCAGGGGGTCGAGTTGAGAGGTGCGTCGCCACAGTGAGGGTAGGCGTGCGTAGCGCATCGAAGTCAATCTTAGCCGGAGCGATGAGCTGTGCCGTTGCCGCCGCGGCCGGGTTTGCGCCTAGTGCATTCGCGCAATCGGCTGAGAAGAGGGCGCAACCAAACTCTGCTCCAACGGAAATTACGAGCCAGGATCTATTGCGCAATATTGCCTGCTTGGAACAAAGGCTACGGGTGCTCGAAGCGCAGAAGGCGGCAGGGGCCACATCGCAGCAGTCATCCCCTCAGAATGGAGGGGAAAAAGACCCTTGCACCGATAAGGAGCCAAAACCCTGGATCACGACGACCACTGCGGAACACCTTTCGCTGAAGGTCGATGCAGCCGCACCGATTGGCAAGGAGGTGGCGACCTCACCGCCGCCTCCTCCCGTCGAAGGTATTAGCTTCGGAGCCTACGGCGAAATCAAGTTCGGGCGCCTGCAAAACCCTGATGCGGGTGGCCAATGGCAAACCGGTTTCGACGCTGCGCGCGTAGTACTGTCGCCGACCTATGCAATCACCAAGAACATCATCTTCAATGCAGAGTTGGAATTCGAGCACGGCGGCATTGCCGTCGACTCCGATGACAAGCTGGCCGGCTCCATCGACGTCGAACAGCTCTTCATCGACTTCAAGATCCACGAGAGGTTCAACTGGCGCGCTCCTGGCATCGATCTCATCCCGTTCGGGTACATCAACGAGCATCACGAACCCAATCAGTTCTACAGCGTCAATCGCCCGGAGCTCTACCTCGGGCTCATCCCGTCGACGTGGAGGGCGCCGGCCACGCGCGTCTATGGTCTCCTGGGCAATGGTTTGAGCTATGCGTTCCAGGTAAGCCAAAGCGTGGAAGATTTCGGTGACAGCTTCGACAAGCGTACCGATGCAAATATCGTGGCTCCCGGACCCTACGTTGGCGGCTTCTCGATCGACAACGCGTTGGGCCTGTCGAGGACCCCAGTCGGCGACTTCCGTCAATTGAACGATACACTGGCTTATGCGGGTCGGTTGGACTATCAACCGCCATGGCTGCCGGGCTTTGCCAGCAGCGTGAGCGGCTACTACAGTCCGAACACAACTCCACGCGGCGCTCATGCCGATAGCGGCGATCTGCTCGGCAAGTCCAGTCTGACCATGTTGGACGCCGAATTTCGCTATCGGGTTCCGGAGCGGGGGTTGGAGCTGCGCGGCGAATACGTTTGGGTGGCGTTCGGTAATCCGGCTAACTTGCGTGCCAACAACGACGGGGATGACACGAACAACATTGGCAAGACCATGTACGGCTACTCCGCCGAAATCGCCTACCATTTCCCACTGGGAACGATCCTGGAGAGTGAGTGGGAGGCGGTGCCATTCTATCGCTACACCTTCGAAAACTTCCAAGCGGGCGGGTTTGCCGGCGCGGACTTCAATGCACCGACAGGCCAGGGACAAATGCAATTCCACACCGCAGGGATAGCAATCATCCCGTCGCCGAAGGTCGTTCTCAAGCTCACCTACCAAAAGGCGATCAATAACGATCCCACCGGGGCCAACGCCGACTATGTGCTTGGCGGCGTCGGCTTCTCGTTTTGATGAGATCAGCATTTCCTGATTGAGCGCAGAGTGAGGAACTATATGGTTGAGTGGGTTCGGTTGGCTGTTCCAGCAGCGATCGTCGCGTCGATGGGCTCGCCGTCGCACGCGATCCAGTACCTGACCGTTGAGCAGTCGCGCACGCTGTCTTTTCCGTCAGCGACGGATTTTGTCGCGATTGACGCGCAGGCGTGGAAGGTCGCCTCGGACGGCAAGACGGTCGGAAGGTATATCGTAGACCATGTCATAGGAAAGCATCTCTATATTGACTACGCCGTGACGCTGGACGCGGGTGGCCGTATCCAGAGGGTCGATATCCTGCAATATCGTGAGGCTTATGGTGGTGAAGTGCGCGACCGCAGCTGGCTCAATCAGTTCGTGGGCAAGAGCAGCGCCAGCACGCTTCGGGTGGGGGCCGACATCCGTAACATCTCGGGTGCCACGCTCTCATGTCATCATCTCACCGAAGGCATTAAGCGAATCGTAACTCGGTATGGAAAAGACGGCCGATAGTATAATCCGCGCGCGCCCGCTGCTCGGGACCTTCGTGGAGATCACCGCGTGGGGTGCCGAGGGTCGTCACCTGGAGCGCGCCGTCGATGGGGCGTTCGCTGTCATCGAACGCGTTCACGAGCTGATGAGCTATCACGAGGCCCACAGTGATGTCTCGCGCCTCAACAGAGCAAACGCAGGTGTTCCGGTCGTCATTCATGAGTGGACTGTTGCGGTCCTGAAGGCATCAATCGATCTTCAAGATCGCTCGAAGGGGCTCTTTGACATTGCCGTTGGTGCGGCTCTGGAACATCTTGGCTTGCTTCCATCATCACATGGCGCTTCGGCGCATGCCAGCGCTGTCGGCCAAAGCGCGGTCGGCCTACACCCAAGAAACCGCGCCCGCTTGCTTGTACCCGGCAACACGATCGACCTGGGCGGTATCGCCAAGGGATTTGCGGTGGATCAAGCGGTTGCCGCCCTGCGCGTGTCGGGCGTCGTGGGAGGGGTCGTGAACGCGGGGGGCGATTTGTTCGTGTTCGGACCCGATGAACAGGTCGTCGCAATCCGCGATCCGCGCAATCCCGCGCGAGCCATGGCGCACACAAAGTTGCGCGAAGCTGCCCTTGCTTCGACCGCCCTGAGCTTCGACCCCGTGGCTCCTGACCGTCCGTCCTACTGCTCTGTCATAGATCCGCGGTCCGGTGCGCCAGTGGCGACAATGAGCGGGGCGACAGTCCGCGCGCCGTCGTGCATGATTGCGGATGCGTTGACGAAGGTCATTATGATCGGCGGAAGAGATGCATCGGAGGTGCTTGAGCACTACGGGGCAAGCGGACTTTTCATGACCAACAACGGTGACGTCCTAGCCACGGCCGACTGGGAGGATGTTCACACCCTTGCAGCTTAGTTGTTGGTTCCGGCGGGCGCTTTATTCGGTCCTCACACTCATGTTTGTAACGGGTGTGGTGTGGCTGGCGGCTGATTGGCAAAAGAGCGGCCCGCAAGGCGAACTTTGGCAATCGATCGCGGCGTGGTTGCTCATGGTGCACGGTGGCGGCGCCATGGCGACCCTGTTGTTTATAGGCGCTTTAGTGCCGCTGCATATGTATCGGGGGTGGCGTGCGAAGCGCAATCGCATCAGCGGAGGCGCGATGGCCCTGGAGAATGCCGTGCTGATCGCCACCTCCTTTGGCCTCTATTACGTCGGGTCCGATGTGATCCGGCCCTGGATGAGCGACATTCACATCGGCGCGGGCTTCTGTCTGCCACTCTTGCTTGTTGTGCACATCATGCTCGGTCGACGGAGCGCTCGTCAGAGGACGCAAGCCCCGTTGGGGTCGCCTGCATCGCCGATGACTAGATAAACCGTAAGTTACACCGGGCGTCGCATTTGCGAGCGTGACTGCGCGACTTCTGCGCCCCGGCATTGCAAGCGCAGGCTGCAGCGTTGGCGTCCCCCAATTCGCAGCATTTGCGAGCGACTTTGCACGTGACTTTGAGCGGTCCTCCCGCAGGAGCGGCGCGTGGGGAGGGGACTTCCATGGGTGGAACGATAGCCCAGCCCCTACGTTTGCCAAAAAAGGACAGCTCACAGGAGCCCATGAATGGACAAGGAACACGTGAAGGGCGCCTACGACAAAGCGAAAGGCGCTGTAAAGGAGAGCGTTGGCAAAGTGACCGGCAACAAAAAGCGGCAGGCAGAGGGCAAGCTGGATAAGGCTAAGGGAGAGGCCCATCGCGTCGCCGGCAACGTGAAAGACGCCGCGCGCGATGCTACCAAAGAAGATTGACTGTTGAAGACGCGGATTTTTTCACCGACGCTTTTTGCAGTCACCGACTCGTGACGTCGACTTTTGCGGACACGATTTTTGCAACGGGGAGCTGGTGATCATCCAATTGGGGCCGCTTTCCTGCGGCCCCAATTCATGGGACCAATTCGTGAGCCCAATTCTTGGGACTAATTCTTGGCACTGATTCTTGTCACTGATTCTTGTCACCGGGCGCACCGAGTGATGGCGACCGAACATCTAATCGAGGACCAATTTATCCAAGAACCAACCGCGATCATGCGCTTATCACGCGACCTCCTGGACCTCGGCTCGAGCCGCCTCCAATCGCGGCAGGACTTCCCGGGCGAACAGTTTGATGCCCTTGACTGCCTCTCTATGGGTGAGAAAACCAGAGCGGCCGATGATATTGAGATTGCCGAAGGGGCCCGCCTTGCGTTGGAAGTCAATGATTTGCCGGAACACGGTATCGGGGTTGCCCGCAAACAGGATGCCTTGTGCGATGGCCTGCTCTGCCGTGATCGACATGAGCGCGGCGGCATTCTGGGAGGCGGATTTCGTCACCTCCTGATCTCCCTGAGGCAGCTCTGACGACGCCTTCTTGGCATCACCAGTTTCGCCATCCCTTGGCTTGCCGCGGTAAATCTGCGGTGCGGCCTCGGGTGGGACGGTGCCTGGAAGAAACTTGGACATTTGCGGTGCCGTCTTGAGGCTCGTGTTGAGGAACCACAGGATTTTGCTGCCGATGCGCATTCCCTCCTCATCGGTTTCACCGACGTAGACCATGGCCGCGTAGCCGAACATGTCGCGCGTGGCCGGTGGTAAGCCCGCCTCCCGTCGCGCCCGCTTATAGGCATCCCAGGCCTTCCTGGTGCCCTCAGGCCCGCGCAGCACGAGCGTGTTGACGATGCCGCGCCGACCGCATTCGGCGGCCGAGCGTGGATCGCCGGTCGCCGCCCACAGCCTCGGCATCGGCTGCTGATACGGACCCGGCCAGATGTTGACGTGACGATGGGTGAAGTATTTGCCCTCCCAGCTGAAGGGGCCGTCGCGCTGGGTCAGAGCCTTGGAGATGAGGTCGATTCCCTCCCACAATCGGTCCTCGTTTTGCATGGGATTGCCATTGTTGGAGGCCATCTCGCTACCACCGGATTTGACAAGGCCAATCTCGAGGCGGCCGCGGGAGATGACATCGATCATGGCGTACTCCTCGGCGATCCGCACGGGGTCGCTGCGCAAAGAGATGAGCGTACCAAGGCTCAAGATGCGCGCCTTTCGCGTCTGTCGCGCTATGATGCCGACAAACGTGGGATTAGAGCCGATCAGGCTGTTGATTCCCGCGTGATGCTCGGTGGCCATGACGTCGAGGCCGACGTCATCAGCGACAAGATACTCGTCCAACGTTTCATGATAGAGATCGGCGGCGATCTTTGGGTCGCAGTATTTGTTGGGCAGGCTTGCACGCACGGAATCGGCGGCATCGAGCACCTGCGGTGCGACGAAGGGATAAGTTACCTCGCAACCGTAAAAGGCTCGCATGGTCGGCTCTCCTGCGATCGGCACGGCGCAGCATCAGTCGCCGCGCATGAACTCGACAACCTGGGCCACAAAATTGACGGGCTGCTCGATTTCGGGTTGGTGACCCGCATTTTCGATCAGTGTGAAACGGGCATTGGGGATCAGACGGGCGTAGGCGCGGCCATAGTCGGGTACAACGACGCGGTCAGCCGCCCCCCACACCACCAGCGTCGGAGAAGAGATACGGCGCAGCCACCCCTTGAGCTGCGGATTATAGAGCAGCGGGTTCCACGTGTAGAGGCACAGTGCATCGCGGTTTCTTGCGTAGGTGATGAGCTCGTCATCACTCAATGCATTGAAGTCGGGCGCGAAGCGATCAGGATCGAAAAAGGTTTTGGTGCGGACGACATCCGGATGGACATTGAAGATATCCAGAACGTCTCGTGTTTCGCGATCGGAGATCCGGATGCCGACTGGATCGACCAGGATCAGCCGAGCAAGCTTGGCTGGGCGCGTCACCGCCGCCTCGGCCGCAAGCCAGCCGCCAAAGGAAAAGCCGATCAGCGTAACGCTGTCGCCAGGTACGGCATCGATGAGATCAAGCGTATGGCGGACGAGGTCATAGATGGTGTCGAAGTTCTCGGGCCGCTCGCTAGCACCAAAGCCCGGCAGCGAAGGAGCAAGATAGCTGCAATGCTTGGCGAGCTCCGACAGAAACGGGGCCTTCTGGCCGATTGTCTGAAAGCCGTGCAGCAGCAGGGCGGGTTTGCCCACTCCCCCCTGCAGGATCTCGACACTGATGCCGCCGATCGTCGCCAGCAGTTTCTCGCCCACTGCGGTCATCGCCCCTACCGCCTACTTGGGCAATTGTTCGTCCCGAGTCTCGCGACCGATGAGGACCGCTAGTAGGCTCAGCACAGCGAAGCAGGTCATGACACCGCAGGCGAGGTTGAAGTCGCCACCGAATGCTCCTGCGAGCAGCCCTGCCACGAGTGGGGCAAAACTCGTGATGATGCGACCTGTACCATTGCAGAAGGACAGGGAAGTCGCCCGCACATAGGTTGGAAACAGTTCCGGCAGCCAAATGGCGTGGCCCGAGAACACCCCGAAGATGAAGAAGCCGAAGATTGGCAACACGTAAGGGTAGTGATCCCAGTTCGGTAAGACCAGATAGAGATAGAGAGCTGAGGCGATAGCCCCGACATTGTAAAAAGCGATCGTTGGCCTGCGACCGAACCAGTCGGCTAGGTAACCGAAGCAGAGGTATCCCAGAATGCCGCCGATGCCCCACAATTTAGTGCCCCAACCGAGCGCTTGGATGGCTTCGGCACCGGTGATACCGCTGGCCTTGATCATGTTTGCTTGTACCGTCGGCAGCCAGATTTGGCTGGTCCAGATCGAGAGCAACGTACCGATGCAGAACAATAGGCCAACCATGGTCGCATAGATGTGCCGGCTGCTGAACAGTTGCAGCATGCCGACGCGCAACTTGGCACGATCATCATCGCTGGCCGCCGCGGCTTGCCTGATCTGAGCGCGCTCAACCTGCAATTCCTTGAAATACTCGGGTTCGCCCATCGTGCGACGGATGCAGAATAGCACCAGGGCGGGCATTACACCGGCATAGAACACTGCGCGCCAGCCGAATGGAGCGAGCCAATTGTAAATCTCACCGCCTATGAGGGAGCCGAACGCGCCCCCGGTCATCATGAAGCCCAATACCTTGGCACGGGCTGCCTTGTCAGCGAACGCCTCCGCGAGCAAGGGAATGCCAATGATGAGCTCGGCGCCTGTACCAACACCAGAGAGGAAACGGCAAATACCGAACTGCAGGATGTTCTGTGAAAGGCCCTGCGCCGCGGTGAATACGGCAACCAAAATGATGCTGACGATCAGCGTGCGAACTCGTCCGATGGTGTCGGCGATCACGCCAAAGATCATGCCTCCCAGCGCCCACCCCAAGAGGCCGACCATCGCCAGCAGTCCACCCCACTTGCCAATGTCGGCCGGCGAAGGCGAGCCCCCCAGAATCTCGGTGACCGCCGGTTTGAGCACCAGCGAAAACAGGTTGAAATCGGTCGCATCGAGGGCCCACCCCGCCCAGACCACAAAGAATACAAGCCATTGGTAGCGCGTAATGCCGAACAAACCCTGCCGCCTCGAAACATCCATCGTCTCTGCCATGTGTTCCTCCCGAGCCGTTCGAGGCATCTTGTCGGGCGCCAATCGCCTTTGCTTTGTTGCCTAAGTTAATGCCGGCACATGAAGAGTCCCCACGTTGGGCAATGGGATTGGATCGGACCTTTCAGTGTCGGCAAGCGCTAGAAGACGCCGCCTTCGACACTAACACTATCAGGTGTCCGTTGGCAGCGCATGGCGAATGTGGCGCTCACTTGGTCTTGGGGCAGGCCCCGGTTCTCGCGGGGTGTGGAAGGCATCTGCGGTTGTCCATCAACGCCGTTCAGAACTTGGCCTCGCCCTATAGGCCTGCCAATCTCGATTAGGTCCGGCCACTTACTCGGCGCCGCCGGATCCATGCAATCGCCAACATCCCCAGAGAGATTGCTGCTCCGCAAGAGCGCCCTTGTGGCGCTGACCAGCGGCGCACACAACGGCCCAGACAGCTAAGCGTTCATTGTCCGCAAAATTGACAAATGTCTTTTTTCACGCAGACGGGTGTGCTCACCGGTGCATAAGGTACCGGGCATGCCGCTCAGCTGCTGGCGAACCAAATCGCGGTTACCGGATCACGATTGCTGGCGCCGACACCCACGCGTCTCGAGGCGATTTCCAGCAGCGCCTGCAGCACGCAGACGGCGATAGTTGCCGACCCGATCCGATGCCGCTAGATCTTGGTGTGGGTATGCTGCGCACGGGCTCCCCCGCGCACCTTCCGGGTCACTCGTGTCATGGTAGTGCTCTCAGATGGAGTTCATCGCCCCTGCGCAACCGAAAC
>Ga0075435_100003760_pt1 | contig 10343 bp, 8 predicted proteins | sample RhiMethybrSRZTD4_FD_75302 | JGI IMG/M metagenome (GOLD analysis project Ga0075435, IMG submission 75302) | Populus rhizosphere microbial communities from Tennessee, USA - Rhizosphere MetaG P. TD hybrid SRZTD4 | ecosystem: Host-associated > Plants > Roots > Rhizosphere > Soil | place: USA... | reverse complement strand
CGGGTTCCTGGAATCGATCAGCCCCTATCACGCGCTCCTGACCATGTCCTGGCGCGCCTATTTCGGGCTGATCGTCGCGGCCTATTTCGCCGTGAACCTGCTCTTCGCGACCGCCTACACGCTCGGCGGCCCTCACGCCCTCGAGGTCCCCGGGAAGGACCACGTCTCCTTCCTCGAGGCCTTCTTCTTCAGCGTCCAGACCCTGGCCACGATCGGCTACGGGAGGATCGCCCCTGTGAGCATGACGGCGAACCTCCTCGTGACGGTCGAGTCTCTGGTGGGGCTCCTGGGGCTGGCGATGGCGACGGGGATCCTCTTCGCGCGCTTCTCGCGGCCCTCGGCGGACATTCTCTTCAGCCGGCACGCCGTCGTCGCCCCCTACCGGGACATCCAGGCCTTCGAGTTCCGGATCGCGAACCGCCGCAGCAACGAGATGCTGGAGGTGCAGGCGGAGGTGGTCTTCAGCCGCATCGAGGGTCCGGATCGGGTCCGTCGGTTTCACGTCCTGTCACTGGAACGGCCGAGGGTCGTATTCTTTCCGCTGAGCTGGACGGTGGTGCACCCGATCGACGATTCGAGCCCTCTCCGGGGTATCTCCCACCGGGACCTGGTGGAGTCGGACGCCGAATTCCTGATCCTCCTGACGGGGATCGACGAGACCTTCTCCCAGACCGTGCAGGCCCGCTCCTCCTACAAGGCGGAGGAAGTCGTGTGGAACGCCCGCTTCCGGGACGTGTTCCGGAGGCCAAGCAACGGGAGATCGCTGGCCGTCGACATCGGGAAGATCCACGCGATCGAGAGACTCTCATCCGAGGAGAAACCGTGAAACGAATCCTTTTGCTGCTTGGTGCGGTCTCAATGATCGCGTGCGGGGCCCTGTCCTATGGGGCAAATGCCAATCAAATCAGGGTTTATTCGGCTCGGAAGGGAGCTTTCATCATGACGGAGAAGGTCCAGAAGACGGACGCGGAGTGGAAGAAGGAGCTCACGCCGCAGCAGTACGATGTCACGCGGAAGAAGGGAACCGAGCGCGCGTTCACCGGCGCCTACTGGAACAACCACGAGAAGGGGATCTACAAGTGCGTCTGCTGCGGGAACGACCTCTTCACGTCGGACACCAAGTTCGAATCGGGCACCGGCTGGCCCAGCTTCACGGCCCCGATCGCGAAGGAGAACGTGGGAAGCGAGAAGGACAAGAGCTTCTTCATGGAGCGGGACGAGGTGATCTGCAGCCGCTGCGGCGCGCACCTGGGGCACGTCTTCGACGACGGTCCCAAGCCCACGGGGCTCCGCTACTGCATCAATTCGGCGTCGCTCAAGTTCGAGAAGGGAAAGTAGTGCGGAGCGTCACTTCCTCACGATCTTGTACACCGCGCCGTCGAGCAGGACCAGGTACAGCTCCCCGCGCGCGTCCTGCCCGAAGGAGCTGATCGACGACATCTTGCCGCCCGCCACGGTCCTGAGGCTGGACGTCCAGTCCTGCTCGTTCGCCGCCTTCCCCTGGCCGATACTGAAGCTCCGGATGAAGCCCGTGCACCAGTCGCCGTAGAAGTAGACCCCGTTCAGCTCGGGGATGTCGCTCCCGCGGTAGACGTATCCGCCGGTGATGGAGCAGCCGGTCGGGTGCTCGTACTCCGTGACGGGCAGCGTGAGCCCGGCCTCGTTGCACGTCGTGGCGTTGTAGCAGTGGAGCCCTTCCATGATCGACCAGCCGTAGTTCTTCCCCCCGGCGCCGCGCGGCTCGAAGTCCACCTCCTCGTACTTGTCCTGCCCCACGTCGGCGATGTAGAGATCGCCGGTCAGCCGGTCGAAGCAAAAGCGCCAGGGATTCCGCAGTCCGTAGTCCCAGGTCTCGCCCCGCGCGCCGGGCCGGTTCACGAAGGGATTGTCGGGTGGAATGGAGTACGGGGAGCCCGCGTCCACGTTGACGCGGAGGATCTTCGCCAGGAGCGAGCCCAGGTTCTGCCCATTGTGGAATTCGTCCCCTCCTCCGCCGCCGTCCCCAACCCCCACGTAGAGGTAGCCGTCCGGGCCGAACGCGAGCTGCCCGCCGTTGTGGTTCGTGGCCTGGGAGTGGCTGATGAACAGGATCTCGCGCTCGGCCGAGGTGGCGCTGTCGAAGTCGGCGGAGGCCAGGAACTCCACGACGTGGATGTCTCCGGCGTGGTCGGTGTAGTCGGCGTAGAAACGGTGGTTGGTCTGGAACTGGGGATGGAACACGATTCCCAGGAGCCCTTCCTCGCTGGCGCCGCTGACGCGCGAGGAGATGTCCAGGAACGCCCGCTGGCGGAGGACCCCCGACTGGACGATCCGGATCTTTCCCGTCTTCTCGGCGATGTAGAGGCGGCTCGTGTCTCCGGGCGCGGCTTGGAGGTCGACGGGGCTGTCGACCCCGCTCACCACGAGCCGGGCCTGGATGCTGGCGTTTCCGGGCTGGATCGGCTGCATCTGTCTCGACGAGGCCGTCTTGTCGTCGCCGCAGGAGGCGACGAGGAGGAGGGAAGCGATGAGAAACGCGTGGCGAAGCGCGCGGGGGGCTAGTCTTCCTTCTTCCCCGCCATCAGCCGGAAGAGCTTCCGGACCGGATCGTAGTGATCGTCCACCACTCTCTCTTTCAATGGGATGATGGCGTTGTCCGTGATCGTGATCTCCTCGGGGCAGACTTCCGTGCAGCACTTCGTGATGTTGCAGAACCCGATCCCGGCGTCGTCTTTCAGGTACTTCGTGCGGTTGAGCGAGTCCATGGGATGCATCTCCAGGCCCGCGACCCTCACGAGGAACCGCGGCCCCGCGAACGCGTCCGTGCGGCCGTGCGAGCGGAGCACGTGGCAGACGTTCTGGCAGAGGAAACATTCGATGCATTTGCGGAACTCCTGAACGCGGTCGATATCCTCCTGCTTCCAGCGCCACTCCGCGTTCTTCTTCGGTGTGAACGGCGCGATCTTCTTGTTGACCTCGTAGTTCCATTTTACGTCCGTCACGAGGTCCTTGACGACCGGGAAGGTCTTCATGGGCTGGACCACGATCGGCGCGTCCAGCGGAAGCGCGTCCATCCTCGTCTTGCACAGGAGCTTCGGCTTTCCGTTCACCTCGGCGGAGCAGGAGCCGCACTTGGCGGCCTTGCAATTCCATCGCACGGCCAGATCGGGCGCCTGGTGACCCTGGATGTGGTGGATCGCGTCCAGGACCACCATGCCTTCCTCGAGAGGCACCTTGTACTCTTTGAGATCGCCTCCCGAGGCGTCTCCTCGGAACACGTGGAGTGTCGCTTCCGCCACGGCGCCTCCGATCAGCCCTTGACCCCGGCGGTCTCCGGCTCGAACAGCGAGCGAAGCTCGTCGGGCATCGGGGGCAGGGGGGATTGGGCCACGCGCACCTCTTCACCATCCATGGTCGCGACGCTGTTCACGCCGCCGAGGGAGGGGTCCAGGTTGGGATAGTCCAGCCTCGCGTGCGCGCCGCGGCTCTCCTTCCTCTGGAGCGCGCACCGGGCGATGGCTTCGCTGATGAGGAGCATGTTGTCGAGGTCGCGGGCCAGATGCCATCCCGGATTGAACGCGCGCGACCCTTCGACGCGCACCGCCTTCGCCTCGCGCCGGAGCGCGGCCACCGCTTCGATGCCGCGCTCGAGATCTTCCGCGGTCCGGAAGATGCCCACGAGCGACTGCATCGAGTCTTGAAGCTTCCGGTGGATGGAGTAGGGATCCGGTCCGCTCGCGCGCTCGAACGGCGCCAGGAGCTCCCGCTCCGCGGACGACACCTGGGCCGGGTCCAGGGTCGCGTGAGCCGGCGCCTTCGCGGCGTAGGCCGCGGCCCCGGCGCCCGCGCGCCGTCCGAACACGAGGAGATCGGAGAGCGAGTTGCCGCCCAGACGGTTCGCGCCGTGCATTCCGCCCGAGGACTCGCCCGCGGCAAAGAGTCCCGGCACCGTGGCGGCGCCGCTGTCCGCGTCCACGCGGACGCCTCCCATGATGTAGTGGACCGTGGGGCCCACTTCCATTGGGCCCTTCGTGATGTCGATATTCGCGAAGTCCAGGAACTGGTGGTACATCGACGGAAGCTTCTTCTTCACTACCTCCGCTTGCTTGTGCGAGATGTCGAGGTAGGCGCCGCCGTGCGGGCTCCCGCGCCCCTCCTTGACCTCGGTGTAAATCGCCCGCGCCACCATGTCGCGGGTGGAGAGCTCCATGCGCTTGGGGTCGTAGCGCTTCATGAAGCGCTCGCCGTCCTTGTTGCACAGGGTTCCTCCCTCGCCGCGAACCGCCTCCGTGACGAGGAGTCCCTGCACGCCCGGGGGCCAGACCATCCCGGTCGGGTGGAACTGCACGAACTCCATGTCGATGAGCTCGGCGCCCGCGCGCAGCGCCAGCGCGTGCCCGTCCGCCGTGTACTCCCAGGAATTCGACGTGATCTTGTAGGCCTTGCCCACGCCGCCCGTGGCCAGTACGACCGCCTTGGCGCGGAACGTGACGAAGCGTCCCGTCTCGCGCCAGTACGCGAAGGCGCCCACGACGCGGTTGCCGTCCATCTGGAGCTGGGTCACGGTGCACTCCATGTAGACCTCGATGCCCTGGTGAACGCCGTGATCTTGGAGCGTGCGGATCATCTCGAGCCCGGTGCGGTCCCCGACGTGGGCGAGGCGCGGCGAGGAATGCCCGCCGAAGTTCCGCTGCAAGATCCTTCCATCCTGGGTGCGATCGAAGACCGCGCCCCAGTGCTCCAGCTCGCGGACTCGATCCGGCGCTTCCTGGGCGTGGAGCTGCGCCATGCGCCAGTTGTTGAGCATCTTCCCGCCGAGCATCGTGTCCTTGAAGTGGACCTTCCAGGAGTCGTTGGGGTCCACGTGCCCGAGCGCCGCGGCCACGCCCCCTTCCGCCATCACCGTGTGCGCTTTCCCGAGCAAGGACTTGCAGACCACCCCGACCCGGGCGCCCTGAGCCGAGGCCTCGATGGCGGCCCGAAGCCCGGCGCCGCCGGCGCCGATCACCAGCACGTCCACGTCGTGGGTCTCGAAGCGGTCGGGGGTCACAGGAGCCTCACGTCGTGCCAGATGCCCATCGAGAGGAGACGGACGTAGACGTCGGCGAAGACCACCGCGAAGAAGGAGATCCAGGCGAATCCCGTGTGGTGCTCGTTCAGCGTCGTGACGCGTCCCCAGAGGCCGTGGCGCGCCTTGGCGTTCGCGCTGCACGAGAAGCAGTCCAGGTTGCCGCCCACCAGATGCCGGAAGGAATGGCAGGAGAAGGTGTAGAGCGTGATCGTTCCGGTGCTCGCCAGGATCACGATGGTTCCCAATCCCACGCCGAACTGACCGTCGAACCAGAGCGCCTTCCAGACGTCATACCAGAGGAAGAAGAGCCAGATGAAGGCGAGATAAAAGGCGAAGCGGTGGAGGTTCTGGAGCACGAAAGGGAACTTCGTCTCTCCGGTGTACTTGCCGCGGTGCAGCTCGCCCACGGCGCACGCCGCGGGGTCCAGGAAGAAGGACCGGTAGTAGGCCTTCCGGTAGTAGTAGCAGGTCGACCGGAAGAGCAGGGGCGGGATCAGGATCAGGAGCGCCGGGGAAAGCGGCCACCAGGGCGCGTGGATCTTGGGGGAGTAGAGAGGCGAGAGATACCCTCCGAACTCATAATGGGCGTTCTGAAGGGCCCCCCACATCGCGTAGGCGCCCAGGATCGAGAGCCCGGCCACGGTCAGGGCCGGTGAGAGCCACCAGGCGTCTTTCCGACACGTGCTTCCGAAGCGTTCCGGCGCCCCGGCATGCGCTCTCTCCGCCACTCGAGCCTCCATGCGATGAGGATGGGGAAAACGAGGCAGTCAGCAGGCCGACTCTACCACGGGCGGAGGGGGAAAAAAAGGAAGGGCGAACGCCGCTGCTCGTCCGCCCCCCTACGGGAGTGACCACCCTTTCGGTTAGGGTTTACTCGTCGTAGTACTCGTCATCGTCCGTGTTGTTGTCATACTGGTCGTCGCACGTGCCGCCGTTGTCGTAGTAGCTGTCGTCGGTCTGGTACGGGCCATCCCAGTTGGGGCCGTACCCGTCGTCCCAGTTGCTCACCGAGATGTCGAATCCGGTCGGCCGATGATCGCAGTGCTCCACGTGCTGGCAATAGGCGCCGTACGAGTCGAACCTCGCGTCACAGAAGTTGCAGCCGTAGATGTAGTGCGGCCGCACGATGCGCGCATGGATTCCGATCGGTCCGATGCACGCGTCCGCGCCGACGAAGAACCGCACGGGGCGCACGTACACGAAGCGGCCGTAGTACCTCGGCGCGCAGTAGATCCTGCGAGCGCGGAAGTAGCCCCCGTAGCTCCGGTCACGGATCACGAGGATATCCCTGCGGACCGGGTAGCCACGCCAGGAGCGGTAGCCCCCCCACGACCCCCGCGCGTTGTAGCGGCCGTCACGATACGTGAAGCCGCCGGACCAACCGCCGCCGGTGCGAACCCGGTCGCGTCCCTGCCAGCCGCGATTGCCCTGCCAACCCTGCCACCCATCGTCCCGCCGATTCCGGTCACGCCTCTCGATCCGCTGGTCCCCTTCCTTGGGCTTCCACCACTTGCCTTGATCGGCCTGGGCGAGAAGGGGCGTGCCGAGAAGAATCGTGATACCCAGGGCGCTCAGGATCGCGCCCCGGAGCCTGAGTAGAAGTCCTCGATCCATCGAACACTCCTTTCGATTGAGGGTCATGGACGTCTCGGTGTCGTGAAGAGCAACGCCCGTGCCGTCAGAACATGTGGCCGCTAAGCCATTGGTGTACAAACGCATACCATACAGGCGCCGTGGTTTCAGACCCCCTCGCACCCGTGACGATCCGACCCCACGGTCGCGGATCGGTCACACCTCCAAGCTCATGAGATGGGGACAAGGTGCCGATGAATCAACGGGCGTCGGAAGGGACCGGAGCCCTCGCACGAAACCACTAGAGAAGGGGAACCCATGGCTTCCATGAACGAGAACGAGCGCACGGAATACTCTGCACTGATGATGCGGGGACGTGACGCGGAGCGGACCAGCCACTTCTGCTGGATCGCGTCGGGAATCGCGGCCGCGATCCTCATGAGCTCGGCGATGGCTGCCAAGAATCCCGCGCTCATGATCCCGGTCATCCTCTGCGTTGCGTACGGCTACTACACGATGGCGCACGGCCGCCAGCAGGCGCGGCTCATCGCGGGCTACGTGAAGGAGTTCTTCGAGTGCGACACGGGCCCCCAGTGGTTCACGCGGCTCGGGCACCTCGAGATCGTGCCCGGCTTCACGGCGTCGTCGACGGACTGGCTCTCGACCATGCTCTCGAACGCCGTGATCGTGGCCGCGGTTCTCTTTGCGTGGCTGTACTCCGGGGTGGCGCCCAAGGGCGAGCTCTACGCGGGGATCGCCACGGGCTGTGGCGCCATGTTCCTGTTCCATTCGATGTCGGAGACGATGCGGATGCGTCAGAGCGATGCGGCGACCTTCTGGCACCAGGTCGGAATGGGGCCCGTCGAGGAGCGCCCACGGTCGCGCATGATGGCCCGCTAGGCGGGTTTGCGGCTTCGAGGCCCCGGGGCGCCATGTCCCGGGGCCTTTTCGTTGCCTTGTTGAATTCACGGGCGCGGAGGCGTAGCCTCATGGGGCGCCATTCGAATCCCCCTCCCGGCGCGCTTCCCGCGCCGTCATGGTCCGGTCTGTCGTGAAGGAGGAGTTTCCCGCGAGCTGATCTTCATTCCCCGGATCCCATTCACGCCTCCAAGCCGGAAACACTCGGAGGTCGGTCATGACCCGGATCTCGTTCCTCGCACGCTTCGCCATCGCCCCGCCGCTTCTGCTCCTCGCGGCATTTCTTTGCCCGGCTCGGTCCGGCGCCCAGTACATCTACCTGGACACGAACGGAGACGGCGTGCACACCGACGCCGACGTCGTGGCACCGGGATCCACCCACGTCGACGTCTGGCTCGATTCAGACCACGACCGGGACGGAACCCAGCAGACCTGCAATTCGCACTCCGGCGCTGTCGAAGGCTATACCGGTCCTGCATCGGGGCTCGATTTTTTCAGCTACGACCTGTACCTGATCGCGGAGAACGGTGCCGTGGACTGGGGCACCTACCGCGACGCGCTTGGATTCGAGTCCCTGCCGAACGAGGAGGCACTTACCAGGACCGAGAATCGGATCCACATCGTCCGGGCCGCGCCGATACGCGAAGACGGCACCTACGACACGAAGCCGCCGGGTCTCTACAAGCTGGGCTCCATGGTCCTGAACGTGATCGCGGGGACCCCCTCCCTCCGTATTGGAATGATGGAGGGCTGGGATTTCACGTGTTTCGGGACGCACTGCAACGCCAATGAATTCCCGAACTCCTACGTGCTGGGCTATGACTTCTTCGATGCGGACGGCGCCGCGTTCGGGGGCAAGATCAACCACCCGCCCCACGTCGACTTCCCGGGCGGAATCAGCGTGTTCCAGGACCAGACCTTGGACCAGGTCCTGACGGCGACCGACGAAGACGGGGAGGCCCTTTCGTTCGTGAAGTACGCCGGGCCGGGCTACGCGACCGTGTCCACGCTCGATCCGGGCACGGGGCAGGGACGCGGCTCGATTCACCTCGCGCCCTCGAGCTCCGATGTGGGCGGCGCGAGCGTGATCGTGCGGGTCTCCGATGGGATCTTCTGGAGCGATCAGACCATCATGGTCACGGTGAAGCCGCTCCTCTCGATCAAGCCGCTGTACGACGTCTCGATGCTCACCCGAGAGGTCCGTTACATCGACGTCGGCGTCGAGAATCCTTCGAACATGGGCTTCACGATGTCGGCTTCCGGGCCCGCGTTCGTGACGGTCCAGCCCAACTATCCGACGACCCTGGTGCTCGCCCCCACCGCGGCGGACCTGGGTGTGTGGACCGTCCGTGTCGACGTCATCAGCGGGACGACACACGACACGAAGACCTTCGGCATTCGGGTCGACCGGGACGGGGTGAACCATAGACCCAGCGCGGTCCTGGACGGTCCGGGCAGTGGCGCCGTCGGGCGCCCCATATCCTTCAACGCATCGCGCTCGTCGGATCCCGATGGGGATCTGCTCGACTTCTCGTGGGCCTTCGGCGACGGGAGTCCCGCGGTGACCGGCCAGAGCGTCGACCATCGCTATGTGGCCGAAGGAGACTACGCGGTCGACCTCACCGTGCGTGATCCCGAGTTCTGGGTGACGAGCACGAAGACCGTGCATGTTCTCTCGACGGTGCCCGCGCGCGCCTTCTTCGGAGGCGACGTTCCCGGGAGCTACTCCTCCGTGGGAGGAGTGCTGGTCCGCGTTCAGCCCCTGGAGCAATCGTTCACGGCCGCGGAGCTCACAGCGTCACCGGCCTCGTCCTTCCTCCTGTCGGACGCGGCGGGGCATCAGGTCCCGGCCATCGGCTTCGACGCGGGAGGCAAGGCGGACGGCGACGGGGATGGAATCGCAGACGTGGGAATCCTCTTCCCCAGAGCCGATGTGATGGGACTGGTGGACGCGAAGGGTCGCGGGCGGCTCACCATCCAGGGAAGCCTCGCTCTGGGAGGCACCGTGGTCACGCCTTTGACGCTCGTTCTGCCGAAGCGCGGCGGGCCCCTCTCGGACGCGGTCTCCCCGAACCCGATGAACCCCTTCGGCCAGCTCTCCTTCATCCTGGGCAAGTCCGGGCCCGTCGACGTGAAGATCTTCGACGTGTCCGGGCGCCTCGCGCATCATCCGATCGATCGCGGGATCCTCCCGGCCGGATATCACGAAGTGCTCGTGGGGCGCGGGAAATCGGGGGAAGAGCTGCCCTCGGGGATCTACTACTACCGGATCGAGACGCAGGAAGGAGTGGCGCGCGGGAGATTCGCGATCGTGAGATAGGCCCCCGCGCCTATCTCCCCAGCAAGTCCCCGAGTCCCGGAATCGCGGGCTTCAGGATCATGAGCGCCGCGGCGATCGCCGGCGTCATCAGGGCCACGCCGCCCCAGAGCTCCCAGCGATGGGAGAGCGACCGGTACGCCGCCCAATCCAGCGAGTCGCCCGACCGGCGGACGAGGTCCAGCATCCTCCGCTGCAGCGGACCGACCTGGGCCATGAACGCGATCCCCGAGATCGTGAAGAGGACGATCGACCAGAAGATCCATCCGGTGCGGAGGATCGGGAAGTTGCCCGCGATCGCCGCTCCGATCCCACCGATCAGGATGAAGAGGATGGGGGGCAACGTGAACAGGCGATCGGCCTGGATGATGCCCTCGAGCATGTTGGCGATGATCCGCGGATCCCGCGAGCGGTCGGCGTTGGCCTTCCAGAAGATGCCGGTCGTGATGTTGCCGAGGAACAGCACGACGGCGAGGACGTGGAGCA
>Ga0075435_100003759_pt1 | contig 10343 bp, 6 predicted proteins | sample RhiMethybrSRZTD4_FD_75302 | JGI IMG/M metagenome (GOLD analysis project Ga0075435, IMG submission 75302) | Populus rhizosphere microbial communities from Tennessee, USA - Rhizosphere MetaG P. TD hybrid SRZTD4 | ecosystem: Host-associated > Plants > Roots > Rhizosphere > Soil | place: USA... | reverse complement strand
GCCGCGGCGCGCGATCGACGCGAGGATCGGCGCCCAGTTCGACAGGTTGCCGCCGTTGCCATGGAAATAGACGATGCGCGCGCGCGGCTCGGCGGGACGCATGACCCACGCGCGCAGGCGCTCGCCGTCCGCGGTGTCGACGGTGACGGCCTCGAACGGCACGCCGAAATCTCGCGGCGTCTCCGCCTCGCCGGCCAGCGGAAAGAAGGCGAGCCGCGGCTCGAGCCACCGCACCAGGAGCGTCAGCGCGAGGAGCGCGACGACGAGAGCACCCAGCAGGCCCATGAGGTGGCGCCGGGTCACTCGTGGGCGAGCGCCTTCGCGGCGGCCTCCGCGGATGTCAGCACCTCGTGGACCTCGAAGTCCACGAGGTCCCTCCAGTTCGCCATCCATGCGTCGAGCCGCGCGCGATCGTCGGCCTGCATGACCTGCCAGCAGCGCGTCAGCGACGGATCCACCCAGCTGCCGACGTAGGTCACCCCCTCGGGCGCCATGCGGCCGCGCTCGCGGAATCGCCGGTACACCGGCTCCGCGCCGTTCGTGAAACGTTCAATCACCAGGTAGGTTGTCGCGGCCATGCGCGCAGTGTAGAACACGCCGCGGGACATCAGCGCCGGGAGGTCAGGTCTTCTGCAGCTCGTCGACCGCGCACGTCAGCCGCGGACGATCGGGATCGCTGAGATCGATCTGATCCCAGCGCGCGACATAGCCGCCGCCGCGAAGGCCGAGGATCATCGTGACGCCGAGGTTCATGCGCTCCAGCAGGCCGGCGACGCCGATGGCGAAGCCGACGATCACGCAGCCGGCGCCGCGCCTCTCGGCGTGGAATTCTTCGATCCGCCCCATCCGCTGGCCGTTGCGGCCGAGCACGTCGGCGAGGTGGAGGCGCACGGCGCCGGGGTCGGCGGCGCGCACGTCGCGAATGGTCGCGGCAAGGAGGCGCGACAGCTGTCCGCGGACTGCGAGAGCTCGGCGGCGCGCGGATCGGCAAGCATCTCGGGCGACGCCGCGAGCGCGGCGCGCTCCTGCTCGGCGAGCTGCCGCGTCTGCTCGAGCGCGGTGACGGTGAAAGTGCCCGAGAGCGTGCCGTCCAGCCACGCCTCGTCGATCGCCGCCATGGTCGATCCGAGCGACGCGAAGGCCTGGCGATGGAGCCGGATCCGGTCGTCCTCGCGAGCGCAGCCGCACGCCAGCAGAGCGCCGGTGACGGCGAGAAAGATCGATCTGCGGACCGCTCCGCCCACGAGGGCGGAAGTCAGCAAGAAATGCGCCGGAGAGACCTCGGCTGCGCCGCGGCTCGCGCTGACGGCCGAGCCCGGTCAGCGGATCACGCGCAGGTGGGTGGGTGCCGAAATCGTGCGCGCCGCCGACGGATAGAAATCGAGCGCCCATCCGGCGCGCTGCGCGAGATCGGGCAGCGCACCCCACACCGGCGTCACGCCGATGGACGGCCACAGGTAGTCGTAGGCGGCCTGGGCGCCGGTCCATCCGCCTTCGACTCCCATCATCAGGTTGAGCCGCGCCTCCGGCCCGTAGTAGCCGGCGAACGCGCGCTCGTTGCCGGCGGTGCCGGCCCACACCTGCGACATCGAGGTGAAGAAGGTGAACGAGTTGTACGAGTCGTAGTAGAGCGTCCCGGCCGGCGGCGTGCCGACGGCGACGATATAGGGAGCGCCCTGCGCCTTCGGGTACTGCGGATCGCTCGAGAACAGCCGCAGCTGGAAGCGCGCGATGGCGTCGCGATGCGCCTGCCCCGCGGTGAAGCCGAGCTTCAGGCCGCGATCGATCGCGTAGGCCAGGTAGTTCTGCTCCCACATCGAGATGAACTGGTTGCCGTCGGGGCGCTTGCCGATCCACATCACCTTGAACGGATTGGTGACGGGGTTCTGCGCGTTGGCGAACGCGTCGAGCCACTGCAGGTTGGCCAGCGCCTTCGACGAGAGATACGCCTTCACCGGCGACGCGTCGGGGTACATCGCCGCCGCCTCGACCAGGTTGCGCAGCGCCCACCCGTACCCGCGGACCTCGTTGTAAGCGAGGATCCCATTCGCGCCGCGCACATCGTCGGCCGGATACGTCCGGATCATCCCGTAGTTGGCCCAGAACGCCATCTCCTCGGCGTAGTAGCGATCGCCCGTAACCAGGTAGGGCACATAGGCAATCGACGGCTGGTGCGCGTCGTCAGGAATGAGCGCCGACTGCCCGGGGCCGGGGACGATCGATCCGTATTCGACCATCGGCATCGGCGATCCCTTGACGTAGTCGAGGAGGTCGGCCTTGGCTCGCGGGTCGTACCAGATCGTCGGGCGCTGATCGAGCGATACCAGGCGCTCCGTGCCGACGCCCGGCTTCAGACTGCCCTCGGCCTCGCGTACGTGAACCGGCCAGGAGCCCGAGAGATCGCCGTTGGCGAGCACGAAACTGCGCTGCGTCTGGTCCTTATGTACAAGGTAGCGCGCGGTCCAGTCGGGATACGGCGCGAGCTCGGCGCGGCCGCCGTGCGCCGGCATGTTCGGGTCGAGCGCGCCCGACATGAGGATGTCGTAGTCCACGCCGGTCGGCGCGCTCACCTGGTTGGCGACGAGCGACAGGTACTTCGGCAGGATGCGCGAGGTCTGGAACGGAGAGAAGTCCGGGGTGATCGAGGCGAACGCCGTCCCGGCGATCGGGAAGATCTTGCGCCAGCGCGTCAGGTAATAGTGCTGCACGGCGGCCTTGGTGAACACCGACGTGCCGTTGACCGCGATCGCGGCGTCGTAGGTCACCGTCGTCGCGCCGGTCTTGTCGAGCACGTTCTCGACGGTAACGTCCACGCGGCCCTTGCCGTCGGAGTAGACGCGCGTGTCGAAGACGACGCGGAGGAAACCATGCGCGGTCGCGCCGGCCGTCGGTGTCACCACCGAGCGTCCTTCGTAGACCAGCGGTCCCGACATCCAGAGATCGGTCGAGGGTGTGGACGGCAGCGTGGCGACGTAGGCGACGCCGCCGATCGTCAGCGTGACCGACGCGGTCGGCAGCGTGGGCGTGAGCGTGCCCGCCGGCGCGGACGCGGCGGTGATCGCGTAGGTCCCGGCCGACGGCACGTTGACGGTGACGAGCGCGAACTTGATCGAGCCGTCGGACCAGCGGCTCTTCACGTCGGTCTGTGTGGTGAGGCTGCCGACCTTCAGCGCCGCCGGCGCCGCTCCCTGCGGCGCGGCCTGGCCGAACGTGGCCCACCCTGACGACAGTCCGACCGAAGCGATCGAGGTCTGGGCGTAGACCGTCGTCGCCGCGATCAAGAGAACTGCGAGGGCCCCCAGCGAGACACCGACGCACTTCTTCTGCATTTTTGGACCTTTCGCAAAAGAAGCAGCGCAAGAACCCCGCCAATGGAGAGGGCCCAGACGCAACTTTAGTTGAGTGAAGACATTATCGTCAGAAACGGCGGTTGCGCGCGCGCTTCCGCCGGTCCTTCGCCATGCACTTTTTGCATCGCGCTCACAGTTCCGGGGCCTGAGGCCTCATTCCGGCCGCAGCGCCAGCCATGGATCGACGCGCACGGCGCGGCGGACCGGGCCGGCGGTCGCGAGCAGGGCAGCAGCGGCGATCAATCCTGCGGCGGCAAGCAGCGACGGCAGATCGCGGGCGGTGATGCCGAACAGCATCGCGTCGAATGCGCGCCCGCTGGCGAGAGCCGTGGCGACGCCTATCCCCACGCCGGCACACACCGGCAACAGGCCGCGCGCGGCGACGAACCGCACAATCTGCCGCGGGGACGCGCCGAGCGCCATGCGCACGCCGATCTCGCGCGTGCGCGCCGCCATCGCAAAGGCGACGAGGCCATAGATGCCGACGCCGGCGAGGAGCAGCGCGGCGGCGGCGAACGCGCCGAGCAGCTGCAGGTTCAGCCGTCGCGGCGCGAGGCTGGCGGCAATGCGATCAGTCATGGCCGCGGCCAGAGCGATCGGCTGATCGGCGTCCACGCGCGCGATGGCCGCGCGCACCTGCGGGATGATCCGTTCGATCGGCGCCGCCGTCCGCACGACTACCGTCTGCGTCAGCGTAGTCTCCGGGAATTGCGCGAGCGGATAGAACACGGCCGGCGCCGGCGGCTGGTCGGGCGCGGCCTGGCGCACGTCGCCGACGATGCCGACGACGGTCGCGGGATAGGGGGCGCCCCAGTCGCGCATGTCGATGGTGCGGCCGATCGGATCGATGCCGGCCGGCCAGAACTGCCGCGCCGCGGTCTCGTTGACCAGGACGACCGGCGCGGCGCCGGCGCCATCGCGATCCGTGATGAGTCGTCCTTTCAGCACCGGGATACGCAGCGCGTCGAGCGCGCCCGGCGTCATCGCGATGACGTCCGCGGCGGCCTGCTGATCGGCCCGGCCATCCTGCGGGATCATCGTCGTGGCCGCCGTCGGCGAGAGCGGCAGCGCACCGGTGACGCCCGCGGCGGTGACACCGGGAATCGCGCGGAGATGTTCGATCGCCTGTGCGTAGAAGCGCGCGTGCGCGGCGGCGCCGTCGTAGCGCGCCGCGGGCAGGGACAGATCGGCGGTGACGACGTCACGCGGATCGAAGCCGAGCGGCGCGTGCGCTGCGCGCAGCATGCTCCGGCCGAGCAGCCCGGCGCCGAACAGCAGTACGAGCGTGAGCGCGACTTCGGCCGCGACCAGCGCGTTTCGCACGCGCGATCCGGATCCGCCGGCGTCCCGCGCCCGCAGCGCGGCGGCGGGGTCGCGACGCGCCGCATGCAGGGCAGGGAGCAGCCCGAACAGGATCGTCGCGACCACCGACAGGCCGACCGCGAGCAGCACCAGCGCGGCGTCGGCGCGAATCTCGCTCACGCGCGGCAGCGACGCCGGCAGCAGCGAGCGGGAGAGGGCGGCGCCCCACGTGCCGAGCGCGGCACCCAGCGCGCCGCCGGCAGCGCCGAGCAGTCCGCTCTCGACCGCGAGCTGGCGCACGAGCCTGCCCCGCGACGCGCCCAGCGCCGTCCGCAACGACAGCTCGCGCGCGCGAACGCTGCCCTGCATGAGCAGCAGGTTGGCGACGTTGGCCAGCGCGATCAGCAGCAGCAGGCCGACCGCGCTCCACAAGAGCAGCAACGACGAGCGCACGGGCTGCGCCAGCCGCGCCGCCAGCGGGGTCGCGCGAAGCGACAGATCGGCGCCGGCTTCGGGCGCTTCCGTGCGGACCTGCCGCGCGATGGCCTCGAGCTCCGCCGACGCGATGTCGGCCGACGTCTCCGCGTCGAGCCGGCCGATGACGGTGAACAGCCGCGCGCGCCGGTTGCGCAGCAGCTCCGCAGTGTCCGCGTAGGGGAGCCAGAGGTCTGACGCGCCGGGCATCGATGCCGGGACGTCCATCACGCCGGCGATCGTACGCGCGGACGCATTGATGAGCACGGTGCGGCCGAGCGCGGTGGGGCGGCCGTCGAACACGCGCCGCCAGAGCGCGGCGCTGATGAACACCGCCGGTTCCGCGCCGGCCTTGAAGTCGTCCGCCGACGGGGCCCGGCCGGCGATCGGCTTCAGCGCCATCACCTCGAAGTAGCCCGGGGTCATCGTCGTCGCGGTCGCCTGGATCGGCGGGGCATCGCGGTCGCTGAACGTGGCCGGGGACACGCGGAACGCAGCGAGCGCGGAGAACGTCCGCGCCCGCGCGCGCAGGTCGACGAAGGTGGCGCCGGTCACGTTGGTCACCCCGGTGCGATGCACTTGCTCGACGCGAACCAGGCGCCCTGGCGCGGGGACGGGCAGCGGGTCGAGCAGGACGGCGCGGACGATCCCGAACATCAAGGTATTGGCGGCGATCGCCAGCGCGATCGTGGCCACCGCGGTCGCGGCGAACGCGGGGCGCTGGACCAGGAGGCGGGCGGCGAGGCGAAGTTCACTCATGACTCTTGGACGCTCCGCGCCGTCCCCCGTTAGCGTGTATCATCCGGCCCATGCGCACACGGTTTTCCCTCGCGGTCCTCTTCTGTCTCGTCATCGCGCTCCCCGCCGTCGCGCAGCCTCCCGGCAGTGCCCCGGCCGCGGCGCCCTCCGCAGCCGACACCAACGACAAGACGTCGCAGACCTCGCACTCGATGCGGCTCGACGGGCGTGAGCTCAAATACACCGCCACCGCCGGGACGCTCCCGATCAGGGGGGAAGACGGCAAGGTCGCGGCAAAGATGTTCTACGTCGCGTATACGAAGGACGGCGAGGACGCCAAGACGCGTCCGGTCTCCTTCCTTTATAACGGCGGCCCCGGCTCGGCGACGATCTGGCTGCACATGGGCTCGTTCGCGCCGCGCCGCGTGCAGATGGCGGAGGACGGCTTCCAGCCGGCGCCGCCGTACAAGCTGGTCGACAACGAGAACACGCTCCTCGACGTCACCGACCTCGTCTTCGTGGACGCCATCTCCACCGGCTACAGCCGCGCCGTCGCGGGCGTGAATGCGGCGCAGTTCCACGGCCAGGCCGGCGACATCCGCGCCTTCGGCGACTTCATCAACGAGTACCTGAAGGTCAACAGCCGCTGGCCGTCGCCGAAGTTCCTCATCGGCGAAAGCTACGGCACGATCCGCTCGGCGGGCCTCTCGCAGGAGCTGCAGACGCGCCACGGCATCGAGTTGAACGGCATCGTGCTGGTCTCGGCGCTGCTCACCTACCAGACGATCTCGACGGGGCCGCAGAACGACGTCGGCTACGTGTCGTACTTCCCGACCTACACGACGACCGCGTGGTATCACAAGCGCCTGCCGGCCGATCTGCAGGCGAAGGACATCAAGAAGGTGGCCGACGAAGCGCGCGCCTTCGCCACCGGCGAGTATGCGACGACGCTGCTGAAGGGGAACTCGCTGAGTGACGCCGAGCGCAAGGCGGTGGCGCAGAAGATCGCGCGGCTGACGGGACTCTCGGCCGAGTACGTCGAGCGCGCCAACCTGCGGATCGATCCCGGCCGCTTCCGCAAGGAGCTGCTGCGCGACAAGCGGCTCGTCGTCGGACGCCTCGACACGCGCTACACCGCGACCGATGTCGACGCCGCCGGCGAGAACCAGGAATTCGATCCCTCGAACACGGCGCTGCAGGGGGCCTACACGGCGATGTTCAGCGACTACGTCCGCAACGAGCTGAAGTGGGAGAGCGACATCCACTACGACTCGTCGGGCAACGTACGCCCGTGGACCTACGACCAGAACAAGTACATGGACATGACCGAGGCGCTGCGGCAGACGATGGCCCGCAATCCGTATTTAAAGGTGCACGTCGTCGCCGGCTACTACGACATGGCGTGCGTGTTCATGGGGGCCGAGATCAACTTCTGGCACCTCGGCTACGACAAGACGTTCACCGATCGCGTGTCGTTCTCGTACTACGAAGGGGGGCACATGATGTACACGCGCCCCTCGGCGCACAAGGCGCTGAAGAGCGACGTCGCGAAGTTCATCACCGCCAACGAGGCCGCGCGGCCCAGGATCACGACGCAGCAGCAGTGAGCGTGCCGCGATGGGAGCCAGCCGCCGGGACGTGCTCAAGGCGTCGATCCTGCTGCCGATGATGGCCTCGGCGGCGGGCATCGACGGCGTGTCGCAGGGTGTGCCGATGCGTGTCGTCGTCGTCGGCGCCGGCGCCTTCGGCGGCTGGACCGCGCTCGAGCTGCAGCGGCGAGGATCGCGCGTGACGCTCGTCGACGCGTGGGGGCCGGGCAACGCGCGCGCGAGCTCCGGCGGCGAGACGCGCGTCATCCGCGCCACCTACGGCACACGCGCGATCTACACGCGGATGGCGGCGCGCGCGATGCAGCTCTGGCAGGCCTGGGACGCGAAGTGGGACCGCGGTCTCTTCCACAAGACCGGCGCGTTGTGGATGTTCGGCGCCGACGCCTCGTTCGGCCGCGCCTCGGCCGTGGCGCTGAAGGCGCAGGGGCTCCCGATCGAGGAGCTGACCGCGCCGGCGGCGGCAAAACGATTCCCGCAGATTTCCTTCGACGGCATCAGCTCCGCGCTGTGGGAGCCCGAAGCCGGCTATCTCTATGCGCGGCGCGCGTGCGAGCACGTCCTGCTCCGCTTCATTGCTGAGAGTGGGGCGGAGAAGGGCGAATATCGCCAGGCGGCGGTGCGCGGGCCGCTGCGCTTCGACGGCACGCCGGTGCGGCGCATCGCGCTCGAGGGGGGCGACGCGATCGAGGCCGACGCCTTCGTCTTCGCCTGCGGCCCGTGGCTCGGCCAGCTCTTTCCCGACGTCATCGGCCGCCGGGTGACGCCGACGCGCCAGGAGGTCTACTACTTCGGCACGGCGCCCGGCGACACGCGCTATCTCGATCCGCAGATGCCGGTGTGGGTGGACTACGGCGAGCGGCTGATGTACGGCATCCCGGGCAACGCGAACCGCGGCTTCAAGGTCGCCGACGATTCGTCGGGCCCGATCTTCGATCCGACCGGCGGCTCGCGCGACGCGACGCCGGCGGGCATCGACGCGGCGCGCGCCTTTCTCGCACGCCGCTTCCCGGCGCTGGCCGCCGCGCCGCTCCTCGGGTCGGAGGTGTGCCAGTACGAGGCGAGCCCCGACTCGCACTTCATCGTGGATCGCCATCCCGCGGCCGCCAACGTGTGGATCGCCGGCGGCGGGTCGGGCCACGGCTTCAAGATGGGGCCGGCGATCGGCGAGCACATCGCGTCGGTGGTGCTGGGCACGGCGCAGCCCGAGCCGCAGTTCGCGCTGTCGCGCCTGTCCGCCACGCCGGCGGGCGGATGGGAGGAGAAATGGTCCTGACTTGTCCGCCGGGGCCTTGGCCAAGGCGGAATACGCGGCGGTCGATCGGTCTGGCGATCGCGGTCGCGTGTTCATGGCTCGGTCCGTCGCTGCTGGCGCAGCCAGCCGCCTCTGATGCCCCGACGCTCAAGACGCTGGTCACGGAGTACTCGGCGCGTCCCGCGGCGGCCGCCGGCCGCGGACTCGGCGTGCTGCCGACCTTCGAACAGGCGAAGGCGGACTCGGCGTGGGCGGATCAGTTTCTGGTACGCCTGCATCGCGTGCAGCCGGATCGCCTGTCGCACGACGACTGGATCACCTACGCGATGCTCGAGCGCGACGCCGACATCGCGAAAGAGGCGGCGAACTACTTCTGGTTCCAGGTGCCGATCACGCCCTACGCGTCGCCGCTGCGCGGTGTCATGGGATCGTTCGGGACGCTGCCGCTGAAGAGCGATGCCGATGTCGCCGCCTACGTCGATGCCCTGAACCGCGTTCCCGTCGTGATGGCGTCTTACGAAGCGCGGCTGCGCAGCCAGATGGCGCGCGGCATCGTGGCACCCGCCGAGGAGCTGCGCCTCGTGCTGCCCTACCTCCGCGGCTTTGCCGCGCCGCCTGCGTCGAGCCTGTTCCGTCCGAAGGTCGATCGGCTCGCGTCGCTGGCGGCGGAGACGCGCGAGCCGGCGCTCCAGCGCATCGACGCCGCCATCGCCGACGTGGTGAATCCGTCGATCGAACGCCTCGCGGCTTTCGTCGACGGCCCGTATCGCGCCAAAGCACCGGCGTCGGTCGGCCTCGTCCAGTATCCGGGCGGCCGCGAGTACTACCAGTACTTGATCAAGGCGCACACGTCGCTGACGCTGACGCCCGAGGAGATTCACGCCATCGGCGTGTCCGAGGTGGCGCGCCTCGAGAACGAGCTGGACCAGGTGCGGCGCCAGGCGAACTTCAGCGGATCGCTCGCCGACTTCCACGCCTACCTGCGCAACGACTCGCGCTTCAAGGCCGCCTCGTCCGAGGACATCGGGGATCGCATGATGAAGGCGATTCACCGCATCGAGCCTCAGGTGGCGGAGTTCTTTCCGCTGAAGCCGAAGGCGCCCTACGGCGTGCGGCGGCTCGATCCCGCGCTCGAAGGCTCGATGACCTACGGCTACTACCAGGATCCTTCTGCGGGCGAACCGGGCGGCTACTATCGTTTCAACGGTTCGCAGCCGCAGAGCCGTTCGATCCTGATGGCCGAAGCGACGATCTACCACGAGCTCATCCCCGGCCATCATTTCCAGATCGCGCTGCAGGAAGAGAACGAGGCGCTGCCGCCCTACCGCCGCAACTACTTCTTTACCGCGTTTACCGAGGGATGGGCCGAGTACGCGTCGGACCTGGCCGGCGAGATGGGGATGTATTCCGACCCGTACGCGCGCGCGGGGCGCCTGGCGATGGACCTGTTCCTGTCAACGCGGCTGGTGCTCGATACCGGCATGAACGCGCTCGGCTGGTCGCGCGAGCGCGGCATCGCTTACATGCGCGAGCACACCTTCGAATCGGACCTGCAGATCGACACGGAAACGCTCCGCTACTCCGCGGACTATCACGGCCAGGCGCTCGCGTACAAGC
>Ga0075435_100003756_pt1 | contig 10346 bp, 11 predicted proteins | sample RhiMethybrSRZTD4_FD_75302 | JGI IMG/M metagenome (GOLD analysis project Ga0075435, IMG submission 75302) | Populus rhizosphere microbial communities from Tennessee, USA - Rhizosphere MetaG P. TD hybrid SRZTD4 | ecosystem: Host-associated > Plants > Roots > Rhizosphere > Soil | place: USA... | reverse complement strand
CCGGGCAGGTTCGCGGTGACCTGGATGGTGGGGAAGTCCACGTTGGGCAGGTCGCTCACCGGGAGCTGCGCGTAGGCGAACAGGCCGAAGACGAGGATGGCCGCCATCACGAGGGTGGTGGCCACGGGGCGGCGGATGAAGGTCTCGGCGATGCTCACGGGTGGCCTCCGGCGGCGCGGGCCTGCACCCGCGCTCCGGGCACGAGGGCGAGCTGGCCGTCCACCACCACCGTCTCGCCCGCGGCCACGCCGCGGCTGACGATCGTGCCCGCTTCGCCCGCGGGCTCGGCCACCAGCTCCCGCTGCTCGACCGTCTGGTCCGGCTTGACCACGAACGCGTAGCTCCCCTGCTGCCCGGTCTGCACGGCGGCGGAGGGGATCACCACCACGCCGTCGCGCTGGCCCAGGGTGAGCCGCGCGGTGACGAACTGCCCCGGCCACAGCCGCCCTTCCTTGTTGGGGAACGTGGCCTTGAGGCGGATGGTGCCGCTCTGCGCGTCCACCTGGTTGTCGAGGAACGTGACCGTGCCCCCGGGCACCGTCATCTCTCCCGCTACCAGCGCCTCCACCCCCAGGGCGTGCCGCGACTGGGCGGCCCGGATCGCGCCCAGCTTCTTCTCCGGCACCGCGAAGGAGACGTAGATCGGATCGACGCGATTGATCACGACGAGCGGGCTGCCGTCCACCGCCTTCACCACGTTCCCCTCGTGGACGAGGACGCTGCCCGTCCGTCCGGCGATGGGAGCGCGGATCTCCGTGTAGGCGAGGCTCAGCCGCGCGTTCTCGACGGCGGCGGCGTCCGCGGCCACGGTGGCGCGGGTAGCCCTCGCGGCGGACGCCATCTGCTCGTGCTGCCCGTTGGAGAGCACGCCCTGCCCGAAGAGGGACTCCGCGCGGCGCGCGTCCGCCTCCGCGTTCTGGGCCTGGGCCTCGTCGCGGGCGAGCGTGGCCTCGGCCTGGGCGAGGGCGGCGCGATAGGGACGCGGGTCGATCTGGAAGAGGAGGTCGCCCGCGCGCACGTCGCGGCCTTCCGCGAAGCGCACGGCCACGATCTGACCGCTGGCCTGGGCCTTCAAGGAGACGGTCTCGTAGGGCTCGACGGAGGCCACGGCGTCCAGGCGGTCGGACACGCTCCCGAGCCGGGCCGCGGCGACGGTCACGGGGAGGGCGGCCGGATTGCCGGCGCGCTGCGCGGTGGCGGAGCGCGCGCAGCCGCCGGCGGCGGCGGCGAGGGTGACCAGGGCAAGCAGGGCGCGGGGCTTCATGACGTGGCTCCTTCGGCTTCGTAGCGGTCGAGGCCGGCGATGACCTTCTCCAGGAGGCGGCGCAGCTCGAGGGCCTCCCGCCGCGAGAGATCCTTCTCGACGGCGGCCCGGAACTCATGGGCCAGCGGGTGCAGGGTGCGCGCGAGGGCGCGCCCTTCCGTGGTGAGCTTCAGGCGGGCGCGGCGGCGATCGGCGGGATCGGCGGTCGCCCGCACCAGGCCGCGGCGGGTGAGGGCGGCCACGATCCGGGAGGCGGTGGGGGGATCCATGCGCAGGCCGTCGCAGACGTCGCAGAGGGCGGGGCCGTCCTCCTCCAGCAGGAACACGATCACCCAGAACTGCTGGGAGCTGAGGCCGTGCCCGGCCACGCGCCGTCCCACCGTCTGCTTCAAGCGGCGGCGGGCCACCGCGATCAGGCGCCCCAGCGAATCTTGTCTCGACAATAGTTGCTCCGCGAAGGATATTAGCGCCCGCCCCCGCCCCCGCACCAGGGCCGCACATCTTTTTACGGGAACGCGGGAGGGATGCGGGCGTCGGAGAGTCATGATGCGAAAGGACGCTCCATCACCGCTTTACATCCTTAACAGACAGGAGAATCGATGAAGCTCAGGATTCCGGTCCTCGTGGCCGTTCTCGCCGCCGCCCTCGTGTCGTCGTCCCTTCCCCTCCGGGCCGCGGAGGCCGCGGTGGCCGGCAAGTGGACGGCGCAGGTGCCCGGACGCGACGGGCAGACGCGCGACGTGACCTTCAACTTCAAGACCGCCGGGGACAAGCTCACCGGCACCGTGTCCGGGCGTCAGGGCGACACGGAGATCACGGACGGCAAGGTCAAGGGCGACGAGGTCTCGTTCGACGTGACCATGACCATGCAGGGCAACACCGCGAAGATGACCTACAAGGGCAAGGTCGCGGGGGACGAGATCAAGTTCACGCGCCAGCGTGAGGGCTCCGACCGCACGTCCGAGTTCACGGCCCACCGCGCGAAGTAGGACCCCCGTTCCGGCCGCGATCGGTCCTCCGGTCGCGGCCGTTTTCGTTCGCATCGGCATAGAGCGGCCACCAACGTAATCCGTGGCGGGTTGACCGTCGCCCCGACGTATGGGAGCGTCACGGCCCATGGCCACTGCCGAGCCGATTCCCCGCGAGAGCGCCTCTCCTGCGACCCTCCGGAGCGTCATCCTGGCCTCGAGCCTGGGCACGCTCTTCGAGTGGTACGACTTCTACCTGTACGGCACGCTGGCCGTCTTCTTCGGCCAGCTGTTCTTCCCTCCCGGGAACGAGCGCGCGGCGCTGCTGGCCAGCCTGGCCACGTTCGGCGCGGGGTTCGGGGTGCGGCCCCTGGGGGCGGTGGTGTTCGGTCGCGTGGGCGACCTCGTCGGACGCAAGTACACCTTCGTGGTCACGATGGTGACGATGGGTCTCTCCACGGCCTGCATCGGCTTCCTGCCCACGTATGACCACGTGGGGCTCCTCGCCCCCGCGATCCTGGTCACGTTGCGCCTTCTTCAAGGCCTGGCCCTCGGAGGCGAATACGGCGGCGCCGCCACCTACGTCGCCGAACACGTACCCGACGACCGCCGCGGCTACTACACGAGCTTCATCCAGACCACGGCCACCCTCGGCTTCTTCGTCTCCCTCGGCGTGATCGCCGCGTGCCGCGCCTGGTACGGCCCCGATCGGTTCCGGGCCTTCGGGTGGCGCGTCCCCTTCCTGCTTTCCTTCGTGCTCCTGGCCGTGTCGCTCTACATCCGGCTGCGCATGAGCGAGTCCCCTCTCTTCGCCCGCCTCAAGTCCGAGGGCCGCGTCTCGAAGAACCCGCTCAAGGAGAGCTTCGGCAATCCCACGAATCTCCGGTTCGTGCTCCTCGCCCTCTTCGGGGCCACCGCCGGCCAGGGCGTCGTCTGGTACACGGGCCAGTTCTACGCCCTCACGTTCCTGCAGAAACCGCTCAACCTGGACTGGCGGCTGGCCTACGCGCTGGTGGCGGCGGCCCTCGCGTTGGGGACGCCACTTTTCGTGGCGTTCGGCTCCCTCTCCGACCGCATCGGGCGCAAGCGGATCATGCTCGGCGGCTGCCTGCTCGCGGCCCTCACCTACCTGCCGATCTACCACGGGATGAAGGCGCTCGCGAACCCCACCATGGCGCCCAGCGTGACCTCGCTCTCGCCGGCGAGCGCGGCCGGCCTGGTGGGGCTCCTCTTCATTCAGATGGTCTACGTCACCATGGTGTACGGTCCCATCGCCGCCTACCTGGTCGAGCTGTTCCCGACCTCCATCCGGTACACGTCGATGTCGTTGCCCTACCACCTGGGCAACGGTTGGTTCGGGGGGTTCCTGCCCCTCATCGCGACCGCGGTGACCACCTCGGCCTGGGCGCGCGGCGCGTTCGGCGAAGGCGCGATCTACGCGGGCCTCATCTATCCGATCGTGGTGTGCGTGATGACGGCCGTGATCGGCGGCCTCTTCATCCGCGAGACGAAGGACCACCGCATCGACACCCCGATCCGGCCCGCCCGTCAGGAGGGCTAGACGGCGGCCGCCGGCTGACCGCTCTCGGGCGAGGGGAAGGCGGTCCGGCAGTTCTCGCTGACGGCCCGGAGGGTGTCCGCGAGCTCCTCGGGCAAGCAGGGCTTGCGCAGGAACGCGACCGCGCCCGCCTCGCGCGCACGCTGCTCGTCCTCCGGATAGGCGTGGGCGGACAGGACCACGATGGGGATGCGGGCGGTGAGGGGATGGCCCCGGAGCGCGGCGGCCAGGGCGTACCCGTCCACGCCCGGCAAGGCCAGGTCCAGGACGACGACGTCCGGCTGCATCTCGAGGGCCAGGGAAAGGACGTGATCGCCGTCCGGTAGATCGTGCACGGTGAATCCCTCGCGGCGGAGGTAGAACGCGTAGACGTCGCGCGTGTCCTCGAAGTCCTCGGCCAGCAGCACCATGCACTTGAGCACTGATCCCCTCCCCGGAAAGGGCGCCGCCCCTCCCGTACCCGGTCAGAGTGGCAACTCGCGTGCCAGCAAACTCTTGCCATCGCGCGGGCCCGCGTGCGCGCGATCACCGGAGGCGGGCTCCCGTGGGCCTATCCTCTCGCCTCCAGAGGAGGGCCCCTTGAAACGATCGCTTCCCGTCGCCCTCGTTGCCGTCCTCGTGTCCGCGGGCTGCCAGAGCGGGCGCCCCAAGACGGGCTCCGCCGTTCCCGCCGGCGACCCCTTGCGCCCGTACGTCGGGGACGTCCGCGTGCTGCGCGCGAAGGCCGACGAGAAGAGCGTCACTGTCAGCGCCAAGCAGCGCTTGAGCGGCGAGTGCGACATGGCCGTGCGCGTGCGCAGCGCCGGATTCCAGAAGGGGGGAGCGCTCTTCACGCTGGAGACGATCGGCCGCCCCGCGGTGGCCGGGCGCGAGCCACGCTGCCGCACGGTGCAGCCCTCCGTGCAGCTCCTCGTGGCCGGGCTCACGCCCGCGTCGAGCGACCTCGCCACGCGCGTCGATGCCGTCCTCCTGACGCCGGAGGCGTACCTCGCCACCAAGGGCATCACCTTCGATCGGCCGGCCGGGGAGATGGGCAAGGAGATCGCGAGCCCCGACGTGCTGGCGGTTCCGCCGGAAGCGGTCCTCGGCAAGAAGGTGAAGGCCTGGCCCAAGGTGCTGCTCTCGGTCAGCCCCTACGTGCACGACGCCTCGGGCCGGATCCGCCAGGAGAGCGAGGTGGAGTTCGACGCCGTGGTGGGGACGGACGGCCGTGTGCACGACCCGAAGCTCAAGACGACCCTGAGCGAAGCGCACCAGGCCGTCGTGCTGAGCGCGTTGTCCCGCTGGCGTTACGAGCCCGCGCGCCTGGCCGACGCACCCGTGGCCGCGCGCATCAGCTCCCGCCTCAACCTCCGTATCTACTGATCACGGCCGCACCTCGCCCGGCGGCCCGCGGTAGGGAATAGAATGGTCGCTCAACCCCTATCGCGAGGAAGAACATGAGCCGAGAAGCTGCCGCGCGCGCCTTCGTCTGTCTCGCCGTCTTCATGGCCGTCTCCACCACCGCCCTCTCCGCCGCCGACGCCAAGGCCGGCGAATGGCGGCCCCTCTTCGACGGAAAGACCACGGCGGGATGGCGCGGCTACAAGTCGCCGGACGTGCCTGCGGGCTGGGCCATCAAGGACGGCGTCCTGGTCAAGGAGGGCAAGAGCAGCGACCTCGTCACGAAGGACCAATACGGTGACTTCGAGCTCGAGTTCGACTGGAAGCTCGCCCCCGGCGGCAACGCGGGCGTCCTCTACCGCGGCAGCGAGGAATACGACCACATCTACTGGAGCGCGCCCGAGTACCAGCTTCTCGACGACGCCGCCCACGCCGACGGCAAGAACCGCCTGACCTCCGCCGGCTCCGCCTACGCCCTGTATCCGCCTCCGGCCGGAGTCGTGAAACCGGCGGGGGAATGGAACTCGTCCCGCATCGTCGCCAAGGGAGCGCACGTCGAGCACTGGCTGAACGGCCAGAAGGTGGTCGAATACGAGCTCTGGAGCCCGGACTGGGAGGCCAAGGTCAAGGCGAGCAAGTTCAAGGACTGGCCCAACTACGGCCGCGCCAAGAAGGGCTACATCGCGATCCAGGGCGACCACGAGGGCGCGCTGTCCTTGCGCAACATCCGCATCCGCGAGCTGAAATAGCACCTATCCAAACTTGACTACGCGGCGGGCCCTGTTCTATCGTCCGGGCCCTCGGGTCCCTGTGTCGCACAAGCGCTGCCCGCGTCCCACTGGGAGTGGAACGGCGGGAGAAGCGGAGAGTTGAGATGTCCGGATCTCCCAACCCCTCGCATTCGTGTCGCTCCGTCCCGGTGAGAGGCTCCATCCGTCTCTAGGCTTCGACACCGGACGCGCGCTCAGCGCCCAGGATCCCTCCCTGGGCCCGAAGAGAGGGGTTCATCGTGCACACCACCTTGCGATCGGCGAGCGCCCTCGTGTGCGTGCTGCTCGCCGCTGCCCCCGCCTCGGCGGAGCCGTCGCGCGGATTCCAGCTCGCGGCCCGGACGCCGCATTTCCTCTTCTACAGCCGGAACGGCGAGCCGATCGACGTCCACGAGGTCGAACGCTCGTTGTGGAAGGTGCAGCGCCTCCTCGGACAGGAGCTGCCCGGCCCCGCCGAGTACTACCGCTACGGGACGCCGCAGGAAGTGGCGGCCGACCTCGGAGAGTACGCGACGGGAGTCACGCTGGGCAGCCTCCGCCAGATCCACACCGTGCGCCGCGAATGCCATCTCCACGAGATCGTCCACCTCGTGGCCGCGCAGCTCGGCGACCCTGGGCCCTTCTTCCAGGAAGGCCTCGCGGTGGCGCTGAGCGGCTCGAAGTGGCGGGGGCAGACGCTCGCGGGCGTCCGTCTGCCCACGTCCCTGCGCCGCCAGAAAGTCTCCGCCCTCGCCGCCCGCTTCGAGAGCCTCCCGCCGGACGTGGCTTATCCAGTGGCCGGCTCGTTCGTGGCCTTCCTGATCAAGTCGTACGGCGTGTCCCGCGTCGCGGAGTTCTTCCGCGCCTCCGGCGGCTCCGGAGCGCCGAGGGACGAGGCCTTCCGGGCGACGTTCGGACAGGGCCTCGATCAGGCGGGCGCGGCCTGGGCGGAGGGCCGCGGCCCTAGGCCGGGATCGCCGCCACCACCGCCGTCGTGTTGTGCCAGCCGTCGAGACGTCCCTTGAAGCGCGCGATCTCCCCATAGGTGAGGAGCCCGGCCACGGGCACGTTCGGGAAGACGGTCTGGATCGCCTCGATCTCGCGCCCGAACCCGCGGTCGAGGATCATGCCCCGGCACACGCAGTCGAAGAGCAGTACGGCGGAGGCGCGCGCGCCCTTGAGGTTCTTCAGGGCTTCTTCGGCCGCCCGCTTCGCCGCCGACACCATGCTGTCCGGCTCTCCGTCCAGGATGGCGACGTGCGCGCCCTCCGGGATGTCCGCCGCGCAGGAGAGGGAGCCGTCGGCGCCGACGGAGAGGGGAGCGCGGGCGCGCTTGATCTCGTCGAAGACGAGGATGCCGAGCTCGTTGCCGATCAGGAAGGCCCCGGCGCTCTCGGGCTGCAGGTGAACGCCCTTCTTCTCCGCGTACTCGCGGTAGACGTCGAAGGCCGGGCGCCCGTCCAGCTCGTGGACGACGTTGCGGGCGGCGCGGGTGACGCGCATCGGCCGCGTCGTCGCCTTGAGGCCGTGGTCGACGCCGACTCCCCACGGCGTGCGCGAGAACGTGTGCAGGACGGCCGCGCCGTCGCCATGCGCGTGGGGACCGCCCCCGACCGTGGTGGCCTTGAAGGCGCCGTCGTCGCCGGCCGCCCCGCCCACCACCTGCTGGAACGGACGCGTCGCGGTCATGATCTGGTTGACCAGCTCCTCGCCCACGCCGTTGAGCCCGTCGGCGAGCAGGATCGTGGTGGAGGCGCCGAGGCCGCGTCCCGCCGCCGCCTTCGCGGTGGCCGCGAACCCGTCGCAGAGCTGGCGCGCGGCCCGGGCGGCGTCGGCCTTCACTCCCGTCACCGTGCGCAGCTCGAAGGTGGTGTCGGGACTGGAGACGACGAGCGCCGCCACGCCCCCGTGGGTGAGGCCGCGCTCCGTGATCTCCCCGGCGGTGGTGCATCCGAGGAACGTCGCCCCCGGTGCGCAGCGCTCGGCCACGCCGAGGGCGGCGCCGAGGTCGTGGCGCGGGGCGACGAAGAGGAAGCCGAAGCTGGGCGGTCTCCCCGCCAGCGGCTTCACCGCCATGTGGACCGCTTCCTCCACCGCCCGCTGGGTGTCCGCCACCGTCGACCGCCCGCTGCCCGATGCCGTGGTCCGGGGCGTGGTCTGCGTCGCCATGCACAACCTCCCGATCATCAAGCGAGGGGCGTCGACTATATAAAGAAGGATCGTGGTGGCGAGTGCCCGTGCTCACATCCGCGGGAGCGCCCCGATCGGAAACCCTTCCCGCCCCGCCGGCGCCCCTTTCGTATTAGAAGAGGTAGAGCCAGCGACTGAGGCCGCCGACCAGCGAGGCCGGCGCCGCTGCGCCGCTGCAGCGGCGCGGGCCGACGGGGGGTTTCAGGGGGGGAGCTCACTCCGACCGCGAGGGGAGTGAGTTCCCCCCCTGAGATAAGAGATCAAAGCCATGAAGGTCACGACCTGGAACGTCAACGGCATCCGTGCGCGCGCCCCCACCGTTCTGGAGTGGGTCCGCCGCGAGCAGCCCGACGTCTTGTGCCTGCAGGAGATCAAGGCTTCCCCGGAGGCCGTGCCCGCCCTCGTCTGCGACCTTCCCGGCTACTGGTGCCACTGGCACGGACACAAGGGGTACTCGGGAGTGGCCCTGCACCTGCGCAAGGAGACCTTCCCGCGCCCGCCCGCCTTCGTCCATCCCCCCTTCGACGTCGAGACGCGCATCGTCACCGCGCACATCGGCGACTGGGTGATCGCCTCCGTCTACGTCCCCAACGACAACCGGGACTATCCGACGAAGGTGCGCTTCCTCGACGCCCTCGACGCGTTCGTGGCCGAGGTCCGCGCTTCGGGCCGGCAGCTCCTCGTGTGCGGCGACCTCAACGTGGCGCGGGAGCCGCGCGACGTGCATCCCAAGCTGCGCAAGCCCACGGAGACGGGGCAGACGCCGGAGGAGCAGGCCATGCTCGCGCGCACCCTGGACCGCGGCCTCGTGGACCTCTCGCGGCGCTTCGATCCCGACAACGACCGCCTCTTCACCTGGTGGGCGCCCTGGCGGCAGATGCGCGAGAAGAACATCGGGTGGCGCCTCGACTACATCCTGGCCAGCCCGGCGCTGGCGGAGGCGGCTCGCAGCACCGTGGTCGAGCGCACGTTCGGCACCAGCGATCACGCGCCGGTGACGGCGGTGTTCGACGTCTCCGTGCCCGCCCCGGGGCCCGGAGAAGACGACCGTCCGGCCCCGGTGCGCAAGGGCCAGCTCACGCTCTTCGGGCCCGGCGCGGCCGGCCTATGAGGACTCGCGGTCCTTCTGCTTGAGCCGGCGGAACAGCCAGGCCTTGGCCGTGACCCAGTCGCGGTTCGCGGTGGCGACGGACACGTCGAGCGCGCGTGCCGTCTCCTCGATGCTGAGGCCGCCGAAGAAGCGCAGCTCGACCAGGTGCGCCTGGCGCTCGTCCAGCTCGGCCAGCTCGCTGAGCGCGTCGTCGAGATCGAGGAGGTCCGGTTGCGGCGACGTGCCCGCCACCAGCCCTTCGACCAGGGTCACGCGGATGCCGCCCCGCTTGGCCGCGGCCCGGGCCCGCGCGTGGTCGACGAGGATCCGCCGCATCAGGCGCGACGCCACTCCGAAGAGCTGCTCGCGGTTCTGCCACAGAGGGTTCTGCGCGCAGAGGCGCAGGTACGTCTCGTGGACGAGGTCGGTCGGACGCAAGGTGTGCCCGCGCCGCTCCCGCCGCAGGTAGCCGGCCGCCCGGCGCCGCAGCTCCTGGTAGACGAGCGGGATCAGCCGGTCGCGGGCGACGTCGTCGCCGTTGCGCCAGGCCTGGAGGAGGCGCGTCACTTCGCCTGCTTCCAGCTTCGGCGTCTCTCCCGCCACGCCGGGCAGTGTAGGACCGGGCGGCCGAACTTCAAAGGAGTCTCTCCTCGACAGGACGCGTGAAACGGAGGGGAATCGTCTCAGTGGCCGGTGAGACCCGGCGGGCCTAGGGCAGGGGGAGACCCATCCGGCGGAGGAGCGCGGCGAAGCGGGGATCGCCGCGCAGCGAGTCCAGCCGGGGGTCGATGGGCAGGATCATGCTCTCGGGGTCGTGCGTCGCCAGGGATTTGTCCAGCCAGAGAAGGGCGTCGTCGGTCTGGCCGAGGCCGGCATGGATCACCGCGAGGTCGTACGGCGGCACCGACCGGCGGCGCGACTGCGCCTCGAGCTCGCGGAGGACGGTGGCCGCTTCCCGGCGCCGCCCCAGGGCCGCGTAGCCATAGCCCACGCTGCCCCCCAGCCCGCCCTCGGGCAGGGCCCGGTACGTCTCCAGATCGGCCCGCGCCTCCTGGTCGCGGTGGACCCGCTGCAGGGCGAGGAAGGACACGCGTCGGGCCTCGGCGAAGGAGGCGTTCATCTGCAGCGTCTTGCGGCACTGCGC
>Ga0075435_100003755_pt1 | contig 10346 bp, 10 predicted proteins | sample RhiMethybrSRZTD4_FD_75302 | JGI IMG/M metagenome (GOLD analysis project Ga0075435, IMG submission 75302) | Populus rhizosphere microbial communities from Tennessee, USA - Rhizosphere MetaG P. TD hybrid SRZTD4 | ecosystem: Host-associated > Plants > Roots > Rhizosphere > Soil | place: USA... | reverse complement strand
AGCTCCGCCTGCAGCACCCACTTGTCGCGCTGGCTGCGCCCGCCGAGCCGGTTGATGCGGTAGCGCAGCGGGCTGTCGCCCTCGCTATAGAGCTTCTCCACCAGGCGCGCGGCGAACTTGCGATCGGGCGCGGCGAACGACACCCGGTCGTAGAGGTCGACCAGGTGGCTCTTGTTGATGCGCGTCGGCGTCGAATTGATGATGACGAACATCTCGGTGGCGAAGTCCTCGCTGCGCCCGTCGAAGATGATGCAGGGCACGTTGATGGTCGAGGCGTCCTCTGGCCGCTCCTGCATGTAGAAGTGCAGCGCCGCGAGGCGGTGCTGGCCGTCGATGATCAGGTATTTGGACCCGGGCTCGGTGATGCTGCCCGCGCCACTGCCGTCGCCGCCCGAGCGGAAATTGAGCCGCTCGGAGGTAAAGAGCAGCACCGTGCCCGGGATCGGCGGCTGCGAGACCGCGGTCTCGTAGAAGTTCTTCAGCTGCTTCACCTTGGAGCGCGACAGGGCGCGCTGGAAAGCCTCGTCGTTGCGCTCGATCCTGGCGATGAACTGCGCGATGTCGTCGTCCTGGGAGACGCGCGAGGGGGCGATCTCTTCGCCCTCGCCGTAGAACCGGCTGATGAAGCGCACCTTCGCCATGAGTTCCTTGGCGCGGTAGCTGACGAAGTAAAAGACGCCGTCCTTCTGTCGGATCTGCGTCGCCTGCATGGACGCTCCTATGTGCTCCCGCCCCCCCGGCGGGCGTACCGGCGCGAATATAAAGGAAAATCGGCTATCGAGCCGGGCGAGGCCGGGAGCAGGCCGGCAGCACCAGCGCCTGGAGCACCTCCGCAGTGCGCCGGTTCTGGACAAAGGCGACCACGCCCGAGTGCTCGGCCACCGCCTGCGGCAGGAGCGGCACCTCACGCTTGTCCTCGAGCCGGCCGCGCTCGTCGAACGCGAGCGGCCCCTGCCAGTCGAGCACCACGTGATCATGGTCGAGCGTGCGGCCACGGTTCTCGCCCGCGATCACGCGGCTGCGCAGCCGGTTCTCGTAGGCCGCCAGGTACAGCGCCGACTCGCGCCGCGCGCCGGCATCCGCGAGCTCCGCCTGCACGCCGATCGCCACCGTCTTCGGACTGGCTGAAAGGAGCCGCAGCTCGATGCGCGCCCGCGCGGGCCGGGCGTTGATGGCGGCGACCGCGCGGTCGAACTCGGGCCCGCTCCAGGCGCGGAAATCCGCGCCGCCGACCAGGACCTGCGGGGTGTAGGCGAGCGCGAGGCGCTGCAGTTGCGAGAGCTTGCGCTGGCGCAGCGAGTGCTCGCGCCTGGCGTAGGGATCCTTCCAGCCGATGTAGTCCCAGTAATCGACGTGCAGCGCGAGCGGCACCACCTGCGCCGCGGAATAGCGGCCGCCGATCGCGGAAAGCCAGCGGTCGGCGGGCGGGCAGCTGCTGCAGCCCTCGGAGGTGTAGAGCTCGACCAGCGCGGCCGTCGCCGGTCCAGAGGCTGCGGCGCACTGGGCGGCCAGGGCGGGCGCCGCCCCGGCGGCGAGCAATACGGCGACAAGGATATGCATGCCGGTTCGTCGAAATACGCGCCGTGCGCTTACGGCCGCCCCCGATAATGCCTCGTGCAGCACGCGAGCTTCTTCGTCGCTTCGGCGACCTGGAACTTCGGCCTGGGCATGACCTGGCTCGCGGTACCGCTCTACGCGCATTCGCAAGGGCTCTCCAACGCTGAGATCGGCGCCTTGTTCGCGGTGCCGGTGCTCGCCCAGGCGCCGCTCAACCTGGTGGGCGGAGCCTACACCGATCGCATCGGCGGGCGGCGCATCATGCTCGGCTCCTGCTGGACGCTGATGTTTTCGGGGGTCTGGCTGGCGTTCGCCGAGGGGTTCTGGATGCTCCTGGCCGGGCAGTTCGCCCTGATCCTGTCGCGCGCGGCCTTCTGGCCGGCTACCTGGGCGATGGCGAGCGAGCTGCCGGGGGCGCGCGGCGTGCAACTCGGCCGCCTGAACGCCCTGACCAACGTCGGCCAGATCGTCGGCACCGTGCTTTGCGGCTTGGTGCTGAGCGCCGCCGGCTACGCGGCCGCCTTCTTCATGCTCGCCACGACCGGCGCCTTGGCGCTCGTGGCGGGCATCAGCACCGCGGCGCAACGCGCCCGGGAGCATCCCCCGCAGCATCATCCCCTCGCCGCCTACGTGCCGCTCCTGCGCCGGCGGCTGATGCTCTACACCATGCTTTGCGCCTATCTCTCGGCCCTGCCGTTTTCCCTGTCGATGTCCTTCTATCCGCTGCTGCTCGCCGAGTTCGGCCATTCCGAGGGCGCCTCGGGCGTGCTGCTGGGGCTGCGCGCGGTAGGGTCGATCCTGGCCAGCCTCCTTGCCGCCCGCTTCGTGCGCAGCGGCCCGGAGACGCTCTGGCCGGTCGCCTGCGGCGTCGCGGTGGCGGCCGCGATCGGGCTGGTGCCGGCGGTGAACCACATCGTGCCCCTCGCGTTCTGGATGCTGGTGGTCGGCGCCGGCACCGCGGCGATGACGCTTTATTTCCAGATCACGATCTCGGAGTCGAGCGCGCCGCATGAGCGGGGCTCGGCGCTTGCTCTCGGCGGCCTGGGATGGAGCGTGTCGCACCTCAGCACGCCGCTGATCATGGGGTTCCTCGCCGACCGCTACGGGATCGTGGCGGGGTTCTATGCGCTGGGCGTCTTCGCCCTCGCCTGCGCGCTTGCGATCGCGCAGGCACGCCACTGGGCCTTCCGCTCGGCCTGAGTCAGTTCGGGCGCCGGCGCAGGCGCTCCTCGCGCTCACGGATGCCGCGCTCGATGGCCCGCAGCGCCTCGAGCTGCTGGCGCAGCCCCTCCTCGCGCTTGTCGCGCTCCTTGTCGGCCGCGGCGCGCTCGCCGGCGCCGCGCTCGAGCTCACGCACCAGGCGCTGCCGCTCGGCGACCTGGGCGCGCAGCAGGGCGGCCAGGCGGCCGGCCCCCGGGGAGCCGGCGTCGACGATGGGGTCGAGCAGCTGGGCCGCGCGGGCGTCGTCGTGCAGTGGTTCGGGCAGCAGCGCCAGGAGCGCTGCAAGGCGCAGCCGGTTGAGCGGGGAGGCGTCCTTCTGGAGGGCCTGCTGGGCACGGGCGAGCGAGGCCTTCTGCTCGGTGACGGGCGCCCGAGCGGCCTGGACCGCTTCGCCAACCACTGTGTCGGCGTCGAGCACGCGACCAAGGCGCGGGTCCAGCTCCGCGCAACCGGCAACCAGCACAAGCGCCGCTACGAGCCACCGCACGTGCGCCATGTCCCTATAATTCCTGAGGAATTTGTAAATGTCCCACATCAGCGGACCGAAGATCTACCTCGTCGCGGCGGTGGCGTCCAATGGCGTAATCGGGCGCGACGGGCGGCTGCCCTGGCACCTGCCCGAGGACCTCAAGCACTTCAAGCGCCTGACGCTGGGCCATCCGGTGATCATGGGGCGCCGCACCTGGGAGTCGCTCGGCCGGCCGCTGCCGGGCCGCGAGAACATCGTCGTGACGCACCGCGCGGGCTACGACGCCCCGGGCGCGGCAGTGGCGAACTCGTTCGAAGGCGCGCTCGCGCTGTGCGCCGGCGAGCCGGTCGCATTCGTGATCGGCGGGCGGCAACTCTTCGCCGAATCGCTGCCGCTCGCCGCGGGTCTGGTGATGACCGAGATCCAGCGGGATTACGAGGGCGATACGTGGTTCCCGGACTACGACCGCTCGCGCTGGCACGAATCCCAGCGCGAGCGTCACTCCGCTTCCGACGGCACGAAGTTCGACTTCGTGCTCTACGAGCCTACTTAGACTCGAAGACGCGCACCTCGGGCAGCGGGAAGCCGTTGAACTGGCTCGCGTAGGCCGTGGTGTAGGCGCCGGCGTTGGCGATGTAGATGAAGTCGCCTTCCTGCAGGTCCGACGGCATGGGCTCGTCGCGCATCACCACGTCGACCGAGTCGCACGTCGGCCCGCCGACTGTCCAAGGCACGTCCGGGCCGGAGCGGTCGGTGCGGATCCGGTATTTCAGGCCTTCGGAGGCCTCGATCACCCCGCCAAAGAGTCCAGCGTCCCAGTGCATCCAGCGCTTGCCGGCGCGCGTCGCCGCCCCCAGCACGCGGCAGACGAAGTAGCCGGCGTCGGAGACCACGTAGCGGCCGGGCTCGGCGATCACCTGCGTGTCGTCGGGGAAGGCCCTGAGGCCCTCGTTGATCACGGCGCCAATCGTCTCGATCGACGGGATCGGCTTGACGTGGCGCACCGGGAAACCACCGCCGACGTTGAGCAGGCGCGGCTTGAGGCCGGCCTTGGTCATGGCGTCGAACAGGTTGCGCGCCTTCTCCAGCGCGACGCGCCAGTTCTCCGGGTTGCGGCACTGCGAGCCGACGTGGAAGGTGACACCGGCGAGGTCGGCGCCCAACCGGGCGGCGGTGGCGACGATTTCGCGCGCGTCTGCCGCGCCCGCGCCGAACTTGCCCGAGAGCGGCCAATCGCTGCCGATGTTCGGCGCGGCGATCCGCAGGTAGAGCCGCGCGTCGGCCTTGGTCTCTTGCACGCGGCGCAGCTCGTCGACGCTGTCGACCACGAACCACTGCACCCCTTTGGCGGCGGCGTAGGCGATCGACTCGCGCGACTTGACAGGGTTGGAATAGAACACCTCGGCCGCCGGCACGCCCAAGGCGAGCAGCAGGTCGAGCTCGGCCGTCGAGGCGATCTCGAAGCCGCAGCCCTCCTGGATCAGCGCCTTGAGGATGCGCCGGTCAGGGTTGGCCTTGACCGCGTAGTGCGGCCGCACGCGCGGCATGGCCGCGCGGAAACGCCGCACCTTGCCGCGCACGATGGCCGTGTCGACGATCAGGAACGGTCGGGTGTACTTCTGGCTTGCCGCCTGGCGCACGATCTCGAAGTCGAGGCTGACTTCGGAATGCGTGTCGAAGAGGTTCTCTTGCGGCTGCTGCTTCGCTACTGCGTTTTGTCTTACTCGTCCGATGCTACTAGGAGGGCGATCGCCCATATCTCCATATCCCCCAAAAGGTCGGTCGTGCGGACCTAGGTCTCAGGAATATCCCGAACGCAAACTTCGTACAGCGGATAGGAGTTCCTCTGGCTTGTCATGATGACCTCCTTCTCCTCGCTGAATAAAAAACTTGAGCGGAGTATAGGGACATGACCCCGCGTGTCAAGAGTTTTTTTCGCGATTTTACGGTCCCTATAGCGCCCCGGCGGGGGCTCAACCACAACATCTAGTGGTCGGCAAAAAGTGAAGGGCTAGATACGCGGCAGCGTCACGCCTTTCTGGCCCTGGTATTTGCCGCCGCGGTCGCGATAGGAGGTCTCGCACACCTCGTCGGACTCGATGAAGATCACCTGCGCCACGCCCTCGTTGGCGTAGACGCGCGCCGGCAGCGGCGTGGTGTTCGAGAACTCCAGGGTCACGTGCCCCTCCCACTCGGGCTCGAGCGGCGTGACGTTGACGATGATCCCGCAGCGCGCGTAGGTCGATTTGCCGAGGCAGATGGTGAGGACGTTGCGCGGGATGCGGAAGTACTCGACGGTGCGCGCCAGCGCGAAGGAGTTGGGAGGGATGATGCAGACCTCGCCGCGGAAGTCGACGAAGTTCTTCTCGTCGAAGTCCTTGGGGTCGACGATGGTCGAGTTGATGTTGGTGAAGATCTTGAAATCGGTCGAGCAGCGGATGTCGTAGCCGTAGCTCGAGGTTCCGTAGGACACCACCTTGCGGCCTTGCAGCGACTTGACCTGGGTCGGCTCGAACGGCTCGATCATGCGGTGCTCGGCCGCCATACGGCGGATCCAGCGGTCGGATTTGATCGTCATTGGCTGGTATCTTAGCGAGATGCAGGCCCAGACCGCGATCGGGTTCGTGGAGCGCAACTGGACCGACAACCGCACCCGCGGCACACCCGCCGCGGAGGTCAACCGCAACACCCCGACGCTCATGAACCTGCGCCTTTCCCGCTGGTTTGCCTGGGACGGCGGCGCGGACAGCCTCTGGTCGCAAAGCCTCCGACCGATCCTGGACGCGCGCGAGTTCGGCGCCACGCCGCGGCACCTGTTCCTCACCGCGCCCTATGCCCATCAAGGCGAGAAGCCGCTCCAGCTGAGCGCGCAGGAGCAATCGGCCTTGGTGGTGTTCCTCGAGTCGATCTCGACGTTCAACAATCCGTGGCGCCCCGAGGACCATGCCCGTTGCTCGCACTAAAGAGACACTCTCGGTACGACGGCTGACGCCCCATCTCGGTGCGGAGATTTCGGGCATCGATCTGGCGCAGGACATGTCGGATGCGCTTTTCCGAGAGCTTTACGCCGCGTTCCTCCGCTACCAGGTGCTGCTCTTCCCGCCCCAGGAGCTGCCGCCGGCGCGCCAGGTCGCGTTCGGCCGCCGCTTCGGCGAGCTGCAGATCCACGTCATGAACCAGTACCACGCCGACGGCCATCCCGAGCTCTACCGCCTGTCGAACCTCGATGAGCAAGGCAGGCCTTCGGGCCGCCATCCCGACAAGGGCACCCTCGCCTGGCACACCGACGGCTCATGGCAGCGCGTGACCGGCCAGGCGACGATCATCTACGGCGAGGTGATGCCCGACCGCGGCGGCGAAACGCACTTCTGCGACATGTACGGCGCCTACGAGCGGCTCGACCCGGCGTGGAAGGCGCGCATCGCGAACCTGCGGGCGGTTCACAACCTCGACTTCTCCCGCAACCGGCGCCACGGCGAGGATCCGCTCACCGAGGCGCAGCGGCTCGCCAAGCCGCCGGTCGACCATCCGGTGGTGCGCACGCACCCGGAAACCCGGCGCAAGTGCCTGTACCTCGGTGATCACGCGGAATACATCGTCGGCATGCCGTACGAAGAAGGACGCACGCTGATCGAGGAGCTCAACGCGCTCGCGGTGCACCCGGACCTTACCTATGAGCACCGCTGGACGCCGCGCCAGCTCCTCGCGTGGGACAACCGCTGCGTCATGCACCGCGCCACGGCCTTCGACACGACGATGCAGCCGCGCGTCATCCGGCGCTGCACGGTGCTGGGCGAGGTTCCCGCCTAGCTAGGTGTTCTGGACGACGATGTTGGGGAACTTCGAGGTCATGTCGCGCTGCGACTCGGCGATCTTGACCGCACAGCGCCGCGCGATCTTGCGATAGATCTCGGCCAGCGGCCCGTCCGGGTCGGAAACCACGGTCGGCTTGCCGGAATCGGCTTGGCTGCGGATCGATTCATCCAGCGGCAGCTGGCCGAGGAGCTCCGTGCCGTATTCGCGCGCCATGCGCTCGGCGCCCCCCGCGCCGAAGATGTGGCTCTCATGGCCGCACTTCGGGCACACGTGGAACGACATGTTCTCGACGATGCCGAGGATCGGGATGCCGACCTTCTCGAACATCTTGAGCCCCTTCTTGGCGTCGATCAGCGCGATGTCCTGGGGCGTGGTTACGATCACGACGCCGGTGACCGGCACCTTCTGCGCGAGCGTCAGCTGGATGTCGCCGGTGCCCGGCGGCAGGTCGACCACCAGGTAGTCGAGCTCGCGCCAGCGCGTGTCCTTGAGCAGCTGCTCGAGCGCCTGCGTCACCATCGGCCCGCGCCAGACCATCGGCGTGTCGACGTCGATCAGGAAGCCGATCGAGATCGCCTGCAGGCCATGGCCTTCCATCGGCTCGAGGCTCTTGCCGTCCTTCGACTCGGGCCGCCCGGCGATGCCGAGCATGGTCGGCTGCGACGGCCCGTAGATGTCGGCATCGAGCACTCCGACCGACGCGCCTTCGGCGGCGAGCGCGAGCGCCAGGTTGACCGCGGTGGTCGACTTGCCGACGCCGCCCTTGCCCGAGGCGACGGCGATGATGTTCTTGATGCCGGGCACGAGCTTGACGCCGCGCTGCACGGCGTGGGACACGACGCGCGAGGCAACCTTCACCGACACGTTCGCCGCGCCCACGCTCTTCAGCGCCTGTGCCACCTGGCGGCGGATCGGCTCGTGCTGGCTCTTGCCCGGATAGCCAAGCTCGATCTCGAGCGCGACGTCGTCGCCCGAGAGCTTGAGGTTGCGGACCGCGCGCCCGCTGACGAAGTCCTTGCCGGTATTCGGATCGACGAGGCTCTTCAGCGCGCTCTGGACCTGGGATTCGCTAAGCGGCATGAGGGGAGGGAAAGCGCCTAAGTTTACCTAATTCGCCGCTAGAATTTGCGCCTTCCCGTGCATTTGCCATGAAGTCACGCACCCTCTTCGTCACCACCGCGCTGCCGTACGCCAACGGCCCGTTCCACATCGGCCACATCATGGAGTACATCCAGGCCGACATCTGGGTGCGCTTCCAGCGCATGCAGGGACATACGGTGCATTTCGTCGGCGCCGACGATGCGCACGGCGCGGCGATCACGCTCGCCGCGGAAAAGGCGGGATCCACGCCTGAAGCCTACATCGCCGCGATCCAGAACGGCCGCAAGCAGTATCTGGACGGGTTTCTCGCGAGCTACGACAACTGGCATTCGACGCACTCGCCCGAAAATACCGAGCTGTCGCAGGACATCTATCGCAAGCTGAAGGCGGCTGGCCTCGTCTACACCAGGCCGGTCGAGCAATTTTTCGATCCGGTGAAGCGCATGTTCCTCGCCGACCGCTACATCAAGGGCGAGTGTCCCAATTGCGGGGCGAAAGATCAGTATGGCGATGCCTGCGAGAACTGCAGCAAGGCCTACTCGGCCACCGATCTGAAGAACCCCTACTCGACGCTCTCGGGCGTGAAGCCGGTGCTCAGGTCCTCGGAGCACTATTTCTTCAAGCTGTCGGACGCGAGGTGCAAGGCGTTCATCCAGGGCTGGCTCGACACGCCCGGCCGGCTGCAGACGCAGGTCGTGAACAAGGCCAAGGAATGGCTCGAGGGCACGGGCGACAAGGCGCTCGCTGACTGGGATATCTCTCGTGATCCGCCCTACTTCGGCATCCGCGTCCCGGACATCACCGAGGAGAAGTACCTCTACGTCTGGGTCGATGCGCCGATCGGTTACCTCGCCTCGCTCAAGAACTACTGTTCGAGGAAGCAGCTGGACTTCGAGCGCCTTCTCGAGGAAAGCGAGCAGATCCATTTCATCGGCAAGGACATCATCTACTTCCACACGCTGTTCTGGCCGGCGATGCTGAAGTTCGCGGGCAAGCCCTACAAGGCACCCGACCACGTCTACGTGCACGGATTCATCACCGTGTCCGGCGACAAGATGTCCAAGTCCCGCGGCACGGGAATCGACCCCCTGCGCTACCTCAGGCTCGGGATGAACCCGGAATGGCTGCGCTACTACATCGCAGCGAAGCTCAACGCCAACGTCGAGGACCTCGACTTCAACCCCGACGATTTCACCGCCCGCGTGAACAGCGACCTGGTGGGCAAGTACGTGAACATCGCAAGTCGTGCCGCGGCGTTCATTTCGCGTCAGTTCGAAGGCGGGCTGACCGCGGGTGGCGACAACGCCGCGGTCGCGATCGGCGAGGAAATCGCAACGGCCTATGAAAATCGCGAGTTTGGCCGCGTGGTGCGCGAAGTGATGGCCGTCGCCGACCGCGTCAACCAGCGCTTCGATCAGCTGAAACCGTGGGAGCTCGCCAAGGATCCGGCACGGCGCAACGAGCTGCAGCAGGTCTGCAGCGACGCGCTGCACGCCTTCTTCACGCTCACGGTCTATCTTGCGCCGATGCTGCCGGCCACCGCGAGGCGGGTCGCGAGCGAGTTGTTTGGCATCGATCGCGAGCTGCGCTTCGAGGACCGCAAGCTGCGGCCGCAGCGCATTCGTCCGTTCAAGCACCTCATCACACGCGTCGAGGAGAAGCAGCTCGAGCAGCTGTTCGACATCGCTTCGGTGCCGCAGCCCACTGCGCCGCAGCGCCACGCCGAAAAGCAGCAGCGCGACGCGAAGGAGCACGCCGTGGCGGAGATCACAATCGACGACTTCAACAAGCTCGACCTGCGCGTCGCCAGGATCGCCAAGGCCGAGGCGGTCGAGGGCGCCGACAAGCTGCTCAAGCTGACCCTCGAGCTCGGCGGCGAGAGCCGCACGGTGTTCGCCGGCATCAAGTCGGCTTACGCGCCCGAGAAGCTGGAAGGGCGGCTCGCCGTCGTGGTAGCGAATCTCGCGACGCGGAAGATGAAGTTCGGCGTCTCCGAGGGCATGGTGCTCGCCGCCTCGGGCGTCGACGGACCGGGGATTTTTCTCGTTTCCCCGGACAGCGGGGCCGAGCCCGGCATGCGCGTAAAATAGCGCGGTCGCGGCTATAACCGCCGCATAACGGCAAAAAATTTCTGATGGAGAGCTCCGGCCGCACCCTGGTCTGCAGCGTGCTCTTCCTCGAC
>Ga0075435_100003752_pt1 | contig 10349 bp, 8 predicted proteins | sample RhiMethybrSRZTD4_FD_75302 | JGI IMG/M metagenome (GOLD analysis project Ga0075435, IMG submission 75302) | Populus rhizosphere microbial communities from Tennessee, USA - Rhizosphere MetaG P. TD hybrid SRZTD4 | ecosystem: Host-associated > Plants > Roots > Rhizosphere > Soil | place: USA... | reverse complement strand
CGATGCGCGCAGCGGAAGGAGCCCGATGCCAGGTCAGGGCCGGGAGGTCGTGGTGGGCCTCGACAACGGCGGGACAGCCATCAACGCGACCGTGCTGGACTGCTCCGGACGGTTCCTGGTGGACCGGCTGGTGGAGACGCCCAGCCGGGTCGGGGAAGGCCCGGCGGTAGCCATCGAAGCGCTCAACGACGCGTTCACCGGCGTGCTCAGCTTGACGGGGGTACCCCGGGAAGAGGTACAGGCGGTGGGCCTGGACACCCCGGGCCCCGCCAGCGCCGACGGGGTGATCTCCACGCGGGGAGCGGTGAACTTCGCGGATCCGAACTGGCGCGGCTTCGACGTGCGCGGCGCCCTGGAGGCCCGGCTCGGCCTGCCGGTCATCTACAACAACGACGCGAACGCCGCATCGCTGTACGCCCACGATGTTCACTTCGGGCCCGAGGCCACCCGCCGCTCCTCCGTGGCGCTCATCGTGGGAACCGGGCTCGGCGGTGGCGTGATCGAAAGCGGGCGGGTGGTGCGCGGCGCCGCCGGGATGGCCGGCGAATTCGGGCACATCCAGATCTCGATGGACGGGCTGCTGGCGCCGGGGCAGCCGGTACCAGCGTGCAACTGTGGCCTGCTCGGTGACGGCGAGAGCGTGGCCTCACTGACCGGCATCGAGAAGAACCTGCTGCCGTACTGGCTGTCCCGCTTCCCCGGCCACGATCTGCATGCCGCCGACTCGGCGCACCAGGCGGCGTATCTGGTACGGGGCCATGCCGCCGCCGGGGACCCGATGGCACTGGAGATCTTCCGGCAACAGGCGATCGCGCTCGGCAGGCTGTTCACCATTGCGGCGAACGTCACCGACCCGGACGCCTATTTCCTCGGCGGGGGTGTTGTCGAGGCCGCACCGCAATTCCGCGACTGGTTTCTGGACACTGTGCGCGAGAACACCGACCTGCGCGACGAGCAGCGCCCGCGGGTGACCTTCGCGCTAGTGCCGGACCTGGACATGGCCGGTGCCCGCGGTGCCGCCATCGCCAGCGGGGACTCGCTGGGCTGGGCTCCACCCGAGATTTCCCGGCCTTAGTTCGTGCTCGGGTCGTCCCGGCACCTGCGGGGCTGAAACGAGCCGCTCCTGCTGAAGCGCGGAGAGGGAGCTACTGACAAAGAAATCGCTGCCTGCCCGGGCCAGCCGGTGCACGCTGACCGACAGCGTGGCTCGGACCGATTGGTAGTCGGCCCTCTCCCATGCGGGCAGGCTGCGAGCCAGCGCGATGCAGTCCATGGTCACATCTGGATGGTCATGAGGGCCCAGGTCAGCGGTGCCCTGCTGACAGAAGACCCGAAAGCACAGCGCGGCGCCCTCCGAGGTGGTTGCAACAATGCCGAGGTGCTTCACGACTCGTCAGCCTCATCCCTTCGCCGTGGGTATGAGCGGGCCGGCTGCCCATTGGTGGAGGTTACGTCCGCTGCCGCGAGACCGGAGCCGCCCCGGGCGGCGACCGCTTCGAGCCCGCCCGGCATGCGCAAACTCTTGCCGACTTTCGATGCCGGGGCCAGCCGTCGGTGCCCGGGTTGTACCCGCCCATGGAAGGCCGCTCACCGGGTCCGCAGGTAGTTCAGGTACGACTCGCCTCGCGGCGACAATCGGTAGCCGACGTCGAGGCTGAGGGTCAGCCCGAGTTCCTTTAGCCGCCTGACGTGCAGCTTGAAGTCCTGCCGTTGCCAGCCCATGGATTCGGCCAGGACCGTGGACACAATGCCGGGCCGGTCAGCGATCAGCGCGAGCACCGCGCCGGTCCACGGCCCGCGGCTACTTGACGTGTCCATCCGGGCGAGCCTGGTTGTGATTGCGGCGGCGTCCGCCTCGGTAAGGCTGGCGGCGCGGGCCAGCTCATCCCTGGAGTCTGGCCCGTCGATTCGTCGCAGGCGGATCCGGTAAACCGGCAAAGCCGGGTCACCGCGCAGGTCGGCCAGCAATTCGCCAACGCTTGCATACCCGGCCTCGCGTGCCTGAGCGGCGTCCACCGATGACGGCTCGACAATGTCCACCGATTCGACTTCGACCATGTCGATCCCGGTGCGGTAGCGGCCGCCGGGCACGACTTGGCTGCGCTTCCAGCGCCGGAAGGCCAGGACGACCGCACCGGAGTGGATCCCGTCCCGCAGTCGCTGCTCGAAGCGCACGCCTCGACAGTACGGCAGCATGCGGTGCGCGCTGCATGTCATCGGGCGCCTGCCGGGGCTGCCGCTCCGCCGACTGCCGGTCCGCATCAGGCTGGCAGCCGCTGGCGAGAATCACCTGTGCCATCATCATCAACGGGCTGCCGGTTTCGGTATGCGCGGCTGTTCGTCGTGCTCCGCGCAAGCGCCTGCTGCGCCGCGGGCCTGTCGCCTAGGCCCGGGAGGGAGGGAACGTCATGACGTCGCCTGAGCCGGGGCACCTGAACAACCGGCACCGCGATACGCTGCGGCAGATTTTCGCTCACCCGGTGAGCCACAACCTTGAGTGGCGGGCGGTGCTGTCGCTGCTGGAGGCGGTGGGCACGGTCGCCGTGCGGCACGACGGCAAGGTCGAGGTGACGGTCGGACCGGCGCGGGAGTTTCTCGACCCGCCGCGCGGCAAGGATGTCGACGCGCAGATGGTCTTGGACCTGCGCCGGATGCTGAGCAGCGCGGGTTACCGCCCGTCCTAACGCCGTGCAGGCCCGGGTGAAGAGCATCGGCAAGTCGCCCCATGCCTCCTCCGCGACTCCGGCGTTGAATGCACCCATCAGCCGACCTGGGTCCTGGGTCAACCCCAGGCGCTCGTACCAGGCCACCGCGGCGGCGGCATTCGCAACGCGCAGGATCGGGATGGCTTGCTCGTCCGTGCGGGGCCATAAGGGCGCGCTGGCAGGGAGAACGCGGCCAGGCGCAACGCCCACATATGCGCTGCACGCACTCCGGAGCCGAAGTGGCCGTATGTCCAGCTAGGAAGGACTCGAATATGAGGTTTAGGGTATGGCGGTTGCCGAAGCCCGCGCTGCTGACCCGGGGCGGAGGTCAGGGAGCTTATCCGTGGGTCCGCGGCCACCTATCTGTCTGAGAAGGGGCGCGTCATGACGGATACGAACCAGCAGGCCCCGAAGATCCTCGATCTGCCGATCGGCCTGGATGCCACCGGGATGCGGCAAGAGTTCGACAGCCTGGGCAACGTGGAGGTGCCGGCAGACCGGTACTGGGGTGCGCAGACCCAGCGCAGCCTGGAGCATTTCAACATCGGCCATGACCGGATGCCGAAGGAGGTGTACCACGCCTACGGCTACGTGAAGAAAGCGGCGGCCATCGTGAACACCAGGGCTGGCAGCTTGCCCGCCTGGAAGGGCGAGTTGATCGAGAGGGTCTGCGACGAAGTGATCAGCGGCGCGCTGGACGAGGAGTTCCCCCTCTATGTGTGGCAGACCGGATCGGGCACCCAGTCGAACATGAACGTGAACGAGGTCATCTCCAACCGGTGCATCCAGCTGGTCGGCGGCACGCTCGGCTCTCAGGAACCGGTGCATCCCAACGATCACGTGAACATGGGTCAGTCCAGCAACGACACATTCCCCACGGCCATGCACATCGCCGCCTACCAAATGGCGACGCAGAAGACCATCCCCGCGCTGCGGCGGCTGCGCGACGCCTGTGAGCACAAGTCGCGGGACTGGGCGGACGCCGTCAAGATCGGCCGGACCCATCTGGAGGACGCCACCCCACTGACCGTGGGCCAGGAGTGGTCCGGGTACGTCGGCGCGTTGGACGACGCGATCGAGGAGGTGGTACACGCCACCCGCGGTCTGCTGAAAGTGGCCATGGGCGGAACGGCCGTGGGCACCGGGCTGAACGCGCCCGTCGGCTTCGGTGAGGAAGTGGCGGCGGAGATCGCCACGATGACAGGGGCCGGGTTTGAGACCGCGGCCAATAAGTTCACCGCGCAGGGCACCCTGGACCGGATCGTGCGGGCGCACGGAGGGCTTAAGTCGGCGGCGGTGACCCTGTTCAAGATCGCCAATGACCTGCGCTGGCTGGGCTCGGGCCCGCGCACCGGCATCCACGAGCTGATCTTCCCGTCGAATGAACCTGGTTCCTCGATCATGCCGGGCAAGGTCAACCCGACCCAGGCCGAGGCCATGCTGATGGTCGCGATTCAGGTCATCTCCTCGGACGTGGCAGTGACCTTGGGCGGCTTCGAGGGCAACTTCGAGCTCAACGCGTTCCGGCCGGTGCTAATAAACAACTACCTGCATTCGGCGCTGATCATGGCCGACATGTGCGACCACTTCCGCGAGTTCATGGTCGAGGGCGCGAAACTGAACGAGCCCAAGCTGAAAGAGAACATCGAGCGTTCGGTCATGATGGTCACCGCGCTGTCCCCGGTCATCGGCTACGACAAGGCCGCGGCCATCTCCTACTACGCCATCGACAAGAACCTCACCCTGAAGCAGGCTGCCTTGGCCAAAGGGGTCAGCGAGGAACTATTCGACCGGGTCGTTGACCCGATAGCACTGACCCGCCCAGGCTCAGCCGACGTGCCATCGGGCCCGGGGAAGGGCTGACATGAGCTCCGCCCGGGGCAAGCGGGGGGAACGCAGCGGCGAACTGGTCGGCCGGGCGGCCCTGATCGCGTCGGTCGGCGGCCAGCGCGGCTGGGCCGACTGGGCCAACCCCCAGCACCGGCTGCGCCGGCTGCTGGCCGAGTTCATTGGGATGGCCGGGCTGACCTTCGTGCTATCCGGCGGCGCGGCCATCCTGGCCCGCTACGGTGGCCACGCGCTGCAGCCCTGGCAAACCGTCCTAGTGCTCTCCCTCATCTCCGCGTTGTGGCTGGTGGTCGCCGTCTACTTCCTCGGGGACATCTCGGCCCATTTCAACCCGGCGACGACGCTGGCGTTCGCACTGCGCCGCGACATGGGCTGGGTGATGGCCGGTGCCTACTGGGTCATCCAGTTCGCGGCTGCCGTCTGCGGGTCTCTTTTGGCTCGCGGGTTCTTCGGTCCGGCGGGGAACCTGGCTGCCACCATGCCCAAGCCCGGCGACTCCTGGCAGGCCGCCGGCTTCGAGGCCATCCTCACCTTCGGGCTGGTGCTCATGGTCCTCAACCTGGCCAACGGGCCCAAGCTCAACGGCCCGTTCGTGCCGCTGGCCGTCGGCGCCTACATCCTGGCCTGGGGCACCATGGGCGGCCCTTACGACGGCGCATCGATGAACCCCGCGCGGAGCTTCGGCCCCGACGTCGCTATCGGAGACCTGTCCACCTGGTGGGTCTACCTGGTCGGGCCACTGGCCGGAGCCATCATCGCCGTCGGCGTGGCCTACGTGCTGCGCGGGCCCGCCAAAATCCAGGAGGCCACAGCCGCCGTGGGAACGCCCCTCGAAGGCAGCGCCTGAGGTCTCACCGAAAGCCGCTCCTCACGCTGGCGGAGTGGGCGCTAGTCCCTCCGGCCCCGGCCGTCCGCCGTCGTTATCCAATCCATGGAGGTGGAAACCCATGTCCGGCGAAACAGAGATCCGTCCCTTTCGTTTCCCGGGCGAGATCTTCCAGGCCCCGCGCAGCTGGGCTGAGAAGGCGTACCCCACCCTCACCTATTTCCACGAGGCCGACAAGGGCGGGCACTTTGCCGCCTGGGAGGAGCCTGAGGTGTTCGCGACTGAGATCCGAGGGGCGTTCAAGTCGCCGCGCTAACATGGTGGCACGCATTCTGCCTGGTCAACTAAGTCGAGATCGAACTCGTTGCCCTCGATGTCCTGCATCAGTATGCACGACTCGTTGTCCTCATCGGCAGGCAGTAGCCGCACGCGTACCGCGCCGAGCGCGACCAGTCGTGCGCATTCGGCCTCAAGCACGGCCAGGCGCTCGTCACCCACGAGCCCGGTACCGACCCGCACGTCAAGATGCAGCCGGTTCTTGACGACCTTGCGTTCGGGAACGCGCTGGAAGAACAGCCGCGGGCCCGCACCTGAGGGATCAATGCATGCGAACCACGAACCCTGATCCTCAGGCGGCAGCGAGCGATCGAAATCGTCCCAGGTAGCAAACCCCTCCGGTGGCGCCGGCACGACGTACCCCAGCACCTCGCACCAAAAACGAGCGACGCGCTCAGGTTCTGCGCAGTCGAAGGTGACTTGGATCTGTTTGACCGACGGCATCGGTCCACCCTAGAGGCCTGACCCAGCCCGCCGGCGCGCGGGCTCGCGTGACATCCGTTGGTGACCCGTTCGGAGCCGGGCACCCGTAGGGCCAGCAGGCAAACCATCCCCGGCCCCGAGCGGAGTTCGGAGGCGGCCGGGCACCTTCACGAGGGACCGGCGCTTGCGATCCTTCTCAGGCCCAATGCGGCTGGATCGAGGCCGGGCAGCAACCGCCCCGCGATGGTGGCAGCTCTATCATCTGGCCTTCTGCGACGAAACGAGGAGCCATGCCAACCCGGACGCGGGTGAACGGTTCCCCCGTAACCCAGCCCTGGCGGTTGGCCAGCGGATGGCCCGCTGGCCTGATTCACCGGCCCGGAGTCATGCGGACGAGGGTATGGGTACGGGCCTCCTGGTACGGGCAGCGCAGCCGCGCGAACCTCGCTGCCAGGCTCTCGACGGAGCTCCGGTCACCCGCTGCCACCGCGGCGGCACGCTCGACCATGGCGGACGCAATCTGATTGTCGCGCGCTGCGTGCCGGGCGCGGTCGATGCGCGACAGCGCGTCGTCGCGCCGGCCGAGGACGGCCGCCTCCGCCCATAGCGCGGCGTACCACGGCCGGTACAGGATCTGGCCCGCGTGCCACCATGTCTCTGGGTCGTCGAGATCGGCGGCGAGGCGGTCCACCGCTGCACGGAAGTCTCCCCGATGGAGGGCGACGACAGCGTCGAATGTCGGCGCCCAGGCCTTGGAGGCCGGGCCCGGATTCACGCCGAGGAGGTCTCTGGTAAGTCCCAGCCACTCGGCGCGACCCGCATCGTCGCCCAGGATGCCGTGCACCATCGCTACAGCACTCGCCGAGCTCGCCAGGTTCGGGACTACGGGCCGGCCACAGCGTTCCCAGCTATCGCGGAACAGCGGTCCATTATGGAGCACCGCGTCGAATTGGCCGGCGAGGGCGTCGACCTTGAGCCGCGGGGCCCGGCCGAAGAAGTCCTCCTCACGGTTGAACGGCAGCCGCGCCAGCCGGTCGGCGTAGTCGGACGCGCCGGCCAGGTCGCCGGCCGCGAGCAGGACCTCGCAACCGTACTGTCTGTGGTCCCCGTGTCCGAAGCCATGCGTTGCCACCATCGGCAGCGAGCCGATCACCGCATCGCGGCGCCACACCGCCGCCACCGCGGCAGGGATGTCATCGAGCCTCAGGTGGACAGCGGTCAGCAAGTCCAGCGCGGCGTCTTCCAGCGCGGGGTCGCCAGCCTCCGCCGCGACGCTGACGGCGTGCTCGGACCGCTCGACTGTCAGGCCGCGATAGCCGGCGAACGCCTTCGCGACGACGAGCGCGGCTTCGGCCAAGGTAGAGCCGTCCGAGAGTGCGGCGGCCTCGGCGAGCAGGGCGGCTGCCTCTTCGCCGGTGCGCGTCTCCGTCATGATTCCCGGAGCCCGGGTGATGAACAGCGACATCCGGGCCAGGTCGCGGGCGGCGCCGCCCACGTCTCCGAGTGACCGGGCCAGGTCGGCGGACTCGCGGAGCAAGCGCAGCATGTCGGTCCCGAAGAAGCCGGAACCCGCCGCGCCAGCCGCCATCCGGAGGTACTCCACCCGGTCGGCGGGTGACGGGCTGAGCGCGGCGGCCTGCTCGTAGCGGTTCTTGGCCTCGATCAGCCGTCCACGCAGCCATAGCTGTCCGGCCAGCTGGGCCGCGAGTTCCGCGGCCTGTCCGCAGCGCTCGGGGTCTGCCGCGCACCGGAGCAACGCGGCCCGGGCATCGTCGGCGACCCGGTCAAACCTGGCGCGCCACGCGCCGTCGGGCGGTGGGGCCGCGAGATCGGTGAGGACGGCGCGGCACCATGCGTCGTGCCGGGCCTGAACGGCGGCCAGCTCGCCCGCCGCGCCGAGACGTTCCTCGGCGTACTGCCGGATCGTCTCCGGCAGCCGGTAGCTGGTCGGCTCACCTCGGTCGACGATGAGCAGGCTGTGATCGGCAAGGCGCGACAGCCCGTCGGCGACCTCGGCATGGCTGCGCGCAGGACTGGCGACCGCCCGGGCGGCGGCGACCTGGCACCAGGACGCGAAGACGGCGACGCCGCGGAGCAGTGCCTGATCGGCGGGGGTGAGCAGGTCGTAGCTCCAGCCGATCGTGTCGCGCAACGAGCGGTGCCGGTCGTCCGCGAGGCCGCCGACGGTGAGGAATCGCAGCCGCTCGTGGAGACCGGCCTCCAACCCGTCCAGCCCCAGCGTAGGGTAGCGGGACGCGGCTAGCTCGATGGCCAGCGCCATGCCGTCCAATCCGCGGCACAGGGCCGCCGCCCGGCGCTTGTCCAGTGAGATTGCCTCGCCGGTCGCCCCAGCCGCGCGGGCCGCGAACAGGGCCACCGCATCCCCGCCGCCGTCATTGGTGACCGACAACCCGGGCACACGGTAGACCCGCTCGTACGCGAGCATCAGCCGGGCCCGGCTGGTCGCCAGCACCGTGACTCCGGGACAGCCGCCGACGACCAACTCCACGCACGCGCGGACCCCCTCGAGCAGGTGCTCGCAGTTGTCCAGCACTAGCAGCCCGTCACACCGGGCCAGCGAAGCCACAAGCGCCGCCTCCGGTGAGGCCATCAGCCGCTCGGGCACCCCCACCGCCTCAGCCACAGCCGCGACCACCACCGCGGGATCCGCCACCCGAACGAGATCGACGAACCACGCCCCATCCCGCCGCTCCTCGGCCAAGTCGGCGGCGACACTGATCGCTAGCCGCGTCTTGCCGACCCCGCCCGGTCCCACCGCAGTGACAAGCCGATGCCCGGCCAGGGTCTCCAAGAGCGCCGCGCGCTCGGCCACCCGGCCGAGAAACGCTGTCACCGGCACAGGCAGCCCTGCGCGAGCCGGCGCGCCCCCTGCCGCAGCGACGAGCCGGGCCAAACTACGCCGGTCCGGCACCTCGTACTTGCGCAGCAGAGCCGTCACGTGGCTCTCCACCGTCCGCTCCGAGATAAAAAGGGCCCCGGCGATCTGCGCATTCGTCAGATGCTTACAGAGGAGCGCCGCGACCTCCGACTCCCGTGCCGTCAGCGCTGTGCCACGCGTCCCCACTCGTCTAGTCTGCTCGTCGTCGCAACGATTCGGGAAGTGAGCGTCCCGCCAAGGGACCCTTCTCCCGGATAGCGCCGATGGTGGCTTCTGGGGCGGCCGAAGCCGCGCATGGTGAAAGTGTCCACCGGGGGCGCCGAGAATCCTTTGCCGACTCGGCACGGTTCTTGGCGGTTACGGAGAGTGGTGCCGAGCAAGCGGCCCGGCTGCGATGCGGCTGGTTCTTGCCTGCTGGTAGGGGCAACCGAGGCGGGCGAAGGTGATCGCGAGGCGGGCGAGCGTCTCGTGGTCGCCGGTGATAATCGCGGCGGCGCGTTCGACCATGGCGGTGGCGATCGGGTTGTCGCGGGCAGCGTGGCGGCTTCGCTCGACACGGGCGGCGGCGCTGGGGTGGTGGTCGAGCACGGCGGCCTCTGCCCACAGCGCGGCGTACCACGGTCGGTACTCCCAGCTGGCTATGGCCGAGAACATCTCCAGGTCGTCGATATCGACGGCGAGTCGCCGCATGGCCCCGGCCGCGTCGTTGCGATGCAGCTCGAGCAGGCCGTCGAATACCGGAGGCCAGCCCAGCAGGCATCCAGCGAGCTGCTCAGGGTCGATGCCGAGCTCGATCGTCAGGCGCACCCAGGCCGCCCGACGGCCGTCGTCGCCGCGCATGCCGTGCACCATCGCAACGGCGTACGACGTACGAGCCAGGTTCCGGGCGACCGGTCGTCCCGCGCGCTCCCAGCCGGCGCGGAAGCGCTCCCCGGTCCGGACGACATCGTCGAAATGGCCGGCCAGCGCGTCGACGAGCAGGCGCCGGGAGATGGCCAGGTGATCCTCGTCGCGGTAGAACGGGAGGCGGGCGAGCGCCTCCGCGTGAGCGGCGGCACTAGCCAGGTCGCCCGCACCCAGGGCGGTCTCGGCGGCCATGAGATGGCCGTCGGCGAACTCGAACCCGGTGAGCGGGCTGACCGGGAGCGTGTCGAGCAACTCGAGCCGCCTGCAAGCCGTCCGCACCGCTTCGGCGACGTCGTCGTTGACGAGGTTGGTGAGGGTCAACAAGTCCAGTGCGATGCTGTGCACGATTCCGTCGCCGGCTCGCTCGGCGAGATCGACGACACGTCGCGCCTCGGCTGGTCCGGGC
>Ga0075435_100003750_pt1 | contig 10351 bp, 10 predicted proteins | sample RhiMethybrSRZTD4_FD_75302 | JGI IMG/M metagenome (GOLD analysis project Ga0075435, IMG submission 75302) | Populus rhizosphere microbial communities from Tennessee, USA - Rhizosphere MetaG P. TD hybrid SRZTD4 | ecosystem: Host-associated > Plants > Roots > Rhizosphere > Soil | place: USA... | reverse complement strand
ATTCAGCTGTGAGGGCATGGGAGAACTTAGTGGCAAGCCCATGTGGCTGGTACACTTCCGGCAACGAGAAGATCGACCGAATCGCATACATGCTTTCAAGATTGGTGGCATGATCTACTCGGTCAATTTGAAAGGGCGAGCGTGGATCACACCCGACAAGTTCCAAATCGCGCGTGTTGAGTCGGACATTGTGAAGCCCATGCCAAACATCCAACTGTTAACGGAACATCAAATCGTTCAATACGGTCCCGTCGATTTTCCCAAGAAAAAAGTTCAACTTTGGCTTCCGAAGAGTGCTGATCTTTACGTTGATTTCAGAAAACATCGGTATTTCCGAAGGCATAGCTTTGATCACTTCATGCTCTTCTCGTCGGATTCTGAGGAAAAATACAGCGGGCCGAAACAGGACCCCAATTTGCCGCCAGCTAATACCCCGCAGAAACCTTAGGGACGTGCGCATTCCATTTGCGCTTGTGGCAGTCGAGACTCCAAATGAGAGTTTTCTTGAGAGTCAATACGATTTGCGAGGGTTATTCGGCGAACGCTTGTTTTGGTGAACGTCAGACGTGGCAAGACCAAAGGCTTTTTTGCTTTTGCCGCGGATCCCAGACGGACGACCCAGGACCGTTTTCCTGGCGGCTGACTCCTGGCGATTGGAGTCGGTTGCCCTGATGGGTAATGGCTGACGGCTGATGGCGGTTTTCAGATTCGCCATCTCCACCGCCGCCAGTGCCGCCTCGAACCCCTTATTTCCCATCTTCAGCCCGGCGCGGTCAATGGCCTGTTCGAGTGTGTCACAAATAAGGACACCGAAGGCATGCGGCACGCCCGTCTCCTGTGCCGATTGCCCGATCCCACGTGTGACTTCGTTGACGATCACGTCGTAATGCCCCGTGTCTCCACGCAGCAAACATCCGAGGCAGATGATGGCATTGTATTTTTTGGTCTCAGCCAACGTGCGCGCCGCAGAAGGTTTCGGAACGGCCGAGGATTATTCGGTGCCTTAACCAGAATTCAGGCAGAGGTCGCCGAGTACGCAGAGAAAGTCGAATTCACGGAACCGGTGCCGTTGCATCTGTTTTCAGCACAGGGACATTCAAGCGACTGGTTTACGCTGTGTTTCTGGATCCCTGTGCTGAACAATACTCTTCGGCGATCTCGGCTTACTCTGCGGTTCAAGCATTTGAGGTTATCGTCGGAACAGATCCCCGATCGCCTGCTTCATCACCGCCCCGCCCACTTCTGCAATTGACGTTGTCAGCGGAATCTCCTTCGGGCAGGCCTCAACGCAGTTCTGCGCGTAGCCGCATTCTTGAATTCCGCCATCTCCCATGAGGGCAGCCAATCGCTCGCGCTTCAGCGCTGCCCCGGTTGGATGAGTGTTGAATAATCGAACCTGAGAGATCGTTGCCGCGCCCACGAACCCGGTTCGCTCGTTGAATTGCGGGCAAACCTCCATGCAGCAGCAACATGAGATGCACCGCGAAAGCGGGTATGCCTCTTCCTGTGCCTGCATGGTGACGCGCGGGCCGGGCCCGAGATCGTAGGTGCCATCCACCGGCACCCAGGCTTTTAGACTTTTCAAATTCTCGAATAACACGCTGCGGTCAACCGCGAGGTCGCGGATGACCGGGAATTTCGACAGCGGTTCGAGCCTGATCGGCTGATCGAGTTTATCCACCAGCGCCGAACAGGCCATGCGCGCCTTGCCATTGATCAGCATGGCGCACGATCCGCAGACTTCCTCGAGGCAATTCGAATCGTAGGTGATCGGCGTGGTCGCCTTGCCATCCCGCGTGACGGGATTCCGCGCAATCTCCATCATCGAGGAGATCACATTCATCCCCGGATGCCAGGCCAGTTTGAAATCCTCCCAGCGAGGTTTCTCGCTCGGAGAGGATTGGCGTCTGATTTTGAACAGGACGGATTTGGCCGGCATTGATGTTCGATTCAAATTTCATCGTAACAAATATTGCCGTCATAATGCCCAGATCACGGCCCCAACTGCTGCGCCTCAAACTGTAGGCTGCTATTTCCGGCGGTGGCAGTTCCGGCTACTGCGATATTGCCCGAATGGCCTTGCGTCGAAATTGGAAAAGAGACAAGTCCGTTGACGTCGGACTGAACGGTGGTTCGTGCGCTGCTGAGGATCACCGGTGTGCCAGACTGCGAAATCCCGGCTTCCCCCGCCCAGAGGATTGGTTGATTTGACGCCACCCGACCCACATAACTAATGAAGAGCACACTCGCGCCGAGGATGGAATTCGCGGGAGCAGAGGAATCAACCACTCGCACAACAACGGGTTGAAAGCTCTGGCCGGTAGCAACAACTTGCAGTGTCCCGGTCACTGGCTGCAGCTGGAGTGAAGAGGTTGCAACAACCGACGCGGTGAAAATCTGGCATACAGTGTTCGCCGGCGCTATGCAAACATTTACCTGGACCGGTGCTGAAAATGAGCTCAGTTGCAGATTTACTGACGCATTTTCGGCCGCGTCGGTCTGAGACGCGCTCGCACTCAGAGTTGCACTGCCTTGGACAAGACGATAGTTCTTCAATGTGCTTCCGCTTGCTGACGCTCCGTTCGAAAGCACTCGAGCAGCTATGGGAAGGTTCAAACTCGCGCCCTGCGCAATCCACACGGACGGATTGAAGCCAGGCCAAGCTGCGAGGAGGTCGCAGTTAACTGCGTGCTCAGCTGCTGCGGAAGCGGGTAAGTCGCGGGCGAGCTTCGCTATGATTGTCCCAACTCCTGCGCTCAATGGCGTCATGAAACTTGAAGCCATTCCGCTCACGTCCGTCAAAACGGTGCAATTCGTGCCGCCACCACACGCAGAGAACCCCACCGAAGAGGAAGTGAACTGCACGCTTGCGCCGGTCACCGGAGTCACTCCACCTGCCCCGACTACCATGACCACGACTGGAGAAGCTGCCTGGGCCCCCTAGTAGCAGGATCATCATCAATAAGCGGCAAGCTCGCATGTTTATTCCGGCACCACCCGCCTGAGCGCCATTGCCACAGACTTCAACTCAGAGTTTCGAATTTGTCTCTTGGCTGGATTTCCGCCTCTGCCTTCGCTCTGAATGGACCAGCCCCAAACTGCCAGCCACCGGGCTCGTCAACCCCAGCTTGCTTTGCGGATACAAAAATAGGAGGACATGCTCGCCGGCCTGATACCGCTCGCCCGCCTGCCACAACCCTCCCCATTCACTGATTTGAATGCTTTGGCCCTTTTTGACGCCGCGAATGGCCTCGTCAATTCGGAAGGTCACGCGTGTAATGGGAACACCCGGGCTGCCCTGAACCAGGGCCGCACTTGTGCAGCGGTAGGAGGGACGACCAAATTTCGATGGTAGCTGTCAAAAGCCTTTAACCGCAAAGCGCGCAAAGAAATCGCAAAGAGCGCCAAGAAATCGACTTTGCGTCCTGTGCGATGCCTTGGCGGACTTTGCGGTTAAAGGCTTTGACTCGATTATTCCTGCCTCAGGAAGATCTTCTGCGCCGAAAGGTGCGCTCCGGTCAGCAATAGCAGTCCTGAGAGAAACGCCCAGAACATCATGCTTACTGAGATCGCGAACGGCCCATAGACCTCCTGGAAGTTCAGCCTGGGCAGCAGGAGAATATACGAATATTTCAGAATTTCAGAACAGAACCCCATTATGATGGCCGCCGGCAACACTGTTTTTGCCGTAACCTTCCCGTTCGGCAGCAACCAATAAATTAGAAAGAAAATCGCCATGCTCGTTACAGTGGCAAACACTTTTGCGGTGAGAAATCCAAGAATCCGCACCAGCAGAATGTCGTGTCCGAACGCCAAGAAGCGTAGCAACTGCACGTTGCCCGCGCTGAGAGCAATCGAGATCAGCGCCAGAATTCCGCACGCGAAAGCCAGGCCGAGAGAAATCAGCTGATTTCCAATGTAAGAACGATTGTTTGGAAACCGCCAGACCCGATTCAGTGCAACCTCGAGCGGAAGAAAAACTCCGGTCGATGTAATCAGCAACATGACCAATGAAAACGCCTGGGCTTTGTTTTTGGCAGTAGCCAGCGCCTCAAGGTTCCGAATCACAAAGTCCTGTCCAGCGGGCAGATAGTCACGCAGCAATTCTTTGATTACGTCGCTCATCACTTTGGAGTGAAACACCCGCAGCGCCAAACTCATCAGCAGCAGCACGAATGGAAAAAAAGACAGGATGGCGTTGGCCGCGACCGAAAAAGCAAAGGTGTGAACTTCGGTATGCAGCAGATACTTTACTGTCGACGCAGACAGCCGATAGTAATACCGGACACGATTCCCAAAGGAATCCTTTTCGCTCGGCTGAGGAGAATTGGAGCTTGAATCAGGCGTCGCTGGCGGCACAGTTGGTCAATATTATCAAACACTTAAGCAATGTTCAGTCTTCTGAAAATGGGCATGTTCAGGAACACGTCTCTCCTGGCTCCGGCGAAAAACGTTTTAGTTGTTAATTTTTTCCTTGCCAGAAAGGTAAGTTCCTGAATATTATTTTTTGCCACTGCCTCGGTTTCGAGGCATTGCATCAGAATTCGGGCTGATGTTATCTGTGCCACGTCGTCGAAAATCGCGCAACAAGATCGCTCCTCGGCCGCACTGGAGTTTTCTCCGGTTACGGTGAGGGGCTTTGCTTTTTGGGGTACGCGGCTAGCGGACATTACCTGAGCAAACCTGGCGTTGTCGTCTGAGGGGGGATGTTGAGGCACAAGGCCTCGCAGGGGACGGCGCGGGAATCTATCAACAGAGGCGAAAGGAGTACTTTGTGAGAGAGAAGGGTACAGTAAAGTGGTTCAACGGGGCCAAGGGCTATGGATTTATCCAGCGCTCTACCGGCGAAGATGTTTTCGTTCACTTCTCCGCCATTCAGGAGAACGGCTATCGCAGTCTTAATGAGGGCGAATCGGTTGAGTTTGATTTGCTGAAAGGGCCGAAAGGCTTCCAGGCAGCCAACGTTAGCCGCGTCTAACTGAGTCTCGTCCCACTTACACCCTTCCAGCTTGCTGGAAGGGTTTTATTATTTTGGGTGAAAGAGATTGTGCAGCTGGCGAAAATTGGGTAATTGGGAAAGTTGGTAATTTTGTAGCATTGGCGAACATCAACGATAGCGCCATCGCGGACGATTGACTGTTCCAGTTACCAAAATACTAAATTTCCCAATTACTCAATCCTCTCGGTGCAGCTCGGTTTATTGTTGGGTTGTCTCTGTCTGATACATTGTGACGGCGTCCAAATCGTCGCTTCGGCACGACCTTGTCTGAACAACCTTTGAAATCCAACAGCCTGACAGAAGGCGGCAAGACCAAGGCGCCAGGATCACCTACGTCGATTGCTGTTGTTTGTCTCGTCGCTATTGTATTAGGCATGCCGATGCTGCTCTACGGTCCGCTTGCGGATGGCCACGATACCTACGAACACCTGACCTTTACGAAGTACTTCAGCGAGCAGTTCTGGAATGGTGACCATTACCCGCGTTGCTGATGGACATGAACCATGGCCTCGGCAGTCCTACGTATTTCGTGTTTCCACCACTTCCGGCGTATGTGTGTGCGCTGCTCAGGCCAGTTGCTCGGTTGCTCCGCTTCACTGCGTTCAAATTCGCGGCCTTTCTGCCGCTGTTGATCTCGGGAATTTCCGCCTGGTTGCTGTTGACGAAAACGGTGGCGCCCCGCGACGCGGCGATTGGAGCGTGCCTTTACATGGCCATGCCTTACCACTTACTTATCGATTTGCACGTGCGCTCTGCCATACCCGAGTCGTGGGCGCTAGCCTGGATGCCCTTGGTCCTGTATTTCCTGCCGGCAGCGCTGAAGGGCCAGTCACGTGGAGTAGTCGGCCTGGCCGTGAGTTTTGCGTTGATGATCTTCAGCCATTTGATCAGCGTGGCCATGTGTTCGCCTGTTCTTCTGGTCGCGGCAATATGCTTTGCGCCTCCTGGCCGCAGAACTCGTGGTTTCGTTCTGGTTGGCGTGGCAATGGTGCTGGGCGCGGGGGTCGCGTCCATTTACCTGTTACCCTCATTAGCCAATGCAAGGTATATTTCAGCGGCGAGATTGGTTGCGCTCAACAATTTTAATTGGACAAATCACCTGCTCAGTTTCGGTAAAGGCTTGTTTGCTCACGACGCTGGTAAGGTTGCAGTTTTTCAACGGGAGATGTCATGGAGTGATCTCAGTATCTTCGCGTTCGCGGTCCTCGGGTTGCTAATAAGCACGGGCAGTGCGCCACGCGCCTTGAGGCGCGCCGCTATCTTCTGGTTTGCGGTGTGCTTCTTATCACTGTTCATGATTTCACGGGCAAGTTCACCGATTTGGGCACACATAGCCGAACTCCAACAGGCTGTTCAATTCCCCTGGCGGTTTAGCGCAATCTTGCGTATCGGCGCGCTCTCGATGCTTGGACTTCTGTTGACACAAAATCCGTGGGAACTCAGAGAAGGGGATTGGTCGCGTTCGCTTGTTGCTAGTCGCGACCGGCGCGGTTTGGCTGTCCAGTTATGGTTATGCCTGCTGGCGTTACCATGTCGCGGTGAAACCGGGGCCTAGCGAGAAGCTGCTGGTCAACGACCATGATGGCTGGTTCTTTGCCTGGTCACCGCCGGACATGGACCAGCGCGCAGCGTTGCTCGCCAGCTTTGGTCCGAAAATCAGGTTCCGAGAAAATAGCGGCAGTGCCGACGTCACCATGTGGGCCCCTAGCCGTATCGAGTTTAAGACGAACAGCCACGACGGAGGGTGGGTCATGGTGAACCAGTTTTACTATCCAACATGGATTGCCCTGAGCGGCAACGCATCGCTTGAAGTTCACCCCGCATTGCCGGAGGGCCTATTGCAGGTGAGGGTGCCTTCCGGAAGCCAGGACGTTCGAGTTGAAATACCAGTGAGTAAGGCCGAGTGGCTAGGCCGCTGGCTTACCATCTCGTGCATCGCAGCCTGCCTATTCATTGCGAAGCCGGCAGGCAAGCCTAGTTCGATTTAAAACAGGGCACAGTCCAGATCGGCGGTCCGGTTAAGTAATTCAGGTTTAGCGAAATGCCTCCCGAAGCCGCAGAGCTGTTGAATGAGTCACCAAACCTGGGGTAATGCCTTGCGCTTTGGGATCAATGGAGCTCAATCGAAACCAGCTCGCCGTCTAGATCACTGCCTGCCCTGTAATTGACGTTGACTGGAACTCCCCTCCAGGCGCAGGAAAATTCGCTCGCCCCGATAACCGGGACCTCTTTGTAGTCAACCGCCCGCAGACGCAGCGTCTTACCCTCGCCGGAAAGTGTCAGCACGGCGGCCGGAGGTTTCGAGCAATCGACCGACATGAGTGTCGTCTTCAGGAATTTCACCGGACGTTTGTCGAAGGAGGGCTCTTTGCCCGCAGGTTTGCCGGGAGTTTCATCATCCTCATCTTCTGAGTCGCCGGAAGATCTCTTTCTTTCCGACTGTGACGCATCTTTGCTGCCGGCCGCGCTTGCAGTCGACTGCGGGGCCGATTCCTGCACCGGGGGCACCCCGTACTTCTCGAGAAATGGCAGGTCAATCAAACTTTTTTTTGCAGTCTGGGCGATCTGCGGATTTTGACTCTGCTTCAGTCGATCCAGCGTGGCGGTCGCATCATCGAATTTCTTGGCCGCCAAATAAGCTTGTGCCAGACGTAGTTGGTACTGCTCGTTGCGCGGATTCAGTTCCACCGCCTTTTTCATCGCCTCGACCGCCGCATTCGCACCGCCGCCCAAAAGCCTGGCCCATCCCAGCATGTCGTAGGCTTCGGCGAAGTCGGGAAATTCCTGCAGAACGATGTGCAGGCTCTCCATCATGTTTGCCAGACCCTGCACCTTGGCGCCGTGCTCGCCCGAGTGGTAGGCCGCAAGTGCCAGGCCCATGCGCACCCACGGGTCGCCGGAAGAAATTCTTATCCCCTCGCTGAGCTCTTCAAAGGCCTTCGCAGTTTCACCCTTTTGAACGTAGGCCCATGCGAGCGCGCGATGTGCAACCGCGGTTTCAGTTTTCTCGCCGGCAACCAGAGCTTCAAGCTTCTCAATGGCTTTCTCGCGGCGCTCCGGAATGCGGACCGCTATTTCTTGAACCAGTGCGTCTCCTTCGCCGGTCTGCGGCGGCTTTGCGCTGGTTGCGACGTCGTCCACCGAAAACGGCAACGCCACTTGAGAAATCGATGGATCGAATGTCCCATGGTTCGGCTGCTTCGCAATCTGCAGCGTGTCCTGCAGACCCTTGAGCGACCGGTAGTAATCCTTCACGGTCTTGTCCAGTTCGACGACAGTCATCCCGAACGCCTGCTGAACAGCTTGCTCAACCGGCACCTTCTGGTTCTCCACCAGATCAAAGTATTTACCCACATCGGGCAGGCGATTCTGGCTCAGGAGGTAGTGCACAAAGATCCATGACTGTGCGTAAAACAACGTCCGGTGCGTGCCTTCCCGGCCATTCACTACGCGATTTTTCATTTGAAACAAATCTGGCCAGGTGAGCCAGACGGGATTGTTCAAAATTTCCGTAAACGACTTGCCCGGACTGCCCGCCAACAGATTCCCAAACAGATCTGTGTCGGGTGCAGCCGGATTAAGCTCAGGGTCCCCGCCCAGCCCTGCCGTTTTCGAGACGAGATTTAAAGAAGAAAAGTACTCGGCGATTCCTTCGTCGAACCACGGCTGGGTGGGCGGGTAATTGAAGTTCAGAAAGTAGTGTGCGAGTGGGTGTTCTATCGCGCGCCAACTGTCCGGCTCAAAAAGATTGAGCACGATAAACACGCGATCTTCACCGCCAAGAAAAAAGCCAGGTGCTTGAGTAGGATTGCCATTCACAAGCGGAACGACCTGCGCATAGTCCTTATCGCTGCGGAACGCGATGATCTCGATAGGCTCCGCCATGCGCAGCCGATTGCGCATCAGGAGTTGACCGAACACCGCGCGCAATTGCTCGAATCGCGCGGCGACTTCATGTCCCTGCTTCAGGCTGCCGTCGGTAATAACAACAAAGTGATCGGAGCTGACTCTAAGCCACGGAGGCTGGTCGGCGGCGCAGGCTCGGCGAGTATTCATAATCGCCACTATGCAAACTGCGAAGGAGCTGACGCGAAACGCCCAGTACCGCATTTGAGACGATTCTAACCGGAAAACCAGAGGATCGAACTAAGCGGCTTTTGCCATCCATTTATAATGCGGCGGACAGATGTCTCTTGCCAGCGGTACAAAGTTAGGCCCATATCAGATTGAATCACCGCTCGGTGCCGGCGGCATGGGCGAAGTGTACCGCGCGCTCGACACGCGACTCGATCGCCTCGTCGCCGTAAAAATACTGCCGGAGCATCTCTCTCAAAGCCCAGAGGCCAAACAGCGTTTCGATCGCGAAGCTCGGGCCATCTCTTCGCTGAGCCACCCCAACATTTGCGTCCTTCACGATGTCGGCCATCAAAATGGGACCGACTACCTGGTAATGGAATTCCTGGAAGGCGAAACTTTAGCCGATCGTCTCCTCAAGGGACCTGTTCCTATTGCGCAGATCCTGAAATATGGCGCCGATATCTGCGAAGGTCTCGATCGCGCACACAAGAGCGGAGTGGTTCATCGCGACTTGAAGCCGGGAAACATCATGCTGACCAAGTCCGGGGCGAAGCTGATGGATTTTGGACTGGCCAAGAGCACACCGGCCATGGCAGCCGTCTCTTCATCGAGCTTGACAATGGAGCTGGCCAGCCCTGCCGTAAGCCACCCCCTGACCGGGCAGGGATTCGTAGTCGGGACTTTTCAATACATGTCCCCTGAGCAGGTGGAAGGCAAAGAGGCCGACGCCCGCAGCGACATTTTCGCGCTTGGCTCCGTGCTGTATGAAATGGCGACAGGTAAGCGCTCATTCCAAGGCAAAAGCAATCTCTCGATAGCATCGGCAATTCTTGAGAAGGAACCGGAACCGATTACCAGCATCCAACCCATGGCTCCGCCGGCGCTGGATCACGTGGTGCGCGGCTGTTTAGCGAAGAATCCCGACGAACGCTGGCAGAGTGCCGGCGACATCGCTCGCGAGTTGCGGTGGATTGCAAGTGGTGGGTCGTCGCAAACGAATGTTCCTGCCCTGGCTCGCCGCCAGGCCATCAATCGCGAGCGATTCGCCTGGATCGGTCTAGCGGCGATTTTGTTGGGAGTTCTCACGTGGTTTGCCTTGCGCCCGCAACCGCCGGCGCGGGTGGTACAAGCTGTCTTGACTCCGCCACCCGGAGCGACGTTTGCTTTCAATGGTGATTTTTCCGGTCCGCCGATGCTCTCGCGGGACGGGACGCGGATCGTGTTCGCAGCGCGGGTTGGACGGGAACCGACATCTCTCTACGTTCAGGCCCTGGA
>Ga0075435_100003749_pt1 | contig 10352 bp, 7 predicted proteins | sample RhiMethybrSRZTD4_FD_75302 | JGI IMG/M metagenome (GOLD analysis project Ga0075435, IMG submission 75302) | Populus rhizosphere microbial communities from Tennessee, USA - Rhizosphere MetaG P. TD hybrid SRZTD4 | ecosystem: Host-associated > Plants > Roots > Rhizosphere > Soil | place: USA... | reverse complement strand
TCTTCGGCGAAGGTCATGTGCGCGGAATCCTCGAACACCACAAGTTCGGCGTCCGGCAGCCGCCGGGCCATGTCTGCGGCGGCGCCGGCCGGGCACACTCGGTCGTGCCGCCCGGCCAGCACCAGCACCGGGTGCCGCACCGCACCGAGCCGGTCTTCGATGTCGATCCCCCCGTAGTCCTGCGAAGCAAAGGAGCGGATCACCTCGGGCGCATACCGGGCCAGCCCGGCGGTGCGGCGCAAGTACTCCTGCAGCGCCCCGCCCCGCGGCTCGAGGAAGTGGAATGGCAGCTGGTCCTCCAGCAGCGCAGCCGCCTCCTCCTGCGTCTGGACCTGCCGCTCGGCCGCCCACGACGCGATCACCTGCGCGCGCAGCTCCACCGGCTCGAACGCCGCCAGCTGCTGGTCCACCCCCGCCAGCCAGCGCGCGGCGGCCACGCCCGAGGACACGATCGTGCCGCGTGGCTCGCCGGGGTAGTCCACGGCATGCTGCAAGACGACGAACGCGCCGTAGGAGTGGCCGAGCGTGGCGTACCCGTGCTGCGCCCCCAAGCTGGCCGCCAGGTCACTGACATCCTGGGCCATCCGCTCCAGTGTCCACGTCGGGCGCGGTGCGGTCCGGTCCGACCGGCCGGACGCCCGCTCGTCGGCCAGCACCAGGCGGTAGCGGCCCCCCTCGGTCAGCGGATCGAGATAATCGCCGAACTCGGTGTGGTCCAGCCCGGGCCCGCCGTGGAAGACCAGCAGCGGAAACCCCGACGGCGCGCCCCGCTCCTCGACATACAGCCTGGTATCCGCCACCTCAACCAGCCGGCCCACCACCACACCTCCCGCCCCGCGCCGGGCAACGGTATCCAGGCAAGTCTGCACCAGCCCGAGCCAGACCGGCCCGGCGGGCCGCCCAGCCGCCTGGCCATACCGAATAGCGGACGTTGCCCAAGCGCATACTCATGCACAGCGTGGCATATTCCATTGAGGCTCTAGGGGCCACGATGATCGCCGAGCTCGTCAGCGTGATTTCGTTATAAGGCGCGCATATCGCCGAGTAGGAATTCCTATCCATAGATGGGCATTCGCGAGTCGAGATGCACAGAAAATCGCATTCTGCGTTCGCGTGGGTGCTGAGCTTGGGATGCCATCGGCGGAACGAAGATCACGTGAGCATCAGTATGTTTCGGGGGCGTGTTGGGCAGCGCTCTGCGTTGGGTCGGCAGCGCTGGGTCTGGTCGCAGGTGCTGGTGCAGGCTTAGGCCTCAGCGCAGTCGAAGGCACCGCTGTGGGCGGCGAAGGGCGGCGAGCCCTCGGTGTAAGGGCTCGCCGCCCAAGTCAGGGTGACTTGCGGTCAGCCATAGATCCTGACATTGAAGGTGGTGCCGGAGTTGTACAGCAGTGGGTTGAGCAGGCAGCCGCTGGGCACAACCCGTGGCTGCGCGTTGGGCTTTTGGCCGCCGGTGGCCGCCCGGGGCTGGCTGACCGATGGGGTGGTTGCGGGGGTTGCTGGCCGGAGTGGCTGGTTGCAGACTTGCGTGGTGGGTCTGCCTGGGGGCGATCGGTGAGCCAGGGGTCGCGGGATGGGGTGGTCATCCGGACTCCTGACCGGCGTTTGCGGGTGTTTGTGAGTTCCACGCTGGGTGAGCTGGCTGAAGAGCGGCGGGCTGTTTCGCGTGCTATTTCGGCGCTGCGGCTGACCCCGGTGATGTTCGAGGCGGGGGCGCGGCCGTATTCTCCGGTCGAGGTGTACCGGGCGTACCTGGCGCAAAGCGATGTGTTCATCGGGTTGTACTGGCAGCGGTACGGGCAGCTGCTCCCGGGGGCGCGGGTTTCGGGCCTGGAGGAGGAGTTTGACCTGTCGGGTGGGTTGCCCCGGCTGCTGTATGTCAGGGCGCCGGCGCCTGATCGTGAGCCTCGTTTGGCTGATCTGCTGGCCCGGATCAAGGGGGAGTTCTCGGCTTCCTACCGTTATTTCCGTACTTCCGCTGAGCTGGGCCGGCTGGTGCGTGATGACCTGGCGGTGCTGCTGAGCGAGCGGTTCGCCGGCGGTGCCGGCCAGGCCGCGGCCGCTGCGCCGTCGCCGCCGGGCGCCCGCCCCCCGCGCCCGCTGCCAGTGAGCACGACGTCGCTGCTGGGACGAGACCGGGCCATCGAGGAGGTGGCGGGGCTGGTGGAACGTTCCGGGGCGCGGCTGGTGACGCTTACTGGGCCGGGCGGGGTGGGCAAGACCCGGCTGGCGGTGGCGGTGGGTGAGCGGCTGCGGGACCGGTTCGGCGCGGGCACCGTGTTCGTACCGCTGGACATGGTTGCCGATCCTGGGCTGGCCCTGGCCGCTGTCGGGCGGGCGGTGGGCGCGGACCTCGCCCGGTCGGGCTCGCCGTACGAGGCACTGGCCGATGCGTTCGGCGACGGCGCCTGGCTGCTGATCTTGGACAACTTGGAGCAGGTTCTCCAGGTCGCCCGTGACCTGGGAGAGCTTCTGGCCCGCTGCCCCGGGGTGGTGATTGTGGCTACCAGCCGCACGGTGCTGGGGCTGCGGGGCGAGCGGGAGTACCCGGTGCCGCCGCTGCCGGCTGGGCCCGCCGCCGCCCCGGTAGCGGAGGTGGCGACCTGGCCGGCGGTAGCACTGTTCGTAGACCGGGCCCGCGCGGTGCGGCCAGATTTTGAGCTCACCGAGGGCAACGCGGCGGCGGTGGCCGAGATCTGCCGGCGGCTGGAGGGCCTGCCGCTGGCGATCGAGCTGGCTGCCGCCCGCACCCGGCTGCTGGACCCGCCCGCGTTGCTGGACCGGCTCGCGGCCTCACTGGATGCGCTCGGGACCGGGGCGGTGGATCTGCCCGCGCGGCAGCGCACCCTGCGGGCCACGGTGCAGTGGAGCGTGGGCCTGCTCACCGACGCCGAGCGGTCGCTGCTGGAAGTCACCGCAGTGTTCGCAGACGGCTGGACCGTCCAGGCCGCCGCCCAGGTGGCGAGTGTGGAGGAGGGCCGGGCGCTGGATCTGTCGGAGGCGCTGGCCCGCCACAGCCTGGTCTACGTCGACCGCACTGGGCTCGGGCCCCGGTCGCGGATGCTGGAGACCGTCCGGGAGTTTGTCGCCGAGCGGCTGGCATCCCGGGCCGACGCCGCCGAGGTCGGCCGCCGCCACGCCGGCTACTACCGGGCCCTGGCCGAGCAGGCGGACCGGCCGCTGCGCGGCCCGGGCCAGAACGAGTGGCTGGAGCGGCTGCAGGCCGAGGCGGGGAACCTGGCCGCCGCGGTGCGCTGGTACCTGGCCCACGACCGTGAGCCGCTGCCGCACCTGTTCCGGGTCCTGTGGCTTTTTTGGACGCGGCGCGACCGTGAGCGCGAGGCCCGCCCGTGGGTCGAGCAGCTCCTGTCCGCCACCGGCGCGCTGGACGCACGGGCCCAGGCCGAGCTGGCGTGGGTCGCGGCCGTGCTTGCCGTGGACACCGGTGACGACACCGCGGCGCTGGCCGCTCGTCAGCGCCTGGCGCCGCTGCTGCCCGCGATCGCGGACCCCTTTCTGCACGCGGTATCCCAGCTGGTCATGGCGTGGGCGTTGCCGATCACCGGCGATTTGGACGGGGCTCTGCGGGAGGTGGTGGCCTCGCTGGAGGAGCTGCGCGGCCAAGATGAGCCCGTCTTCACCGCTATCGCCGCGTTCGGCGCCGGCTCCCTGGAAACAGCGCTGGACCGCCGCGAGGACGCCTCGCGGCACCTGCGCGAGGCGCGTGACCTGGCGCAGCGGTTCGGCGGTGACTGGCTTACCGCGGGCTGCCAGGCAGAGCTGGGCATCCTGGCGGTCCGCCGCGGCAGGCTCGATCAAGCCCGGGCGCTGCTCGAGAAGGCGCTGGATCTGAGCCTGGCCGCCCGCAGCACCCCCTTCGTCACCCTCTGCCTGGCCGCGCACGCCTGGCTGGCGCTCGCCGAAGGCGACCCGGAACGGGCGGCGCTTGTGGAAGGCGCGGCCGAGGGCCTACGCCGGCGGGTCGGCCTGCCGACCTGGCCGCTGCTACGACGGGTAGAGGCCGAACTGGTAGCCCAGGTCCGCCAGCGCCTGGGCGCGGGCCAGTTCGACCAGGCGTTCTCCGCCGGCTCTGCGCTCACCCAGCGCGAAGCAGTAGCCATCGTCCAGCACCAGCGCGACACCGGCACACAGACATCCTGAGGCCCATGCACATCGCCGAAACCGCCATCTCCTGCTGCGCAGGTGGACACCGCGCCGGCTCCGCGTCCTCATCCCGTCGTCAGCGGGCCAGCCCGACACTGTCGGCCACGGCCTGCAAACCCGCCGACAAAGCAGGCCGATGATGGGCTACGGCCCCCGGCGGGCGCACAAAAACCGCGTTCGAAAGTCGAGGTTGTACGTCCGTACTTGGTGTCGTTCACCACTGCTCTCCCGTCCGGGCCGTCTACGGCGAGACTGGCGGCCTCGGTCACCTGACGGTCTCCTGCCGTGAGTCCGGGTGCCGGTCGGTGTGGTACTCGCCACGCCATGTGAGCCAGAAGAAAAGGTGACCGTAAGGGCGTATTTATGGCCGTGCTCACGCCCTCCGTACGGGTGAGCCGTTTCGCCAGTCACTTTTGGTGTCGCAAGCCGGCGGCGGGGTGCCGGCGAGATGACGAACGGTCAAACCGCGGCGGGGCACGCTGAGCCCGCTAACCGCATGAAAACGGAGGAATCATCATGCGACAACTACGACTGCGCACAGTCTTGATCGGTACCGGGGCCGCCCTGGCCCTGGTGGCGGGCGGCACCGCTGCGGCCACGGCTGCGTTCGCCAGCTCGGGCACGGTGTACAAGGGCTGCGTTGAGGGCACCAGCCGCGTCATGGAGCACGTCTACACCAGGGCGAATCCGCCTGCGTGCCCGAGCGGCAGCTTCGCGGCCACCTGGAACCAGGTGGGCCAGCAGGGGCCGCCCGGGCCGCGGGGGCCAGCTGGCCCTGGTCTGCTGGCATGGGCCTATGTGAACGCCAACGGCACCGTCGCGAGCAGCAGTGGCAATGTCACGGTCGCCAATCCTGGCGCAGGCTCCTACTGCATCGGGGTTACCGGGGGGACTGCCCACGTGGCAGTTGCGAGCCTCGACTCGTTGGAGAACACCGGCGGCACCGTGCAGGCGGGGGTCTTCGCTGCGAGTGGCTGCCCAGCCAACGCATCAAACATCCTCGTCGTCACCCGCCCGCAGCCGCAAGACGGCGGCTTTCCTGGGGTCAACCACGCCTTCTATATCATTGTCAGCTAGTCGCCCCAGCATCAGGCGCCACGCGCAAAGCGGGGGTTCGGCCGCGCGAGCTGGTCGCTGAGTTCAGATCCATTTGCAAACGCGTGGCGGGCCAGCGCTGGCCCGCCACGCGTTTGACCTGAAATACCTTGTCTAATAACTGGGTGGGAGTGACCGCCACCGCCAGCCGCAACCCCCGTCCGGGCCCAGTGGCGATGGTGATTGACCGGTGCTGCAGGTGCTCGGCCAGCACAGAACCGATCATTACTCAAGCACGGATGCGGCCAAACGAGCAACCCGGGCACCCTATGCGGCATGCAAATGAGTATGTTTATCGGTGACAGTAATAGACCACCGTTGACGGAGAAAAGCGCGCTCACGATGACGCGGCCCACGCGAGCATGTCAAGAAGCCGCAAGTCGCTCAGCCTTTGAGCAGCGGTCTGCGCCATTGGCACTGGGGACGCCGTGAGTACCTCCCGGAGCACCTGCAAGGCGGCTTCGCTGCACAGAATGTCTTGTCGTATCGCTTCCCAGTAGAGCGTTGTGAGCCTGCCCAGGGACGGGCGTTGCCGGCCGACTTCGCAGGCGGCCTCCCGGGCAGCCGCACGATAGAACTTCATGAGGTAACTATCGAGGATCGGGAACAGTCCTGGCCTCATCAGGTAGAGCACTTTGCTGAACTTCGCCGTGCTGATACCCGTCGGCCGGGCAGCCCAGAAATGCTCCCACAGAGCTGCGGCCCGATCGTACAGGCCTCCTGCGACGAGCGGATCAGCCTCCTTGAGCTGTGCCTCGAGCGAGACCGTTGACCAGGGAGCCGTAGTTCCGCGATTGATGATCCAGGTGGCTTGCTCAGCGCTGATCCGGGATCCCATCCAAGGAGACCTCGTGGCACGTATGAGGTCAGGGGTCACCTGGCCGAAAGTGGCTGCTCGGAAGTCATAGTGAGTTATGGTCCCACGGTGCTGTTCCAGGTACCGCACCACCGCATAAGCCGGATTGCCGACAACGCGGCCCGCGACTGCAACGGGAGGAGATGAGACGACGGCCATTGTTCCTCTCAGGACATACAGTATGCCCGGCCCATCGGGGAGGCATAGGTCTCATGCTTTCAGATCGACGACTGAGTTCTCATCGCCGCAGTCGATCTGCGGCCTGCACTCGAGTAGGGAGGTTGACCGCAAGGAACCGAAGTGCTTCACGCCAGATCCGCGGGACCTCGTGCCGGGCACCTACCAACGCTGTCAGCACCGTCCCGGGCACGCCGACGATTGCTTGGGCAAGGGCCAAGATGGCCTGCGACGTGCCTCCTTGATGCTTGCCCTCATCGGCAGAATCGGTCGACGCCGCGCCCGCAGACCGTCCAGTTCTGCGCGGCGGCCGGCCCGGCGGTCGTGATGCTCGGCTTCCGTGCGATCCGCCGGGCCCGTTAGGCTGATTGCCGGGGGGAGAAGGATCCGGGCGAGACCCGGTCCATGGGCTGGTCCTGGTAGGGGGCGCGATGGACACCCCTGTTATTGCCCGCGAGTCCGAGCTGGCGTACCTGGCAACCTTCCTCGATGAGGTTCCGCGTGGTCCGTTGGGGCTGCTGGTCGAGGGCGAGGCCGGGATCGGCAAGACCACGCTGTGGAGGCGCGGGGTCGCCGCGGCGATGGACCGGTCTTACCGGGTGTTGTCCTGCCGACCGGTGCAGGCCGAGGCCAAGCTCTCGTTTGCCGCGCTGGGGGATCTTTTTGCCGAGATCGGCCCAGATGTCCTGTCGGGCCTTGCGGATCCGCAGCGCCGGGCCCTGGAGATCGCGTTGCTCAGGGCCGAACCCGGGGGCTGCCCTCCGGACCAGCGCGCGGTGTCGGTGGCGGCGGTGGCGGTGCTGCGGCGCCTTGCGCAGGCGGGCCCGCTGGTGGTGGCGGTGGACGATGTGCAGTGGCTGGATGGCCCGTCGTCTCGGGTGCTCGAGTTCGCCATCCGCCGCCTGCATGACGTGCCGGTGGCCATGCTCGTGTCGTTCAGGACCGCGGGGAAGATCGTTCCGCTGGGCCTGGATGGAGCCTTGCCGGAGGGGAATTTGTATCGGTTGCCGGTCGGGCCGCTGAATCTGGGAGCGCTTCAGCACTTGATCCGCACGCGGACCGGTGCCGCGTTGTCCCGCCCTGTCCTGTTGCGGATCCACGCGGCGACGGGCGGAAACCCGTTTTTCGCGCTGGAGATGGCGCGGATGCTCCAGCAGAAGGGGGCGGGATACGAACCGGGCCAGGCACTTCCGGTTCCCGACGACGTGCGGCAGCTGGTCCGGCTGCGCCTGGCGGAGCTGCCGCCGCGGGCGAGGCGCGTGCTTTTGGCTGTCGCGGCGCTCGCCCGGCCCACGGTTGCGCTGGTGGAGGAGATCACCGGTGCCCCCGAGCGCGTGACCAGGGACCTTGAGCGCGCCGCCCGGGCCGGGATCATCAGCCTGGAGGCAGGCCGGATCGTCTTCACCCACCCCCTGCTCGGATCGGCCATTTACGCCGACGCGCCGGACAGGGTCAGGCGGAGCCTGCATCGAAGGCTGGCTCAGCTGGCGGCAGAGCCGGAAGAGCGGGCCCGGCATCTGGCCCTCGGCGCCGATGGGCCCGACTCCGGTGTGGCCGAGGCCCTGGAGGAAGCGGCTCACCTGGCCCGGTCGCGAGGAGCGCCCGATGCAGCCGCCGAGCTGTTCGAGCTGGCAGCCAGGCTCACTCCGGCGGCGGCGGAGCGGAACAGGTGGCGGCGCAACGTCGACGCCGCCTGCTGCTATTACGAGGTCGGCGATACCGTTCAGGCGCGGGGGCTGCTGCACGACGTTGTGAACGTGGCCTCTTCGGGGGCCGATCAGGCACGGGCGCTGTTGCGGCTGGCCACCGTGATGCATGAGTGCGACGGGCCGCCGCGCTCGGTGCCGCTGTTGCGGAAGGCCCTGCCGCAGGCAGGCGACGACGTTGTCCTTCGGATGGAGCTGGAGGGGGAATTCGCCCACGAACTCGGGGAGATGGGAGACCTCTCTGGCGCTCGATCGCATGCCCGGGCCGCGGTCGAGCTGGCCGAGCGGCTGGGTGACCAGGCCGCAATCGCCTCCGCCAGGGCCGCGGAAATCATCCAGGATGCAACCGTCGAGGGCATCACACCGGCGATCCTTGAGCGGGCCAGGTCCCTGGCCGAGCCCGGCGCGAGATCACCTGCTGACAACAGTCAGCTCACCAGCCTGGACGCCCCCCAGCACACCTTCGCGCTGCTGCTGATGGTGGCCGGCGAGCTCGACCGGGCACGCCGCATGTTTCTCGAGCAAGACCGGCGTGCCGTCGAGCGGGGTGCCGACTACCTGCGTGAGTACATGCTCTGGTGCCTTGCCCGGGTCGAGTACCGGGCGGGCAAGTTCGAGCGGGCAGCCCGGTATGCCAAGCAGAGCCACACCGCCTCCTTCCATCAGGAAGCCATGCGGCAGGATTTCTTGTATTCCGCGGCGGAGGCCGCCGCGGCGATGGGAGATGTGGAGTTTGCCCGGGCCACCGCCCGGGAGGGGCTGGCCGTTGCGGAGGGTCTCGGGGCGCCGTTTGCGGCCATGCGCAACCGGTCGGTGCTTGGCTTTGTGGAGCTAAGCGTCGGCAATCTTGCCGCGGTACACCACCACTTGGCGCCCGCGGTCACGGCGATGCACCAGACAGGTCTGGGCGAGCCGGCCTACATCCCGTTCCTCCCAGACGAAATCGAGGCCCTGATCGGGCTGGGAGAGCTGGGCGAAGCGGAGGTCCTGCTGGCAGCCTTCGAGCAGCGCGGGCAGGTGCTCGGCCGCGCGTGGGCTTTGGCTACCGCGGCGAGATGCCGGGGGATGCTGCAGGCAGCCCGGGGCGATCTGCCCGCAGCGGTCCGCTCCGTGCAGCGGGCGCTCACGGAGCACGAGCGAGTGCCCCAGCCATTCGACCTCGGCCGCACCTTGCTGGCCTTGGGCATCATCCAGCGCCGCGGCCGGAAATGGGGCGCCGCCAGGGCCTCCCTGCGAAGCGCTCTTGAGGTCTTCGAGGATCTCGGCGCGCCGTTGTGGGCCGAAAAGGCCCGGGCCGAGCTTCGCCGGATAGGGGGCCGCCCGGCCAGGAACGCGGGGCTGACCGCCACCGAGGAAAAGGTGGCAGAGCTCGTGGCCAGCGGCCTGACCAACCGGGAGGTCGCCGGCGCCCTGTTCATGAGCGTCAACACCGTGGGGGCGAACCTCTCCAGGATCTACCACAAGCTGGGAGTGCGGTCGCGCACAGAACTAGGCGCCAAGCTGGCGTCGGGGAGATCAGCGGCGACGCGGTAGAGCAGCGGCAATGCCGCAGATTAAGAGCCGCAGATCAACAGGAGACACCGGCTCGCATTAGACGGATTAAACGTACCCGAATGCGTGATTGCCCGGCCGGCCGCGGGGGCTACCGTCCAGCTCATGGACAAGCCAAGCATGGGCCCGGACGCGATTCGTGACGGTGACACCGCCACCTACCTCGTCGAGTGCTACATGCCAGGCCTGACCCCCGGCAAGCTCGATGCGCTGGCACAACGTGCCCAGCAGGCAGCCGACCGCTCATCACGTGATGGAACCGCAGTGTGGTACCGGAGCGTGACCTTCGTGCCCCAGGACGAGATGTCCTTTTTCCTCTTCGAAGGCGTTTCCCCCCGCTCGGTCGCCGAGGCCATCGAGCGGGCCGGCCTCAGCTACGAGCGAGTCGTCGAAGTCGTGCACCTAGCGCCGGGGAAGTAGCGGCGAGGTGAAGAAAGCGGTGTCCCCGATGGAAGAGCACGCAGGAGGTGGCCGCACAGGCCCGGTGATGCGGTGGCATGGGCGGGGAGCTGCCGAGCCCTGGTCGCCAAGCTGGCCGACAACACCACCAAGACAGCGAACTTCCAGTTCACCAAGTAGCCAGCACCAGCGGGAGGCCGCTCACCGATGCACCGGCGGCACCGACAACTACGTGAGTTTCATCAGATAGGGCTGGCCACCATGGCCAAGCCCAAATTGAGAAAGGGAAAGCAAATGAAGAAAATCGCCCTCGTTGCCGCGGCGGCCTCGGCCGCGGCAACCGCCACCGCGGCGGCACTGTGGCTGGCCGTGCCCGCCGGGGCGGCACCAGCGGGCCGGGACGTCTC
>Ga0075435_100003747_pt1 | contig 10354 bp, 7 predicted proteins | sample RhiMethybrSRZTD4_FD_75302 | JGI IMG/M metagenome (GOLD analysis project Ga0075435, IMG submission 75302) | Populus rhizosphere microbial communities from Tennessee, USA - Rhizosphere MetaG P. TD hybrid SRZTD4 | ecosystem: Host-associated > Plants > Roots > Rhizosphere > Soil | place: USA... | reverse complement strand
GGGCGCCGCCGAAGGCGGCGCCCACGGGCCGCGCAGCGGCCCGCCTACCGCATGAACCCTGAGAAGCGTTCGAGGAGCGGACCGAACTGCCGGACCGATTCCCTGAACGTCGCCTCGACCTTGTCTATCCGCGCGAGGATCTCCGCTTTCGCGGCATCGAGATCGGCTTTCGTGGCCAGCTGACTGACGTCGGCATCCGGGACGTGCTTCTCCCGATGTTTCCTCTCTGTCGGCTCGTGCTCTCGCGTTTCTTTTTCCTTTTTCGGAGCTTCCACCTGCCCCTCGACCCAGACCGGCGGCGTGCCGGGGACGGGTGGATACGTCATCTCGATCACCTTGCTGCGCTCCCTGACGTTGAACAGCGCGCCCAACCGCGTGCTGCCGGCGACGACCATGAAGCCAATCGGATCGCCGGTTTTCGGCGTGTGGCCGTTGAATGGTCCGAAGTTGCGACCGCTGACCCACTCCGAAATGAAGTTGGTCGGATCGTTCGGTTCGGGCTTGTCGGTCTGTCTCGGCCGCAATCGCTCCATGCCGGCGGCGACCCATTCGCCGTTGACCTGAAGGATGACCCACAAGGTCGCTTCCTGATCGTCGTCCGGCGACGCCTTGCCGTCGATGTCGACGGGCGGCCACAGCCCTTGCCTCGTGTGGACGATGCGCAGTCCGCCCGGCCGGAATCCCAGCTCCGTGATCTCGGCGGTCGCCGGGAACCTGAGAACGTCGTCTGGTCCATTGATGATGCGAATGCTGTCGATCGGAATCATGCGGCCATCTCCTTCAACGCGCGTCCTCGCGTTTGGGGTCGGGGGGTATCGGTTGTTTTCCGCGAAATCGCCGATTCAGTCAAGACGCGATTCCGCGCAATCGCGCGATCTGACCCGTCCGTTTCACAATGAATTCGTTGACTCGAGGCGTGGTGGCCTCTAAACAGCCGCCGATCCGTAGTACGTGAGCATCGCCGCCTCGCTCGCCATCGCTTCCGGCGGCGCCAGTCCGGGCACGTACGCCTGATCGTAAAAGCCGAGGAGGATGACCGATCGATCGCGGTCGGACAGCGGCTGCGGCCTCGTCGGACCGACCCACGCCTGCACCGCCTTCTTCAGTGCGATCACCATCAGCCAGTCCATCAACGGATTCCACGCCGGCGCGACGGCCAGGCGCGAACGTGTGACTTCTGTCATCGACGCGCCGGTGCGGTCGGCGGTTTTGGCGATCAGGCGATAGGTCGCTGGCGGAATCCACCACGGGCTGCCGAAGACGTCGCTGCCCTTGAACGCCGGCCCCTTGATCGTGCCGAAGCGGAACAACTCTTCGCCGGGGAGAAAAATCACGCGGCGCGGCGGCTTCGCGAACGTCCCTGCCGCTTCGGGCGTCAGCGTCGACGAGGCGTTGTAGATGTCCATGATGATTGGCTCGAGAGTCGGGCCGATCAGAACAGAACGACGGCCGGTCTGTCCAGCGCCATGGTTGACACAACGCCACATACGACTGAGGTTGGTCGTTGATCATCGGTCGTTGGTCCTTGGTCGTGCTTCGAATCGCGGGACCGGCGGTGAACTATCGGCCACCGAGTCTCGTCTTCTCCTACGTGATCCATCCGGCTTTCACCATCGTCATCCCGCAGTGCAGCGTCGTCCTCTCGGGCGAACTGTACATGGATGTCGCGGTGTAAAGCCGGAAGCGTTTCGATTCATCAGCAATCAGCGCCCTTCCGGATGCTTCCCGGAAGGGCGTTGCCGTTTCCGGGAGCTCCGCAGGGCGACATGGAGTGGTCGCGGTGCGCCCCACTGTCCCGGCTGTCGAAGTGCATCAACTGTCCAAGTCGTTTCGGGTCCGCCGCGCGGCCGGCAGCGGCCTTGCCGGCCGGATTCGCGACGTGATTCGTCCGCAAACGCAGACGGTCGTGGCCGTCGACCGGCTGTCGTTCTCGATCGCGCCGGGCGAGCGCGTCGCCTTCATCGGCCCGAACGGCGCCGGCAAGTCGACGACGTTGAAGATCCTCGCCGGAATTCTTCAGCCCGATGGCGGCCGTGTGCAGGTGCTCGGGCTCGTGCCGTCGCGCGACCGGCGACGGCTGGCCTTCGAGATAGGCACCGTGTTCGGCCAGCGCTCCCAGCTCTGGTATCAACTGCCGCCGCGCGACACGTTCGAGCTGCTCGGTCGCGCCTACGAAATCGACCGGCGCGAGCATCGACGGCGGATCGACGGTCTGACATCGGTCTTCGCGCTCGGCACGCTGATCGACACGCCGGTGCGTCATCTGTCGCTCGGCGAGCGCATGCGCTGCGAGATCGCCGCGAGCCTGCTGCACTCGCCGCGCATGCTGTTTCTCGACGAACCGACGATCGGCCTCGACGTCTCGGCGAAGGCGGTGATTCGTGAGCTGCTGTGGACCGAGTCCGAGCGGGAGCGCGTGACGCTGCTCTTGACGTCGCACGACACCGGCGACATGGAGCGCGTGTGCACGCGCGCGATCGTGATCCACGGCGGCCGTCTGCTCTGGGACGGCCCCATCGCCGCGCTGCGCAGCGGCTATCTGAAAGCGAAGCGCGTGACGCTGTGGAGCGAAGCGGAACATCTCGATCTCGTACTGCCTGGCGTGCGCGTCCTGTCGTCACGATCGTATCGGACCGATCTCGACATCTCGCTCGAGATCGCACCGCTCGGACGCGTCGTCGACGCTGCGCTGCGACAGTCGGCGATCAGAGACATGGCGATCGAGGACGCGCCGCTCGACGAGGTGATTCGGGCGCTGTACGCCGACGCCGACCGAAGGAGCGCGACATCATGACCGCTGCACCGATGGCGAAGTATGCGGCGTTTTCACGCATCGCGATCGCACAGGCGCGGCGGGAGCGCGGCGAGTTGTACGGCCGCGTGGTGTTCTTCGCCGTCATCCTCGGCGTCTTCTCGAGCCTGTGGCATGCGGTCGCGGAAGCCGGGATGGCGGTGGCCGGCGATCCCAGGGATCTGGTGTGGTACCTGGCGGTGACCGAATGGATCATGTTGAGCGCGCCTCCGATCCACGTCGAGATTCAGGAAGCGATCCGGCGGGGCGACGTCGTCTACCGGCTCGGGCGTCCGGTCTCGTATGCGATCGCCGAATTCGCCGCGGGCCTCGGTCTGCTCGCGGTGCGCGCGCCAGTGCTCGGTGTGACGGCGTTTCTCTGCGCCTTTGCGTTCACCGGACGGACGCCGCCTCTGGGCGCACTGGTCATCGTCGTGCCGTTCGGGCTCGCGGCGGCCGCGTTGATGACGGCTCTCGACCTGTGGATTGGATTGCTGGCGTTCTGGCTGCAGGAGGTGGCGCCGGTGTACTGGATGTGGCAGAAGCTGATGTTCGTGCTCGGCGGCCTGATGCTGCCGCTCGATCTGTATCCGCAGTTCGTTCAGCGGGCGGCCGCATTGACGCCGTTTCCGGTGCTGCTGGCTGCACCGGCGTCGTTCGTCCTCCGAACGCCGCTGATGTCACCCGAAGTGCTGGCACGCAACCTCCTGATCTGGAGTTGTGCGACGGCGCTGGCGGTGTCGTGGATTTTTCGCCGTGCCACATCGGCGTTGACGATCAACGGCGGCTAGGAGGAAACGGAGGCGAACGGAGAAAACTGAGTTCACAAACGGAGGAACGGAGTCAACGGAGACGAACGGAGCTGAGTTCGACGGGCGTCGCGAAGCGACGCACTGCGGCGGATCGGATCGGAATTCGTGAGCGGCACTGAATTCCGAGCCGTTCACGAATTCCGATCCGATCCGCCGCAGTCAGCCGGCCTGCTACGCAGGCCGGCCCGTCGAACTTCGTGATCCGCTCTCGGTTCCCGAGTGCGCCCGGTTCTTCTCTCCGTTCGTCCTCCGTTAACTCTGTTGCTCCGTTTGTGAACTCTGTTCTCTCCGTACTTCTCTGTTACCTGAACGTCGAAGCATGAAAGGCATCCGAATGACTCGACGATCGAACAATCTGGCTTTCGTGCGCGCTCTGGTCGCGACCAATCTCAAGGCGACGTTGGCCCTGCGCGGCGCCTTCGTGATGCAGGCCGTGTTCATGGCGCTCAACAACGTCACCTTCTTCGTGTTCTGGTGGGCGCTGATGCGGCACGTCACGACGCTGCGCGGCTGGAGTCTCGCCGACATTCAGGTGCTGTTCGGCATCGTCGCCGCCGCGTTCGGGCTGACCGTGACGATCGCCGGCGGCGTCCGCCATCTCGGCCGCTTCATCGAAGACGGCGATCTCGATACGCTGATCACGCAGCCGAAGTCCGTTCTGATCTATGCGCTGGGAGTACGATCGCAGCCGTCCGGCGTCGGCGATTTTCTGTCCGGCATCATCTTCATCGCCTTGTCGGGGCAGCTGTCGTGGCGCACGGCGCCGCTGGCCGTGGCGGCGGTGATCGCGAGTGCGCTGGTCTTCCTCGCAACGGGAATTCTGTTCTTCAGCCTGGCGTTCTGGTTCGGGAAGGTCGAGTCAGTGGCGCGACAGTTGTGGGACTTGCTGATCACGTTCTCGTTGTACCCGGAGCCGCTGTTCGGAGGCATGCTGCGTCTGGTGCTGTTCACGCTCCTGCCGGCGGGATTTGTCGGCTACCTGCCGGCACGAGTCGTGCGCGGCGATTCTCTTCTCGATATCGCGATTCTGACGTTCGGGGCTGCCCTGTACATCGGATTGGCTGTGATAACGTTCGAGCGCGGCTTGCGCCGCTACGCGTCGGGCAGCCGGTTCAGCACGTTTGGATGAATGTCATGGACGTTTCAGTCGCTGCATCCGTTGACGCCCTGTCAACTTCGGCATCCGCCGACCGGCGCCGCACGGCCGATCGCATCTTCCGCGGCGCGCTGCTCTTCAACACGGCGCTGACTCTGTTCTGGGCGGCCATGGTGGCGACTGGAGGCAGCGCCTACTTCTTCACCAGCTATGAGGTCAGCCGCCAGCGGCTGATGCAGATCGTCGTCGGCGTCCTCGTCTTCAATGTGCTGTGGGGGTTCATCTGGTACGGCGCCAAGACACTGCTGCTCGAGTATGTCGTTGGCTTTTCGAAAGAGGAGCGCCGTCAGTCGTTCTCCTCCCGCATGCACGCGCCGTTCGACGTCGCCGAATTCGTCCGACGCTACTCCGAGCGCCGCATTCGCATCGTCGACATGATCGGCCGACGCGGCCGCTTCATCACGCTCGCGATGGCCGGCTTCTTCTATCTCTATTCGCGCGTCGCCGCCGATCCGTCGCCCAACTTCGCGACGATGTTCCTGCAGGACAACCTCTTCGATGCCGTCGTCGCCAGCTGGATCTTTCTCGCCTTCTACTATTCGGACGGGTTCCTGGCCGCCGCCTTCTACGGTCCGCAGTCACGGGTGATGGACGGCGTGCTCGCGCGCGCGAACTGCCTGCTCATCACCACGCTCTGGACCGTCTTCAAATTCGTGATGGTGCCGATCGGCGCCCACCTGGCGGCGATCTTCCGGCCGGCGGAGTTCGCCGTGGTGTTCGCGCTCATCTGGGGTTCGTACATCGTCAACGACGCGAGCTCCGAGATTGGCGGCGCGCTGTTCGGGAAACAAAAGCTGCGCGTCTGGGGCATCGGCGACGTCAATCGCAAGTCGATTGGCGGAACCGTGTCCGGCTTCGTCGCGGCGCTCGTCTTCTGCCTCTGGATCGTGCTCCGCCACAGCCTGCCGCTGCCCTGGATTGGTCTGGCCATTGTCATCGCCGCGTCGAACACGGTGCTGGAACTGTTCTCACCGCGAGGAACCGACGACTTCACGATGGCCACCGCGAATGCGCTGATCTGCTGGGCGTTCGGCGCATTGGTCCAATAGCCGAACCACACCGCCTCCGCCGGCACAACGAATGCACGCCTCGCTCGCCCGATGACGACGCGAATTCTCGCTGTGCGCAATCCTCGTTCTGCCCTGCTTACATCCGCGGCTCTGGTGACCGCTCTAGTGCTCGCGTGCGTCATAGAGGTGCCACGCGCCGCGTCCCCAGTTGCCATCAGCATCGACTTCGTCGGCAGCGCGACCGCGATGGGCGCCACCGAAAGCGCAGGCGTCGTAGCAAAAACGAACTGGAACAGTGTAAGTGGCGCAGCACGGACGACTCCACTAGCGCTCAAGGACGAGACCGGCGCCGCCACGACCGCGACGGTCATCTGGAGCGCGGACAACAGCTGGAGCACGCCGATCACCGATCAGCCCGGTAATCGCCGGCTGATGAGAGGGTACCTGGACCAGGGATTCCAGAATCCGACGACGGTGACGGTGGCCGGATTGGCGGTGGCGGATTACGACGTTTATATATATGTCGACGGCGACAACGGGACGCAGACGCGGAGCGGTACGTATCAAATCAGCGGATCCGGTATCACGACGACGACAATCACGCTGACCGATCCAGCCAGCACGAATTTCAGCGGCACCTTCACACAAGCCAACAACTCGAACGGCAATTACATCCGCTTCACGATCAACGCCGGCGGCTTCACGTTGACGGCGACTCCGGGCACATCCACCGGCAGCAGGCGCGCGCCGGTCAACGGCATTCAGATCGTCCCCACGACGGCCACGCCCCCACCACCGCCGCCACCGCCGCCTCCTCCGCCACCTCCGCCCGCGGCCGACTTCACCATCGCTGCGACGCCGGCATCCCAGACCGTGCAGCAGGGAACGAGCACCAGCTATACCGTCACGACCGGCGCGTTGAATGGCTTCTCCGGCACCGTGAGCCTGAGCGCCAGCGGCCTGCCGGCCAATGCCACCGCGTCATTCACCCCCGCGTCGATCGCCGGATCGGGCAGCGCGACGCTGAACGTGACGACGGCGGCGAGCACGCCGACCGGCACGTCGACGCTCACCATCACCGGAACGAGCGGTTCGCTGACGCACGCCACGACCGTGTCGCTGACCGTCAATGCCGTGGCCACAGGCACCGGCACAGCGATCAGCGTCGACTTCGTGGGAAGCGGCACGGCCATGAGCGCGGCCGACAGCGCAGGAGTCGTAGCGAAGACGAACTGGAACAGCGTCACCGGCGCGTCACGCACCACCGCGCTGGCATTGAAGGATGAAACCGGCGCCGCCACACCAACGACGATGACGTGGACGTCGGATGGCGTGTGGAGTACGCCGATCGCCGATCAAGCCGGCAGTCAGCGAATGATGAAGGGATATCTCGACAACGGCTCCGGCGGCGCGATCACCATCACCGTCGCCGGACTGGCGGCGGGATCGTACGACGTCTATGTCTACGCGGATGGCGACAACTCTGCTGCGACTCGCACCGGCGCGTACCGCATCAGCGGCACCGGCATCACGACGACCACGATCAACCTCACCGATCCGGTGAACGTGAACTTCGCCGGCACGTTCACGCAGGCCAACAACTCGAACGGCAACTACGTGAAGTTCAGCGCGATTGCGCCGGGCTCCGGCGGATTCACCGTCACGGCAACGCCTGGTCAGTCGTCGAACGGCGTGGTGCGGGCGCCCGTGAACGGGATACAAATCGTCCCGAGCGGGCCGCCGCCGCCACCGCCGCCGCCCGATTTCACGGTCGCAGCGACGCCCGCGTCGCGAACCGTCACGGCAGGCACGGGGACGAGCTATACGGTTACGATCGGAGCGCAGAATGGGTTCGCCGGCGCCGTGAACCTGGCTGTGACCGGCCTGCCGGCGGATGCGACCGCGTCGTTCTCACCGCCGTCGATCGCCGGTTCGGGGAGCTCGACGCTCACGATCGCGACGGCGGCGACGACGCCGAACGGCAACGCGACGCTGAACATCATGGCCACGAGCGGATCACTCAGTCACGCCGCGACCGTCGCGCTGGTCGTCGCGCAGACGTTCTCGATTTCCGGCGCGATCACGCCGCCCAGCAACGGCGCATCGGCGAAAGTCGATCTCGGCGGGACGGCGACGGCCACGACGAACGCCGATGCATCGGGCAATTACACGTTCACCGGGCTCGTCAACGGCTCGTACGCGGTGATGCCGAGCAAGCCAGGCTTCGCGTTCACGCCGACGAGCCGCAACGTCACGATCAGCGGCGCCAACGTCGCCGCCGATTTCACGGCCGCGCAGGCACCGATTGGCGTCTCCATCACGTCACCGGCGGACGGCGCGACGATTTCGAGCGCCTTCTCGATCGCTGCGACGGTTACCGGTGCGGTGGCCGGCGTGCAGTTCAACGTCGACGGCGCCAAGGCCGGTCCCGAGGACACGATTGCTCCGTATTCCGTCTCGCTGACGGCGCCCGGCGGCTCGCACGTGTTGACCGCGACCGCACGCGACGGGGCTGGGAGCATCGTCACGTCGGCGCCGGTGAACGTCACCGTGAACGCCAGCGCCGGCACTGCGCTGACGGTCAACGGCGCGCAGGTCTTCCAGCAGATCGACGGGTTCGGCGTGAACATGAATTCGCTGAGCTGGAAGAACGGTGAGTTGAAGCCGGCGATTGACATGCTCATCGATCAGATGGGCGTCAAGGTGTGGCGCGTCGTGTTCGACATGGAGGACTGGGAGAGCACGAACGACGACGCCGATCCGAACACGCCGAACTGGGCGTTCTACAACAGCCTCTACTCGAATGCGAAGTTCCAGAACCTTTGGGGCACGCTTCACTACTTGAACCTGCGAGGGATCACGACCGGCATTCTCATCAGCTTCATGGGACGGGTACCGCCATGGATGGGCGGCAGCGTCATCAACGCCGCGAGCGAGGACGAGTGGGTCGAGATGATGGCGACGTTCTGCTTCTACGCGAAGAACACGGAGAACGTCGAGTTCGACATGCTCGATCCGATGAACGAGCCCGACTGGGACGGCATCGAAGGGCCGCAGGTCGATCAGTGGCAGTACACGCGGCTGCTCGAGAAGCTCTCGCTGAAACTCGATGCGATGGGGTTGAGCGCGCTCAAGTTCGTCGGTCCGAATACGGCGCAGATCACCACCGGCGTGAACACCTACATGCCGCAGATGATGACGAGCAGCATCGTCATGGCGAAGGTGGATCACTTCGGCTTCCACAACTACGGCACGAACAGCGGCGGCGCCGCGGCGGCGATCAAGAGCTCGGCCTTTCCGAACAAGAACTACTGGATCACCGAAGTCTGGAATCCGTCGGATGTCCTCGGCCACATCGGTCAGGGTCCAGGCGCGGTCATGGTGTGGGACGCGCTGGACAGCGTCTACAATCACGCGATCCTGGCCGGCCGCGGCACGACGCCGCCGAACGACAACGGTCCGGGGCTTCCACCGCTCGCCTACAACACATCGACAGGTGTCTATACCCCGCGCGATACGTTCTTTCAGCACGCCCAAATCCAGCGCTTCGTGCCGCGCGGATCGATTCGCATCGCCGCCACCGAGTCGAACGCCAACCTCACGATCTACGCCTTCCGCGATCCGGTCAGCGGGCGGCTGACGCTGGTCGGACGCAACATCGGCGCTTCGAGCATCCCGATCAGCGGCTCGCTGAGCGGACTGCCGTCGGTGAGCAGCTTCGAGTTCTATCAGACCGATGTCAGCGGCAACCAATTCAAACGAGGCAGCGATGCCATCGTCACCAACGGTTCGTTCGTCTTCACGGCGCCGGTGAACAGCTACTTCACGCTGACGACGCCGGGGACGCCATAACGCCCGTCGCCCCCAATCCGTGAAGGCGAGACGGGCCGCACTCGCAGTATCGTCGTAGGCCGTAGGCCGGCCCTTTCAGGGCCGGCGTCAGAAGCGGACGGTCACCGTCGCCCCGAAGAGATTCGCGTGAAAGGCGTAGGTCCCGGTGTCGGGGCCAGTGAGCAGCACGCGACCATTTCGGTCTTCCTGATCGATGTACTGATAGGCGATGTCGACGCCGAGGCGTTTGCTGAAACGAGCGCCAAGGCCGGCTGTGTATTCCCGGCGAGCCCCTTCGGGTAGATCGGGCGTCACCGAACCATCCGGCGCCGCAGCCTGATGCGTCACAAATCCGCCGCGCAGCGCAACGCGATCGGTGACGCCGTAGTCCACGCCGATCCGCACACCGCTCGTGTCGCGGTAGTTCTTCACGATGAGCTCGGTGAGGCCGCGGTCGGTGGTGAACTCGAGACCTTCGAACACGCTCCACGTCGTGAACTGATAGTCAACGAGCAGCTTCAGCTGTGCGATCGGCATGATCGCCACGCCGGCGACGAACTGATCGGGTACGGTGAGCTCGGTTCGCGCACTCTGGTTGCTGAGGCGACCGCCTGCCGCAAATTGCGGCGCGAGCAGCGTGTCGATTGGCGTCCCGGCGGGGATGCCGGGGAGAGGAATCGGTGTCCGCAGTCCGGTGGGAATCTGCTCGGACGCGAACGCCAGGTCTTGACGCGAGATCGTGTGACGCGAGAGA
>Ga0075435_100003746_pt1 | contig 10358 bp, 9 predicted proteins | sample RhiMethybrSRZTD4_FD_75302 | JGI IMG/M metagenome (GOLD analysis project Ga0075435, IMG submission 75302) | Populus rhizosphere microbial communities from Tennessee, USA - Rhizosphere MetaG P. TD hybrid SRZTD4 | ecosystem: Host-associated > Plants > Roots > Rhizosphere > Soil | place: USA... | reverse complement strand
TTTGGCTGCCCCCCAGGGATTCGAACCCCGATATGCTGATCCAGAGTCAGCTGTCCTGCCGTTGAACGAGGGGGCAGACTTGGTGGGTGGCGAAGGAGGTGAGCCACCCATTTGGATTTTAGGGTTTGTGCTAGTGGTGGTCAACCGCGTAGGAGCCTGAACCGCAAAGATCGCAAAGAAAAGCCGCGAAAGTCGCAAAGAATGGCGCAAAGAGCGCTAAGGGAAGCGATTCACCAGGCGATTCAGGCATAGTCGCCTGCGTCGGCCGGGACGATGGAATCCTTCCGTTTGACTTTTACCACGGTGATTCTCGTGAACCCCTCGTCAAATGTAGGAGGGCGCAGCTTCGCTGACATGCGGCGCATCACATCCTCGGCAACGACCCTTTCACGACGCTGGTTTCGCTCCAGGCAGACCTCAACCGGTACATCAAAGAATACCGCTTGCACCTCATATCCGTAGTCCTTAGCGAGCTTGATCCAGCCATGACGCTCATGCGGGGTGAGGTTGGTTGCGTCCACATAATTCATGGGACGGCGCGCGATCAGCCGGGCTCTCAGCATGGAGCGAAGGTTGGAAAAAATGAGATCCTGAAATCGCTGCTCAGTGGGATCATCAAAGAGCAGCGCACGGAGTAAATCGCTGGAAAGCGGAGTAATGCTGTGCCGCTTGAACCATGAACTCTTGCCTGAGCCCGGCAGACCGATCGCCAGCACTACCACGCCTCTAGGCGCTCTCGGCGCCATCGGAGTCTGGACAGAAGTCGGCGCTTTTTCCGGGCTCGGTTCTTGCTCTGACGCGTCAACGACCGCGCTTTCGCCGCGCGCTGCATTCTTGCCGGCTTCGACCGCACGCCCAGGCCCTCCGCGGCCTCGCCGGCCCCTGCGTCGGCGACGACGTCGGCGAACATCCGTTCCTCCGGCGCTCTGGGGGGATGGATGACTCAGAGTCGGTGCTTGGGCCGTTGCCTCACTCGCCTGCTCTCCTGCTGGAGCCTGTTCTTGGGGCGAAAGGGCTGACGGGGACGGGCCAGCATCAAAATACGCTGGCTGCAAAGGAGCGGCCTGGCCGGGTTCCTTGGGAGCGTCTTCCGTTTTCTTACGGCGCTTCAGGCGCTCGCGCATCCATTTGCGCATGTTCTGGCTTGTAACACATCAGAGGTATGCCGAGCAATGGTGGAGAAGGGAAGTGGAGAAGGGAAAGTGACCTGGATGGGGTTTGTCGTGAAGCAATCAATCCCCGAGCCATTGGCCGAGACCGCGCAGGGAATCAGTGTAATCACAGATAATTTTGGTAGCACCCACAATGGGGACGGCAAGAATTAATCCCATTGCGCCCCAAATCCAGGCCCAGAACAGGAGAGACAGCGTGACTGCGAGAGGATTCAATCGCAACCGCCTTCCTACAATTTTGGGATAGAGCACGTTCATGGTGAGCACGTGCAACCCGATCACGGTAATGAAAATGGCGCTCACTCCAGTTTTGTTCAAAACTCCAATCCCGCCCGCTAGCGGAGGCAATAGTGCAAAGAAGACTCCGAGATAAGGAATCATGCTGAAAAAGCCGCTGATGAAGCCAATGAAATAGAAGTATGGAATCCCAAGCAGCCAGAACACGGATGTGCTTACAAGCGCATTGATGAGCCCGACCAGCAGGTTGCCGGTAATATACACGCGAATCATTTGCGATATTTTGCCAATGGTGCGGTGCGCCATCATGCGGTGTTCTTTAGGAAACAGGCGCACCGTAGCTACGTGCGCGTGATCCTTCCAGGTAAGCATGAAGTAGACCAGAAACGGGACGAATCCAATGGCCCCGAGGACCTCGGCGAGTGTCCCTGCGCTGGCTGAAATCAGGCCGGAGAGTCCTGTCGCCCCGCGCACCTCGACCGGCAAGGGCCGCTTGCCGTCTGTGGGAGAAGACATCACTGATCGCGTACTCTCCTCGATCTTGCTTGTCTGTTGGCGAAATTTTCCAACTGTGTCGCGAACCCGCCCTGAGTATTGCGGCAATTGGGTCGCAAACTCGAGCGCCCGGTTATAGAAAAAGTAAGTCAGGCTGGCGGCCGTGCCTGTCATGAGCAACACCGCTAACAGCGCTCCTGCCGCTCGCGGTACTTTCACTCGGCGCAACTTCGAAACCAGAGGCTCTAGTACAAAGGCCAATAACATTGAGGTGAGAGTGGTGACCATCACCAGTTTGAGAACATAAAGCAGGCCCAGAACGGCGATTACGGCAACGACGATCTGAGCCACTGATCCGGCTTTGATCGAGGCATGTAAGAGCTCTTCTTCTTCGTTTCCAGCTGCAGCGGTTAGCGCTTCAGCCCCGGAATTTGTCTGAGGCGACTCGATCACTGCAAATTCAGGACCCGGTGAGGATTGTTCTATAGGAGAAGCTGCCTGGGAAGTGGCTCGAGCACGCATGTGATATGGCGGCCTCTATGACGTTCGGATAGTGGGAACTGTTGCTTTGCGTGTACTTGATGAGCCAACCAGATTGTCAAAGACGTACAATTGCTCGGTGCCAGGCGCAGCGGAACAGATTCAGGGACAGAAATACCTGTCTTTGACGACGTTTCGTCGAGACGGAACTCCCGTCCGCACGCCGGTCTGGTTTGGGCAGGACGGCGACAAGCTGTATGTCATGACTCGAAGCGCCTCGGGAAAATACAAGCGCATCCGGAACAATCCTCAGGTTCGGATTGCGGCCTGCACGATGCGCGGGACCATCACCGGCCCGGAATTCGCAGGCACAGCCAGGATGCTTCCTGTTCAGGAGCATGCTCAAGCCCGTAAGGCCATCAACGAAAAATATTGGGCGGCACGTATTCCTTTCATTTGGCGGAGAACGGATGCGTACCTCGAGGTTTCATTCACATGAGAGCCGGTGCTGCATCAGCACTCGAACCGTGTGCTGGCATTACGCGCTCTAATTCCTGATCTAGGACCTCCGTTATTTGCCGCCCGCTCGGTTTCCCTGTTAGGATTTTCTTTCCGGCTCGGTTTTCCCAGCAATCCTGTCCCTTATCCCTTCCTGGAGGCAATATGGCCATCAAAGTAGGCATCAACGGTTTCGGACGCATCGGTCGCAACGTACTCCGCGCCTCGCTGAACGATCCTGATCTCGAATTTGTGGCGGTCAATGACCTTACCGATCCCAAAACCCTCGCGCATCTGCTCAAATACGACTCCATTCTCGGCAACCTGCCTAACAACATAAGCGCAGGCCAGGACTGCATCCGGCTCGACAATAAGAGCATCCGTGTTTTTGCCGAAAAGGATCCAGCGAAGCTGCCGTGGGAATCAGTCGGCGCCCAGGTGGTGCTGGAGTCGACGGGCCGCTTCACCAATGCGGAGGACGCGAAAAAACATCTGCGCGGGCCGGTGAAGAAAGTCATTATCTCCGCCCCCGCGAAGAACGAAGACGTAACCATTGTGCTGGGAGTGAACGAGCAGGTCTATGATTCCGGCAAGCATCACGTCATCTCCAATGCTTCCTGCACCACGAACTGTCTGGCGCCCATCGCCAAAGTTGTGAATGACAATTTCAAAATTGTCAGCGGCACCATGACGACGATCCACTCCTACACTAATGACCAGGTCATATTGGATTTCCCGCATAAGGATTTGCGGCGGGCCCGCGCTGCCGCGGTATCGATGATTCCGACGTCCACGGGCGCGGCAAAAGCGCTGCATCTGGTCATCCCCGAGCTCAAAGGCAAGCTCGATGGATTTGCCATGCGTGTGCCGACTCCGAATGTCTCGGTAGTCGACCTTGTCGCCTTCGTGGAAAAGAAAACCACGGCAGAGGAGGTAAATGCTGCGCTGAAGAAATCCTCTGAGAGCGGACAGCTTAGGGGCTATCTAGGTTATGAAGAAGAAGAGTTGGTCTCGATGGATTTCCGCGGCGACAGCCGCTCCTCGATCGTCGACGCTCCCATGACTCGCGTAGTTGCCGGCAACTGCGTAAAAGTCATCTCCTGGTATGACAACGAATGGGGCTACTCCTGCCGTGTGCGGGATCTGATCAATTACCTCCGCAGCAAGGGCCTGTAAAAGCTCGTGTGGCGCGGACCTGCCCTGAGCGGAGTCGAAGGGGCCCTCGCCCGCGTCGGGGCCTTAGGTTTGGGTATTTCAAAGAGTGAGGTTCGGCAACCAATCACAAGGACGACCAGCGATGTCCAAGCTTTCCATCCGTGATCTCCCTCTCAACGACCATCACATTTTCATGCGTGTGGATTTCAATGTCCCCCTGGATAACGGGCTCGTGATGGACGACACCCGCATCCGCGAGACCCTGCCAAGTATTGAATACGCTCTCCGCCATGGCGCCCGTCTGATCCTCGCATCGCATCTGGGGCGCCCAAAAGGCAAGCCGAATCCACGCATGAGCCTGAAGCCTGTTGCAGAGCGTTTGCGCATGTTGCTGGATCAGGAATTGACGCGCGGCGAAAACGTCGGTTTCTGCCCTGAGTGCGTGGGCATTGAAGCTGAGGAGATGGCCGGAAAACTGGAAAAGGGTCAGACTTTACTTCTCGAAAATCTTCGATTCCACGCCGAAGAAGAAGCGAACGACGAGAAATTCGCAAAGCAACTAGCCAACCTGGCCGATTTCTACGTGAATGACGCCTTCGGCTCGGCTCACCGTGCTCACGCGTCTACTGCCGGCATCACCAAGTTCGTGCAGAAGTCTGCTGCCGGCCTGCTGATGGAAAAAGAACTCGCGTACCTTGGCAAGGCTCTACAAAATCCCGAGCGTCCGTTTCTGGCCATCCTTGGAGGCGCCAAGGTGGGTGACAAGATCGACGTGATTCAAAATCTGATCAGAAAGGTGGACACGCTGCTCATCGGCGGGGGCATGGCTTATACGTTCCTGATGGCACAGGGACAGCAGATCGGCAAATCACTGGTTGAAGAAGACAAAGTCGAGCTGGCCCGTGAGTTGTTGAAGCAGGCTAGCAGTCGGAAGCTGAAATTCATGCTGCCCGTGGATCACATCGCGGCAGACAGGATTGACGCGAACGCCGCCGTGCGCACGATCGGCAACGGCGAGCCGCTTCCCGAAAACATGATGGCGGTCGACATCGGCCCCGACACCATCGAAGCATTTTCTGAAGAGATTTCCCGTGCCCGCACGATCGTTTGGAATGGCCCCATGGGAGTTTTCGAAGTCGCGCCATTCGCTAAAGGAACTTTCAAGATTGCACAGGCCGTGGCGGAGAACGCCGCCGCTACTTCCATCGTCGGTGGAGGCGACTCCGTTTCAGCCGTTCACGCCGCGGGCGTCGCCGACAAGATTACGCACATCTCTACCGGCGGGGGCGCTTCACTCGAATTTCTCGAAGGGAAAAAGCTACCGGGAGTCGAAGCTCTGACCGACAAACGTTGATAGCTAGCTTTTCACCAGGAATGGATTGTTCTGACGCTCTTCGCCAATAGTGGTCAGAGGTCCATGGCCTGGTACGACCACTGTGTCGTCAGGCAGCGTCAGCAGCTTTTCATGCAGCGAACTGATGATCTTTTTATAAGATCCTCCCGGTAAGTCGGTTCGGCCGATGCTTCCGGCAAACAGCGTGTCACCGGCAATCAACTTCTTTTCAAGCGGAAAGTAGAGCGAAATGCTGCCTTCGGTATGGCCGGGTGTGTGAATGATGTCCGCCCTCAGTGAACCCGCTCCTATCTTGTCGTTCTGGCCAACGCTATGATCAATCTCCACCTTTCCCGGAGTTGCCACTCCAATCCAGGCGGCCTGCACGTCCAGCATCTTTAATAGTGCATAGTCGTTCTGGTTCAAGAGGATTGGCGCACCGGTAGCGGCGCGCAATTTCATGGCTCCGCCTACGTGATCGATGTGGGCGTGGGTAATAACGATCTGCTTGACATGGAGATTGTGCTTGCCGACGAGCGCCAGAACGTCCTCGATGTCGTCCCCGGGGTCGATGACGATCCCTTCGCGCGTGGACTCATCACCAATGATCGAGCAGTTACATTGCAATGGACCGACGGGAAGGATTTCGTGAATCATGTTGGTCGTCGGTTGTTGGCAGAGTCGGCGCTGCGTTTACTTCTTTTGTGGCGGTGCCGGCTTCTGAGCGGGCGGCGCCGGCTGGGACTTTGTCTCAGAGGACTTCACTCCTTGCAGCACTGACTTCGGACCGCCTCTTCGTGTGGCGAAAATTGAGAGCGTGAGCGATGTCACCATAAAAATGATCGCCGACCAGGTCGTAGCTTTGGAGAGTGCAGTCGCAGCCCCCCGCGGACCGAACGCCGTCTGGCTACCCATGCCTCCGAAGGCAGCAGCGATGTCACCGCTCTTGCCGCTTTGCAGCAACACCACAATGATCAAGAATAAGCAGACGATAATGTGAACAATGGTGATGAGTATGATCATTTCCAAGATCCCTATTTGAATAACGGTAAGATTGGTGCGGAAGGGGGGATTTAAAATCTGCCTCTAACGCATCCTTAAGCGCTTGCAGAGCGCCGGGACGCGCTGCAATGACGTAAAAAGTATACAGGCCGCCGGAAATGGACTGCAAACGGACTGTGAATGGCCTCCATTAACGCACGTCTATTTGGCCTGCGCACTCTCTGAAATATCATAGTCACCCATGCAACGCGCCAAGCGGTTCTTTGTAGTGCTCTCCTCCTTCGTCCTGTTCTTGCCTGCATGTCACACTCAGAAGAAATTCTCATCCGAAGAAGCGGACTTGGTGATTCGGGACGCAAGAGTGTACACGGTTGATCCGCAACGCTTATGGGCGCAGGCGGTAGCAGTCAAGGGAGATCGGATCGTGTGGGTCGGGGACGAGGGCGGCGTCTCGTCCCATATTGGGAAGGCGACGCGGGTGATGGATGCTGGCGGGAAAATGGTGCTGCCGGGATTCATTGACAGCCATTTTCACGTCTTGCTCGGCGGCAATCAGGATGTTCTGCGGATCGAGAATGGAACCTCTCTCCACGAAATTCAGCAGCAGGTCCGCGACTTCGCGGAGAAGCATCCGGAGTTGCCGTGGATTGAAGTCGAGGGCTGGAACTATTCGGCTTTTCCGCGTGGGACACTGCCAACTGCGAAGGATCTTCATGGCTTGACGGGCGGACGTCCGGCCTTTCTGGTCGCGTACGACTATCACACGATTTGGATGAACCGAGAAGCAATGGAGGAGTTCGGTATCACCCGGAAAACGGACAAGGTAATTTTCGCTGAGAGAGTAGAAAAAAACGCAACTGGAGAGCCCACGGGAATAGTCACTGGCTTTGGCAGCACTGGGCTTTCGGAAGATGCTGAGGCGGAATTACGCAAGCACCTGCCATCGCACGCGGCTGGACAGGTAGAGCGTGGTGTCGAGTGGAACATGGGGCAGGCGGTGAAGGCAGGAATAACCACGATTGTGGACCCGCAGTCGTACTTAGAGGATCTCGAAATCTATCAACGGTTGCGAGAGCACGGGAAACTTCTGGCCCGGCTGCAGGTTGCACTGTTTCACCGGCGCGGGACGGCTCAAGCAACGCTGCAGAAGTTCGACGAAGCAAGGCGAAAATACAATGACGACCGGCTGAGGGTCGCAGCAGTTAAGTTGTACATTGACGACGTGATCGAGCCGCATACGGCGGCGTTGCTCGAACCGTACGCGGATCGGCCGGAGACGCGCGGGGAACTGGACTATCCGCCGCACGAGTTCAAAGAAGTTGTGGCCCGGCTGGATCGGATGAAGTTCCAGGTGTTCGTGCATTCGATCGGGGATCGTGGAATCCGCACGGCGTTGGATGCGATTGAGTACGCAGAGAAACAGAACGGGCCGCGTGACCGGCGGGATGAGCTAATTCACATCGAGTGTCTGAACGAGAAGGATATTCCGCGGTTCAAGCAGTTGGGCGTGATTGCGTGCATGCAACCGAGGCACTGCGCGCCTGATATCACCGGACAGTGGGCGAGAGCGGTCGGTCCGAGGCGCTGGAAATATGCCTGGGCATTCCGCAGTTTGCGGGATGCTGGCGCTACGCTGGTGTTTGCTTCGGACTGGAATGTCGCCGAAATGGAGCCCTTGATTGGGATCTATACGGCTGTGACGCGAAAGGGACTCGACGGCAAGCCAGAAGGGGGGTGGATACCAGAGCAGACGATTGATCTTGAGACTGCGATTCGCGGGTACACAATCAATGGAGCCTATGCGAATTTTGTTGAACAAAACCGGGGATCGATTACGCCCGGGAAGTACGCGGACCTGGTGATGCTTTCGGATGATCTCTTCAAAATTCCCGCGGATAAGATCAAGGACGCAAAAGTCGAGTGGACAATGGTGGCGGGCAGCGAAGTGTGGAAGAAACATTGATCTCCGGTTCCTGTAGCGCGCAATGGGAACCACAGTTAGTTAAGTGGAAGCGTTGTCGCAGGTAATAGGAGAAAGACTCGGGGCAGCGCTACGCTGACTAGGATAATAATTTGCGTTCGGCACCGCGGAACAGGGCACGTAGCGCACGTAATACCCAGCCTATCAGAAGGATAATAATCGCCAAGAAGACGAACACAATGGCCGCAGCCCAATAAGGATGCCGAGTGGCAAACCATGTGAGAAATATCGCAACTGCGTCTTCTCCCAGGCTCAAACCGATATTCGAGAGCGGTTCAGGAGATGGCGTAACCGCGGCGCGCACTGCAGTTTTTCCTCCATGTGCCGCGAGAGCGATGGCACCTCCCAGCAAAGTGGCCAGAAGTTGTTTTTCCGCAGGAAGCTGGGAAGTAGCAGCATAAGCGATCAAGGCCGCGACTGGTACTCTCACAAATGTATGGAGTGCATTCCAGATCAGATCGAAGGCTGGAACCTTGTCCGCAAAAAATTCTATGGCAAACATTCCTGCACTGGCGGAAATAATCCACCAGTTGGCCAATAGGTGCAGAGCCCCTGGTAATGAGAGCACACCCAAATGAGCGAGCAGGCCCAAGGTCGCGAGAGTGGCATAGACATTCAGCCCTGCAGAAAAGCTGGTTGCAACTACAAGACCCAAGAGCTGATCCGCAGGGAATCTCACCGATTCAGCATAGTGGAGTGCGAGAATGCAATCTACTCGAACGATGACGTGCTTGCTTTAGGTTACGGAGGCGTTTTGCTCTGGCAGTTGGCTCGTGGGTGGCGCAAGCCAAGGATGTGAATGGAAGAACTTTGCTCAGGAGGCATTCGATCAAGCCCCTGATTGCTGATTCAGGAATGGAGCGCGACACAGAGGAGTAGAATTGGCGGAGCCCCTTGGACGAAGTCTCGCCGAATGGTTGTCTGAGCACTCTGCCCCGGTTCTCAAGAACGCTGGGAGGTACCGTGTCAACCAGGAATTTCGCATCCTCGCATGTGCGCCAGCTTGTCTCTGAAACGCCTGCGAACATGACCCAGCGCGGAGTTGGCTATGTCAGGCGGCTAGTTCGGCTAACATACGCCGGAGTGCAGGCAAAGCATATAAGTCAGTTGGCCGCAGGCCTGTCATATTACTTTGTTCTGTCGTTGTTTCCGCTTCTCATCGCGTTCGCCGCAGCCGTCGCTCTTTTGCCTTTACCAAACTTATTTGATCAGATCCTCGTGCTCATGGCCAGGTTTGTCCCACCGGATAGCATGGGTTTGGTTCGCACTGTTCTGAGAGATGTGATCACGCCACATGGCGGAAGCCTTCTTTCTGTTGGAATTTTAGCGACAGTCTGGGCTGCCTCAGGTGGCGTTGCGGCGCTCATCGAGGCTGTGAATGTAGCCTACGACTTGCCCGATAAGCGCAGCTTTGTACAACGACGATTGTTGGCCATAGCCCTAATGTTTGCGGTGGGAACCCTGGCGATCATGGCTCTGTCCCTACTAGTCGTAGGCCCCGGCTTCGGCAGATGGTTGGCTGGAAAAGTAGGGTTGGGTGCCATCTTCGTCGCCCTGTGGCCATATTTGCGATGGGTGCTCTCTGTCAGCTGCGCGGTGCTCTCGATTGAGCTGATCTATATGTGGGCGCCGAGCTCGCGGCGACCCTTCCGTTCCTCGCTGCCAGGAGCGGTAATGGCTTTGGCCACCTGGTTGGCTCTTTCCAGTGCTCTAGGTCTGTACCTCAGAAATTTCGGTCGGCTTAACAAGACTTACGGCACCTTGGCGGCAGCGGTTGCTCTCATGGTCTGGCTTTACTGGACAGCATTCGCCCTCCTGGTGGGAGCACAAATCAATTCAGAGACGATACATCTGCAGGAGACTGGCACCGTGGCGCAAGAGCAACCGGAATCGCGTCCAGCCACAGCGGCATAAATGTGGCACTCAGGTTGGGCATAACGCATCCGTAACCGCTGTAATTTTGAGAATTACTGGTGCAATGGGAGGACTACCAGCTGATCCGGCT
>Ga0075435_100003743_pt1 | contig 10363 bp, 9 predicted proteins | sample RhiMethybrSRZTD4_FD_75302 | JGI IMG/M metagenome (GOLD analysis project Ga0075435, IMG submission 75302) | Populus rhizosphere microbial communities from Tennessee, USA - Rhizosphere MetaG P. TD hybrid SRZTD4 | ecosystem: Host-associated > Plants > Roots > Rhizosphere > Soil | place: USA... | reverse complement strand
CTCCTCTTCTCCTTCTTCCTACTTGTCTTGTGGGCAGGAGACTCTTCCCTCCTGGCCCAGGACTCAGGTCGGGCGGAGTATAAGGCGGGGAAGACTTCCGACAGGGCCTTCGTGATCTTGGTCACGTCGAAGGCCAGAACCTCGTCATCGAAGCTCGCAATACACAATGACAGGTGATCGAGCGCTGAGCATGAGCGTTCGCCGCCACGCGAGGTGGGGACTGGGCGCGGCCGCCGTCGCGCTCATCGTGATGTCGTCCCCGCTCACCGCCGGAAGCCAGCCGGCCGGCAAGCCGGTCCGGATCGGCGTCCTGTGTCTCGTCACCTGTGAGGGCCCCGGCCTCGTCGCGTTTCGCGAGGCGCTACGGGATCTCGGCTACGTCGAAGGACGCACGCTTGCCTTCGAGTATCGCGATGCCGCCGGGAAGACCGAACGCCTGGCGCCTCTGGCGGACGAGCTCGTGCGCAGCAAGGTAGACCTGATCTTCACGCCCCGGGGTACCGCCCCGGCGTTGGCGGCGAAGCGCGCGACGGCCACCATCCCCATCGTCATCGGAGCCGTTGGTGATCCCGTCAAGGCCGGGATCGTGCCGAGCTTGGCCAGGCCCGGCGGCAACGTCACCGGTATGTCCTCTCTCAACCTGGAGCTCGAAGGGAAACGGATCGAGTTGCTCCGGGAGCTCGTCCCGAAGGTCTCGCGGGTGGGCGTGTTCTGGGATCAGGACAACCCGTACTCGGCGCTGGCGACGAAGGAAGTGGAAGGCGCGGCCCGCGCGCTCGGCGTCCGCATCGTGGCGGTCCGTCTGAGCGGGCCGGCCGATCTCGACGCGGCCTTCACGGCGCTGAAGCGCGAGCGCGCCGAGGCGCTGGTGGTCCACGGATACGTGGCGACGCAGCAGAATCGCAAGCCGATCATCCGCTTCGCCGCGGCAAACCGCCTGCCGGCCGTCTATGCGGTGCGCGAGGACGTCGACGAAGGTGGCCTGCTCTCCTACGGGGCCAACGTGGCCGACATCTCGCGGCGGGCCGCGCATTACGCGGATCGGATTCTCAAGGGTGCCCGGCCCGCCGATCTCCCCGTCGAGCAGGCGACGACGGTCGAGCTCATCGTGAACCGCAAGACCGCGGCCGCCCTCGGCCTGGTGGTCCCGTCCGCGCTCTTGCTCCGCGCCGACCACATCATCGAGTGACCGGCGGCCTCGCCCGCCGACGTAGTCTCCTCATCGCCGCGCTCCGCGTGAAGGCGTCGGAGCCCGAGCTCGGCTACAGCCTGCACCTGACAAATGCCGAGCGGGTCCGAGTCAGCGGGCGATCGGCGTGCGCACGTGCTCCGGCCGGACGCCCATGCCGATGAGCCGCGCCGGCAGACGGCGCAGCGGCGGGAACGTCCGTAGCAGGCGGACGATGAGCGGGGGCCTGATGGGAGCGCTCGCGCCGAGCACCGACCGGACGACGCGGTTCTGGATCACGAGCTGGATCCGCTGCGTCACGCGCGTGGGCCACTCGCGGCGCGCCTGCACCCGGCGAAGGTCGTCGACGGTCAGCCGGCGAGCGCGCAGCGGCTCGGCCAGGATGTTGGCGGCGGCCACCGCGTCCTGGATCGCCAGATTGATACCGACGCCGCCGACCGGCGACATCGCGTGCGCGGCGTCGCCGATGCAGAGCAGCCCCGGGCGATGCCACGGTGACACGCGATCGAGGCGCACGGTCAGGAGCTTCACGTCGTTCCAATCACGCAGCTCACCCACGCGGTCTCTCACCGCGGGGGCCAGTCGCGCGACACGCTCACGAAAGGCCGGCAGCCCCGCGGCCCGGATCTGTTCGAACGTGCCCTTGGCAATGACGTATCCACACTGCCAGTAATCCCCGCGGTCCAGCATGATGAAGATCGCGCCGGCGTCGATGCGGCCCAGGGTCTGGGGGGCGTCGGCGGTGCGGGACAGGCGAAACCAGAGCACGTCCATGGGAGCGCCGAATTCCTGGACCGGCAGCCCCGCCTTCTCGCGCACGACCGAATACCGGCCGTCGGCGGCGACCACGAGGTCGGCGCGGACGGTGATCGGGCCCTCGGGCGTCACCGCCTGGACGCCGACCACGCGCGCGCCCTCCTCCACGAGCCCGGTGACTTCCGTCTTCATCCGGAGCTGAAACGTCGGAAAGCGGCCCGCCTCACGCGCGAGGAAGTCGAGGAGGTCCCACTGCGGCATGAACGCCATGAACCGGCACCGCGTGGGCAGGTGACGGAAGTCGGCGATCGACACCAGGACGTCGCCGATCTGCGCCTTCAGCTCGGCGACCTCCGAATGTGGCAAGCGGAGCGACGCATCGAGAAGCCCGAGCTCGTGCATGACGTCGAGCGTGGAGGGATGGATCGTGTCCCCGCGGAAGTCACGGAGGAAGTCGGCGTGCTTCTCCAGCACGAGCACGCGCACGCCGGCGCACGCGAGCAGGAGGCCGAGCATCATGCCCGCCGGTCCGCCGCCGGCGATGCAGCATTGCACGGGTTCCGGGTCGCGCGCCGTGACGCTCACGCGAGGGCGACCGCATCCCTGCCCCAGCGCCGACGCAGGGCCAGGCACTCCGCCTCGCGGACGCCCGTGGTCAGTTCGAGCGCGTAGCCGGTCAGGCGGCAGAAGGACTCGATGTCATACGCGCCCATGTCGGTGCGCCGGAGCGTGGCGTGGCGCAGGCCGAGGACGAGGCGACGGATGCCCGCCAGCTTCATCGCCCACGCGCACATCGGGCAGGGCTCCATGGTGGTGTAGAGCGTCGATCCCGCCACACGGTCGGCGCCGTGGGCGCGGGTGGCGGCCCGCAGCGCGTCGGTCTCGGCGTGCCACGTCACGTCGGCTTCGGTGTTCTGACGGTTCTGGCCGACGCCGAGGACGACGTCGTCGCGGACGATCAGCGCGGCGACAGGCCAGTCGCCGCGGGCGAGGGCCTCTTCAGCCGACCGAAGGGCTAGGTCGATGTACTCGGCGTCGGTCAATCAACCGCGGCCGACGAACGGCATCTTCGTCGCCATGACGGTCATGAACTGGACGTTGGCGTCCAGCGGCAGGCTCGCCATGTAGACGATCGCCTTGGCGACATTCTCCACGTTCATCAGCGGCTCGGGCATGATCGCGCCGTGGGCCTGCGGCACGCCGTTCTTCATCCGGGCGGCCAGCGGGGTCTCGGCGTTGCCGATGTCGATCTGGCCGCACGCGATGTCGTACTTGCGGCAGTCGAGCGAGGTCGACTTGGTCAGCCCCGTGATCGCGTGCTTGGTCGAGGTGTAGGCCACGGAGTTCGGCCGCGGCGCGTGGGCGGAGATGGAGCCGTTGTTGATGATGCGCCCGCCGCGCGGCGTCTGGTCCTTCATGATCTTGATCGCTTCCTGCGTGCATAGGAACGAGCCGGTCAGGTTCGTGTCGACGACCGCCTTCCACTGCTCGTAGGGCAGCTCCTCGAGCGGCACGCCAGGCGCGCCGATGCCCGCGTTGTTGAAGAGCAGGTCCAGGCGCCCGAACGTCTCCTTGGTCTTGGCGAAGAGCGCCCGGACGGCGTTCACGTCACCGACGTCGCCGGGGACGACGAGCGTCCGCGATTTCGCCTCCGCCGCCACTTCCTCGAGCTTGTCCTTGCGGCGCCCCGAGAGCACGACCGCGTACCCCTCTTGCGACAGCGCGAGCGCAGCCGCCTTGCCGATGCCCGTTCCCGCGCCCGTGATGAGAGCGACTTTCTCGGCCATGGCTCACGCCCTCCGTCCGAGCGGCCCACGCAGGAGCCGTCCGGGCAGCGCCCCGGTGTGCTTGCCGTCGCGGAGCAGGATCTCGCCGTTCACGACGGTCGCCGTGATGCCGCGCGTGCGCTGCACGAGCCGTCGCGCTCCCGCGGGCAGGTCGTCCACGACCTCCGGCATCTCGGCCATAATGGTGTCGGGATCGAAGACGACGAAGTCCGCGGCCATGCCTTCGCGGACGAGGCCACGGTCGTGGAAGCCCCAGTACGTCGCCGGAACCAGCGTGAGCATCCGCACCGCCTGCTCCAGCGTGAACGCCTGCTTCGTCCGCACCCAGTGGTAGAGCAGGTGGCTCTGGAGCGACGAGTCCATCAGCTGCGAGACGTGCGCGCCCGAGTCCGAGAACGTGGTGACGGTGCGCGGGTGGCGCATGATCTCGAGCGCGATGTCCTGGTCCTCGTTGGCCACCGGCATGAGGAAGAAGAGGTCGAGGTCCCTGGCGAGCGCGAGCTCGATCATCGTCTCGACGGGATGCTGGCCGCGCTCGCGGGCGACCTCCGCCACCGAGCGGTGCGGCCCCTCCACGGTGTCGAAGACCCACAGCCATTCGTAGTCGGCGGGCGGACGCGCCTCGGTGCCGAGCGCCTTGCGCGGGTCGCGCGCGCCGGACGCCTCGACCAGCTTGCGCCGCATCTCGGGGTCGCGGAGCTTTTGCTGCTGCTCGGCGAGCGGGAGCTTGCGGAGCTCCGTCCAGACCGGCAGCCGGTCGAACGGCATCTGCGTCTTGAACGAGAGCAGCGCGCTCAGCGACCGGCTGTGGGCCTGGGCGAACATCCGGCCGCCCATCGTCGCCGTCTCGTCGAGCAGGTCGAGATACTTCTTCCACACGCCAGGCGCGTCGCGGCGACTGAAGACTCCGAACGTGATCGGCCGCCCGCTCTCCACCGCGAGGTCGCGTAGCTTCACGTGCCACTCGCGCACGCCGGGATCGCCCGCCGCGCGGTCGACGCCCTCGCCGGCGATCTCCATGATGCCCGCGTTCAGCTCACCCATGACGCCGACGAGCCGCCGCACCTCGCTCCAGTCGGCCACGCGGCTGGCCACCGGGCGGTGATCGGGCGTCTCGTGGCTCGGAGAGCGCGACGTCGTGAAGCCCATGGCGCCCGCGCGGATCGCGTCGCGGACCTGGCGCTCCATCGCCTGCAGCTCGTCTTCCGTGGCCTGACGCTCGAACGCGTGCTCGCCCATCACGAACGTGCGCACGGCAGAGTGGCCGACGTAGCCCGCGTAGTTGATCCCCTTCGGCAGGGCCTCGAGGGTGTCGAGGAACTCGGGATACGTGGTCCACGTCCACTCGATCCCCGCCTCCATCGCCTGCGGCGGGATGTCCTCCGCACGCTGGAGGTTGCGGACGACGAGGTGCTTGTCCTTCGCCGCGCAGGGCGCCAGCGTGAATCCGCAGTTGCCCATCACGACGGTCGTGATGCCGTGGTAGCACGAGGACGTCCCGAGCGGATCCCAGAAGATCTGTGCGTCCATGTGGGTGTGGCCGTCCACGAAGCCGGGGGCCACGACCTGGCCGTCGGCGTCGAGGACCTCGCGCGCGCGCTCGCGGATACGGCCGATGGTGACGATCTTGCCGTGGCGCACGCCCACGTCGGCCCGGTAGCCGGGCAGACCGGATCCGTCGACCACCACGCCGTTCTTGATGACGAGATCGTAGGACATCCCAGACGCCTCCGTTCTTGACGTGCCCGTATCGTACTGCACGGGCCGCCGGAGAGCCAACCCGCGCGGGGACGCGTCAGCCCCGGCCGAAATCGACCGCGGTGGTGTTGGCCCCGCTGACGACGACGCCGACGCGCTCGCCGGCGACGGGAACGTAGGCCCGGCCGAGCAGCGCGGCGAGCGGCGCCGCGGCGCCCGGCTCGGCCACGACGCGCACCGTCGACCAGAGCGCGCGCTGCGCGCGCCGGATGTCGTCGTCGCCGACGAGGACCACGCGATCGACGCAGGCGCGGGCGATGGGGAACATCAGCTCGCCCACGCGGCGCGGCGCCAGCGAGTCGGCGGCGATGCTGCCGGTCTCGGCGTCGACGGGCCGGCCGGCGGCGAGCGCGCGTGTGAGCGTCGGCGCGCCTTCGGGCTCCACGCCGATGACCTTCACCGAGCGGCCGTACCACGCCGCGATGCCGCCGATGAGTCCGCCGCCGCCCACGGCCACGAGGATCGTGTCGAGCGCGGGCGACTGCGCGGAGAGCTCGAGCGCGAGGGTTCCCTGACCGAGGAGCGTCTCCGGCTGATCGTAGGCGTGCACGGATAGCGCGCCGGACTCGCGCCGCCACGCCTCGCTCGCGGCGAGGGCATCGGCGTAGCGGTCGCCGCCGACCACGAGCTCGGCGCCGTACTCGCGGATGCGCTCGATCTTGGCCGGTGAGGACACCGTCGGCACGAAGATGGTGGCGCGCACGTCGAGACGCCGGGCCGCGTAGGCGACGGCGGCCCCGTGGTTGCCGCCCGAGGCTGCCACCACGCCGGCGGCGGGGACGGGGCGCGTGAGGAGGTTCGCGAACGCGCCGCGGGTCTTGAACGACCCCGCGTGCTGCAGGGCCTCGAGCTTGAGCACGAGCGTCGCGGGCGCGAGACCGAAGTCGGCCGCATCGACCTCGACGATTGGCGTCGTGCGGACATATGGCCGGATGCGCGCGGCGATGGCCGCGATCCCGTCCCGGTCGACGGCAGCCATGGCGGCCCGGTGACGGCTAGGTCGGAAGCCCGAACAGCGACGTGATCCGCGAGCCCTCGAGCATCGCCGTCATCTCGGCGTCGGTGGGGCGGCGCTCGAATCGGCTCGCCGCGTCCAGCACCTTCGGGAGCAAGCCGAGATCGCCGGCCGTGTTCAGGAAGACGCCGGGCACGCCCAGCGCCCAGTGGACCGCGCGGTCGATGTCCGCCTGCTCCTCCAGCGGCTGATACCACGTCGTCCGCGTACGGTCGGTGGTGGCCCACGGCCCGCGCGCGATCGACTTGATGACCTGCACGGCCACGTTTCGCTCGCGGCAGATACCCAGCACCTCCTCGAAGTTCTGCCGGTAACGCTCGCTCTGGGCCATGAAGAAGTTGTACGGCAACAGCACCGAGTCGAAGTCGAAGCGAGCGAGGCTCCGCTTGTGCATGGCCGCGATGGTCCAGCCGTGGCCGGTGACCCCGATGAAGCGCACGAGGCCCTGCGCGCGAGCCTCGACCGCCGCCTCCAGCGCGCCGCCCGGCCCCATGGCCTGGTCCCATTCATCCGGGTGCGCCAGCGAGTGGAGCTGGAGCAGATCGACGTGGTCGACGCGCAGCCGCTCGAGCGAGCGATGGATGCCCTCGCGAGCGGCGCCGGCGCTGCGCTCGCCCGTCTTCGTGGCCAGGAAGAACTCCTTCCGATGCCGCGCCATCCACGGCGCGATGCGCAGCTCCGAGTCGCCGTAGCGCGCCGCGGTGTCGATGTGGTTCACGCCGTACCGCAGTAGCGTCTCGAGCGCGCGATCCGCCTCCGCCTGGCTCACCCGCCCGAGCGCGGCGGCGCCGAAGAGGGTCGCGCTGCTCATGTGGCCGGTGCGTCCGAACGGCCGTCGTTCGATCATGTCCGGATTCTAGCAGGCCGAGCCATCGGTCGGTTGCATCGGGCCGACGACTGAACGAGAATCGCCGGCGTGCTTTCCCGGTACGCGACCAACGCGATGATGCGCGCGGCCCTCGCGGCCGTCGTCGCCATCGGCCTGCTCGCCGCTCCGTACGTCGTCCGGGGGCAGGCGCCGGCGGGCGGCCATCGCGTCGGGATCATCCACATGAGCGGTTATCACCATGTGGTGGCGGACGGACTGCGGCAGGGACTGCGGGAGCTGGGGCTCGAGGAGGGCAAGCATCTCGTCCTGGACGTCCGGGAGATCAAGGGGGATCCCAAGCTGGCCGAGGAGGCGGCGAGGGATCTCGAGCGCGGCAGGGTTGAGGTCATCTATGCCGTCACCTCGCAGATCGCTCTCGCCGCGAAACGCGGAACGGTTCAGACGCCCATCGTCTTCTACGTCGGCGTCGATCCGGTCGTGCTGGGATTGGTCGAGAGCCTGGCCAAGCCAGGCGGGCGGCTGACGGGCGTCCACGGCCTCTCGCGCGACGTGACGGCGAAGCGCCTGGCCGTCCTCAAGGAGATGATTCCTCGACTCCATCGGGTGGTCACCGTCTATAACCCCGGCGACGCGGTGTCGAGAGAGAACGCCCAGTCGGCCCGCGACGCAGCCCGGCAGCTGAGCGTGCAGATCGTGGAGCGACACGTGGGCTCGCTCGAGGAGCTTCGCGTCAACCTGCAGAACCTCAAGTCGCGAGAGGTCGACGCATACTTCCACATGCCGGGCGCATTGGCGACGAGCGAGGCGCTGCGCATCATCGAGGCCATGAGGAACCGGAAGATCCCGACGATGTTTCACGAGCAGAGCCTCGTCGCCCAGGGTGCCGTGGCGAGCTACGGGATCAGCTATCACGAGATCGGCCGCCTGTCGGCGAAGCACGTGCAGCGGATTCTCGCCGGAAGCCAGCCGAAGGATCTCCCGGTCGAGAACTACGACAAGGTCGGCCTGGCCCTCAATCTCCGCGCCGCCCGCGAGATCGGGCTCGCGATCCCGCCGTCGCTGCGGTTGCAGGCGGAGCGCGTGGTCGAATGACTCACGGCTTGGCCGGCGGATAATCGCGGCCGTACGCCGGCATCTTCAGGAAGTCGGACGCGCTGTAGGTCCAGAACTGCGACACCAGCGGGTAGGTGTGGAGCACGGTGTTCACGAGCTTGCCGCCCACCCGGTCGACCTTGAGGATGTAGACGTTCTCCGTCGGGTTGCCGTAGTCGTCGAGCTTGATGGGGCCACGTGGGTCCTCGGTCGTCTCGCTGGCCCGGCGGATGGCGGCGACGAAGCGCTCTTTGTCCTCGACCTGGCCGTTGACGAGCTTGGCCGCCTCGATGATCCAGCGGCCGGAGCTGTACATCACGGCGTGAAAGTAGGCGGGCGAGCGGCCGAGCTTGGCCTCGGCGAGCTTCATGAACGTCTGATTGGCGGGAGTCTGAAGCGTCGGGCTCCACAGGAGAGCGCTCACCACCCCGATCGCCTCGTCCCCCATCGAGCGCAGCGCGTGCTCGTCCATCATCACGCCGCTGCCGATGAGCGGCAGGCGCGCCTTCAGCCCCTGCTCGGCATACTGCTTGACGAAGCGGACGGCCTGGCCGGCGACGAACACCGCGCAGACGGCGTCGGCGTCCTTAGCCACTTGCGACAGGTACGGCGCGAAGTCGAGCGCGTTGAGCGGCACCCACAGCCGCTGGACGACGCGGCCGCCGTTGTCCTCGAAGACGCGCTGGAAGCCGCCGATCTGCTCGTGACCGAACGGGTTGTCCATGGCGATCACGGCCACGCGCTTGTACTTCAGCGTCTTGGCCGCGTACTCCCCGAGCGGATGCATGAGCTGGCTGGCCGCGAAGTTCGACCGCAGAATCCACTTGGCCGGCTTGCGCTTGGTGAGGTCGTCGGGTGTGGTGAGGAAGAGCGTCGGCAGCTGATCACGCTCGATCGGCTGCACGAGGCCGTAGCCGATGTGGGAGAGCAGGATGCCGTCCAGCACGTGGATCTTGTCGTGCGTCGTCAGCTTGCGGTACTTGGCCAGCGCGGTCGCCGGATTGCCCTCGCTGTCCTCGGCGATCAGCTCGATCTTCCGGCCCGCCGTCTCGTAGTTCACCTGCTCGAGGGCGAGCTTGAGGCCGTCGAGCATGTCCTTGCCCGCCTGCGCGAAGATCCCCGTGAGCGGGCCGATGTAGCCGATGCGGATGGGATCGGCGGCCGTCGATGGGCCCACGCCCACGATGACGATCAGCAGGGCCAGGACGACGAATCGTGATACGCGAAATCTCATCAGCGCCTCCCGTGGGATGAGGCCAACGCTACGTACCCTCTGCACCGGCGTCAAGCCACGATCCTGGGAAGAACGCGATCACCGAAGAGCTGCACGGTCCGGATGGGGTCGACGGCCAGGCTCACGCTGAACATGAGCCGGCGCGCGCCCGCCTGCTGGGCCGCGCGCACCTGCGCGAGACATTCCTCGGGCGTGCCGCACACGGCGAGGCGGCGCGCGAGGTAGTCGAAGAGGCCCAGCTCGGCGACGAGCGCGGCGTCGGCGGCTCCCGGGCGCGTGCTGGAGCGGCGGCGTAGCTCACGGAGCGGCTCGCGATACTGAGCCGGCACTCCGCGCCGCGCGAGATCCCCGCCCCCCGTCACGTACGCGGAGACGAACGCGAGGATCGCACCGATCTTGCGGCGTGCCGCGTCGCCGTCCTCGTTGCAGTCGAGACAGGCGATCTGCCATCGCTCGACGTCATCGGGATCTCGCCCGGCAGCCGTCGCGGACTCGATGACGATCGTCTCCGACTCGCGCACGTTTTCGGCGGAGAGCCCGTAGTTGATGAAGACGCCGTCGGCCGTCGCGCCCGCCGCGCGCAGCGAGCGCGGGTGGGACGCCGCGAGGAAGACCGAGCTCGACCGCGTGACCCACGGCAGGTGAGCGGAGCCGCCGCGATACGACGCCGGCTCGCCGCGGAGCAGCGTCTGGATGAACGTCA
>Ga0075435_100003741_pt1 | contig 10366 bp, 10 predicted proteins | sample RhiMethybrSRZTD4_FD_75302 | JGI IMG/M metagenome (GOLD analysis project Ga0075435, IMG submission 75302) | Populus rhizosphere microbial communities from Tennessee, USA - Rhizosphere MetaG P. TD hybrid SRZTD4 | ecosystem: Host-associated > Plants > Roots > Rhizosphere > Soil | place: USA... | reverse complement strand
GACCACCGTTGTGAACCCGAACGGGAAGAAGACGACCCAGACCGCGGCGGTGGCGAAGGACCCGCCCGTCGACTGCTTCTACGTGTACCCGACGGTGAGCGCGCAGACGACGGTGAACGCGAATCTCAACATCGACCCCGAGCTGATCGCGGTGGCCGAGAACCAGGCGGCGCGTTTCTCGCAGGTGTGTCGCGTGTACGCGCCCGTGTACCCCCAGCTCACGCTCTCGGCGATCGGTGGAGGCGCGAGCGCAGAGGCGCGAGCAACGGCGTACGCCGGCGTGCTCTCGGGCTGGAAGGAGTACCTCGCCAAGTACAACAAGGGGCGGGGAGTCGTGTTCATCGGCCACTCGCAGGGGTCGGGGATGCTGATCCAGCTCCTCAAGACGGAGGTCGATCCCAACCCGAAGCTGCGCCGGCAGACGGTGTCGGCCTTGTTGCTCGGCGGGAACGTCACCGTCCCCGAGGGAAAAAAGGTGGGCGGGGACTTCCAGAACATCCCCGCGTGCCGGTCCGCCAAGGAGACCCACTGCGTCGTGGCCTACTCGACGTACGCGCAGCAGCCGCCGCCCGACGGCCTGTTCGGCAAGACGCGCGTCGGGGCCGGCCCCGGCGGGAGCAACCTCCAGGTGTTGTGTGTCAACCCGACGTCGTTCACGGGGACCGGATCGCTCCAGCCGTACTTCAGGACGAAGGCGTTCCCGGGCCCGATCGGCGCCGCCGCCGGTGAGCCGCCGTCGGCGTCGACGCCGTGGGTGGAGTATCCCAAGCTGTACAGCGCGCAGTGCCAACAAGGCAACGGATTCACCTGGCTGCAGGTCACCGACGTCGGCAAGCCGGGCGCGCCCCGGTACCAGCCGCGCGGCACGTTGCCCCCGAACTGGGGCTTGCACCTCGGTGACGTCAACCTCGCTCTCGGCAACCTCGTCGGCATCGCTCGACAGCAAGCTGCTGCCTACCGCAAGTAGCGGGAATCACTCGGTCGGCGCCTCTACGCCCGGCTTGGGTGCAGGTGGCGCCACCTCTTCGGGTGGGCGCAGGATCGTGTCGCGGTAGTAGCGGAGCTCGGCGATCGACTCGCGGATGTCGTCGAGCGCCCGGTGCGCTTCGGCCTTGCTCGGGCGCTTCTTGTACACGGCCGGGTACCAGCGCCGGCAGAGCTCCTTGATCGACGACACGTCGATGCTGCGGTAGTGCAGGTACCGGTCGAGCTCGGGAAGGTACCGGTCGAGGAACCGACGATCGACGCCGATGGAGTTGCCGCACATCGGCGCCGTGCCGGGTTCCGGCACGAACCGGGTGATGTACTCGACCGCCTGCTTCCCGGCGTCGTCGAGGCTCAGTTGCGACCGCTCGATCTCGCCCAGCAGGCCGGACTTCGTGTGCATCTTGCGCACGAAGTCGTCCATCTCCGCCAGCGCCTCGGACGGCTGGTGGACGACGAGGTCGAGCCCGTCTGCGAGCACCTCGAGCTGGGCGTCGGTGACGATCACCGCGAGCTCGACGATCCGGTGCCGATCGACGTCGAGGCCGGTCATCTCGAGGTCGATCCACACGAGGCGGTCGTCGGCGCTCGCCGGAGCCTCGGGCACGGCGATCACGCTACCGTTCACGCGACATGGCGACGATGACGACCATGACATGACGAGCGTTCGCAACGTCAGGTCCACGGTCCTCAGCGGACCCCGGGTCGAGCTCCGCCCGCTGCGGAGCAGCGACTTCGAGGATTGGCGCGAGGTGCGCACACGAAGCCGGGACTGGCTCGAGCCGTGGGAGCCGCTCGCCGAGCCCGGAAGCCCCGATCCCGTCACCGACCCCGAGGCGTTCCGTGCCCGCTGCGGCGCCTGGGAGCGCCAGCGTCACTTCGACACCGCGTACGGGTTCGGCTTGTTCCTCCAGGGCGGCTCGCTCATCGGCGAGGTGAGCCTCGGGAGCGTCCAGCGCGGGCCGTTCCAGTCCGCGTTCGTCGGCTACTGGATCGACGCCCTGCACGCGGGACAGAACCTGATCCCCGAGGGTGTCGCCGTCATCCTGCGGTACGGGTTCGAGGAGCTGCACCTGCACCGCATCGAGGCGGCCATCGTCCCGCGCAACGGCGCGAGTCGCCGCGTCGCGTACAAGCTCGGCCTCCGCGACGAAGGAGTGGCGGAGCGCTTCCTCCAGATCCGAGGCGCGTGGGAGGACCACGTCCGCTACGCGATCACGTCCGAGGAGTGGGACGTGCGGCGCGACGAGATCACGAGGCGGTTCCTCACCTGAGCGAGACCGTGCCGGGTCGTCGCGCCCGAAGCTTCACCACCGAGGACGCGTACGGTCTTCTGCTCGGGATCATCGTCCTGACGTTCGTGCTGCTGTCGCAGGTCGAGCCCGCCCGATGGACCCGCCTCGTCGTCGCGCCGGCCGTGGGGGCGATGCTGCTTCTCGCGCTCTATGCATCGCGCGCCAGGCCCCAGCTCATGCGCGCAGCCGTGATCGCCCTGGTGGCGTCGTACGTGATCGTCATCGGCGAAGCGCTGTTCGACAGCGAAGCCTTCGCCGGCTCGATCTACCTGATCTACGGCCTCCTGATCGTGATCACGCCGATCGTCATCATCAATCGGATCCTGCGCCATCCCGAGGTGCAGCTCTCGACGATCCTGGGCGCGATCTGCGCGTACATGCTCATCGGGATGGTGTTCGGGTTCGCGTATGCGCTCATTGGCCGGATCGACCCGCCGTTCTTCGCCAACCACGGTCCCGTCGATCAGTTCGATTTCTTCTACTTCAGCTACGCGTGCCTCACGACGGTCGGATTCGGCGACTTCGTGTCACGCGGGGATCTCGGGCGCAGCCTGTCGGTGCTCGAAGCCGTCGCCGGTCAAATCTTTCTCGTGACTCTGATTGCCCGCCTCGTGTCGCTGTTCAAACCCCCGCAGCGCGACGCGCAGTCGCCTCGTCCTGAATGATCGATAGCCGTTACGCAGGCGGGCGGAGGCCGAAGGCGAGTTGGGCGGCCCGGCGCACCATGCGCAACGGCGCCGGCACCTCCTCGAGGGGCGGGAACGCGGCCTCGTCCATCTCGGGCACGAACAGCGCGCCGCCGCCGCTTCCGTACACGTAGACGGGGTAGGCGGCCATCGACAACATCGTGGACACGCCGTTGTGGTACGGGTTCCGGAAGCCGGGGATCGGGCCGACGTCGCCGTGGACGGCCTCGGGCTCGGCGGGCGCGCCGAACCAGTGGAGGGCGCTGCGCAGCATCGGCGAGAGGAACGGGTCGGGCAGGCCGGTGTCGCGCAGCACCACGCTGTCGACCGCAAGCGCGTCCCGTCCTGCATACATCCGCAGCGGCGCGGCCGGTGAGCGGCAGCCCATCACGCCGAACGGCCCGTCCGCCGCCTGCTCGTACGCGTCGACCAGCGCGAAGTCCGGCTCGAAGGCGTCGACCACCATCATCATCGCCGCCCGGTAGTGCACCTGGCGGTCCGGGAACAGGATCTGATCCTGGCGTTCGCCCAGCCCCTCGAGCGACGACAGCGAGAGATGGGCGAGCTCGGACGGGTTCGTGCGCAACTTCGAGAACACGACCCGCACATTTGCGTTGCTCCACGTGCGGCTGATCGTCGACTGCGCCATACCGCGCGCGTACTCGAACGGCACCTGCTCCTTCGATGTGTCGACGATCCGGAAGCTCGGTGATTCGAGCCCGAAGTACCGCGCCACCTCCTCGACCGATCGGTGGCCGTAGAAGTGGTCGTAGACGGTCGGCGCCTCGAGGACGGCGACGTCGGTGCAGCCGTGCTCGCGCAAGAAGCTCGCGAGCTCGTATACGAGCTGGACGTCGATGACGTTGGACCGATCGCGCCGGTTGTACCCGAGCATGAACGCGGTCTTGATCGCGACCCGAAGATCACGCCCACCGTTGGCATCGCGGCGCTCGGCGATCAGCGCAGGCAGTCCGGCCTCTGTGACGATGTCACGGAGGACGGCGCGCTTGTCGACGGGCGACTGTCCCTGCCTGCACCACACCGGGCTCCCCGTCCCGAACACGCGCCGGATCGGGCCGGCCGCCCGGTAACGCTGGGGGAGGAACCACTCACCGGCCTCGCGGACCTGCTCGACGAGCTCGTCCGGAGTCACGCCCGGACGCAGGCGGTCGTCCTCGCCCAGCGCCTCTTGGAAGATCGTGAAGATCCGTCCGTGGCGGACCTCGTCGTCGCGGACCTGCGCGAACTCCTCGCGTTGGGTCTCGCCCTCGGCCAGGTCGACGAGGCGCGCCCAGCACAATTCGGCGCTGCGCTCGAGCTCGACGTTGAAGGCGCAGAATTGGCGGAACGGGCCGTACTCGAGGGCGCGCCGCAGCGCCTTCGTGAGCTTGCCCGTGACCTGCCCGCCGAGGGCCAGCACCGAGGCGAGTGCGACGGATACCGGCGCGTCGCGGAACTGGGTGTGTTGCTCGACCGCCGCCGCCCATCCCGACACCGCGCCGACGATCTGCTCGCCGTACGCCACCGCCTGCAAGACCGGATCGCCCCGGTTGAGGACCACGCCGCGGATGTAGGCGGTGTGCATCTCCTCGTCCTTCCACACCCAAACCATGGCGTGACGGATCAGGTCGCGTGTCTCGTCAGCCAGCGGCATGCGCGCGATCCGGTCGGCGATGGCGCTCTCCCGGTAGGCGATGCTCACGACCTGCTCGCGTTCGAGCGCGAGCAGCCAGAGGCGGCGCCGCTCCCGGTCGGGTCGCCCGCGGTAACGGTCTCGCCAGCGGGCGAGCTGGCGGGCGGACTCCTCGTAGACCTGGCCGGCGGTCGCAGCTGAGCCGTGGGCCGCGCTGCTCATGACCGCTCGCGGCGCGCTTCCGCCTTGGCCCGCTGCTCGGCGAAGAAGCCCTGTTCGAGGCTCCATCGCTGGCGTTCCAGCTCGAGTGCGACGGCGTCGTCGAGTGACGCCAGTCGCGGGGTCTCGCGCAGTGACGCCTTGACCCGGCGGGCGAGCTCCCGCGGCAGGTCGGCGGCGCGACCTGCGAGGCGTGTCGCCTCGTCGAGCAGGTCGCCGTCGTCGACACACGTCCACGCGAGCCCGATCGCGGCGGCGCGCTCGCCGTCGGGCGATTCGCCGGCGAGCACCATCGCCGCTGCCGCTTGCGGGCCGACCGCCTCCGTGAGCAGCCGCGTGTGCCCGCCGCCCGGGTGCAGGCCGATTCGGGCGAAGCGGCAGTCGAAGCGCGCCGCCGGGCTCGCGACGCGGATGTCGCAGGCCAGCGCCAGGTTCATCCCCGCGCCGACGGCGGGTCCGTTCACGGCCGCGACGGTCGGCAGCATGCACCGATAGAACCGGAGGAAGCCCTCGTAGACGGAGGGAAGAGCACCGCGATCTTCGCCACCTCCGCTCATCGCTCCGAGCGCGCCGACGTCGGCGCCCGAGCAGAACGCGGGCGGCGCGCCCGTCACGACGAGCGCGCCGATCCCGTCGTCGTCCTCGAGCCGGTCGACGCCGGTCACGATCTCCTGGACGAGGTCCACGGTGAGCGCGTTGCGGCGATCCGGGTCGTCGAGCGTGAGCACGGCGACGCGCTCGCGCCGCTCGAGATGGAGTGGCAAGGGTCGCTACCTGCGGCCTCGCACGACCGCCGGTGAGTGCCGGAAGAACGTCTCGACGTCGCGCTCGTAGCGGTATTCGGGTCCGCCCGAGCCGACCGCCCGCTGGAGGCGAAGGCTGCGGGCGAAGGCGTCGACCGTGCCGGCCGTCGTGTACTTGTAGCGGAACCCCGTCCGCTTGAACCGTGAGTTGTCGACACCGCGCCCGTAGCGGAGCAGCGCCAGCATCTCGGGCGGCAGATCGACCAGTCGCATCGCCCGCAACGGCTCGACCGCGAGGTTGGCGAGCACCGGCGGAAGCGGCACGCGCGGCCGGCCCATGATGCGGCAGACCTCGCTCCAGGTGACCAGCCCGTCTCCGGCGACGTTGTAGATCCCCGCCACGTCATGGGTGGTCGTGTACATGAGCGCATTGACCACGTCGTCCTCGTGGATGAACTGGAGGCGTGGATCGAACCCGAGCAGCTCCGGCGCGGCCGGCAGCCGCAAGGCATGCGCGAACGGCGTCGCCATGTGGTCGCCGAGGACGTTCGAGAACCGCAGGACCGTCACCAGCACGTGCGGGTTGTCCTCGGCGAAGTCACGCACGAACGACTCACTCTCGAGGAGCGACCGTTCGATCCCGGTCTGGGGGCCACGGGTGCGGGGTGTCTCCTCCCGGAAGAAGTACGGATCCTGGTAGTTCGACCCGTACACGAGCGTGGAGCTCTTCACCACGATCTTGCGCACCGGGCTGTCGGCCGCGCCCGCCGCCGCCAGCAGGTTCATGGTCCCGATCACGTTGATCTCGTGCATCGCGCGCCCGCTGAGCTTCGTCGAGTCGACGACCAGGTGCGTGTGCAGGATCGTGTCGACCTGCGTCGCCTGGACGATGCGCTGGAGGATGGAATGCGACGAGTCGGTGCGCACGAACTCGGTGCGTTCGAGCGGCAGCATCGGTTCGGTCGTGTCGACGCCGACGACGACCTCGACGTCGCGGCGGGCCTCCAGCTCCTGGGCCAGGCGGCTGCCCCAGAACGTGCCCAACCCGGTGACGAGCACCCGCACGGCGCTAGCCCGTCCAGACGCTGCGGCGTGCCCGCAGCATGTCGAACAGCGCGAGCTGGATCCGCTCGCGGATGTGCTCCGCCTCGTCCATGACCCGGCTGCGGGAGTAACGCTCCTGGTCGGGCGGGACGTCGAATTCGACCGGGGGCAAGACGCGCAGCTTGAACTTCGCCGGGAGGTAGAGGAAGAGGCCCGCCGGCCCGAACAACAGCATGTTGGCCGTCACCGGGACGTACGGGACGTTGAGCAGCTTCGCCAACCGGGGGCTCTTCCACACCATCGGCATCGACTCCTCCGCCCCGACCACCGCGATCGGCACGACCGGGACGCCGGCGCGCATCGCGATCTCGACGAACCCGCCGCGGCCGAACCGGTTGAGCTTGTAGCGGTCGCGGTAGAGCTTTCCCGTGCCCTTCGTACCCTCGGGGAAGACGAGGACGAGCTGCTGGTCGTCGTGCAGGAGTCGGTACGCGTTGTCGGGGTGCGCGGGCACGCCGCCGACGCGTGACCAGATCGTCCCGAGCATCGGGATGGCGCGCAGCAGGTTCTCGGCGAGCCCGTAGACGGGACGCTGGAGCTCGGTCTCGATGCCGTGCATGATCGTCGGCGCGTCGGAGGGGATCGCGGCGGCGTGGTTCGCGACGAGCAGCGCGCCGCCTGCACGGGGGATGTGCTCGAGGCCTTCCCACTCGACGCGGAACCAGTGGCGGTACATCGGGTCGTAGATCATGCGGGCGACCTCGCGCAGGCGCTCGCTCCGGCCCCACGCATCCACGTCTCCCCGCCGCAACAGCGAGTCGTCGTCGCCTTCCGGTTGCGGCACCGGCACGAGCTCCGTGCTCTGCGGCGGCGCCTCGACGTTGAGGTCGTCGGACTCCCGCAGATGGACCGTCGGCGCTTGCTGGTCCCACTGATCGGACATGCCGGGAAGGAAACCGCGTCGCGGCGGATGGTGCAAACCGCCCCGTGTCAGGCGGCCCGCACCGCGCCCGTGACCTGCCAGCGGGACCCGACGTACCGGACGGCCATGCCGACGCACCGGGCTCCCATCCACAGGACCAGCGCGCCCCAGAGCCACAGCAGCCCGCCGCCGAACACGAGCACGGCGGCCGCTGCCGGTGCGAACACGCCGAGGGTGGCGGCGAGCATCGCCACCGCCAGGTATGTGACGTCGCCGGCGCCGATCAGGATGCCGTCGAGGACGAAGACGACGGCGTTGAGCGGCTGCATCGCCGCCACGATCAGCAGCACCTGGAGGGCGAGGGCCTGCACGTCGGAATCGGGGGTGAACAGCGGGACGATCGCCGGGCGCAGGACCACGAGGAGGACGCCGAACACGACGCCGACGGCGACACCCCACTCGATCATGCGCCGCGCCGCGGCGCGCGCTTCGCCGGCGTCCTCCGCGCCGAGGAAGCGACCGACCATCGCCTGCCCGGCGATGGCGAGCGCGTCGAGCGACAGTCCGAGGAACAGGAACACCTGGAACGCGATCTGGTGGGCGGCGACGTCGTCGTCGCCGATGCGCGACGCGATCGCGGTGGCGGCGAGGAACGCGGCCAGCAACGAGCCGGTGCGGATCACGAGCCGGCCCCCCACGCTGGCCGAGGCCCGGATCCCCGCCGCCTGCGGCCGCACCGATGCGTGCTCGCGCCGCGCGGACCGAGCCGTGATCGCGACGTAGGCGAGCGCGGCGCCGTACTGGGCAAGGACCGTGCCCCACGCCGATCCCGCGATCCCGAGGTCGAGGCCGTACACGAAGAAGAGCTCGATGACGAGGTTTGCCGCGTTCGACACCACGGCGATCACGAGCGTTGTGCGCGTGTCCTGGAGGCCGCGGAGGTAGCCGGCGCCGGCCAAGGTGATGAGCAGGGCCGGGGCGCCGAGGATGCTGATGCGCAGGTACGTCTCGGCGAACGGGTGCACGCGCGCCGATGCGCCCATCGCGTCGACGATGACGGGCGCGAATGCCAACCCCAGCACCATCAGGCCCACGCCGAGGCCGGTCGCCAACCAGAGGCCGTCGACGCCGTTCTCGGCCGCGGCGCGCCGGTTCCCGGCCCCGACCTGCCGGGCGACCGCGCCCGTCGTCGAGTACGCCAGGAAGTTGAAGATCGCGAACGTCGCCGTCAGCACTGTGCCCGCGACCGCCAGCCCGGCGAGCGGATTCGTGCCCAGATGCCCGACGATGGCGGTGTCGACGAGGATGTAGAGCGGCTCGGCCGCCAGCGCCCCGAACGCGGGAAGCGCGAGCCGGACGATCTCGCGATCGTGCGGGCTGCGGCGGGCCGGGAACATCCGGGCGACGCTAGCGACCGCTCACGCGCACGTCGGAGGGATTCGGCGTCCGTGTCGATTCGAGGCCGGCGCGCCCCGCGAGCGCCGCGAAACGGGCGGCGTCCCGCACGGCACACGCCCGGTGGTCGTTGTTGAAGAAGACGAAACCGTCGGCGGTCGCGGGCCACCACTCGCCCAATCGTTCGATCCATCCCGCGAGCGCCCGGTCGCCGTAGCAGGGCCGCGGACGGGCGAGGCCCTCGTGGAAACGCAGGAAGTACCAGTCCGCCGTCCGCACCACCGGGCCCCGCTGCCGGGCGCGGTCGGTGAGGCACAACGCCGCGTTGTGCTGCTCGAGCAGTCGGTAGACGTCGTCGGTGAACCACGACTCGTGGCGCGGCTCGAACGCGACGAGCACGCGTCGGGGGAATCGGGCGAGGGTGTCGGCGAGTCTCCCGAGGTCGGCCCGGAGGTTCGGCGGGAGCTGCAGCAGCACGGGTCCGAGCTTGCGTCGGAGCCCGCCGGCGTGGTCGAGCATCCGGGCCACCGGCTCCGCCGGCTCGCCGAGGCGCCGGATGTGGGTCAGGTACCGGCTGGCCTTCATCGCGAAGAGGAAGTCGTCAGGGGTGCGGGCGGCCCATTCCTCGAACGTCGACCGCTCCGGTAGGCGGTAGAAGGTGTTGTTGACCTCGACCGTGGCGAACGACGCCGCGTAGTGCTCGAGCCACCGGCCCTGAGCGAGCCGGGTCGGGTAGAAGGGCCCGCGCCAGTCGCGGTACTGCCAGCCCGACGTACCGACGTGTGCCACCACGGTCTCATCCTTCCCCGGCACGGGTCAGGGTTTCGCTGTCATACCCGCATGGGATGCTGACAGGCGTGGAAGCGGGCGCTCTCCTCTTTAGCCAGGCGGCTCGTCGCCTGGGCGCGGCGGCGCGGGCGGCCGGGCTCGTCGTCCCGGCCTTCCGGTGCCCACCCCGGGTGTCCGGGGCGCTCAGGACGATCCGTCGTTATCCCGGCGGCGCCGTGGTCGCGGTGCGGCTCAAGGGTCGACCCTTCCCCGAGGTGACCGCCGACATGGTCGACGGCGTCATCGCCGTCAACCAGCTCGACGACACTGCTGCCGCCCGGATGCGTCCCGCTCTCGCGGAGGCGGTCGAGCCCGAAGTCGATCAGCCCGAAGCGGCCTAGCGTTTCGGCAGAGCCCGGGTGGCGAAACTGGCGATACGCGGGGGCCTTAAAAGCCTCTGCTCCTTCGGGAGCGTGGGGGTTCGAATCCCTCCCCGGGCACCCAGAGGTCTTCACCGTTGAATGGCAATTGAGTTCACCGTTACCGCTCGTTGGGGGTGTTGCGTCGAGCGTCGGCGAACAGCCGGGAGACTTGGGCGAGCATCGATTCCATGGCCCAAGCATGGACTCAGTCCCCCGTCGAGCCAAAGGAAGTACGACCTCTACCGGCATCAACCC
>Ga0075435_100003739_pt1 | contig 10369 bp, 10 predicted proteins | sample RhiMethybrSRZTD4_FD_75302 | JGI IMG/M metagenome (GOLD analysis project Ga0075435, IMG submission 75302) | Populus rhizosphere microbial communities from Tennessee, USA - Rhizosphere MetaG P. TD hybrid SRZTD4 | ecosystem: Host-associated > Plants > Roots > Rhizosphere > Soil | place: USA... | reverse complement strand
TCCGAAGAGACGCTCCGCATCACGCCGTTCATCGCCGGCAACCGCGTCGTCGTGTCGTTCGAGCTGAACGACGCCTACAACGATGCCGTCCGCGAGGCGATTGCCAGCGGACTGCGTACGACCTTTTCCTACAATCTGGAGCTGCGCACGCGCGCCTGGGTCGATCGGACGATTGGCACCGCCGTCGTCGCCACGACCGACCGCTACGAGAACCTGACCCGCCGCCACACGCTCACGCGCACGATCGACGGCCGTCTCGACGACGTGCTCGTCACCGAAGACGATGCGGTGGTGAAAACGTGGCTGACGAAGTGGAACCGCGTGCCGGTAGCCGATACGTCGAGGCTGGATCCGGCGCGCGAGTACTACGTGCGCGTCACGACGCACGCCCAACCGGTCGGCGGCTCGATGCTCGGCGTGACGAAGTCGATCACGGGGCAGGTGAAATTCACCTTCGTACCGTAGCGGCAAGGCAGGAAGGCAGAAGATCGTCCAGTCCAACTTTCCCGCCTGTCAACCTTGAATTCCCGCCTTTCTGCCTTCCCGCCTTCCTGCCTTACACGCGTCGCTCAAAAACCCTTGCGCCGCGCCGTATGCAGCTTCGCGCCGGCGGGTTTCAGCGTGGCTTCGCCGCCGACCAGGCTTTGCACCTGCTCGTGCGTCAGTGTCCGGTTTGACGCTTTCGCCGCGGCGAACACGCGATCGACGACCTCGTCTGTCGCCGGCAGCCCGCGGCTTTCCAGCCAGAAGATGACGTTCGAGCGGCCGGACATCGGGCCGACCTCGATCTCCTGCTGCCGTCCGACCAGGCTCGCCGGCACGGCTGCGTAGACCGCATCCATCAGCGGCCGATCCTGTTTGCGGAACGCCTTCACCACCGCGGCCGCGTGCACGCCGGTCGCGGTGCGAAACGCGTCGGCGCCGACGACCGGGTAGTTGGGCGCGATGCGGACGTCGCAGGCCCGCGCCACCGCCTGCGCATAGGCGGGCAGCGTGCTGAGATCGTTGTCGCGATAGCCCATCATCACGAGATTGACCATGAGCAGATCGATTGGCGTGTTGCCGCAGCGCTCGCCGATGCCGAGCGCGGCGCCGTGGAGACGGGTCGCCCCGGCCTCGAGCGCGGCGATGCTCGACGCGACGCCGAAGCCGCGATCGCGGTGCCCGTGCCAGTCGATCCCGACCTCGACGCCGAGCTCTGCGATCAGCGCCTTGACGAAGCGAACCACGGCCTGCGCGCCGTTCGGCGTCGCATGGCCGACCGTGTCGGCGACGCAGATGCGCGTTGCGCCGGCGCGAATCGCCGTCGCGAAGAGACGCCGCAGCGAATCCGGGTCGGCGCGGGTGGTGTCCTCGGTCACGTACATGACCTGCAGACCCTCCTTCACCGCGAACGCGAGCGCATCTTCGGTGCACTTCTGCAGGAAATCGAGGCTCCAGCCTTCCGCGTACTGGCGGATCGGGCTCGATCCGATGAACGCGCCGACCTCGATCGGCAGTCCGGTCCGCTGCTGAATCTCGGCGATCGGCTTGATGTCGGCGACAACCGTGCGCGCGGCGCAGTTGGCGCGAATCTTCAACCGGCCGTCGACGATCGCCCGCGCCAGGCGCTCGACATCTCGCGCGACCTTCGGACCTGCGCCCGGCAGGCCGATGTCCGCGGTGTCGATGCCGAGCGCGTCCATGTGGTGCAGGATGTCGATCTTCTCGTCGATCGTCGGCGTGCGCACCGACGGCGACTGCAATCCGTCGCGCAGCGTCTCGTCGTCGAGCATCGCGACGGGCCGCGCCGGGCCGTCGGCGACCGCATCGCGATTCCAGTCGTAAATCAGCGGATGCGGGGCTACGCGCACGAGGTCACCTGCCGGCGGTCGTGAGCGAGACGGCGCGCGGCGGCACGTACCGAGGCGAGGCCGGTGAAGAGAATCAGCGCGCCGGCAGCGGAAGCGATCCACACGCCGCGCTCGGCGGCAGGCCGCATGTAGGCATCCATGTTCGGCCGCACGCCGTGCGTCGTGGACGCGCGGCCGACGGCGGCGAGATAGTCGCGGCCCGCGCGGACGATCACCTGGTCGAACACGACATTCCAGACGATGACCGCCCAGACGATCCACAGGACGCGGGCAATCCGGGCAGCGGTATGCGGCTGCCGCAGGCGGGCGATCCGGGCCGTGACGCTCGAGCGCAGCGCGCGCACGAGCAATTATCGCACGCTCAGCGCCGCCGCCTGGCGAAGGCGCGGAGTGCGACGATGACGACGGCAATCACGACGGCTGCGTAGCGAACGTAGTCCGAGGTCTGGCCGGTCGCCACCCGCCCCATCACCACGAACAGCACCGCAATCAACGCCAGCGCAATCACCGTGGCGATGAGGCTGGAGCGCGAGCCAGTGCGCGACAGCGGCGTCGGCTGGTACTTCGCCTCCGTCGTCGCCGTGCCGCAGCGATAGCAGATGAGCGCTTTGTCGGCGATCGCGGCGCCGCAGTTACGACAGTTCATAGGTCACGCGCACGGCAGGTCAGCGCATCATCGCGAGCGGCTGCGCAGCGGCGCGGCGGATGAACGGACGCACCAGCGCCATGATAATCAACGCGATGCCGAACGTGCACACGATCGTCGCGCCGGTCGGCAGATCGAGCTGCAGCGACGCGTAGACGCCCACCGCCGACACGATCGTGCCCATCGTCCAGCCGATCGCCAGGCGCCGGCCGATGGAGTCGGCGTAGAGCATCGCGCCGACCGACGGCACGATCAGGTAGCAGAACACCAGCAGCACGCCGGCAATCGACACCGACGAGGTGACGACGAAGCCGAACGAGGCGTAGAACAGAAAGTCCCAGAACCGGACGTTCAGCTTCGGATCCTCGATCTCGTGGTGATGCGTGTCGTGGTGATGGGTCATCGAGATGGCGAGGAACTGGTGGCGGAAGACGAAATGAAAGATGCCGATCGCGCCGTACAAGGCCGCGGTCTTCGCCACTTCCGACCACGACACCGCAAGGATATTGCCGACCAGCATGTCCTTGAGGTGCTCGCTCTCCGAAGTCGCCTTGCTCATCGCCAGGATCGACGCCGCCGACGCAACCGCGTAGCAGATGCCGATGATCGCCTCCTGCGGGATCCGTGCCCGGTGGCCGCGGATCGTCGAGAAGACGAGCGCGCCGAGGAAGGTGAAGGCCAGGCTGACCCAGTAGACGACCGGCGCGTGCGCGTCGCCGCCGGAGATCGGCAGCAGCAGCGCAATCGTCGCGCCGAGCGCCGCGATCTGGGCCAGCGACAGGTCGACGAAAATGACGCCGCGTTCGACCACGTGCACACCGAGATACGCGTGAATGCCGGTGAGGATCAGGCTGGCGACGAACGGCGGCAACAGGAAGGCGAGCATCGCCGAGTCGAGCATTACTTGGCTCCTGTCTTCTTGATGGCCTCGACGAGCAGGTTGATGTCGTAGTCGAACAGCTTGAAGTAGTCCGGCACATCTTTGGTGCCGCCAACCGACGGCGGCATCACCAGCACCTGCGCCCCGGTCTCGCGGCCGATCGCATTCGGCGTCTTGAGATCGAAATACGGCTCGACGAGGACGATCTTCACGTTTTGTCGCTTCATTTCGTTGATCAGATCGAGCGTGTGCTGCGGCGACGGCGGAATCCCCGGCCGCGGTTCGACGTAGCCGATGATGTCGAGCCCGAAGCGTTCGGCGAAATTCGGAAACGATCGGTGGTAGGTGACGATCTTGATCCCTTTGTAGGGGGCGACTGCCGCCAGCCACCGCTTCTCGGCCGCGTCGAGCCGCGAGCTGAAGTCGGCCAACCGCTGATCGAAGGTGGCGCGATCGTTCGGTCGCAGCTGCGAGAGCTTGTCGGCGATCTCCTTGCCGATCCGTTTGCCATTCTCCGGATCGAGCCAGTAGTGGGGGTTGCCGAGCGGGTGTACGTCGCCCATCGCGCGCGTCACCTGGCCGGTCGGGATTTCGAGGATCTGCGCCTGCAGCGACGCGTCGACGTAGCCTTCCGCACCCGGTTGGATCTTCGAGTTGCGGCTCTGCTGGATGAGCGGCGGCAGCCACCCGATCTCGAGTTCGCGGCCGACGACGATCAGGACGTCGGCCTTCTGCAGCTTCAGGATGAAGCTTGGCTTCGCCTCGACGAAGTGCGGATCCTGGTAGCCGCGCGCGATCGCTTCGACGGTGATCCGGTCGCCGCCGATCTCGCGCGCAATCGCCGCCAGGTCTTCAGTCGTGGCGACGATGTTGAGTTTTCCCTGCGCGCGGGCCGGCACGCTCGCGAGCAGCAGTGCGGTTAAAAACAAGATGCCTTTTCTCATAACAGCTAGCCCCTAGCCCCTAGCCCCATCAGAACGGATGCGCGCCGTGCGCGCCAATCGAGAACTGGAACTGAAACAGCAGCTCGTTCGCCGTATCGCCGAGCGCGTAATTGATTCGCCGATACTCGCCGCGCACCTGGCTGAATTCGCTCGGCCAGTACGTCAGCGTCGCCGCGCCGCCGGTATCGGTGAGCGCCGCGTCGGTCGCGCGCGCGGAGCGGTCGAGGCGCAGACCGGCGAACCAGCGCCGCGCGAACTGGTAGTCGCCGGATACGTAGAACCCGCTGCCGCTCTGCAGTCCGTTGAGCTGATCGCGGCGGCTCCAGATGATCTCCGAACGGCCGACGAACGATCGGTAGATCGAGCGCTGCAGCGGCCGCCAGCGCAGCGTGGCGTCAATGCCGTACAACTGCGTCGTGAACAGGCCCGACTGATCGTCGTTGGCGAGCGCGGGGTTGTGGCCGCGCGCATAGGAGAAACCGAGATCGATGTTCGTCGATTCGGTAATGTCCTGGTAGCCGCGCAGGTGTCCGACGAAGCCGAGCTGGTCGCGCTGCGACGCCTTGAACAGATCGTCCGAGTCACCGCGGAAGATCTGGCCAGTGGCTTCGAGGAACAACCACGGGTTCGGGATCAGCCTCGCGACCGAAATGCCGGCGTCGTCGATGCCGTCCTCGCCGCCAACGAGGTTCGTCGTGACGAGCGGGCGATCGGCCCACGGGAGCACGTGGTTGTGCAGCGTGTTGACCTTCCCGAATGCCGCGCGCATCTTACCAACCTTGGTCAGCAGGCCACCGGGGAGCGAGGTCAGCGTCACGAAGCCCTCTTCGAGGTCGACACCCGATTCGCCAAAAGAGATGAAGAAGTCGGCGCGCGCATACGGATCGACGACTGCCTGGAACGACGCCTCCGACTCGTGCATCTCGAGCGACGGCTGCGGATTGACGGTGTTGTGGCCAGCGGCGCCGAGAAAATCGCCGATCACGGCGATATCCGGATTGAACACTTTCGAGCTGGCGGCGGCGGAGCCGTAGACCGGCAGCGCGCCACTCGGACCGCCGGCGCCTTCGGCGCCCGCCGGCACCTGCGCCGTCGGTTGCTGTCCGGCCGGTTGCGCCGCGGCCTCGGTAGGCGTCGGCGTGGCCGGCGGCTGCGGGGCGTTCGGCGACGGCTGCGTCGAGGCCGCCGGCGCCGGTTGCTGACCCTCGGCCGCCGCAAGCTTCGATTCGAGCGCGGTCAGCCGGTCGCCATACTGCTGCTTCAGCGCGTCGAAATCGCGACGCAGCTGATCGATCTCCTGCCTCAACGCCTGAGGGGTGTCCTGTGCAGACGCCGTCTGCGCGCCCAGCAGCATGCTGGCGGCCGACGCGGCGCACACCCATCGCGTGATGCGCATCCTGTTTCCTCCCGCCGCCCGTCGACTGACGGGCGAGCCCGGATGCAGCGCGCCGGCCTCTGCAAGATCGCAGCGGCTGCGCCGCGCTACATATAGAGTCGGGAACTGGTTACAGGGCGGTTGGCGGAGAACGACCGGTCGTTGCGGCGGCGAGCAGCGCGCCTTCGGCAAGCTGCTCGAAGACGGTGGCGGAGCCGGCGTCGGTGAGACGCGACGCGCCGGGAATCGGCAGCGGGTGCGGGTCGGAGCCGAGTTGACTGGACGCGCAGGACATGCAGTGCTGCGGCGTCTTCAGATGGCAGATGAGGTCGTGATGCTCGAAAGGCGAGCTGATGAGCACCGCCGCGTAGAGCGCGAGGCCGACGATGGTCGGCATCCGTGGGCGCGCGGCAGTTCTCAGGGAAAGCACGTGATCGATGATACCGCCGTTCAGCGGCCAACGATGAATTTGAAGCGGGCTGCCACGCCGCCCAGATCATTTTCGCCGGCCTGCGACGACACCCCCGTCACGCCGAGAATGCCCGGCACGTGCGTGTATTGGACGTCAGCGCCGATGCGAATCCACGGGTGCAGCCGGAAATCGGCGCCGCCGTTCAGGACGAAACCGGCGTGGCGCACGTCGACGTCCTCGCCGGGGTCGCTGAAACTCGAAGTTTCCTTATATTGATAAGTTCCCGCCCCAGCCGCGACGTACGGCCGGATGCCCGGCGAGAGCTTGAAGCGATAGCCGGCCGTCACTTCAAACGGCGTCAGGGTTGCCGTCAGCGGGATCCCCAGCCGGAAACTCTGCCCGTTGCTGATGAACGCCCGCTCGCCGGTCTGCTTGAAACGGGACGCTGCCAGCTCGACGAAAAACTGGTCGTGGACGACGACCTGGACCCCTCCGCCAAAGAACGGCCCGTAGGACCGGCCGAACACCGCATCGAACGAGTCGATGGCCGAGAACCCCTGGATCGAGCCAAACACGAACGGGCGGATCGACAGGCCGGGCTCGTCCTGTGCCGACGCGACGGACGCGACCAGGGCGAGGGCAGCAACCAACGCAAACCGGAGTTTCATCGTGCCAGCCCCAATCCCCGCAGTGCATTGCGCGCGTCGACCAGGCCGAAGCCGAACGAACAGGTCCGTCCTGCAGCCGCGGTCTGACCGCGCGGACAGACATCGGTCGTCGGTGTCAGCTTGGTGGCCGACTGCTCGAGCGCCTTCTCGATCGCAACCGGATCGGTAATGCCCTGCTGAACGAGCATTGCGGCGATCCCTGACACGTGCGGCGTCGCCTGCGACGTGCCGGTGTATCCGATCAACGACAGCACATCGAATCGCGGCGGCCCATAGTTCAAGGTCGGGCACGAAGGGCTCGGCAGATCGAACGTATCGCTGAAGCAGAAGTCGAGCGTCTGCTGGAAGATGAAGCCGCCGCGGCCGAAGCCGCGCGACGAGCCGCCGGGCGCCGCGATTTCGATGTAGTTGCCGGTGCTGGAATAGAACGATCGGTTCTTGGCCGGATCGATCGCGGCCACCGAGATCGCGCCGTCGATGCGCGACGCGATTTCGGCCACTACGCTGGTGGCATTCGCACCAAAATCCGGGTCGACGTCCTCGAACTCGTTACCGCCGGCGACGACGACGAATGCGCCATTCCCTGAACAGGCGGTGGTTTTCGCTGTCGTGCACACCGCGTATCGAATTGCTGACTCGATCACCGGCGAGCAGCCGGGCCGCGTGGAATTGGTCGCGCAATCCGGCGGCCCCGAGCTGCCGAGGCTGAGATTGATGACTTTCGCGCCGTTGTCTGCCGCATATCGGATCCCGCGCGCGACATCGTCGTCGCTGCCGCCGATGAACGGTGAGCTGCCGAAGACCACGTCCCACAGGCTGCCCAGGACTTTGACCGGCATCAGCTTCACGTTGAAGGCGACGCCCGCCACGTCGATGCCGTCATTGGTAAGCTGCCCGATCGTTCCGCTGACGTGGGTGCCATGCCCGTCTAGATCGATCGGCGGGTTGGCGCCATCCGAGATCGCGTCGAACGGCTTGACGATCCGCCCGGCGCCGGCTCCGCCGACGAGTTGCGGCGCGGCGGCAAACGGAACCACCTGGCGGCCGAGCGCCGGATACGTGCGTCCTTCGAACTTGAACGAAGGAATGTTCACAGTCAGCGTGCCGGTGAGGTACGACACGCCGGTATCGATCACGGCGACGGTCACGTCGGATCCGGCCTGCGGCTGAATGTCCCACGCTTTTTCCAGATCGACGAGCGGCAGGTTCCATTGCAAGTCGGCGTATCGTGGATCGTTCGGCTTCATCGCGGCGTGCACGTGGTAAGAGGGCTGCGCGTAGACCACCTCGGGCCGCGCGTTCAACGCTGTTGCGACCGTTTCCGGGTTTTCGGCCGGATCGATATCGACGACGTCGAAGTCGGCGTAGGCGGATCGGATCCGCACCTCAGCGGTGGCTGACGCCGCCCGCGCGACGCTGCGCCGTTCGGGCATGTCGACGCTGTCGCGGAAACGGACGATGACGCGGCCGGGCGTGTAGCTGCGATGGAATGCGCCGACGCGGCTCGCCACACCGGCACCTGTAGCTGTCCGCGCGCGCGCCAGGCTGGCGGCCGATCGCTCCTCGCTCCAGATCGCCGTGTGCTCTTCGACGGCGCCAAGGCCGACATTCTGGATATCGAGCGGGGCCAGGGACGTCGCAGTCTGGCCTTTCAGCGATAGGACGAGCGCAGCAGCGGCGGTAAGCGCGGTCGCCAACGTGGCGGCACGAAATCGAAGCATCCGTGTATTCTAGCCGTTGACGATCAGCACATTTGTGACGAAACCGCTCCATGGCTGACACACTTTTTCATAAAGTCTGGAACGCGCACGCGGTGCGCACGCTGCCCAGTGGACAAACTCAACTATTGGTTGGACTCCACCTGGTGCACGAAGTGACCACGCCTCAAGCTTTCGACATGCTGAGACAGCACGGATGGCGCGTCGCCTTTCCCGAGCGCACGTTCGCGACCGTCGATCACATCGTGCCGACCCGCTCGCAGCAGCGTCCGTTTCTCGATTTGATGGCGGAAGAAATGACCTCGGCGCTCGAGCGCAACTGCCGCGAGGCCGGGATTCGGCTGTGGGCCCCAGACAACGAGAACCAGGGCATCGTCCACGTGATTGGGCCCGAGCTCGGGCTCACCCAGCCGGGCATGACGATCGCGTGCGGCGACAGCCACACGTCGACGCACGGCGCGCTCGGCGCGATCGCGTTCGGCATCGGCACCTCGCAGGTGCGCGACGTGCTCGCCTCGCAATGCCTTGCGCTCGATCCGCTGAAAGTGCGGCGGATCGACGTGACCGGCACGCTTGGCCGCGGCGTCTACGCGAAGGACGTCATCCTGACGATCATCCGCCGCCTTGGCGTGCAGGGCGGCGTCGGCTACGCCTACGAATACGGCGGCAGCACGCTCGACGCGATGACCGTCGACGAGCGGATGACGATGTGCAACATGTCGATCGAGGGCGGCGCCCGGGTCGGCTACGTGAACCCCGACGACACCACGTTCGCGTTCCTGCGCGGCCGACCGTTTGCGCCGGCCGGCGACGCGTTCGATCGTGCAGTGGCCTGGTGGCGGCAGATGGCGTCGGATACCAACGCGTCGTACGACGATCGCGTGCGGTTCGACGCGTCGGCGATTGAGCCGACGGTCACCTGGGGCATCAATCCCGGGCAGTCGGTGTCGATATCGGAACCGATTGCCGCCGACCCGAACGACGAAGCGCTCGCGTTCATGGGTTTCCGCCCGGGCGCGCGCGTGCAGGGGACGCGCATCGACGTTGCGTTCATCGGATCGTGCACCAATGGCCGGTTGTCGGATCTCGAGGAAGCGGCGCGGATCGTCCGCGGCCATCGCGTCGCACCGCACGTGAAGGCGTTGATCGTGCCCGGCTCGCGGGCGGTGCGCCGCGAAGCCGAAGCGCGCGGCCTGCACGAGATCTTCATCGATGCCGGGTTCGAATGGCGAGGTGCCGGCTGCTCGATGTGCCTCGGCATGAACCCGGATCGCCTCGAAGGCAACCAGATTTCGGCATCGTCATCGAACCGGAACTTCAAGGGGCGCCAGGGCAGCCCGACCGGCCGCACGCTGCTGATGAGCCCGGCGATGGTTGCGGCAGCCGCGATCGCCGGCGAAGTCGTCGACGTCCGCGAGATCCTCGAGGGAGTACCCGCGTGACCGCAAGCCCCCAGCCCCGCAGCCCCCAGCCCCGCAGCCCCCAGCCCCCAGCCCCGAGGCCCAGCGCGGCAGGCGCAGTGACGGAGATCCGTGGACACGGCCTGCCCCTGAGAGGCAACGACATCGACACCGACCGGATCATGCCGGCGCGGTTCCTCGTCGCCGTGTCGTTCGAAGGCCTCGAGCGTCATCTGTTCGAAGACGATCGCAAAGCCGACGCAGACCACCCGTTCAACGATCCGCGCTACAGCGGCGCTTCGATGGTGGTCGTCAACGCGAACTTCGGCTGCGGGTCGTCGCGCGAACACGCCCCACAAGGCCTGGCACGGGCCGGTATTCGCGCCGCGATCGGTGAATCGTTCTCCGAGATCTTCCAGGGGAACGCCGCCATGCTCGGGATGCCCTGCTTCGCGGCGTCGCACGCCGACATC
>Ga0075435_100003738_pt1 | contig 10370 bp, 10 predicted proteins | sample RhiMethybrSRZTD4_FD_75302 | JGI IMG/M metagenome (GOLD analysis project Ga0075435, IMG submission 75302) | Populus rhizosphere microbial communities from Tennessee, USA - Rhizosphere MetaG P. TD hybrid SRZTD4 | ecosystem: Host-associated > Plants > Roots > Rhizosphere > Soil | place: USA... | reverse complement strand
GCGACGCGAGCCGGCCCATCAACGCCACTCCCGGCGCAACTTCGTTCCGTTCGTTGCCTCGAAGTCCGGGCTCGGAGCGAACGCCGGCGCAACATTGAGCTCGTCGCCTTCGAGGCCGTGCACGTGCAACACCTCGAAGACCCGTCGCGAGCCCGAGGCGTCGCGCACCATGTGAACCACGATGTGAACGGCCGAGGCGATCTGCCGGCGCACCGCCGGCAGGGTCAGCCCCGTACCTGCGGTCAGCACCATCGCTTCCAAGCGCGCCAGCGCGTCCGAGGCGCCGTTGGCGTGGATCGTCGACATCGAGCCGGTGTGACCAGAGTTCATCGCCTGCAACATGTCGAACGCTTCCGCTCCGCGGACCTCGCCGACGACGATCCGATCGGGACGCATGCGAAGCGAGTTGCGTACGAGGTCGCGCACGCTGACCTCGCCGCGTCCTTCGATGTTCGGCGGACGCGTCTCGAGCGACACGACGTGCTCCTGCGCGAGCCGCAACTCCGCGGCGTCCTCGATCGTGATGATCCGTTCGGTCCGCGGGATGAAGCTCGACAGCACGCCGAGGAACGTCGTCTTCCCGGCGCCCGCTCCCCCGGAGACGAGCACGTTCTTGCGCGTCTCGACCGCGTTCTGCAGGTGGCCGAGCAGTCCGGCGTCGATCGTGCCGTAGCCGACGAGATCCGTGGCGGTCAGTGGCACGCGCGTGAAACGGCGGATCGTCAGCGTCGGGCCGTTGACCGCAAGCGGAGGGATGATCGCGTGTACGCGGGATCCGTCGGGCAGGCGCGCGTCGACCCACGGCCGGGCCTCGTCGACGTGGAGCCCGAGCGGCGCCACCACCCGATCGATCAGGTGCCGCACCGCCGCGTCGGATTCCAGCGCGAGCGGCACCCGCTCGATCCGGCCTTCGCGTTCGATGTAGACACGATCTGGGCCGTTCACCATCACCTCGGTGATCCCGGGATCGCGTAGGAGCTGCTCGAGCGGCCCGAGGCCGACGATCGTGTCGGCGATCTCGCCGACCAGCCGCGCAGCATCGCGTGCGGACAAGATCAATCCATCGCGCTCGAGGAGCCGCGCGACCACCTCGCGAACGCGCACGCGGCGCTCCCAACGGCTCGGTGCGTCCAACACCCCAGGCGCCTCAGTCAGCAACGCGGAACGGATGCGCTCGCGCAGCTTCATGAATGCCTCAGGATCCATTGGGTCCTCCATCGATCCGTCCGACGAGCGCTTCGATCGCGCGCTTGGCTGTCCCCCGCTGCGGGAGCCGGCCGCTCTCGCCGGCACGCCGGACTCGGGGATCGTCGGGAACGACCGCGATCGGCGGCCGGCCGATGACGCGTTCGACGTCGCGCGCGCGCAGGCGCATCCGAGCTGCACGGTTGAGCACGACCTCGATGCGCGAACCGGTCTCGTGCATGAGCGCGCGCGAGCCGCGCAACGCAGCCACGTCGGGAACGCAAACGCATAGGACGAGATCGGCGGACCCTGCCGCAGCGCGCGTCGCGGCGTCGGTAACGCGGCCGATGTCGACGATGGTCAGCGGCACGGCGGCGCGCATCAGATCCAATAGCCGCAGCGCCCGCTCATCGCCGGGCGCCTCGCTGCGCGGGGAGGCACAGATGGCACGGCCGGAGGCGTGCGACGACATCGCCGTCACTACGGACGCCGGATCAAGATCGTCGACCGCGGACAGCACGGCTGCGAGCGTCGGCTCGGCCCCATCCGCGAGGAATGAGGACTGCCCGGCGCTCATCGTTTCGAGATCGACGACCGGCGCTTCGGCTGCGTGGGCGAGCATCGCCGCGATCGTCGTGGCGCCCGCTCCCCCACGCGCGCCGCACACGGCGAACACACGCCCATCGGCGCGTCCCGACGCGATCCGTGCGCGCGAGGCGGCGTCGCGGACGATCGAGCGCAGCCCTGCTCGATCCCGCGGCCAGACCACGATCTCCTGTGCACCACAGCGCAGCGCTTCGCGCGCGACCTCCGCGACGTCCCGCTCGGCCGCGACACCGATCAACGCGGCCTGGCTCGCGTGCCGGGCGACGGCGCTTAGCTCGGCCCCGCCGGCCAACACCACCGCCGCCTTCGCCGGGTCGAGGGCCAGGTAGAGATCGCTCTCCGCTTCGACGGCATGGACGAGCTCGTCGGAGATCCCGGGATCGGGATGCGACACGGCGACACCGAGACTGCGCACGCTGGCCGACCTCCGCATTCAACGACGGGCGGGATGCGGGACGGGAAGCGGGAAGGTAGATCGGTTCCGAGAAGCGGGAGGGGCGCGATGATGGCACGAGCTCACCGGCTCGACAATGCCCGGCGACGCGCTCGAGGGGAAACGGTCCTTCTTCTCGTCTTGCCCGCTCGGGCTACAATCCGAGCGCGAGGGGGTGATCGAAACCGTCTTCCTGGATTGGGCGTTGGCGCTCGGAGCCGGGCTGCTGTTCGGGCTCGCCGGGCGCGGTGAGGTCGCGTCGTCCTCTTCGCTGGTGCGCACACGCGCGTTCCGGTGGGGTCTCGTCTACCTGCACCTCGGCGTGCTGGCGATCTCGATCACGCTCTACGCGATCGCCCCGGCGTGGATGTGGATGTACTGGGTCGACCCGTCGCACTTGCCGATCGTGGTGGTGGTCCTGGCGTTCGTTCTCTACGAGGTCTGCTACCTCGCGGGGTTCGCGCTCGCGGCTGAATTGGAACGCTGGCGCCGGAACGCAACCTGGGGCCTGGCGATCGCGATGTTCCTCGCGATCAACGCGGCGGAGATCGCGACGCGCACGCGTCTGTTCCACGTCGGCACCTATTCAGAGTTCGCCGCGGGACGCGCGCCGCTCGGCATCCGGTTCTCGCCCCTGCACCTCGACCCCGTGATGGCGATCGTGCTCGGGCCCGGCCTGATCGCGACCGTCGCGATCGTCGTGGTGGCCGTCCGCTTGTGGCGGTCGGACCTGAAGCGTCTCGCGCAGGCGCCGGCCGCCGTCGCGCCTGCTCCCGCGACGACCGCCTAGAACGACCGAGCCTGTGGACGCCGCCTTCTTCGACCTCGACAAGACGATCATCGCGCGGTCGTCCGCGCTGGTCTTCGGGCGGCCCTTCTACAAGGAGGGCCTTATCTCGCGCGCGCACATCGTGAAAGGGATCTACGCGCAGCTCGTGTATCAGCTCGTCGGCGCGGATGAGAACAAGATGGATCGGATGCGCACCGCGCTGCTCGAGCTCACGAAGGGCTGGGACAAAGAGCGCGTGTCGCAGCTGGTGCGCGACACGCTCGAGGAGCTGATCGACCCGATCATATTCGAAGAGGCGCTCGAGCTGATCGAGGAGCACCACGCTGCCGGGCGGCGCGTGTTCATCGTGTCGTCCTCCGCGGAGGAGATCGTCAAGCCGCTCGCCGAGTATCTCGGCGTCCCGAACGTGATCGCGACCCGCGCGAAGGTTGATGAGAAGGGCCTCTACACGGGCGAGCTCGAGTTCTACGCTTACGCCGAGGGGAAACGCGAAGCGATCCTGGCCGAGGCGCAGCGCAGCGACATCGATCTGTCCGGTTCGTACGCGTACTCCGACTCGGTGACCGATCTGCCGATGCTGGAGTCGGTCGGGCACCCGAACGCGGTCAACCCCGACAAAGAATTGCGAAAGGTCGCCGAGGAGCGCGACTGGCCGATCCTGACCTTCCGCAATCCGGTGTCGCTCCGCCGGCGGATCGCCGAGCGGGTGCCGCGACCCTCACCGACGGCCGCCGCGCTCGCCGGCGCGACGGTGATCGCCGTCATCGCGTGGGCATGGCTCCGTCGCTCTCGCTGCGACCGCCGCGCAGCCTAGTTCGACACCCTTCTTCCGATTCGCCCTCCGGAAGTTTCGCTTCGCCCCAAGAAAAGGACGCCCGTCCTGCCGCTCTGGACCGTTGCGCTCGTTGACACGACACCAGAACGAGTGTTGCCACGGTCTCCACCGGGCGCGAAAGGGAGGCTCACATGTTCAAGCAAGGGTTGCGCAGCCGCCACATGGCGCGGGTTGCCATCGTGGTGCTGACGCTTGCAGCGTTGAGCGGTCTGAGCGCGGTTGCCGCGTTCGCGAACCCGTTCACGATCTCGATCGACAAGCCGATCACGGTCGTCGACCAGACGGTCACCATGACCGGCACGGCGGACTCTCCGTCGAACGCCGGCCACCACATCGACGTCGACTGGGGCGACGGGTCCACCGACACGATCTCGCTCCCCGACGGCAGCGGTCCGTGGACGTGGGGCCCCATCAGCCACACCTACGCGACAAGCGCTTCCTTCCTGATCACGGCGACCTTGGTCCACCAGAACGAGCAGGGCAACGACAAGAGCTCCGCGACGGACAGCTCGCTCGTCGACGTCGGATGCCAGGTCGATTGCGGCACCGACGGCAGCGTCGACGGCACAACTGATGGAACCACCGACGGCACGACCGACGGTCAGGTCGACGGCACGACGGACGGGACCACCGACGGCTCTACCGACGGCAGCAGCACGGGCGGTTCGGTCAACCCGCCGGCCCCCAAGCCGGTCGTTAAGGGCCGCGTCATCCACCGCAAGCCGCTCGCGCACACTGCGTCCGAAACAACCGCCTTCGCGTGGTTCGCGGTCATCATGCTGATGATCGGCGCGACGATCCGCTTCTGCGCTGTCGCTCCTCAGGCGACTGCGACGGTGAGCGCGACCGACGGCGACGACGACGAGCTCGTGTCGCGCACACTCGGTCTCGTTTCTCGCTTCACCGGCTCGACCCGACACTAAGTAACTCGGCTCATCCGTGGAGCGGCCCGCGGGCCGCTCCACTGCTTTATGGACGTGTTTGCATCAATGTGCGACGCGCACTGCGACCGTCGTCCTACGCAAGGCATCGAAAAGGAACTAGATCCAAACCACTCCGACGGGCTATGTCTCCGCTCTGCTCTTGCTCGTTTCATGAGTACGCGAGCAACAAGTCGCGGTGCGAATCGGACGGAGACCCTCGAAGTGGAAAACAGAGGGGACTCGGGTCCCAAAGAAGCAAAGCGAATGGCTCGTTGAAAGGTACGAAGCGAAAGAACACCCGGCGGTAGGGCACCGCCGGCAGGCAAGGAGGAATCGTCATGGTAGGGGTGCAGAAGGAAGTTTCGAGGAAGCTGGCGCGCATCGGCGTCGTCCTCGTGATCTTGGTTGCCACGTGCGGGATCAGCGTCGGCATCTCGGCCGCCGCGAAGGACCCGTGCGGAGACGTGTGGGCGGGCGCGACGCCGAATGACCCGCTCGGCAAGGCTGCAGACAAGACGGAAGCCCACCCGGGCGACACGATCACCTACACGTTCACCTGGCACTCGACGGGCGACGCGCAAGCTTCGATCGAAGACTGCTACCGCGTGGACACCGGCTCCGACAGCTCGCTCAACGGACTCGTCGACGGCCTCTACAAGTCAGTCGACATCGACAACCAGGGTGACAACGGTTCGCCGCAGACCTGGTCGTACGAGATCACGGTTCCGAACGATCCTTCGCTTATCGGTCACTCGATCGTCAACCGGGCGAAGATGACCCACGGCAGCGTGGAGTCGCGCACGGATCTCGTTTCAGTGGCGATCACTTGCGCCGAGAACTGCGACGGCGGCAGCACAGATGGCGCGGTTGATGGGACGACCGACGGCAGCACCGATGGCGCGGTTGATGGGACGACCGACGGCACGACGGACGGCAACGTGGACGGGACCACCGACGGGACGACGGACGGCAACGTCGATGGGACCACCGACGGCACCACCGACGGTCAGGTCGACGGCACGACCGACGGCACCACGGACGGCTCGACGGACGGCAACGTGGACGGCGGGACCAGCACCGGCGGCAGCAGCACCGGTAACGAGGTCCTCGGTCGTCAGATCCACCGCAAGCCGCTCGCGACCACGGGTTCGCAGACCACCGCGATGGCGCTCATCGGCTTCGCGATGCTGATGATCGGTGTGGCGCTTCGCTTCGGCCGCTTCGGCCACGAGGCGTACGCGGTCGCCGCGGACGAGGCTTCGACGCAGGACCTGCTTGCCAAGGCGCTCGGCGCTCGGGCTCGCAACCGGACCTGCCGCAAGTAACGCAAGATCTGGCACCCCCCACCAGAGAGAGGGACGGCTCCGCAAGGGCCGTCCCTCTTGCGTTGTCTTGAAAGCCGCGCGTCTAGCGCGCAGGAGCGCGGCGTCGCGCGAGCCAGACGATCAACCCGCCGCTGACCGCGCCGAGGATCCCGACCGCGACGATGATCCAGACCGTTGAGCGGGTCTTGGTAGGGGCGGGAACGGTGCCGCGTGCCGCCGGCGACGGCGTTGGCGCGACGAGCAACGATCTCGGCTGCGACTGCTTCGCCGGGCCCCAGACCGAAACCTCGGTGAGCTGGTCCACCTCGTTGGGACCGGAAACGCGCACGTACCGCTCGGAGCGTGCCTGCGCCAACGCGAACGCTGCCTCGTTCCCTTGCCCGACGCCGATCAAGCGCCAATCGGCGCCGTCGAGCGAGGCTTCCACCCGGCACGCCCGCGTGCACCCTCGTACCACGATCAGATCAACACGCGCGCTGCGTTGGAGATCGACGATGGCCGACTCGTGGGGCGGCTCGGTGCACGCGGTCGAGCCGCTGCAAACGACGGGTGCGAAACCGTCGCCGAAAGCGCCGTCGGTGAGGCGGCACGGCGCGACGCGAACGCTCTTGCCGGCCGCCACGACCGAGCACGGAGCCCCTCGCGACAACGGCGTACCCGCCGACCCAACGTACGACCGAGCCCCCGAGCGCATCGCGAAAGCGACCTCGTCGCCGAGCGTTTCCGTCACGTGGATCCGTGATGCTGAGGCGATCACGCGCATCGTTCCCGTCGAGTCCTCGAGCAGTCGGGGATCGAACACGACGCCCGGCTGCGCAGGGAAGACTCGCCACACGACCTCGCTCCCGCGGATGAACTCGACGGTGTACCGGACACCGAGGTTCAGCTGTCGCGGGATCAGCCCGGCAGCCGGCGGCGGGAAGGTCACCTGAACGCCGGCGGGGGTCAGGCCGGCGTCCACTGCCGGATCCCACAACCGGATCGGCAGATCGACCTTCTCGGTCTGCACGTGGAACCGGTAGGTCGTGCTCGCGCCGGCCGCTTCGTTCGCCGTGGCGGGCAAGGCGGTGGAGATCGAAAGGACCGCAGAGCCGCCGAACGTGGACTGCGTATCGCGTCCTTTCACGTGATAGACGAACGCGCCCGAAGGGTTCGCCGTCGCGAACCGGCCTTTGTGACAGATGGCCGGCGAGTTCGCGCTGTCGAGACATGCGAAACCGATCGACGCGATGGTCAAGACGACGTCGCCGACGTCGCCCTCGCGCTGCATCACGAGGCGCGCGCCGGGCACGGCCGCGTCGGCCGTGCGAACGGTTCCGCCGATGTCGACGTTGGCTTCGGGCTTGACCCGGCTAACCGTGCACGCCGGGCCCGCGAACGCGAGCAACGCCAACGCGGCGATCGCAGCGAGCGGCCGCCTCATCCGACGCGCGCTTCGTCGCCCATCCAGATCCGGCCGTCGCGCCGGGCGACGCCGTAGACGCCGACGATCTCGTCGTTCTGCTGGTTAACCGTGCGAAGGATGTCGCGATCGACCGGCAGGTCCTCCTGCGCGTGCGTCGTCATGACGCAACGCGCGCACTTCTTGGTGATCTCGAGCTCGACCTCCCCGACGAGAAACGACTTGCCGATCCAGCTCTCTTCTACGAACCCGCTCTCCGGGGTCGAAAGCACGATGTTCGGACGGAACCGCCGCGGATCGAAGCGGCCGTACGGGTGCAGAGTCGTCAGCGCGGCGAGCGTGCTCGTCGTGACGATATGGACGGGCCCTGAGTCGAAGAAGGCGCCCGCGCGACCGAGGAAGACGCGCTCATCTCCCTCGATCTCCGGCCGGACTCCTGCGGCGGGAACACCGACGACCTCGACGTCGAAGCCGAGCCAAGCAGAGAACGCCGCCGCGGAATCGGGGCCTGCGAGCGAGAACGCCGGACCTTCCGGCGGCGTGACGGTCACGCCGCCGCCGTTCGCGATCGCGGCACGCCCGCGCAGCAATGTGGAGAACTTCTTCGCGCTCAGGACGTGCCCGGTCGCCTTGTTGCGGATCGCGAACCGTCGGTCGCCGTCGAAGCCGGCCGCGGTGACGGTGACTTCTTCCAGCCGCTCCCCGAGCAAGGACTTCACCGGATAGCGCCACAACTCGACCACGCGGCCCACCACGTCCATGCCCTGAGGCTACCAAGCGTTCGCAACGTCTTTGTCGATACGCTGCGTTCGGAGGCGAATGGGGGCTGGTGTCCCTCCCGGTCTTCAAAACCGGTGAGACTTCGCAAGGGGTCTGGTGGGTTCGATTCCTTCCGCCTCCGCCGAGCTGCTCTTATTCTCCGAATCCTGTTGGCGAGGTTGAAACGGAGCTCGAAGTACTGGCCAATTTCCTGGCCACGTGTTCCATTAGACGCCTAATCGGGCTGGATGATTGGCGCGGCCGGCGGCAGCCAGCTTGGCGTAGGGAGCGCGACACTCAGGCCCAAAATGCGATCAGGGTTTGCTGATGGGTCAACCGTGACCGAGCACGCTTCCCCGTATGGCGCCCTCACGATGACGATGTACCCGTCACGGATCAGATCGCCAGCGTTCTCGATGCGGCGGAACTGCGCCGCTTGTTCATCCGGCGTGTCGATGTCCGGGCCCGCGGCGAGAACTGCCGTGGGTGAACCAACGACGAGGCGTCCCGACGGCATCGCGATGCTTCCGATCGACTTCCGATCAATCCTCTCAGTCGTGGTCTCCAAGCGCGGCGACACCTCGATGCTCGACAGCGGGCCGTCATCGCTTCCGAGGACCCAGACCCACGGAGCGTCGCCGTCGTCCGGCCCCTGAATTGCAAGCGCCAGTCCGCCTGCTCCTTCGAGCCACTGCCATGGTCGGTTGATGTCGAAGCTCATGCGCGCTCCCGCGAGCACCGCGGGATCCCCGACCACGATGAGGGGGACGCCCTCGAAGTTCACTTCGACCTGGACGTGGTCGACCACCCACGACGCGACATCGCGTATCGGGTCGCGCCCCGATTTTCTTCCGCTCATAGCGCCATCCTTTAGCGAGGGTTGCGCTTCCGCAAACGAGCCGACGGGCGTGCGCCGAGCCGCGCCGTGCCCTGAGGGGATGAAAGAGCGAGGGACCCTCTCGGGTCCCTCGTCTCTGGTGTCGCCTGAACTATGCCGCGGTCCACCACTCCGCGATCTCTCCCTGCATGAGGTAGGTCATGCCCGCGTTGCTGTCGAGGGCTCGGAAGGGCCAGGCCTTCCTGCCGAACAGCCTGACCGCGGCCTTCGTCATCGCCCCGAGATCCGAACTGATCTGCTTCTTGTTCTCCGGACTCGTCGCGATTTCGTGGATCAGCACCGGCACGCCGGCGGCAGCAGCCGCCGCATCGCCTACCGCGATCGCGCCGGCATACCCTCTCGACCGGCACTCTTGCTTCAGCTGCTCGATCATGGACCTCGTCCAGTCGCCGTTCCCGGGAACAGCGACACGGTCCTCGACGTCGGATCCGACGACGTACCTGCTGAGCTCTTCGATGAGGTAGTTCCGATCACTCTCCGCCCGCCGTCGGGGCCTGCACGCCGTCGGGCCGATGTCCTCGGAGGTGTACCCAAGATCGCGCCCCAGCGCCGTTCACCGCTCGAAGGCGTGGAAACGATCAGTTAAGCCCTCTATATCACCCGGAGCGGTCCAACCCAACAGCGCAACGTGACTCTCACCGCGCGATCTTCGGCGCGCAACTCTAATTTACTGGTGGGGTTAACGTAGTACGGAGTGACCGCAGTAACGCCAAAGCAACAACAGACGATTCATGCCAGTCATAAAGTTGGAACGAGCGCTTGGCTTGACCTGAAACCCGGACCACAACATCTCGGTCGCTCCATTCAGTCTCTACCTCCATGGTTTGCCCGCGCCAAGATCGTAAACTCAAACCCGTTTCAAAAATGAGCCGATTTTCACTCTTGCTCACGATCGTGTAACCCTTCTTGCCAAGAAAGGTGGTCACGGCATTCCAGAAGAGCTCTGGAGTAGTAGTGAACGTTTGGGTCGTCGGCTGCCTACTTGCTCGTCGTGCGCTTCTGATCCGGACAAAAACATAGGCCAGCAAAGCAAAGAGTATGATATTCAGCACGACTAGCGTTCCAGTGCTCAATTTGTCATTAGGCATAGGATCTTCCATTCCTCTTCTGGTCAGTACGGGTACTGCGGGTCTAGCCTCACCAAGAACTGACTGAAATCGATCGCGCCTATGCACGCTATCGCACCGCCGATGAGAGACCCCGCACCTCCCGCA
>Ga0075435_100003737_pt1 | contig 10370 bp, 13 predicted proteins | sample RhiMethybrSRZTD4_FD_75302 | JGI IMG/M metagenome (GOLD analysis project Ga0075435, IMG submission 75302) | Populus rhizosphere microbial communities from Tennessee, USA - Rhizosphere MetaG P. TD hybrid SRZTD4 | ecosystem: Host-associated > Plants > Roots > Rhizosphere > Soil | place: USA... | reverse complement strand
TCGTCGTGCTGGCCGCGCTCGTGGACATCACCGACTTCGACCGCCTGAACGCGTTCGCGGTACACCACCTGCAGCCTCTCGCGGGCGGGAACGGGCACCCGCGGATGCTCGAGGCCACAACGGTGTTGGTCAGCCCGGCCGGACCCATGATCACGGCGCTCGTGATCGCCGCGGCGGCGATCTGCCTGCTGGCGCGCGGCCGCACCCGGGCGGCGGCGGCCTGGCCGGCGGCGCTGGCGCTGGCGCTGGTGGTCGAGGTCGTCTCCAAGCTGGTGGTCGGCCAGCACCGCAGCGGCATCTGGCACGGCTTCGGGCTGACCTTCGACTCGTCCTTTCCGAGCGGCCACGTGCTGCGGGCGATCCTGATCACCGGCGCGGTGGCCGCGGTGGTCCCGGCGCTGCGAGCCGCGCTGGCGGTGTGGTGCGTGGCGGTCGCCGTCTGCCTGCTGATCAACGGCTGGCACCTGCCCACCGACATCGCGGGCGGCATCCTGGCGGGGATGGCGCTCTACTACCTCGCCCAGGCCTCCAGCCTCACGCCGAGGACTGCCGCTTCTTCTTATGCTTCTTCTTCTTATGCGTCGCTTTCGGGAAGAGCGGCGCCAGTGCCGGATCCGCCCGGCACTTGAGGTAGCCGTCCATGACGCTGACCGAGCCCCACGGCCGGACGTGCGTCTTGACACACTTGACAACGCGGCGGGTGACGGTGACGGCGCACAGCCAGTGCGCGGCGTTTGAGTCCTTCTTGATGCAGGTGGCCTTGCGGCCGCCCTCCTTCGCAAGCACCTGAGACTCGAGCGAGGCCTGGCTGATGCGGGTGTGGACCTTCACGTACCAGTAGCCGCCGACCACGATCACGATCACGGCCACGGCGACCAGGCCGATCAGGGCTGCGACGCGCGGTTTCATGCAGGCAAACATCCGTGATAGCCGCCATCCCGTCAAGTGAAGGACTGGCGCACCGGCGGGGCGAACTTGGTCACATGGACCGAAACGGCGCGTTCGCGCTGACGATCGCAGCGAGCGCGCTGGTGGCGGCACAGGCGCCGATCAACTCGCACCTGGGAAAGGCCATCGGCACCTTCCAGGCGGCGTTCATCTCGTTTGCGATCGGCACGCTGGCGCTGGTCGTGGTGGTGTCGTTCGCGGGCGGCTTCGGGCAGATCCACCTGACGTCGGTGCCCTGGTACTACCTGACCGGCGGCCTGCTGGGCGTGGTGTTCGTCTCGACGCTGCTGGTGACGGTGCGCACGCTGGGCGCCTCCGGCATCCTCGCGGCCGGCCTGGTCGGCCAGCTGACCGCATCGGTGATCATCGACAAGTACGGCCTACTGGGGCTGGAGCGTACGGCCATCTCTGCCCACCGCGTGATCGGTCTGGCGCTGGTGGCGGCCGGTGCGTGGCTGGTCACGCGCTGAGCCGCTGGCTACAATGATCACATGATGTCGACGCGCAGCAGCTCGCTGTTTACCTCGCCCCGGCCGCAGGCTGGGGTGTCGGCGCGCGTCGGGCTCTCGTAGCCGCAGGCATCGCCGTTCCTCTCACGCCGGGCCGGCCGGGGCTCCCGCCGCCGTCCATCGCAACGAGAGGAATCAGCCATGCCCCGCACCATCACACCCCAGCAGCTCGACGCCGCGCTGGCGCTGCGCGACCTGTCCGACCCGGCCGGCGGCCCCCACGCCATGCAGCGGGTGGCCGCCGCCATCACCGAGGCGCTGGCCGCGCGCTGGCGCTGCCCGGTCCTCGTCCACCGGGCCGGCCCGGTGGTGACCGTCGCCGAGAACTACGAGCTGCTCGGCTACCCGCCGGACGCCGCCACCCGCGACGCCCGCTACACGCGCTACGTGGACGAGGTGCACCTGCTGCGCTCGCACACCTCGGCCATGGTGCCGGCTGCCCTGCGGCGGCTGGCCGGCCGTGACGAGGACGTGGTGGTGGCCTGCCCGGGCCTGGTCTACCGCCGCGACGTGGTCGACCGGCTGCACGTCGGCGAGCCGCACCAGCTCGACCTGTGGCGGATACGCAGCGGGCCGCGGCTCGACCGCCGCGACCTCGAGCAGATGATCGAGCTGGTCGTCTCGGCGGTGCTGCCCGGCAGCCGTCATCGCACGATCGCGGCCGAGCATCCCTACACCGACGATGGCCTCGAGGTCGAAGTGCTGGTCGGCGAGCAGTGGGTCGAGCTGCTCGAGTGCGGCCTTGCCGGCGGCCACGTGCTGCTCGCCGGCGGGCTCGACCCGGAGCGGTGGTCGGGCCTGGCGCTCGGCCTCGGCCTCGACCGGGCGCTGATGCTGCGCAAGGGCATCGGCGACATCCGGCTGCTGCGAAGCGACGACCCGCGGGTCGCGGCGCAGATGCAGACGCTCGACGCATACCAGGAGGTCAGCTCGATGCCGCCAACGCGGCGCGACCTGTCGATCGCGGTGGCGGCCGACGTCTCGGCCGAGGAGCTGGGCGACCGCGTGCGCGACAGCCTCGGCCCGGCCGCGCTGGAGTCGGTCGAGGAGGTGGCGGTGGTGGCCGAGACGCCCGGCGAGCGGCTGCCGCCCCAGGCCATCGACCGGATCGGCCTGCTGCCGGGGCAGAAGAACGTGCTGCTGCGGCTGGTGCTGCGGCACCCGACGCGAACGCTCACGGCCGCGCAGGCAAACCGGCTGCGAGATCGGGTGTACGCGGCGGTACACGAGGGCAGCGCGCACCAGTGGGCGTCGTAGCGTCGTGCCGCTCGGGAGGGTTGATCCCGACGACCGCCGGCGGTAAATTTTTGGGGCACATAGAGCGAGGCTTCCAGCCTCCACAAGTTCGCTTCGTCACCGAGAGGAGCTTCTGGTGGACAGGGATCTGGGGACAGTCGAGATTGAGCGGCTAGGCGACTCGCTTTGGGTGCTCCAGCTTGCCGGGGAGCACGACCTTTCGACAGTGCCGACGATCGACGCGGCGTGCGACCGGATCGCCGAGACCGGTACCACCGTGGTGGCGGATCTCAGCGAGGCGTCGTTCATCGACTCGACGGTGATTCGCACGCTGCTTCGCCTTGTGGAGCGGGGAGAGGATCTGCTGCTGGTCGTGCCCAAGCAGGGCGCCGTCCGAAGGACGCTGGACCTGACGGGAGTGTTGGCGCTGCTTCCCGTGTTCGAGACGCGCGCGGCGGCGTTGCGGGTCGTGCCACCGAACGATCAACCGGCCAGCGCGTAGCCGGGCCGGACGTCCGGGTCGCCGGTTCGAGTGCGCGACGCGCGGGGAATCACAGCTGTGAGGCTTAGGCAGGTCGCCCTGTTGCGGGGCAAGGCGACCCACCAACCGTCAGGCGTTCGCGACAACCTCGCGTATCTCGTAGTCCTGCAATTCCACGGTTTGCGGCATGTTCCGGGTTATCCGCTCCGCCGCCTCACGCGCGGCATCCTCAGACTCCCACACGGTCATCGACAACCCCTCGTTGTCCTTGCGCGTCCAGTATCCAGCGACGAAGCCAGGTGCCTGGGAGACGCCGGGGACGACCCGCGTCCGCAGTTCCTCCTGCGCGTTCTCGGGGTCACCAATGCTGACCCGCACGACAACTGCATGCATTCCATCCTCCTCCCGTTGCGGACGCTCGACCCTAACACGTTCAGTCTCCTCTGGTCTGGGCCTATGCCCGCTACGCCGGCCACGGCCGGACCGCTGTTCGGTGACCGGTCGCGGTCGCTGACCCGCGCAGTCTGCTCTCAGGCATGAAATCTCCACGCGGTGGGTATGCGTAAAGAGAGGGGCGCGAACTCCCAAGGAGGCTGGCTCCAGTGGAATCATCCAGATTCGACGTACTCCACAGCCGCTCAGACAACTCGGAGGTCATCGTCTGCCGGGGTGAGCTCGACCACGAGACGTGTGGCGAGCTGCAGGCGATCATCCAGAGGGCGCTGGAGGACCGCGTGCCGCGGCTCAGGCTGGACTTTGCCGACCTGGTCACGATCGACGAGGCCGGTCTGCGCTGTCTGCACTCGACCTCACAGCGGTGCCGGGAATCGGGGGTGCTGTTCGAGGTCGACGCGAGCGAGTGTGTATGGGAGCCGATCGCTGCTTGGGGCATCGAGGGGTTGACGGCCCGGCGGCGCTCAGCGCCTGCTCGTGCAGGTTCAGGCTGAGGCCTGGCCCCTGAGCTCGGCTTCCTCGGCTGCAATCTCCGCGTGCCTGCGGTACGCCTCGGCCGCGATCTCCCGCACCCGCTCGAGCGCCTCTTGCGAGGGCATCACGTCGTCCGGAGGCACGTGCTCGACCTCCAGGATCGCCTCCAGCAGCTCCGGCTTGGTCATGAAGAACAGCCGGAAGTAGGGGACGTTTCGCTCCTCCGCCATCACGAACAGCGGCCGCCGCTCGACCCGCTCAACGATCTCGGCCCGCAGCGCCGCCGCTTCGGCCATCCGGCCCTTGCCGTCGTCGCGCTTCGACGCCGGCGCGACGACGTCGTGCTGCGGCAGGACGACCACCGGTATCTCCTCGGTCTCCTGCCCCGCCTCAGCGGCCGGCTCAGGCTCAGGCTCCGCCTCGACGACCGGCTCCGCCTCAGCGGCCGGCTCGGGTTCCGGCTCGGGCTCAGGCTCGGGCTCCGCCTGGGCGACCGGCTCACGGTCCCAATACGGCTCGCGCTCCGGCTCGTCCATCTCCGGCGCAGGCCCGCGCGACGAGCGCAGCACCAGGAGCAGCAGCACGCCCAAACCCAAGAAACACAGAAATATGATCAGGATCCGGCGCACGATCGCTCTCAACTCTACATCTAACCGGCCAGAAGTTGGAGATACGCCGCCTCGTAGTCCTCGATCATCCGCCGCGGCGAGAACCGCTCCACCGCGCTTGCCCGGCACTCGGCCGGATCCAGCGACAGCGCCTGCTCCACCCCGGCCGCCAGTCCCTCGAACTCGTCCACGATCACGCCGCTGCGCCCCTGCTCGATCACCTCCGGCACGGCCCCGAACCGCGTCGCCACCACCGGCGTGCCACAGGCCATCGACTCCACCATCACCAGGCCGAACGGCTCAGGCCACTGGATCGGGAACACCGTCGCCCGCGCCCGCTGCAACAGCCGCACCTTCTCGTCATGGCTGACCTCGCCCACGTAGCGAATGTCGTCCGACAGAAACGGCTCCACGTTGGCCTCGAAGTGCTCCCGCTCGGCCACGTCGTGCATCTTGCCGGCCAGGATCATCGGCAACCCCATCTCGGCCGCCACCCGTACGGCGTTGTGCGCCCCCTTGTCGGGCGACATCCGGCCCAGGAACAGCAGGTAGCCGTCATTCGCCTCGTGGAACGGGTAGGCGTCAATCGCGATCGCGTTGTGGCAGGTGGCCAGCCAGTTGATGTCGGGGAGTGGCGTGCGCTGGTGGTCGGAGACCGAGATCAGGCCGACCGACGGGCTGACGCGGCCGATCAGCGAGTAGACGTCGCCCGGCTCACCGGACAGCGGCCCGTGCACGGTGTGGCAGACCGGCGCTGCGCAGGCGCCGCCGAGCGCGCCCGCCAGCGGGCCGGAGTGGTCGTTGATCAGGTCGAACTGGTCGGCGTTGGCGAAGCAGGTGAGCGCGTGATGCAGATCGGGCATCGACAGCCCGATGCGCATGCTGGGCGGATCGTCGTAGCTGGTCACCAGCCGCGCCTTGGTCTGCGAGTCGCCGGCCGCGAACAGCGTCACCTCGTGCCCGTGGTCGACCAGCCCGTCGGCCAGGATCGACACCACCCACTCGATGCCGCCGTACCGGGTGGGCGGCACCGCAAACCAGGCCGGGGCGATGATGGCGATGCGCACGCTTGGAATCTACTTCGCCGCAGGCGTCAGCGTCACCTTCGTGACCGTGCGCACGTTGCCGGTGGATCGGTAGCTGAGCACCCACAGGTCGTCGCCCCGCTGAACCAGCACGATCGGGTCGTCGGGCAGCACCTTGAACGGCCCGGTGAGTGCGCCGGTGGCCGCGTTCAGCCGGTCGAGTTCGCCCTGGCCGTCGAACCGGGCCACCCACAGGCCGCCGTCCACCAGCGCCAGCGCGCCCGCGCCCGGGTAGATCCGCGACACCGTCACCTGCGGTGCCTGGCCGACCGGGTCGATGCGAGTCAGGCGGCCCGGGTTGGGGCTGGTGTCGCGGGGAAAGCTCGAGACCCACACCGAGTTGCCGTCGGTGGTGACGTGGTTCGACTGCACGCCCACGCCCAGGCTCGGCTTGAGGCCGATCCGCTGGGGGACGCGAGTGCGCTCGGTGATCCGGTAGATCGCGGTCTCTGCCAGCGCCCACAGCTGGCCGACGCGCCCGGTCAGATCCCAGACGTGGCCGTTCACCTGCGCCGTCCGGTCGGCCATCGTGCCCGATTGGTTGACGTGCACGATTTCGCTGATCAGTGGCACCCAGACGCCGTCGTGGGTCGCGACCGGGTAGCAGCTGGCGGACTTGTGGGTGGCGCACGAGCTCTGCTCGGCCAGCTGCAGGCGGTGCTGGACGCGGCCGCTGGCCGGATCGATCCGAAGCAGCGTGGCCAGGTCGTCGTTCGGCTTGATGCCGAGCACCCAGATCACGCCGTGTCCGACGGCGATCCCCTCCGGCAGGATGTTGACCCGATAGGCGTGCTCCGGCTTGCCGGTGGTGGTGTCGATCCGCTCCACCTCCCCCGGGGAGCCGGTCGGGGGTTGCCGCGCCACCCACAGGCCGGCCGGCCCCGACGCCATCACGGCGCGCCCCCGGCCCAGCTCCACAGCGTGGCCGACCTGGGCCTGCACCGGCGAGCGGTGCCCGCGGGCGGTGACGTCGGTACCGGATCCCGGGTCGGTGATGACCACGTAGGCGATCGCAAGCACGATCGCCGAGAGGACGACCACCAAGATGACACGCAGGAGCAGGGTCATTGACCGGTTCTTCCCGACACCGGGAGAGCATACGGGTGAATCGGCCGATCGGGGGATGGTGACCGCCGGCGCCCGCGTCGATACGAGGGGCGATGAGGGGTCTCGTGATACTGGCCGCTGCGCTGTGCCTGTTCGTGCTCGTCTCGCCCGCCTGGAGCGGTGCCGCGGGCGGGGGCGCCGTGGGCGTGTCCGAGCGTGAGTGGAGCGTGACGCTGAGCCGGCTGAAGGTGCAGCACGGCACGATCACGTTCTCGATCCACAACTTCGGGCAGGACGACCACAACATCAAGATCCGCAAGCACGGAACGCAGTACGGCTCCAGCGGTCGTATCCGCGGCGGCGGCACGGCCACCATCACGGTCAACCTGAAGCCGGGCGTCTACTGGGTGTTCTGCGGCATCCCCGGGCACCGCGCGCTGGGTATGAATGCCAAGCTGACCGTGACCTGAGGGACAATCCCGGCGTGACCGTCCCCGATCCGATCGCGCTGGCACAGAGTTGGCTCGACGCGGCCGCCGGCGCCGGCGCCCCGCAGCCCGAGGCGATGGCGCTCGCGACGGCCAACGAGCAGGGCCACCCGTCGGTGCGAATGGTGCTGATGCGCGGGCTCGACCAGGAGGGTTTCCGCTTCTACACGAACCGCGAGAGCCGCAAGGGCGACGAGCTGGCCGCGAACCCGTGGGCGGCGATCGCGTTTTACTGGGAGCCGCCGGGGCTGCAGCTGCGGGCCGAGGGCCCGGTGCGGCCGCTCGACGACGAGGCCAGCGACGCGTACTTCGCATCGCGGCCGCGCGAGAGCCAGCTGGGCGCGTGGGCCAGCCAGCAGAGCCGGGAGTTGGAGTCGCGCGAGGTGCTGCTCGATGCCTATGCGCAGGAGCAGCGGCGCTGGGGCGAGCGCGCGGTGGAACGGCCACCGCACTGGGGCGGCTATCTGCTGGTGCCCCACGCGATCGAGTTCTGGGAGCACGGCGAGTACCGGTTGCACCGGCGCCGCCAGTTCCGACGTAACGGCGAGGGCTGGACGCTGCGGCAGCTGGCGCCCTGACGGCTCCGGCCTCCGGCGGGTTACGAGTCCTCGTCGCGCCAGTTGTCGTAGCGCTCGGCCACGTCGGCGGCGCCGTCGCCCAGGATCGGGTGAAGCGACAGGTCGGGTGAGTACCGGCTGGCGGGCACGGTGCGGCCCAGTGCCTCGGCCATCGCCCGCACATGGTGGGGGGCACCGCCGCAGCAGATGCCGATGTAGCCAACGCCCAGGTCGCGGGCGGCGGTGGCGAACTCCGCCATCTCAAAACGGGTGCAGACGAAAGGATCGAGCGCCAGCGGAAACACGCGGCGACCATCGGCGTCGCGAAGCGACTGGAAGGTGGGCTGCTCGGGGGTGGTGTGGTATGGCACCGGCTGGCCCGCTACCGGGCAGGAGACGGCGTCCCTGACGCGCTCCAGGAGCGGCAGCATCGTGCGGGGACCGCTTGAGCAGTTCAGGCCGACCACGTCCGCGCCGGCCTGTTCCACCTGCGCGCAGGCGTCCTCGAAGGAGGCGCCGTCGATCGTGGTCTGCTCGGAGGAGGCGAACGTCACCACCGCAGCCACGTCAAACGCCTTGATCACCTCGACCGCGATCAGCGCCTCGCCCAGGTAGTCGTTCGTCTCGGCGATGACGAAGTCGGCGCCCTCCTCCAACGCCCAGGCCACCTGGTCGTGGTACATGCGCCGCACTCGCTCACTGGACGCCTCCGGCTCGGCAGGGTCATACGCCCAGGTGTTGCAGATGTTGCCGGCCACCAGCGCGTCGCCGCCGCGGGCGGCTTCGACGGCAAGCCGCACGGCCTGGCGGTTGAGCGCCTCGAGGTCGCCCTCACGGCCGATCATGCGCAGCTTCTCCTCGTGGCCGTAGTAGGTGAACGCGACCATCACCTCGGCTCCCGCATCCAGGAACTCGCGATGAAGCTCCGCCACCGCCTCCGGCCGATCCAGCACCACCTCGGGCACATACGGGCCACTCTTCAGGTAGCCACGTCGCTCCAGCTCGAACAGATACCCCTCGGCGCCCAGTACCACGCCCCGCGACAGCCGCTCCATCAACCCAGCCACGACCCCACCCTACCCCTTCACGCGGGCTCAATGTACGCGGGCGAATATCGCCGGTACCATGGAGCGGGCACAACGTTGGGAGGAGTCAGGTGAGACCGGAATTGACCCTGGGCAGGGCAACTGCGCATGTCGTACGCCGCTGGTGGCTGTTGCCGCTGTGCGCCGTAGTGGTGGCGATCGCGGCGACGACGCTGTCTGGCCGCCACATCTCCGACGCGAAGGCGACCGCCCGCGTCCACGTTCAGGACACGACGGTGACCTACCAGTTCCAGGGCCAGCCGCAGCCGTTCACGGTTGTGCACTCCGTGCAGGATCTCACCAAGAACGAGTTCGTCGACCCGCAGGCGGCCGCCGCCGCGGCGCTGAAGAACGGCACCACCGCCCGCCAGTACCTCGACAACCTCGGCTTCGTGGCGGTGGACCCCACCGACATCCAGCTCAGCTATTCGGACAGCTCGTCCGAGGCGGTCGTCGCCGCCCGCCTCAACGCCTATGTGAAGGCGCTCGTCCACCAGCGCATCAGCAGCGAGAAGAAGCAGCTGTTGCAGGCCGCGAACACGCTGCAGTCACACGGCGGCGACGCGACCGCGGTGGCGCAGCTGCAGACGGCCGCGAACAACCTCCCCCAGGGCATCCACGCCGACGGCGCCACGACCACCTCCGCCGCGAAGACCTTGCCCGGCGCGGCGCTCGTGGCCGGCGGCATCCTCGCCGGGATCATCCTCGGCATCGCGATCGCGCTCGGGATCGGCCAGGCCGACCCGCGCATCCGCAGCACCGGCGATCTGCGCGCCGCCGGCGTTCGCGCGCTGGGGGTCGATCCCTCCAAGCCCGACTCGGTGGAGGCGCTGCGCGCGCTGGCCGAGGTGGGCGGCGTCGACGCCAAGGGCGGGGTGATCGCGGTGGTCACGCCGAAGGGCGACCACGGCGGCGGGCTGTCACGCTCGCTGGCCGACTCGTTCGCCAAATCGGGACGGCCGACCACGTGGCTGTCGGAGAGCGGCATCGCCCGCTCCGGCGACTCCGGCTGGACGCAGGTCGACGCGGGCACCGCGGTGCTGTCGTCGTTGCCGCGGCTGCGCGACGCGCTCGCGGGCTCGCGCGAGGGCGAGGTCGTGGTGGTGGATGCGCCGGGGCTGCTCGAGCACCCCTCGGGGCTGGTGTCGACGGCGGTGGCGACCGTGACGGTGCTCTCGTTGCGCCGCAGCCGCAGCACCTGGAGCGACCTCGAGTCGATGCTGGAGCTGCTCGAAGACGCCGTCGTCAGCGGACGCGTGCGCGTGTGCCTTGACCACGGCCGCAAGGCGGCGGGCCCCTCGCTGCTGAGCCGCGCCACCACAGCCGCCCGGCCGGTCGAGCAGCCCACGACCTGAGCCATGCTCGGAGTCGCACAGCCGCAGCCGATCGTGCAGCGACC
>Ga0075435_100003733_pt1 | contig 10378 bp, 10 predicted proteins | sample RhiMethybrSRZTD4_FD_75302 | JGI IMG/M metagenome (GOLD analysis project Ga0075435, IMG submission 75302) | Populus rhizosphere microbial communities from Tennessee, USA - Rhizosphere MetaG P. TD hybrid SRZTD4 | ecosystem: Host-associated > Plants > Roots > Rhizosphere > Soil | place: USA... | reverse complement strand
CTGACGCCGACTTGCTCGAGGCTGCGCTGACCAGCCTGGCGGCCGATCCGCCTACCATCATCGCTGGCGACGCGATCGAGGTGTGCCCCACGCTCGGGCGACACTTACCGCGCGGCGAACCACGCATCGTCTTCCATGCCGCGACGCGGATGCACGTACCAGCCAGCCGCCAGGCCGCGTTCGACGCAGCCATTGACTCCGTGGGTGACGGTGGGCCGCTCTTCCACGCCTGGCAGGAGCCGGCCGCCGCCCCGCACCGGTACGTCGCGGACGGCCGTCCGGTGCTCGTCATGCACGGACCGGGCCGAAACCAGGCCGAACCGCTCGTCCAGATCGACGGACACGGACAATGGGTTGCCGCGCTGGACGCGGTTGCCCCGCCCTCACCGGGATCCCCCGACCGTGGAGGTTCGGATCGACGGGCCGAGGAATGACCTGCCGGAGCGTCAGCCGGCGCGCACCGGTGACTGGCGCTCGAACTGGGTTTGGTACAGCTCCGAGTACAGTCCGCCCGCGGCCAATAGCTCCAGGTGCGTGCCACTCTCCACGATGCGGCCACCATCGACGACCAGAATCCGATCGGCCCCGAGGACCGTCGACAGGCGGTGTGCGATCACGAGCGAGGTTCGCCCGGTGAGCGCCTCGTCCAGCGCGATCTGCAGTGCGACCTCGGACTCACTGTCCAGGTGAGCGGTCGCCTCGTCGAGAATCACTATCGGTGGCGCCTTGAGCAGCAGGCGGGCGATAGCCAGGCGCTGCTTCTCGCCACCGGACAGCCGGTACCCGCGGTCACCCACGACGGTGTCGAGGCCATCGGGCAATGACTCCACGAGAGGCGCGATCTGGGCCGCCCGGAGCGCCGCCCACAACTGCGGTTCGGTCGCGGAAGGCGCCGCATAGACCAGGTTCCCGCGGATCGTGTCGTGGAACATGTGCGCGTCCTGCGTCACGACACCGATCCGGTCCCGGAGCGACTGCTGAGTCACCTCTCGCACGTCGTGATCACCGACCAGCACTTGCCCGGAAGTCACGTCATACATCCGGGACACCAGCTGGCTGATCGTCGTCTTGCCGGCACCGGACGGCCCGACGAGCGCGACCAGCTCGCCCGGCTCGGCTCGGAAGGAGACGCCATGCAGCACCTCATGCGACGGAGCCGTGTCCAGCACGGCAACGTCTTCCAGCGAGGCGAGAGATACCTGAGCGGCGGTGGGATAGGTGAAGTGCACGTCGGCGAACTCGATGCTGCGCGCGTCCCGGGGCAGCTCGGTTGCATCCGGCGCGTCGTCGACCATCGGGGCCAGATCAAGGACCTCGAAGACCCGGTCGAAGCTGACCAATGCGCTCATGATGTCCACCCGCGCGTTCGACAAGCCCGTCAGGGGACCGTACAGCCGGGTGAGCAGCAGGGCGAGGGTCACGACCGTGCCCGCATCCAGCCTTCCGGTGAGGGCGTAGTACCCGCCTAGTCCGTACACCAGGGCTTGGGCCAGGGCCGCCACGAGGGTCAGCGCGACGAAGAACACCCGGCCGTACATGGCCGAGGTCACGCCGATATCGCGCACCCGCGCGGCCCGGGCGGAGAACGATGCGTTCTCGGCCGGCAACCGCCCGAACAACTTGACGAGCAGTGCGCCGGCCACATTGAACCGCTCGGTCATCGTGGCGTTCATCGACGCGTTGAGGTTGTACGACTCGCGGGTGATCCCTTGCAGTCGTGTGCCGATTCGGCGGGCTGGGAGCACGAACAGCGGGAGCAGCACGAGCGCCAGCGCGGTGATCTGCCAGGACAGCGAGAACATCACACCGGCGGTCAGCGCCAGGCTCACCACGTTGGACACGACGCCGGACAGGGTCGAGGTGAACGCCTGCTGAGCACCGTTGACGTCGTTGTTGAGCCGGCTCACGAGGGCGCCGGTCTGGGTGCGGGTGAAGAAAGCGAGCGGCATCCGCTGCACGTGATCAAAGACCGACGTGCGCATGTCGTAGATCAAGCTTTCCCCGACGCGGGCCGAATACCATCGCTGGGCCACCGAGAGCACCGCGTCGATCAGGGCCAGCCCGGCGATCACGAACGCGATCTGTACGACAACCCGGACCTCGCCATGAGCCGTGATCTCGTTGACGACCCGACCGGCGAGCACGGGCGTGAGGACGCCGATCAACGCGTCCAGCACGATGATCACCAGGAAGATCACCAGCTGCCACCGGTATGGGCGCGCGAAGCGGAAGACGCGCCGCCAGGTACCGGGCGGCAGCTGCCGCTGAAGCACGGATGAATCCCGGCGGCTCATCGAATGCATCGCGCGCATTGCGTGCATGGACATGAGCCACCTCCGACTTGCCTCAACGCTTACATGATTACGAACATTCCAGACGGCGCGTACTCAGCGTTCGTCGAAGAGGCCGACGAGGTCACGCAACCGGCGATACTGCGCTGCCCGTTCCGCTGCCTCTTGCGCCGATTGCGTGCGATCACCGGCCGCACACAGCAGCGCCTTGGTCTCGACAACCGCGTCTCGATGCAACGTGAGCACTGCGGCCACCATCGCTTCGGCGGCGTCCAGGAGCTGATCAGCGGGCACCACCGTCGCCGCGAGGCCGGCGCGCAGTGCCTCGTCGGCGTCCATCCGAGCGCCGGCAAGACAAATGTGCGCCGCCTTGGCATAGCCCACGAGGTCGACGAGCCGCTTGGTCCCACCCAGGTCGGGCACCAACCCGAATCGGGGTTCGGCCATGCTGAACTGCGCGTCAGCGGCGACGACGCGCAGATCGCAGGCGAGGGCGAGCTGGAACCCGGCGCCAACGGCATGTCCTTGCACGGCCGCGATGCTGACCAACCGGGGTTGCGCCAGCCAGCCGAACCCGGCCTGATAGTCCGCGATGGCTTCCTCGGCGCGCTGCGCCGAGCCTCGAGCCAGGGCACCGAGGACCGAGTGCTCGTCGGCGAGCAGCGTGCGGTCCAAGCCCGACGAGAACGACGGTCCCGCGCCCGTAACAAGGACGACCCGCACGGACCCAGGGAGGTCGGCGCCGACCCGGGCCAGCCAGTGCCAGGTGTCCGGCGTCTGGGCGTTGCGCTTTTCCGGCTTGTTCAGCGTGATACGGGCGACGGCATCAGCAACGGTGATGACGAAGCCGGCCTCAGCTGGTACGGCCGCCGGACCAAACGTCAGTGCTACTTCGCCTTCTTCTTGTTCCTCGTGGCGCCGCCACGTCCGCGCAACGTCGTCCCGGACTCGGCCAGCACCCGATGCACGAAGCCATATGAACGGCCGCTGCTGGTGGCGAGCTCGCGGATGCTACGGCCCTTGTCGTACTGCTTGCGAAGATCGGTCGCGAGCTTCGTGCGTTCAGCGCCCGTGATCCGGACACCCTTCTTCAGCGCGGCCATTTGTCATTCCCTTCCGAACCGTCCGCAGGCAGCTCCGCTCCGCGGAAGCCCTCACGTCTTGATATCAGCGCACTTGCGAAGCCGCAAGATCAGATTCGTTCGGAATGCCGACCGCAATGATCGGAGGTAGGCGGCCAGCCCTAGTCGATGCACTGGCCGGTGTTCTGCGCCGGCGTGGTGGGGTGGCTGGATGCGGTACTCCGACTGGAGGTCGGCGCGGCCGGGGCCGGAGCGGCGGTGGCCACGGGCGACGGTCGCTTGCGGATAATCGCTGCGACGGCGGCCTTTACCTGGGCCGGATTGACCAGAAAGACCCACCCGGCGCTATTGATCGTGCTGCCATCGGTCGGCATATCGGAGAAGGTGATATTGCCGGCCGACATCTCCCCCAACTCAGTGAGCAGCGACAGGGGGTCGAGGCGCGGGTCCATCTCGACGGACGAGCGGACGGCGTTGAGCAACTTGGTGATCGTTGCCGGATGGAGCAAGGTGCCGGCCGATGCGATCTTTTTGATGGCCTGGCTGAGGAAGTAGTGCTGCCGGTTGATGCGCCCGAGGTCCCCGCCGGGGACCCCATGCCGTTGGCGTACGAAAGCGAGAGCCTGCTTGCCCTGGATGGTCTGCCACCCTGCCTTGAGATCAATGCCGGAGTAGCCCGACCCGTACTCGTCAGCGTCGGTCTGCGCGTTCTGCGCGTGCAACAGGCACACTGGCACACCGCCGATCGCATTGCTGATGCGGTAGAAGCCCAGCAGGCCGACGGACACGAAGTGATCAATGGTCAGGCCGGTGAGAGCCGAGAGGGTCCGGATGAGCAGTCGGTATCCGCCGGCCGGATCGCCCTTCGCATCCTGGACACCCAAGGAATAGGCCGAATTGAGCTTGCCCATTCCATGGCCGGGTATCGCGACGTAGGAATCCCGCGGGAAGGAGATCACGCTGGCTCGGCTGCCGTCCGAGGGAACGTGCAGCACCATCATGGTGTCCGTGTTCGATGCGCCGGGGTCCGCAGTGGTGCCAAGATCGGCCAGTTCGGCCGGGGTCGCGCCGTCCCGGCTGTCGTTCCCGACGATCAGGATGTTCTGATCCTTGCCGTCGAGATCTTTGTGCGCCGCGCTCGTCGACGGGCCGGCGGTGGGGGTAGGCGGGATCGCGTCGATGCGGACGATCTTGGCGGCGAACGAACGATAAGTGGCCCAGGCCCAGCCGCTGCCGGCCAACACGGCCACGGCAAGTACGCCGCAGACGATTCGGCCAGCGGTGCCGATCTGACGCCGCCGCCGCGCTCGCTGGGTACGTCCCCGATCGCCCATGTTCGCGCCCCCGGCCGAGGACCGACGTGCCCGCCCACAGCGACGTGTGACCCAGTGACCCGGTGGGTGGGAGTGGACGATGCGACGGACGGTGTCGCACCGGTGCCCTTATCGTACTGCGCTCCGCCGAATGTCGATCATGCTAATGCGATCAAGTCCGACAGATCCTCGCTCCAGGCGTCCTCGACGCCGTCCGGCAGCAGGATGACCTTCTCCGGCTGAAGCGCCTCGACGGCGCCCTCGTCGTGGGTGACCAGCACGATCGCGCCGGCGTAGGTCCGCAGTGCGTTCAGCACCTGCTGGCGGCTCATCGGGTCGAGATTGTTCGTCGGCTCGTCCAGGAGCAGAACATTCGCTGCGCTCGTGACGAGCATGGCGAGGGCAAGGCGCGTTTTCTCGCCTCCGGAGAGCACCCCGGCCGGTTTGTTCGCGTCGTCACCGGAGAACAGGAATGCCCCAAGAATGCGCCGAAGCTCGGTATCGGTGAGGTCGGTCAGCGCCGCCGAGGCCGACGTGCGCATGTTCTCCAGGACCGTCCGGTCGTGATCGAGCGTCTCGTGCTCCTGCGCGTAGTAGCCGAGGCGGAGCCCGTGGCCGGCCACGACCTCCCCGGTATCCGGCGGTTCCAGACCGACAAGGAGTCGCAACAGGGTCGTCTTGCCCGCACCGTTCAGTCCCAGCACAACGACGCGGGCACCGCGGTCCACCGCCAGGTCGACGTCGGTGAATACCTCGAGGGATCCGTAGGACTTGGACAGTCCCTCGGCCCGGAGCGGGGTACGTCCGCACGGTGCCGGGGTGGGAAAGCGCAACCGGGCGACCTTGTCGGAGACGCGCCGGTCGGGCAGACCGGCTGCGAGGACATCCGCCCGGCGATCCATCTGGTGGGCGGCGCGAGCCTTCGTGGCCTTGGCGCGCATCTTGTCGGCCTGGCTCCGGAGCGCCTCGATCTTGCGTTCGGCGTTCGCTCGCTCACGGTGGCGTCGTCGCTCATCGGTCTCGCGCTGTTGCAGATAGGTCTTCCAGCCGACGTTGTAGACGTCGAGGGCGGCGCGATTCGCGTCGAGGTGCCACACCTTGTTCACGACCGCGTCGAGAAGCCCGACCTCGTGGCTGATCACTACCAGCCCGCCCGAGTGCTGGCGTAGGAAGTCCCGCAGCCAGGTGATCGAATCGGCGTCGAGATGGTTCGTCGGCTCGTCGAGCAGCAGGGTGGCGGACTCCCCCGCGATGTCACCGTCCGCGAACAGGATGCGAGCCAGTTCGACGCGGCGGCGCTGGCCGCCCGACAAGGTGCGCAGCGTCTGCCCGAGGACCCGGTCGGGCAGGCCGAGGCTGGAGCAGATGCGGCCGGCTTCGCTTTCCGCGGCGTAACCGCCGAGGTCGTCGAAGCGATGTTCGAGCTGTCCGTAGCGGCGCACCAACGCCTCGTCGTCGGGCGTCTCGGCCAGCTGGACCTGGATCTTCGCGATTTCCGTGACCAACCGGTCAAGGCCCCGAGCGGACAGCACTCGATCCCGAGCGGTGACGTCCAGGTCGCCGGTTCGCGGGTCCTGGGGCAGATATCCGACCGGCCCGCGCCGCTCGATCCGTCCGGCGTGCGGCACGCTCTCTCCGGCCAGCGCGCGCAGCGCCGACGTCTTACCGGCGCCGTTTCGGCCGACGAGGCCTATGCGGTCTCCGGGCTGGATGCGCAGCGTGGTTGGTTCAAGCAGGATGCGCGCGCCCGCGCGCAGCTCCAAATCGGCGGCGGCGATCATGAATACGGCTCCTGAGGAAGGGTGCGGGCATAGCGCGGCTGGTTGGTGCCGCTACCCGACCCGGAGCTCATGCATGTCGCGAGTGTACCTGCGGGTCGGCTGTTGGCCTGATCTGAGGGCTCAGCTGAACTTCGTCTGCGGACGGTCGAGACGCAGGCCGTCGACGACCAGGTCCACCTTCTCGTTGTAGAACGCGATCAGGCCGGCGATCTTCTGGCTCTCCGCGAACGGCGCCTTGTAGGACCAAGCGATATCGGGGTGCGCGCGGCCGTTGACGTCGATCGACCAGTACTCCGCGGTCCCCTTGTACGGGCAGCCGGTTGACGTGTCGGTGTGCCGGAGCAGGTCCATTCGTACGTCGGTCTTGGGCACGTAGTAGCGCGTCGGGAGGCCGGTCTCGAAGAGCAGCCGCGGGCTGGTCGAATCCGCCACGGTCACCCCGTCGACCTCGACCTGGACCCGGCGCGAGCTGGCGAGGATGTCGACGCGGGTGTACGGGTCGCGCGGATGGGTGTACACCTCCTCGTCCTCCTCGAACCAGTGATCCATGGCATCCCAGTCGAAGCGGACGAGATCCCGCAGCTGAGGAATGGGCGACTGCTCGTAGCGCACCGCAGCTCCCGGCACCGTTCGCGCACCGGCGGTCACGGTGTAGAGCGTGCCGTCGCCGCGGCTGGGGGAATGGGATACGCCGGGATCGGGATTGAGCAGGTCGGTCCGGACGTCGTCGATCGGGAAGTAGTAGGTGGGGTAATAAGGCTTCTCCCAGACGAGCACCGCTCGGCCGGAATCAGCCACGGTCAGTCCGCCGAGCTGGACCCGGACGCGTTTGGGCGAGGGCTCGAGACGGATACGGCCACGGTTGACGGTCTGCTGCGAGGTCATATCAGGCCTAACCGACGGGCGGCGGCCGGTACTCCCGATCAGCGTTCAGACGTTGAAGCCGAGCGCACGCAGTTGCTCGCGACCTTCGTCGGTGATCTTGTCGGGCCCCCACGGCGGTAGCCAGACCCAGTTGATCTTGACGTCGGACGCCAGCGGTTGCGGGCCGCCAGTAAGCGCGGCGCTGGCCTGATCCTCGATCACGTCGGTGAGTGGGCACGCGGCCGAGGTCAGCGTCATGTCGAGCGTCACCACCGGCGCGGCGCCGGGATCCGTCTCCGGCTCGATGAAGACGTCATAGATCAGCCCGAGATCAACCACGTTGATCCCCAGTTCCGGATCGACGACGTCGCGCATGGCCTCCTCGACCTCGTCCCGGGTCAGTGCAGCGGTTGTGTCGGTCACGGCTACTCTCCTACCTTCGCCGCCGCGTCCGCGACGGCTCCTTTCATCGCCATCCAGCCGAGCAGCGCGCATTTCACCCGGGCCGGATACTTGGCCACTCCCTCGAACGCGACCGCGTCGTCGAGCAGCTCGGCGTCGTCATCGGTCAGCACGGCGTGACCCTGCGATTGCACCAGATCAAGAAACTTCTGCTGCAGCGCAAGCGCCTGCTCCACCTGGGTGCCAACCACCAGATCGCTCATCACTGAAGTCGCCGCCTGACTGATCGAGCAGCCCTCGCCGACCCACCCCAGGTCGGTGATCGTGTTGTCCTGCACCCGGACTCGCAGCGTTACCTCGTCGCCGCAGGTGGGGTTGACGTGGTGCACCTCGGCGTCGAACGACTCCGGCAGCCCGCGGTGGTGCGGGTGCTTGTAGTGGTCGATGATGATCTGCTGGTACATCGAGTCCAGCGACGCCGTCATGCTGCGAATACCCCTCTGACTCGGTCTAGCCCGCGAACCAACGCGTCGATCTCATCGGTCGTCGTGTATACCCCGAAGGACGCTCGGGTCGTCGCCGGTATTCCGTACCGCAGGCAGACCGGACGGGCGCAGTGGTGGCCGGCCCGCACTGCGATGCCCTGCTCGTCGAGCAGTTGCGCGACGTCGTGCGGGTGGATGCCGTCGAGCGTGAACGAGATCGTCGCGCCGCGGCTGACCGACGTCGTCGGGCCGACGATGCGCAGGCCCGGAACGCCGCTCAACTCGCCGAGTGCATAGGAGACGAGCTCGTGCTCGTATTCCCGGACGTTCTCCATACCCAGATTGCCCAGCCACTCCACGGCGACGCCGAGCCCAGCCGCCTGGGCGATCATCGGGGTGCCGGCCTCGAAACGATGAGGTGGGGCCGCATACGTGCTGCCGGTCATGGCCACTGTCTCGATCATCTCGCCGCCACCGAGGAACGGCGGCAGGTCGGCCAGGAGGTCGTAGCGACCCCATAGCACGCCGACGCCCGTCGGTCCGTAGACCTTGTGACCGGTGAACGCGACGAAATCCGCACCGACTTTCTGCACGTCGAGCGGAAGGTGCGGCGCCGCCTGGGCGGCATCAACGATCGACAGGGCACCGACTTCCCGGGCCCGAGCGACGATCCGCTCGACCGGATTGATCGTGCCGAGTGCGTTGGACTGATATACGAAGGAGACGACTTTGGTGCGGTCGGAGATGACCTCGTCGATGGCTGATTCGACCAGCCGGCCCTCGTCGTCGATCGGGATCCAGCGGAACGTGGCGCCGGTTCGCTGGGCCAGAAGTTGCCAGGGCACGAGGTTGGAGTGGTGTTCCATCTCGGTGACGACGATCTCGTCGCCCGGACCGATGCGGAACCGCTCCGCCGTCGGGAACGTGGCCGCGTTCGAGAACGAGTACGCGAGCAGATTCAGCGCCTCGGAGATGTTCTTGGTGAATACCACCTCGTCTCGGCCGGGCGCGTTGAGGAACGCCGCCACGGCGTCGCGGGCACCCTCATAGGCTGCAGTTGCTTCCGAACCGAGCGTATGCACTGCGCGAGCCACGTTGGCGTAGTGGTGCGCATAGAGATCGGCCTCGGCGTCGATGACCACTTGGGGCTTCTGGGCGCTGTTGGCGCTGTCGAGGTATACGAGGGGGACCCCGTGTACCTCGCGGCTCAGGATCGGGAATTCCTTGCGAACCGCCTCGACGTCAATGGGCACGTTTCACTCCGGCTGCTGCTTGCCTAACCTGCGATGCTCGCTCACTCACGCACTTGCCGTCTCGTTCACGCCGAAGCGGGCATAGCCCTCGCTCTCCAGCTGGTCGGCGAGCTCCGCTCCCCCGGACTCAACGATGCGGCCGTCGAAGAAGACGTGCACGTAGTCCGGCTTGATGTATCGGAGGATTCGCGTGTAGTGCGTGATCAGCAGGGTCCCGATGCCGGTCTGCCGGACCTGATTCACGCCTCGGCTTACGACCCGCAACGCGTCGATGTCGAGACCGGAGTCCGTCTCGTCCAGGATGGCGATCTTGGGCTGGAGCAGCGTCATCTGCAGAATCTCGTGGCGTTTCTTCTCCCCGCCGGAGAAGCCCTCGTTGAGGCTGCGGTCGGCAAAGGCCTTGTCGATCTCGAGACCGGCCATCGCGTCATTGACTTCCCGGACCCAGGTGCGCAGCTTGGGAGCCTCTCCGCGCACCGCGGTCGCCGCGGTACGCAGGAAGTTCGAGACCGAGACGCCCGGCACCTCGACTGGATACTGCATCGCGAGAAACAGTCCCGCGCGGGCGCGCTCATCCACGGTCATCGCGAGCACGTCCTGCCCGTCCAGCAGGATCTGGCCCTGCGTGACGGTGTATTTCGGGTGACCGGCGATGGAGTACGCGAGGGTCGACTTACCGGATCCGTTCGGCCCCATAATCGCGTGGGTCTCGCCGGACGACACCGTCAGGTCGACGCCGTGCAGGATCTCAACCGTGTCGACGCTGACGTGCAGGTCACGAATCTCGAGCGTGCTCACTGATCAACAGTCTCTTTCGTAGGGATGGACAGGCGGTCGTCGATCGAGGCCATCAACCGGTCCTCCACGGCGGGCAACCCGAGGCGACTGACCACGTCGGCGAAGAAGC
>Ga0075435_100003732_pt1 | contig 10379 bp, 10 predicted proteins | sample RhiMethybrSRZTD4_FD_75302 | JGI IMG/M metagenome (GOLD analysis project Ga0075435, IMG submission 75302) | Populus rhizosphere microbial communities from Tennessee, USA - Rhizosphere MetaG P. TD hybrid SRZTD4 | ecosystem: Host-associated > Plants > Roots > Rhizosphere > Soil | place: USA... | reverse complement strand
ACGCCGCGGCTTCCGTCGCCGAGGAGGCGACGGGGGTGGCTGTCTCCCGGGACGGGGCTGACTCGGCGAGGACGCCGGCAACGATCAACAAAGCAACTCCGACTGCCGCTTCGACGGCGATGAGGCGCGCGGAGACCATGCGCGCCGGTCGCGGGATCGCCGGTCTGCGCCACGGCATCTGCAATCCGTGGAGCCTGATCGCCTTGCGGCGCCGAGGACGAGCAAGACGACGAACAGCCCGGTCTTGATCAACAGCGCGCGGCCATACCCGGTCGTGACGAGACCACTCACCGTCTCGACCTGACGGCCGGCGCTGTACAGGCCAGTGACAAGGACGATGCCGACGCTGGCAAGCAGGACGACCGCGAGCGGGCCGCCGATCATCCGCAGCAGCACCCGACGTTCCAGGCCTTGGACCGTGGGCCGCCAGAGCATCACCGCCAAGGCCAGGACCACGCCCACCCATATGCAGCCGGCGAGAATGTGCAGGGCCTCGGCCAGCATGGCGGCGGGACGAGCCGACCTGATCGACGCAGCGTGGCTGCCCAATGCCTCGATCACCACAAGCGCGAGCGCCAGCGCCGATACGAGCGCCAGCCCAGGTCGGATCCGCAACGATCGGTGCAGCACGAGAGTGACTACCAGCAGCACACCGAGAGCGGCGACTCGGAGCAGCCACAGGTGACCCCAGGTGGTTCCGCCGAAGATGGCCAGCCAGTCTCGATCCGAGACTGCTGTCGCGTGCGCGACCTGGACGATCCCATCGACGGCCGCGACGCCGAGGCCGACCGCGGCGGACCAGGCCGCCAGAAGGAGCATCCGCCGTTCCACCGCGGTCACCGTGATTTCGACCTTTGGATCGGCCCCGATCCACAGGAAGATCAGGAGGATGCCGGTTGCACCGACCATGCCCGCCAGCGCGCCAATCCGGAGCCAGTGCCGCACCACGTCGCCCGGGCTCGTCGAGGGGGTCGCGTCCGAAGCAGCCGGAGCCGCCACGGACACGCCGACGCCGAATACGACCGTGCCGGTTGTAGTGTGCCCGTCGTCTTCCGCCGTAACGGTCCACAGCACTCCGTAGGAGTCCGTTGGCAGCGGGGGCAGCGCGAGCTGCAGGAGACGCGGATCGCCCGACGAGACGGGCCGGGTACCGGTGACGACCGCGCCGTCGCTGTCGACGATTCGCGCAGAGCTCTGATCGGGCGTTATCTCCTCGTTGAACCACATCTTGACGGTCTTCGGAGAGGACGCCACCGTCGCGCCGCTTGACGGGTCAGATCGCACGAGGAGGGCGTGCGCGCTTGCGGTTGGCGTGCCAACGAGCAGGCCGACGCCCAATGCCGCGCACACGGTGGCCAAGAGCAGGCCCAGTTGGACATGGAGGGGGCGATGGTGACGCCGGCCTCGCGCGAGGGTCACGAGGCCGGCGCGCGGACCCCGGCGCGTCCCGACGTGCGCTTGCAGGTCCACGGTCTGGACGCCGTGGCCACGCCGCTGGTCCGGTCTCACCATGACGTCAGCTTCAATGTCGGTCCCCACGATCGGCCCCGCCGCCCCGTCGGTGACACCCGAAATGTAGGACCGCTACCCCAGACCAGGCGGTTCATGACGATCCCGTCATGTAGCTGTCATCGGACAATCACCCTTCCTCCGGCGACGGGGACCACGAGGGCCCTTATGAGACAGGGCAAAACCCTTCTATCGGAATGGTTGCGTCGGCACCTAACCCCCGGCGAAGTCCCGTGGTTCTTGCGCGCTCACGGCGCTCGCGGTAAACACATGGCCGAGTGAGTGGCGCGTGAGACAGGGGGCCTCTGTTCCGGACGACGTCACTACCCGGGGGGCTGAGATGCCGAGGGTTCTGGTCGTTGACGACGAGTTACGCATCTGTAGGTTCCTGCAACGAGCACTCGAGGCCGAGGGCTTCGACGTCGACATAGCTTCCGGCGCGCACGACGCGCTTCGGCTGGCCGAGGAAAACGACTATGCCCTGACGATCCTTGACCTGCTGATGCCGGGAATGGACGGGTATGAGGTGTTGCGTCGGATCGTCGAGTCCGACCGCACCCGTCGGATCCTCGTCCTCTCGGCCGTCGGAGATGTCGAGTCCCGCGTTCGGTGCCTGCGGATGGGCGCGGTCGACTACCTGGCCAAGCCGTTCTCGATCGCCGAGCTCATGGAACGCGTCAAACGCCGGATCGAAGACCAGAATCGGAACACATCTGCCCGCTGGCTCGAAGTGAACGGCGTTCGGTTGGACCTGCATCGTCGGACGCTACGGGCCGGCGGGCGTGAGGTGCCCCTGTCCCAGCGCGAGTTCATCCTGCTGGGCCATCTCATGCGCCATGCCGGCGAGGTGTGCACGCGCGTCGAACTGCTCGCCGACGTGTGGGGATATTCGTTCGATCCGGGTAGCAACGTGGTCGACGTGTGCGTCCGGCGGCTGCGGTCCAAGTTGGAGCGGGAACTCATCGAGACGGTGCGCAATGTCGGCTACAGCTTCGTCGCGAGCTGACCGCTGGCTGTGGTGGGGCTGGCTGCTCTTTGCCGGCGTGAACACCCTTGCCATGTTCGTCTTTGCCGGCGCAGAGACCGTTCCGTTCCACTTCGTCTGGATCAGCCTTTCGGTGGTCTACGGGCTGCAGCTGTGGTCCGCGGGCCGTACCTACACCGTTCTGGCCCTCGTCGGCGTGCTCACCGGATGCGCCCTCGTGCTGCACGTACACAACAACGTGATCGGCTGGGAGGAGACCACCGAGGTTCCGTTGATGACGCTGGTCTTCCTCGCCATGGTGTGGCACGTGCGACGTCGCACGAAGGCCGAGTACCGCGCCCGGACACTTGCGGAGAGCGAGCGTGAAATGCGCGAGGCGCAACGCCGCTTCGTCCGGTTCGCATCGCACGAGTTGCGCACTCCGATGACCGTCGCCCGCGGGTACGCCGAACTCATCCGCGACAACGCAACTGACGACCAGACCCGCGAAGACGCGATCGTCGTCCTGGAGGAGCTGGAGACCCTCAACGGAATCGCCGAGCGGCTGCTGACCCTGGCCCGGTCCGAACAACCCAGCATGCTCCGGGTGCAGGAAGTGGATGTGGACTCGTTGCTCCAACGGGCGGTCAAGCGGTGGCGGCCGGCCGCCGACCGGAACTGGTCAATCCACACCCACACCGGCGTGATCACGGCAGACCAGGAGCGCCTCGAGGCGGCGCTCGACTGCCTGCTCGACAACGCCGTTCGGTACACGCAGGACGGCGGTCACATCGACCTGCGCAGTGAACGCCGGCAGGGTGAAGCAATCATCCGCGTGCGGGACGACGGGATCGGCATCCCACCGAACGAGCGGCAGCACGTCTTTGAAAGCTTCCGGGCCGGACCGGTTCGCCCCGGCACCGGCATGGGCCTTGCCATTGTCCGGGCCGTCATGGAAGCGCACGGTGGCTCGGTGGCCCTTCAGGATGCCCGGGGTGGCGGCTGCGAGTTCGTGCTCCGACTGCCCACCTCGCGAAGGACCCCGGCGGTGGCCCCGGCCGCTCCGCCTACGCCGCCGGCCACTGCAGCCGCCGACGACGAGCGACCGGCTGAGGTCCGGGTCTTCGGCGGTTACCAGCCGTCGACCAACGGGCATCCGGCGGATCACGACGTAGACCTGACGCTTACCTGACCGGCCGTCGAGGCTGCCGACCGGGGCTACTCGTCCCGATGGGTAAGCGACGTCGACGGGCGTGGTCCGGGTGAGGTGAACCGGGCTCGATCGTCCGGCGCCTCGGATTCGCGGCGCGGCGTTGCCGATCGGCCGGGAGCGCTCGGCGGGGTGACGGACGAGAAGGACGCCGCCCGATCGTCCGCCCGCTCGCTCGGCGTCGGGTCGCTCTCCCGCTCGGTCGGCGTCGAAGGTGCACCAGGCGGAACGACCGGCGAAGGCCGAGGCGCAAGGCTCGCCTGCTGGTGATGGTCGCCCGGATCGAATTGTGAGGTCGTGCTCGTCTGGACCGGGACGCCAGTGCGCGGGCTGTCATGAGCAGCTGCCATGCCGCTTACCCCGGTGGCCCCTGCCACAGCGAGGGCGCCGCTGACCAGGATCGTCCGGCGGCGCGTCCGTCCCGACCGAAGGCTAGGGAGCCCGGTGAGCAGCAGCTGATTCAGCTCGGGCGGTGGTGCAGGAGGCTGCAGATGGCGCAGTCTCCGCAGCTCACGCAAAGGCGAGTCAAGAATGTCGCCCGGTGCGGGCTGCAGTTCGTCGACGGGTGTGACTCCGGAACTCCCGGGCGCCCATGGGTGCGATGCGTCATCGTTCATCTCGGCGTCGTCATCGTCGGACGTCCTTACGCCGTTACGCCCTGCTCGATCACGATTTGGCGAAGCTTTCGCACGGCCCGGTGCTGGAGCTGCTTCACCGCACCCGGTGATCGACCAATGACCGTCGCAACCTCCTGTACCGAAAGGTCGGCGACTACCCGCAGGACGAGGACCTCGCGCTGGTCCGCCGGGAGATCACGCAGCAGCTCGACGACACGCGCCGTGCCGAGCAACTCCATTGCCTCGTGCTCCGCCGAGGCGGCGGAGCGGAGGTCGGACGCGACGTCGTATTGGCACCAGACCGGCTGGCGGCGTCGACGGCGCGCATCGTCGACCATCCGGGCGTGCGCCACCGACATGACGAACGTGCGCAGCCCGGCCGCGCCACCGGACAGTTCCCGCAGCCGGGGTAGCGCAGCCAGGAACACATCACCGGTCACCGCCTCTGGATCGGCCACGCCCTTCGCCGTGAGATAGCCGAGTACGACCGGGGCCAGCTCCTCATAGATCACTCGGAAGGCGGCGGCCTCGCCGTCCTGGGCCGCGCGAACTACGCCGTCGGTGATCGGCGCCGCCATGCCGGTCCTGCCGTCCTGTCGTCGGTGGCGGCACGACGATGGGCGGGCCAGCCATCGTGCCGACTTGCTGCGCGTGCCGGCCGCGTCCCCGACGGCGCCAACGGCGCCCGACCTGACAGTTGGCTCGAGGCGCAGTCATACCGCGCCGGCCGAGCGGGCGCAAGCGGGCGGCGCGCGTTACGCGAATCGGTATGTCCTTCGTTCATCGGGCAATTCACCCGCGTAACCCAGCGAGTCGATGCAGCGATAACGGTCGCGGGGCCTAGGGGGACCTACGCCAGACGGCCGGCCGGATTACATCGGCGGGCCCGAAGGAGGAGCGTGAAGCGCAGCCGCCGCCTCGTGACGACTCTTGGGCTCACCACCGGACTGGCGATCGGCGCGCTCGGTGTGCTGTCGACCGTCGACGGCCCGGCTCCGTCCAAACCCGCACCGGCACCCGCAACGTCCGCACGATCGGACTCGAGAACTCAGGCCGAGCTCGCCCGGTTGCAGGCCGAGCTGGCCGTCGACGCGCGGCGCGCGACCGAGCTCCGCTCACAAATTGCGCGCCTGCAACGGAACGCCCACCGTGGCTGAGCCGGGCCGGCGAGCGCGCTGGACCGCCGCTCTTGTGGCCGCCCCGGGTGCCGCCGCTGTGCTGGCCGGCGCGACCGCCTGGGCCGCTCACACCAGGCCCGCCACCGCGAACGGCGGGTCCTCACCGGTGGTCCGGGCGCCGGCCCCCGCCGACGCCACCACCCTCCGCTCGGTGCAGCAGTCCGCCGCCGCAAACCGTCGGGAGCTCGAACGACTCCAACAGCAGCTGACGGGTCTGCGCCGTCAGCTGTCCTCGGGCCAAACCACCACTCGGCCCGCGCCCCGGTCCACGGCGTCGCGGTCGGCCGGAGCGGCACCCACGACCGCCCACGGCCCGGTCCCGGGAGCAACCGGCGGCCCGGCGCTCCCCGCGCCGTCTGCGTCGGCCGCTGTGCCCGCCACCTCCGCGCCGGCGCCAGCGCCGCCCGCACCCACTCCGGCGCCGACCGTCGCGCCCAGCCCGCCGCCGACATCAACGCCCCCGCCTACCCAGGCGTCGACCGGAGCCTCCGGGAAGCCGTGATGAGGTCGCCGACCGCGCTGCCTCCGCTGTCGGAGCTGACTGCGTCCGGCGACCTGGTGAGCACGTTCCGGAGCATGGCAACGAATGTCACCGTGCGAATACGAAACGGCCGGGCGGCCCAGCCCGGATGCCTGGATCGCGTCATCGCCGTGTTCCGCGATGTGGAGACGCAGTGCACTCGATTCGAGCCGACCAGCGCGCTCATGCGGGCCAACGCGGCGGGTGCCGACTGGTGCATCGTCCCGCTTCGCTGCTACGCGGCGATCCGCGCAGCGGTTGGCGCCTACCGGATGACGGGCGGCCGCTTCGACCCGCGCGTGCTGCGAGCGCTCGAGGCGATCGGATACGACCGGTCCTGGCCGCTGCCGGCTATCCCGCAATCCGTCAGCGCGGCTCGACCTCCTGTCCCGGTGCGCGGCAGTTGGCTGGTGGAATTCGACGATGACCGGCTGGCGGTGCGGATCGGCCAGCTGCCCATCGATCTCGGCGGTATCGGCAAGGGACTGGCATTGCGCTGGGCCGCCGCCGAGGTGATCTCGGAGTGCCCAGACTTCTTGCTCCAGGCCGGCGGCGATTGTTACCTGGCAGGTGACGGTCCGACCGGTGACGGGTGGCAGGTCGCTGTCGAGGACCCGCGCGGCAGTTCGACTCCGGTTGCGGTGCTCACGTTGCGCGATCAAGCCTGCGCCACCTCCTCGACTGAGGTCCGGCACTGGACGTCCGGCGGCCGCGAGGTGCATCACTTGATCGATCCGGCCACCGGCGAACCGGCCGAGTCCGGCCTGTTGTCGGTCACGGTCGTCGCGCCGGACCCGGCGATCGCCGAGGTGTGGAGCAAGGTGCTGTTCCTGGGCGGGCGGGAGCACATCGCGGCGACGGCCGCGAGGCAGGAGCTAGCTGCCGCGTGGGTGGCTGACAACGGCGACCTGCGGACGAGTGCTTACTTGGACCCGTCGGTGATCTGGCGGGCCGCATGACCACCATGCGCGGCCAACCGATCCTCCGCCGGACGATCGTCGGACTTGCCGCGACCCTGAGCGCCGCCGTCACCGGTGTGCTGATCGGCTCGGCTATCGGCGTCGTCGAGGGGCACCGAATGGCGCCGTGGATGATCGCTCGGGCCACTGGCATCAGCGCCTACCTGTTGCTGGTGTTGCTGGTGGTACTCGGGTTGCTGCTGTCGCATCCGTTGCGCACCCGGATCGCCCGGCCCAGCCCGGCCACCCGCATCCGGCTGCACATCGTGTTGGCGGCGCTGACCCTCGCGTTGACGATCGCGCACATCGTTGTGCTCGCCACCGACAGGTTCGCGGGCGTCGGATGGCGAGGCGCCAGCCTGCCCATGCAGTCCGCGTACCGTCCGGTGGCAGTCACGCTGGGCGTCCTCGGGGCGTGGGCCGGCCTGGTGGTGGGCAGCACGGCGCTACTGGCCGGGCACCTACCCCAGCGACTGTGGTGGCGCGTGCACAAGGTCGCGATCGTCGCGCTGCTACTGGTCTGGTTGCACGGCGTGCTCGCGGGTGGTGACACGGCGATGCTGCGCTGGCTGTATCTCTCGACCGGCGCGCTGATCGCGGTCGTCGCGCTGTCCCGGTATGCCGCGCGAACCCCCGCCGAGCAGATCGCACATCGAGAGGCCGATCGATGACGGCCCTGCCCGCGCTGGCGCCGCTCACCGATGGACGCCTGCTCCCCGGGCTGGTCAGCTACCCGGTCGGCTGGACGCAGCCGCTCACGTCCCTGATGCCGGACGACCTCGACGCCCACCTGGCACGGTACGGAGACCGACCGCGGTTCACCCACCGATCGGGTGCCCGGCTGATCTCCGCTCTCGCGGCAACCGAGCTGGACGGGTGCGGCGGCGGTCATTTCCCGGTCGCGGCCAAGTGGCGGGCGCATCGCGACGCCGGCGGTGGTGTCGTCGTCGCGAATGGAGCCGAGAGCGAACCCGCCAGCGCCAAGGACGCCGCGCTACTGCAGCTTCGCCCGCACCTCGTGCTCGACGGGTTGGTCTGTGCCGCGGAGGCCCTCGGTGCGCGATCGCTCGTCGTGTGGCTGCATGAGGGCGCGTCATCGCCGTTCGCATCCGTGACGCGCGCCCTCGCCGAGCGTCGCGCCGCCGGGCTGGCGGAGCCCATCGTCTACCTCGCGACCGCACCTCGCCGGTACGTGGCCGGCGAGTCGAGCGCGATCGTCCGCGCGCTGTCCGGCGGCCCCGCGCGGCCGGAGTTCCGCCGGGTGCCGACTGCGGTGCGCGGCGTCCACGGTCGGCCGACATTGATCCAGAACGTCGAGACCCTGGCCCGGACGGCGATGATCGCACGAAGTGCTTCAGGCCGACCGGCGGCAGCGCGGCTGTTCACGATCGCCACCGCCGGCGAGCGCACAGTCATCGAGGTGGCGGGCACAACGACGCTGACCCAGGCGATCGACAGCGTCCTCGGACCGCGGCCCCATCAGGCCGCGCTGGTCGGGGGGTACGGCGGGACCTGGGTTAGTTGGCAGGTGCTGTCCTCGCTGCCGGCCAACGAGCGAGCGGCTCGGGCCCAGGGGCTGTCGCTCGGAGCGGGGGTCTTGCTTCCCTTGGGCCCGCAGGGCTGCGGGCTGGCGGAAGCGGCGGCCATCGCCGAGTTCTTGGCCGCCGAAAGCGCCCGGCAGTGCGGACCCTGCCGGTTCGGGCTACCCGCCTCAGCCGAAGCGTTGACGTCAATCGTCGACCTTCGGGCCCGCTCCGCGGAGGTAGGGCGGCTGGCCGGCATGCTCGGGGAAGTGTCCGGACGGGGCGCCTGCCACCATCCGGACGGCGCAGTCCGGATGATTCGCAGCGCCATGGCCACCTTTGCGTCGGACGTTCACTCGCACGTCGCCGGCAGCGGCTGCCGGCACGGGGGCGACGATCAGTTCTTTCCCACCCCGGTCGGGGACTGAGCACGTGGGTGCCCACCGACGTCACCGCGAAGACCATGGCCGGCTGCGCGTCGATCCGGTGCAGTGCGAGGCGGTGGGGATTTGCCTGCACGTGGCTCCGACGCTAATTCGCGCTGATCGTTGGGGATTTCCTATCACCGCGCCTGATCTTTCCGGCCGGGCTGATCATCGCGCGGCTCGGGCGGCGGTCGCGGCGTGTCCCCGTCGGGCACTGTTCATCGAGACCCCGCTCGGTACCGATTGATATGCATATTCCGCGGGCGGGACACCGGAATATGCATACTAATTGCGCTCGGCGGCCCTCAGATGCCAGCGGCAGCCTTGCGGGCCCGATAGGCGGCGACGGCCGCTCGGTTGCCACAGCCCGCCTCGCAGAAGCGCTTTGACCGATTCTTGGACAGATCGATGACCACATTCGAGCACGTCGGGAAGGCGCAGATCCGCAGCCGGGACAACTCCTTGCCGCGTACCACGTCGACGAACGCCATCGCGGCCTCGACTGCCATCCTGGTGGCAAGTGGCGCGTCCGGCGGCGTCGCGTGGAGGTGGTAGTCCCAGCTGTCGTGGCGGACCAGCTGCGGCAGCGCGTTGGCCTCGCGCAGCAGGCCATTGATGATCTCGACGACGGTCTCCTCGTCGACCTCCCACAGCCGCCGCAGTCGAGGGCGCAGCTCGCGGACCGCGCGCAGCTCCGCTTCGTCTCGCCGGCGATCACCCGTCCACCCCCACGCCCGGACGAATTCATCGAGCGCCGCGATGTCGGGCAGGTGCTCGTCGTCCCCGTCGTCGGTGTTGACCAGGGCCGCGGCGGCCGCGAGTGCAACCTCTGTGTCATGAGCAAAAATCAAGTTGACTCCTGTCACGGGCTTCACTAGCCTCAAGCTGTCATCAGCATACATGTCTTTGACTAATGACAGGGGCCTTCGATGCGTACGCACCACACCGGTCTCGTCTTAGCCATAGCGTCCGCCGCGACGTTCAGCACCTCGGGTTCGTTCGCGCATTCGCTCATCGACGCGGGCTGGACGCCGGGCGCGGCCGTCGCGGCCCGCATCAGCGTGGCTGCGGTCGTTATCGCGATTCCGGCCCTCGTCGCGATGCGCGGCCGATGGGCGACGCTGCGACGTAACGGCATCGGCCTGGTGGGATACGGGCTGGTCGCCGTCGCGGGCGCGCAGCTGTGCTTCTTCAACGCGGTCGAGCACCTGTCGGTAGGCGTGGCGCTCCTGCTCGAATACCTGGGCACCGTGCTCGTGGTCGGCTGGATGTGGTTACGGCACGGGCAGCGTCCACATCGGCTCACGGCAATCGGATCCGCGATAGCACTCGCCGGGCTGACGCTCATCCTGGACGTATTCGGCGACAACCACCTCGATCCGGTCGGCGTGCTCTGGGGTCTGGGTGCCGCCATCGGACTGGCCGTCTACTTCGTCGTGTCCGCGCGCAACGACGGCGAGCTGCCTCCGATAAC
>Ga0075435_100003727_pt1 | contig 10383 bp, 6 predicted proteins | sample RhiMethybrSRZTD4_FD_75302 | JGI IMG/M metagenome (GOLD analysis project Ga0075435, IMG submission 75302) | Populus rhizosphere microbial communities from Tennessee, USA - Rhizosphere MetaG P. TD hybrid SRZTD4 | ecosystem: Host-associated > Plants > Roots > Rhizosphere > Soil | place: USA... | reverse complement strand
CGTCGTGCGCAACATCCGCCTGTTGATCGAGGCCCTCGAGCACGAGGCGGAGCCGCCGCCGATCGCGATGAGGACCAGGCGATCCGGCCAGCTGGTCGCGACGATCGTTCCCGGCAGCCTGCACGATCGGCTGCTGTTCCGCGGCTTTCACTGTGACGTCTGGATCGAGCCCGGGCAGCCGGCGACGCAGGGACGCTTCTATCGCGAGCCCGTCGGCGCCGGCAGGTTGACGGTGGTGCTCGGCGCCGGCAACGTGTCGGCGATCGCGCTCATGGACGTGCTCCACAAGCTGTTCGTCGAGGGCTCGGTGGTGCTGCTGAAGATGCACCCGCTGCTGGCGACGCTCGAGGATCCGTTCCTCCGCGCGTTCGACTCGCTGGTCAAGGCCGGGTTCCTGGCCATCGTCCAGGGCGGCGGGGACGTGGGTGCGGCGCTCGCCACGCACCCGCTCGTGGACGCCATTCACATCACCGGCTCCGCCGAGACCCACGATCGCATCGTCTGGGGCGCCGATCCCGAGGAACGGCCGGCGCGCAGGCGCGACGGCATGCCGTTCAACACCCGAGCGATCACCAGCGAGCTGGGATGCGTGACGCCGGTCATCGTCGTGCCGGGCGAGTGGACCGTCGACGAGGTCGACTTCCAGGCGCGGCACATCGCCGGCATGCTGGTCCACAACGCCAGCCACAACTGCACCGCGGCGCAGGTGCTCGTCACCTCGCGCGAATGGGACCAGCGCGACGAATTGCTCGAGCGGCTGCGGGCGCACCTGTCGGATCTGCCGCCGCGCCGGACGTGGTATCCCGGTGCGCGCTTGCGCTACGACCGCTTCGTCAGGCAGCACCAGCCGACCTGGCATTCGACGGTGCATCCTGAGCAGGAGGTGCCGTGGACGATCGTCGAGGGGCTGACGCCCGAGTCCGATCGCTTCGCCTTCGAGCAGGAACTGTTCTGCGGCGGGATGGTCGAAGTCGCGCTGGACGCGGCCGGGCCCGACGCCTTCCTCGACGTTGCGGTCCGCTTCGCCAACGAGCGCCTCTGGGGCACGCTGTCGGCGGTCGTTCTGATCGACGAGATGACGAAAGACGAGCACGAGCGCGCCCTCGATCGCGCGATCGAGGCGCTGCGCTACGGCGCGATCGGCGTCAACCTGTGGTCGGGCGCGATCTTCGGCCTGGCGTCGCCGCCGTGGGGCGCGTTCCCGGGCAGCACCGCGGCCGACATCCAGTCGGGCTGCGGCTTCGTCCACAACACGTTCCTGTTCGACTACCCGCAGAAGAGCGTGACCACCGCTCCCTTCGTGATGTCGCCGACCCCCGTGTGGTTCCCCGATCATCAGAACCTGCTCGCGGTGGGCAAGAGCCTGCTGGATCACGAAGTGCAGCCGACGATCGCGCGGCTGGCGCGCGTGGCGTGGTCGGCCATGCGCGGCTAGCGTCGGGCCGCGTTCCTTCGATGCAGGTAGACGCTGTCGCCGAGCGGCGCGGCCGCGCCGCGAACCGTCGCGATCGTGGCGTGGCGGGACTGTTCGAGGGGAAAGCCCAGCGCCGCGCTGACCTCGCGCAGCAGCGGGCGTGACTCGTTGTGCAGGAAGACGCCGTTCGGCGCGAGCATCGCGGCGATGTTGCTCATCGCGAGCATCAACTGCCGATCGTCGAAGTAAGGAAGGATGTTGGTCGCGACGACCAGATCGAACGGCCGATCGTCGAGGCGCTCGGTGACAATGTCGAGTTCGATCGCGCCGAGCGTGCGGGCAACGTCCGGCCGGACGCGAACCGCCTTGCGCAGCCGCCCGCCGGACGTATCGGCGGCTGCGACAGCCGGCGCCGCCGCGATCGCGCGGCCAAGCCCGGTGAAGTAATCGCGGTAATCCGCCGAGAACCGCACGCCCTCGTCTTCACCGATGCCGGTCGTCAGCGTCAGCGCCGGCGGCGCCGCGCGGGAGCGATTCAGGTGGCCTACGACGCGCGGGTTGATGTCGGCGCCGATCACCTCGAGATCGTCGGCGCGCGACAGGCCGAGCGCCAGCAGCGCATCGATGACCGCCCACGGCTGGTAGCTCTCCGGCGGTCCCTCTTCCAGCAGCCCGGTCCGCGGCGCGAGATCGAGACCCGGGCCGACGATGAGCACGCGGCGCACGGGACGATCGGGCGAGAGCGATTTCATCACGCCGAGGCCGAGATACACGACATACCCGGCTTCGACGGCGGTGTCGGTGCTCAGGCCGCGCGTCCGATAGAGATCCGCGACCGCCTGGTCGGCCTGCGCCGAGCGCTGCGCGACGAACTCCTTGTCGTAGACGAACTGCATGACGCGCTGATATTCGCCGAGCAGTTCGTCGAGGCGCGTGCCGCGATCGGGGAACGCCGACTGCACGAGTTCGCGGAAGTAGTGAAGACGGGTGTCGTCGGACGGCCGGTCCAGCGACGTGAGCAGCGCGGCGATCCTGCCGCGGACGGCGACGGGGACAGCCGCCAGCGGCGCGCGGCGGGTGCGCAGGAACGCGTCCCGCTCGCCGCCGAGGCTCTCGACGAACGCCTTCGCGCTCAGCGCCGGTTCGATCGGCGGATCGGAGGTGAATCGCCGCGACTGCAGCGCGTAAAAGATCAGGTGATCGAGATCCCCGTCGCGGACGCGGTGGAGGTTCGACCGGTGCGTCCGCTCGACGTACGCGGCGAAGCCGGCGGCCGTGACGCCACCGGCTTCGAGCCGCGCGTGCAGCGGCGCCACGTCCTGCCAGGTGATGCGGACGACGCCCGGCCCGGCGTGGCCGGGAGGCCACGCCAGGCACGCGGCGGCGAGGAGAGCGACGTACCGCGTCAGAAGACGAGCCGGAATCCCAGCTGGATGAAGCGCTGGAAGTTCGACTGCGCGGTCGTGTTGCGGTTGATCCGGCCGAAGTCCGCCGAGTTGGTGTCGCGCACGTAGTCGCGCTCGTCGTACATCGGGCTGTTGAACACGTTGAACGCCTCGATGCGGACCTGGAACCGCACCTTGTCGGTGATTTGCGTCGTCTTGGCGAAGTTCAGGTCCAGCTCCCAGTAGCCGGGCCGGCGCAGGCGGTCGTCCCAGAACATCGTCTTGCGCGCCTGGAACGGCTCGCGGATCAGGAAGAACGGCTGCGTGCAGCCGTAGGCCACCGAATAGGCGAGCAGCTGATACTGGCCGGTCGAGGCGTTGCGCTGCGCGACGCACGGCTGGACGCCGTAGATGAACTGCCCGGTCTTCTCGACCTTGATCGACGGATCGCCGACGATCTCGACGTTGTTGGGGAGCAGCCACGGCTGGCCCGACTGGTAGACGAACATCGGCGCCACCGACCAGCCCTTCGCGAGCGCGCGCGTCAGCCCGCTGCTGTTCTGCGCGAAGGGGAACTCCCATACGCCCGACAGCGTCAGCCGGTGCTTGCGATGGGTGAAGTACGGCGACTTGTTGACCTCCCCCGTCGAGTTGTCGATGAACGCGTTGAGGGCGTTGCCGCTCGGGTTGGGCAGCGTCCCCTGGGCCGAGCCGGTCACATCGAACCGCGGCACCCAGGTGTAGTTGCCGTTCAGCGTGAACCCTTTCGCCCAGCGCTTGTTGCCGACGATCTGCAGCGAGTCGTAGTCGATCTTGCCGTCGTTGCGCGTCGTCTGGATGATGTTGGTGAACTGCGGATAGGGCCGGCTCAACTCGAAGCGCGAGAGCGTCTGGCTGGTGAAGCGCGTCGTGCCTTCGAAGCCCGGCACCTGGAAGAACGGGTTCGGCAGCTGCTGATCGCAGATCGCGCGGTTGCCCCCCTGCGTCACGTCGCACTGATCCTGCAGCGCCCGCGACGGCTCGTTGACCCCGCGGAACTGCGTCTCCTGGTTGCGCGATCGGCTGCCCGCGTAGCTCACTTCCATGACGACGCGCCACGGGATCTCGCGCTGGATGCCGACCGAGAACTGGTCGACGTAGGGGATCACGAAATCGGGGTTGTTGAACGTGATGTCGCGGCCGAGGAACGTCAACGCGCCCAGCGAATTGCCAGGCGGCTGCAGCACGCCCGTGGGGAACGGGTTGGTCAGGTTGTAGAGCGGGGTGCGGTTGCCGTCGTTCGAGGCGACGAACGGCGTCTGGATGCTGAAGCCCTGGCTCTGGCCCTGATCCGTCGGGTTCATGAAGTAGCGGCCGTAGCCGCCGCGCAGGACCGTCTTGTCCGCGAGCTGGTAGGCGAACCCGCCGCGGAACTGGATGTTGTTCTTGTCGTACTTGTACGGCGTGTCGGGCGCGCCGTTGATCCCGGCGAAGGTGAGGCCGCCCATGACCTGGCTGCCGACAGCCGAGGAGACGGGATTGACCAGCGTCGGATCGAAGATGTAGTTCAGCCGGTTGTCGCTCTCGCTGAGCGGACTGTTGAAGTCCCAGCGGAAGCCGCCGTTGAGCGTGAGCCGGTCGTTGACCTTCCAGTCGTCCTGCACCCACGGCGCCACGAAATTCCAGTGATAGTCGGGCAGGGCGTTGTTGTCGATGAAGCCGGTGGACGGCGCGCCGAGCAGGAACGACGCGAAGGAGCTGCCCGAGAGTGCGTCGCCGCGGCTGAAGTCGCGCTGCGTGAACGTGCGATTGAAGCCGATCTGCATCGCCGCGCTGCCGATGGTCCGAGCCAGGACGGTCGTCTGCCGCATGTCGAGACCGCTGCGGATGTTGTGTTTCCCCCTGGTCAAGGACACGTTCGGCTGGAGCGACCAGATCTTGCTGGTGTTCTCGTTGCCGCCGCGCGACAGCTGCACGTAGTCGTCCATCGTGATGACCGGGAACAGGTGCGCCGGCAGCTGCGACACGAGCGCGGCCGGGAAGCCGAGCGAGGTCGCGTCGAAGCCGAGCCCTTCGTCGGAGCGGCTCAACTCGAGGAACTCGCTGTAGCCGCCGCGGACGTTGAACACGGAGCCGGCGCCGAAGACGTGCACCCAGTCGCCGACGATCGCGTCGTTGCTGCGGATGAGCGGCAGCTGCCCGTTCTGCGCCGGGCCGCTCCGGATCGCGGTGGTGTTGCGGATCTCGTTGCGCTCGTTCTTGCCCCAGCGCCCGAAGATGCGGTCGTTGTTGCCGAAGTTGTGATCGACCTTGCCGACCCAGTTCCAGAACTTGTCCTTGTTGAAGTGCTCGGTATACCCCAGGTTGTTCTGCCAGGCGGCGACCGCGGGATCGTGGAAGTTGGGCAGCGGATAGTACTGCAGGGTCTGCAGCGCCACCGGATCGAACCGGTCGAGCGGAATCTGGTTGTTGGGGAACGGATCGCGCACCCAGGTGCCGTTGACGTTCCGGCCCGTCGCCGGATCGTAGATGGTGATGAGGTTGCCGTTGATGTCGCGGTAGTCGCTGAAATCGCCGCGGCGCATCGCCTCGGTCGGCACGGTGCTGAACTGCGGCGCCGGCGTCCCCTCGCGGTACTTCTCCCCGGTGAACAGGAAGAACGTCTTGCTGCGCCCGTTGTAGAGGCCCGGGATGGCCACCGGCCCGTCGATGCTGAAGCCGTACTGATCGAGGTAGTGATCGACCTTCGGTTTGTTGGCGGCGTTGAGCAGGAACGAGTTGGCGTCGAGCCACTTGCGGCGGTAGAACTCGTAGCCGACGCCGTGCAGGTTGTTGGTCCCCGACTTGAGCGACATGTTGACGACGCCGCCGGCGGTGCGGCCGTACTGCGCGTCGTACGAATTGGTCGCGACCTTGAACTCCTGCACCGCCTCGGCCGGCGGCACGTAGGCGATGTTGTTGCCGTTGATGTTGGCGTTGTTGGGCACGCCGTCGAGCAGGAACTCGTTGTTGCGGTTGGCGCCGCCGTTCATCGACCAGTCGGCGAGCGCGCCGTTGTCGAACGGCCGCAGGTAGATCGCCTGCGCGTTGTAGTTGACGCCGGCGACCAGGGTGGCCAGCGCCATCGGGCTGCGCGACTGCAGCGGCAGCTCGGCGATGCGGTGGCTGTCGATGACCGTGCCGCGGTTGGCGTTGCCGGTTTCGAGCAGCGGCGCCTCCGACACGACCGTGACCTGCTCGGCGACGCCGGCGACCGGCAGCGAGACGTTGATGAGCGCGGTCTGGCCGATTTCCAGCCGCATGTCCTTGCGCGTGTACTTCTGGAAGCCGCTCATCTCGATGCTGAGCGTGTAGACACCGGGCTTGAGGAAGGGAATCGTGTAGTTGCCTTCGCCGTTGGTGACGGCGGTCGCGACCTCGTTGGTCTCCTGGTTACGGACCGCGACGGAGGCGCCAGGCAGGGCGGCCTGGCTCGCATCGACGACCTGTCCCTTGACGGTGGCGCGGAACTCCTGCGCGGCCACGCCGGTCACCGTCAGGATCAGCGCTGCGCCAACCAGCACGTAGGATCGGATTCTCGTCATGCCATCCTCCCAGAAGGCTCAACGGAACAGCCTGAAGACGCGTGGTTACCGATCGGACATCAGTTCATCAGTTCGATGGGGAAGGAGCCTGCGGACCGGATGAGGTTCGCGGCAAAACGGCGCACTTTAGCGTTAAAGTGGCCACCGGCTCTCCTTATATAACTGCCGCCCCGATCTGACAAGAGAGAATCGCGCGCGCTCGCGCTGAAACGTCCCGAGCGACCTCCGCACTACCCCGCATGGAACCGCAATTCACGGCACAGCCGACCGCGGAGCCGGACGTGTTTCCGCTGGTCTCGTGGCACAACCACCCCGTCTACCAGGGCTTCTACATTCTCCGCAATGGAGACGTGTGGATTGACGTCGGATCGCAGCTCGGCCATCTCGGCCAGTTCGATCTCCGGCGATTCCCGACCGACCGCTGGATTGCGTTACAGGACAGACAAGGGGCGCCACTTCCCGTCGAGGTTTATGTCCAGCGATTCGGCGCGGTGCTCGGCCGATGGCTGGGTGTGAACGGCGACGCGCCGGCCGAGGCGTAAGCGGGCATGCGCGGTCCATGCCCGGATTGCTCGTGCTACCGGATCGCCCGGCCTGCGAGCGAACTGCTCTCGAACGCGATGGGCAGTAACGACACAGCGGTCCTGACGGCGATTGGCAAGATCCAGGACGACGAAAAGGAACTCGACGCGCAGGAGGACATGCTGCGCGCGAGGCTCGACCAGCGCGGGCAGAGCGACTGGGGCATGCGGCCGATCATGTCGCCGTACTGCGGGCTCGACGAGCAGGCGGGCGTCTACCACGTGGCCGAAATCCGCAACAGCGGCATGCAGTGCGAACAGTTCACGACCGAGGCGCGGCCGCTGCACGACTGCTCGACATGCGCCCACCGGGCGACACCGAGCCGCTCGATCGAGGACGTGAAGCAGGAACAGGCCTACGCCGCGATGAGCTCAGGCAAGGCCGCGACCGGCAATTCGGCCTCGATGATCGAGAATCTCTGGAAGGAACACCTGCAAAGCTCGGCGAACCGGCGCGCGAACGAGGCCCGCGACACCTATCAGCGCAAGGGCATCCTGCCGGCCGAGCCCAACTACCTCGATTACTGCCGGCATCTGTCGCGCGATGGTCGATTCGTCGTCTGCGTCCTGCAGAATCCGCAAGCGACGTGTGCGTTCTGGGCTCCGGTTGCGGCAACGCCACCGGCGCCGGTGCCGGCGTCACCGGTGGCCCGATCCGCGCTGCCATCGCCTGACCTGACCGAGTCGCTGCCGCCGCTGCAGCCGCTCGTCTTGCCGCAAGCGCCGCAACCCGTCGCAGCTGCCGCGAGCGCGCCGGCCGCCGAGTCGCCGCTCGATCGGCTGACCCGCGAATTCGTCGAAGCGCAGTCGCGTGGCGACCATCAGCAGGCCGCGAAGCTGCAGATGCAGATCCAGGTCGAACTGCAGAATCAGAACGCCCGCCTCGAGATGCAGAGCAACATCGCGAAGATGTACCACGACATCTCGATGGGCATCATCAACAACATGAAGTGACGCAGCCCGCCAGGTGAGGCATCAATGACCATTCTCGACGTGAACGCCCTCTTCGCGCTGGCGTCAGTGGAGACGACGAACGTGCCGGCGCCGTATCAAGCGAAAGTCGCCGACTTCGTCGACTTCGTCGGCTGCGTGCTCGGCATCGTCCTGTCCGAGCGCCAGGTCGACTGGCTGCGCACCTACGCGGTGAAGGCGCTCTCGGCGCCGGACGGCGCCGACGCGAAGATCGTCGAGTCGACGATCGCGAACTTCCAGGCAGCGAAGGGGGCCGACGCGGCGGCGCGCCACGGCTGGCGCCAGCAGAACCAGGGCCCGTTCGTGCAGTGGATCGGGAACACGCAGAGCGAGATCTGCCAGGCGCTGCGGCAGTGGCACGCCGACGCGCAGCAGGTGCTCGCGGCGGCGCAGCCGCCGCTGACGCGCGAAGCCGCGGAGTCCTGGGCCGAACTGTGGACGTTCGCCGAGTTGATCGCCCAGGGCAAGGAACCGGGGACGGCAGCACCGGAGAACCTCGAGGCGGTGATCGCCAAGCTGGCGCGCGACTACCCGACGCTGCCGCAACGGCAGCGCCTGTGGATTGCGTTCGCGCCGATCACGCTCTACGAGATTCGCCGCTCGTGGCCGACGCTGCCGGCGGCAGAGCGCGAGACGCTGCGGCGGCAGCTCGCCGCGCAGTTCAACATCCACGTCGAGTCGGAACCCGCGGCGCCACCGTCGGCCGCCCCGGCCCCGCCCGCGCCGCGCCCGCGGCGGTCGGCGCAGCCGTCGTCATGGGACCGGTTCCGGCAGGCCGACACCAGCGTCGAGGGGCTGCAGCAGCAGTGGTCGGAAGCCCAGGCGCGCGGCGATCAGCAGGAAGCGGCGAGGCTGCAGATGGAGATCCAGAAGTCGCTCCAGCGCGCCGCCGAATCGAACGCGATGCTGACCAACATCCTCAGCATGAAGCACAGCATGGCGATGGCTGTCGCCAACAACCTGAAGTACTGACGATGGCGCCCGCCACGCTCTGTCCCGGATGCGCGTTCTACCGGCTGCGGGCGCGTCCCGCGCTGTTCTCGGCCGCCGACATGCAATCGGTCGGCGGGCTGAAGGCGTCGCTCGAATGGGAGCAGCAGCAGGATCAACTGCGCCTGCTCGAGCAGCAGCGGATCGAAGCCGCGCAGGTGCTCACCTACGAGCCGCACTTTCACCCATGGTGTGCTGCCGCGAGCCCGTTCGACGAAACGGTTCTGCGGGCGGTCGACGAGGCGATTGGCGCAGACGAGGCACAGCGGCCCGGGCTGAGCGACACGGCGCGCGACGCGGCCAGGATCAGCCGCGGCGAGGCCGCTGAACTGATCGGGCGCGCGCGCCATGGGGACTACGAGGCGATGACGCGCCTCGTCGAGGGACAGCGCGCCACGGTGAACCCCGTCGCCGGCGACATTCAGCCGACCTACGTGCTCTGCGCGCGCGTCAATCGCTTCTCGCGCTGTCCGCTATTCGAGCCACGGGACGCCTGACCCCGATGTCGAAGCGCATCCAGCCACGCGGATCGGTGCACGTCGGCCAGGAACGGAAGCTGGTGCAGCGCACCTCGGCGTCCCCGTCGTTCGCCGGATTCGACGCGAGCCGTCCGGTCGGCATGACGGCGATCGAATACATTCCCCGCGCCTCGCGTCCTGGCGAGCTCGAGATTCAGCGGCTCGACTACGCGCTGCAGTCGACGAGCAACGAGCTGTCGATCGCCGACGACGGGCTGGTCGCGTCATATGGCATCTTCGGTGCGCCCGGCTGCGGCAAGACGCACCTGCTCATGTACCTGCTGCACCAGGTGCTGCAAGTCGCGTCCGAGCAGCCCTCGCAGAAGTTCGGCGCGCTCATCCTCGATCCGAAGTCGGCGCTGATCGAGGACGTCGCAGACATGGTCAGGGCCGCCGGCCGCGAGCAGGATCTCGTGGTCCTCAACACCGATCGGCTCAATCGGGAGAAAAGCGGCCTCAACGTGGTCGACGTCGATCTCGACGCCTACGAGCTCGGGCTGCAGCTGGTGATGGCGGCCCAGGCGTCTGGCACCGGCACCTCGGATCCCTACTGGATGCTGGCGTGGGGCAACATCTTCGGCGCCGCGCTGGAGCTGCTGCGTATCGACCGCGAGCCGATCACGCTGAACAAGCTGCTCGAGGAAACGATTACGCTCGACACCAGCGTCTCGGAACCGAAGCGCCCGATCGAACTGCGCGCCGATCGGATGCGGCGCGAGCTGGCGACCTACGACAACGCCGCCGACCGCCAGGACGCGCTCAAGGCGATCTCGGAGCTCGACAACTTCCGGCGCATGAAGGAAGAGAACGCCGAGACGGTGCAGTCGATCATCATCTCCGCGTACAGCAACTTTCAGCGCTCGAAGTACCTCTGTTACTCGAAGGCGGATCCGTCGCGTCGATCGCTCTACGACAGCATCATCGAAGACGGCAAGATCGTCCTGGTCAGCTTCTCGCCGT